>JACCDG010159364.1_pt1 | contig 51132 bp, 47 predicted proteins | sample 7442471 | NCBI WGS metagenome assembly JACCDG01 (sample SAMN15323444, study PRJNA562643) | freshwater metagenome | isolation source: river surface water | place: USA:Blue River Watershed | collected 2017-08-17 | reverse complement strand
GCCCACCGGCACGTTGTAGCGCAGCACGGCCTGGCCGGCGGCGATGTCGGTCAGTGCCACCTTGTGGCCTTGCGGCACTTTGTCGCGCAGGGTCAGGCCCTGAGCCGGCCCCGCAGGCATCACGGTGCCCGCCGGCAAGCCGCCATCGTTGGCGATGATGGCCACATTGTCGTCCGGGTGCATCCGGATCGCCAGAGGCGCAGACGAACGGCTCATGGTCGGGTCACTTGAGCAGGTTGGGCAGCCACAGCGAGAAGGCCGGAACATAGGTCACCAGCAGCAGGCACATGCCCAAGGCACCGTAGAAGGGAGCGATGGTGCGCATCACCTGCCCGACCGAAATGCCGCCAATTGCACAGCCCACGAACTGCACAGTGCCCACTGGCGGCGTGTTCAGGCCCAACGCGCAGTTGATCAGCATCAGGATGCCAAACTGCAAAGGGTCCATGCCGAAATGGATGGCGATCGGCATGAAGATCGGTGTGCAGATCAGTATGGTGGCGGCCATGTCCAGGAAAGTACCCAGCACGAACAGCAGCACATTGATCATCAGGAAGATGACCCAGGGGCTGGTGCTGACCATCTGCATCAGCTCGCTCGTCTTCTGAGGCACCTCGTACAGGGCCATGAAATAACCGAAGGCATTGGAGATGCCGATCAGCAGCAGCACCACGCCGGTGGTCTTGCAGGCTTTGGCGCAGGCCTTCAGGAAGTTCTGCCAGGTCATGGAGCGGTACACGACGACCGTGACAAACAGTGCCCAGGCCACGGCAATGGAGGCCGACTCGGTGGCCGTGAAGGCGCCGGACAGAATGCCCCCCAGAATGATGACCACCACCAGCAAACCCGGCAGCGCTGCACCAAAGGCGGCCAGCACCGCGCCCCAGCCGGGGAAATGGCCATGGATCGGGTACCCGCGCTTGACCGCCACGAAATACGCGGCGGCCAGGTTGCACAGCGTCAGGATGACCGCAGGCACCAGACCCGCCAGGATCAGGCCCAGCACACTGACCGAGGCGATGCCCGAGGTGGCCAGCGTGAAGATGATCATGTTGTGCGAGGTCGGCATGATGGCGCCCACCAGCGAGGCATGGGTGGTCACGTTCACCGCGTAGTCAGCGTCGTAACCTTCCTTTTTCATCAAGGGGATCATCACCGAGCCCATGGCCGATACGTCCGCCAGCGGCGAGCCCGCCACACCGCCAAAAATCGTGCAACCCAGCACGTTGCTCATGCCCAAGCCACCGCGCACATGACCGATGAGGCTGTTGGCAAAGCGCACGATGCGGTCGGCAATGCCGCCGTAGAGCATCAGTTCACCGGCAAAGACGAAAAACGGGATGGCCAGGAAAGAAAACACCTGCATGCCACCGACCATCTTTTGAAAGACGACCGCCACCGGCAGGCCAGCTGCAATGATGGTGGCCACAGAAGACAGTCCAATGGCAAATGCCACCGGCACGCCCAGGATCAGCAGCAGGGTGAAGCTCAGGGTCAGAACAGTCAATTCCATGGCATCAGTTCCAGGAAGGCTCCACATCCACACCACGGACCAGGGCCACGATGTGTTCGACGGAAAACAGCACGATGAGCGCGCCGGCAATGATGATCGGCACGTAATCGATGCCATCGGGCACCGGCAACATGGGTTTTTTCTCGGTCCATTTGGCGTTGGCCCACATCCAGCCGCCCTGCACCATCAGGACCCCAAAGACGGCCACCAGGGTGTGGATCAGGATTTCGATGCGGTGTTGCCATTTTTCGGGCAAGAGCACCACCAGCGACTCCAGGCCGATGTGCCCCGCATCGCGCACACCCACCGCCAGCCCGAAGGCGGTCACGAACAGCACCAGCAGCAGCGCCAGGTTTTCAGCCCAGGTGGGGGTGTCGTTGAGCACATAGCGTCCGATCACCTGCCACTGCACGCACAAGATCACGGCGATGAGTCCGATCACGGCGAGCACCAGGCTCAACTTGGAGACGGCAGCGCAGAATTTGGTGAACATGAAAAACTCCAACCCCCGACATGAAGCCGGGGGTCTAGACGCACAGACCGCTTACTTGGTGTCCTGAATGGCCTTGATGGCCCGCCTCATTTCGGGCGTGGTCATGAACTTGTCGTAGACCGGGCCCATCACCGCCTGGAAGGAGCGCTTGTCGACTTCGACAATCTCGGCGCCGGCCGCCTTGACGTTGGCCAGCGATTTGCCCTCAGCCTCGTCCCAGGCCTTGCGCTGCACCGCCACCGATTCCTTGGCGGCCTGGCGGACCATGGCCTGTTCATTGGCAGGCAGCTTGTCCCAGACCACTTTGGACATCACCAAAATTTCGGGGGCCATGGAGTGCTCGGTCTTAGAGTAGACCTTGACGGCTTCGACGTGCTTGGCGGTATCAAAAGAGGGGATGTTGTTCTCGGCAGCGTCGATCAGGCCGGTTTTCAGACCGGTGTAGACCTCGCCATAAGGCATGGGCGTGGCGTTCGCACCCATGGCGCTGACCAGGGCCACCCACAGGTCGGACTGCTGCACGCGGATCTTCAGGCCCTTGGCATCGGCCACGGTCTTGATCGGCTTTTTGGCATAGATGGAGCGCGCGCCGCTGTCATAAAAGGCCAGACCGACATAACCGGCCGATTCGCAGCTCTTGAGGATTTCATCGCCCACGGGGCCGTCGAGCGACTTGCGCATGTGCTCCACCGAGCGGAACAAAAACGGCATGGTCGGCACCATGGTCATGGGGCAGACGCCGTTCATCGGGGCCACGTTCACCCGCACCATGTCCAGCGCGCCGATCTTGACCTGGTCGATGGTTTCCTTTTCGGAGCCCAGGGCCCCTTTGTTGAACACCTTGATCTTGTGCTTGCCGCCCGAGAGTTTTTCCAGCACCGTGCTCATGTGCTTGACCGCCACCACGGTGGGGTAATCGTCGGCGTTGTGGATGTCGGCCGAGCGGAATTCGATCGCGTGCGCACTCAGCGACAGGACTGCGGCAAGGGCGAGCAAGGAAGTCTTGAGTTTCATGTTTGTCTCCTGGTGGGTTTGAGGTGGGTACTGCTGTTAAAAAACTTCAGGCCAATGGCCCGACTTTCACGAAACCACCGCCCTGAAACTGCACGGCGGGATCTTGCAGGTCAGGCTCGGGGGTGCGGGCGTAGACCGCCTCGCGAAACACATCGGAGGAGTCCTGCGGGCGGTAGCCAACGTGGCGGGCCAGCCGGTTGTCGTACCAGCTCACGCTGTTGTCGGAAGTGCCATAAACAATGCTGTGCCCCAGCACCGGAGTGGTCAGGCAGGCCGTGATCAGGCGGTGCAAGTCGTCGTAGCTCAGCCAGGTGGCCAGCATGCGCCGGTCCCTGGGCTCCGGGAACGAAGAGCCGATGCGCACACAGGCGGTCTCGATGCCGTAGCGGTCAAAGTACAGGCGCGAGAGGTCTTCACCAAAGGCCTTGGACAAGCCGTACAGGCCATCGGGGCGCGGGGGGCTCAGTGCGTCCACCACCTCGCTTTGGCGGTAAAAGCCCATCACGTGATTGGAGCTGGCAAAGACGATGCGTTTGACGCCATGGATGCGCGCCGCTTCGTACAGGTTGTACGCGCCAACGATGTTGGCCTGCAGGATGGGCCCCCAGGGTTGCTCGGTGGACACGCCACCGAAATGTACGATGGCCTGACAGCCCGCCACCAAAGACTTGACGGCCTCGGCATCGGCCAGATCGGCCTGCACCACTTCTTCGCCCGCCTGGGCCGGCGCCATGGGGCTGATGTCGCTCAGGCGCAGCACCTGGCAATTGGCCTTGAGCCGCTGGCGCATGGCCTGACCCAGCCCGCCGGCTGCGCCGGTCATCAGCAGGGTGTGGTGGGATGGGATGGTCATTTTTTGTAAAAACCGGTCAGTTGTAGGTTGTCTGATGACTGGCGATTCTGTATGCTTGCCAGCAGCCTGTCAAGAACACGGACAAAAGATGAATGCGCCCCCGATGACCGCCCCCCCGCCCGCCAGCCGCCAACGCCGAGGTGGCCTGGTCCAGGAGGTGGTGCAGCACCTGCTGCAACAGATCGAGACTGGCCAGTTGCAGCCAGGCCACAAGCTGCCCACCGAATCGGAGGTCATGAACGGGCTGGGGGTGAGCCGCACCGTGGTGCGCGAAGCGATCTCGCGATTGCAGGCCTCAGGACGGGTCGAAACCCGCCACGGCATCGGCACCTTTGTGCTGGAAGCACCCACCACCCACAACTTCCGCATCGCCGAGCAGGACATGGCCACGGTCGATGACGTGATTGCGGTGCTCGAACTGCGCATCAGCCTCGAAACCGAGGCGGCGGGTCTGGCTGCACAACGCGCCACCCCCGATCAGCTGACCGCCATGGCGGCCGCCCTGCACGGTTTTTCGACCGCGATCCACAGCCAGTCGGATGCGGTGCCCAGCGATTTCCAGTTCCACATGGAAGTGGCCAAGGCCACCGGCAACCGCCACTTTGCCGACCTGATGACCTACCTGGGCACGCACATCATTCCGCGCACCCGCATCAAGACGGCCGACCAGGCGCCCGAAGGCCGGCAGGCCTACCTGGCGCGGGTGCATGGGGAACACGAAAACATCTTCAACGCCATCCGCAAGCACGACAGCGAAGCGGCGCGCACGGCCATGCGCACCCACCTGTCGAACAGCCGGGACCGGCTGCGCAAGGCGCGCGACGAAGCGGTTTGATCAGGCCGGGTTCATCGCGTCAGACCGGCGCTCAGGCAGGGGGCGCTTCAGGCGCCGCGCGTCTCCACATAGAGCGCGTACAGTGAATGGCTGGCCGCCATGAAGAGGCGGTTGCGCCCGGCTCCGCCAAAACACAGGTTGGCGCATCGCTCGGGCAGGTGGATGTGGCCGATCGCCACGCCCTGCGGGTTGAACACCCGCACCCCATCGAGTTCTTCGGGTTGGGCATCAGAGCTGCCGTTGCTGCCCCAGCCGCACCATAGGTTGCCGTCCTCGTCCACCGCCATGCCGTCGAGCGCGCCAGGGCCTTGCGCGTCAATCACCAGGCGCTGGCTGCTCAAGCGCCCTGACCCATCCACGTCATAAGCCCAGACCTTGCGGTGTGGCTGGGCGCGGCTCTCGACGATGTAGAGCACGCGCTCGTCCGGCGAAAACGCCAGGCCGTTGGGGCCGGCCAGGTCGGTCAGCACCTGCTGCAGCTCGCCCGAGGCCGGATCGATGCGGTAGACCGCGTGCGGCAGCTCGGGCTCGGCCTTGGCGCCCTCCCAATGGCCACCGATGCCAAAGGGCGGGTCGGTGAACCAGATCGCGCCATTGGACTGGCAGACGATGTCGTTGGGGGAATTGAGTCGTTTGCCGTCAAAGCGGTCGGCCAGCACCGTGATGCGGCCATCGTATTCGGTGCGGGTGATGCGGCGCCCGCCGTGCTCGCAGGTCAGCAGGCGGCCTTGCGTGTCGCGCGCCAGGCCGTTGGCCATGTTGGACGGCGAGCGGAACACGCCCCATGCACCCGTGGCTTCGTCGTAGCGCATGATGCGGTTGCCCGGGATGTCGCTCACCAGCAGGTAGCGCCCATCGCCAAACCAGACCGGCCCCTCGGCCCAGCGCATGCCGCTGCCCAGCATCTCGACAGAGCTGCTGAAGACGCGGTACTTGGCAAACGAGGGGTGCAACACCTCGATGCGCGGATCGGGATAGCGCTGGCTGGGCGTGAATTCAAAAACGGTGCCCGGAGCAGCCGACGTGGTCAGCAAGGTCTGTTCGCTCATGGGCGGATGGTAAACGGCAATCCGGTCTGCCACCATGGCGGGGCAGACCGGGGTTGCGTCAGGCGTTGAGGATGGCCACCGAACGGGTGTTGAGGTAGGCCTCCAGCGCTTCCGGGCCACCTTCCGAGCCGTAGCCGGAGTCCTTGATGCCGCCAAAGGGCATCTCGGCATTGGGCATGGCGGGCATGTTGATCCACAGCATGCCCACTTCCACATGGCGGGTCAGCAAGTCGGCATTGCGCAGCGAACGGGTGAAGGCGTAGCCCGCCAGGCCATAGGACAGCCGGTTGGCTTCGGCGATGGCCTCGTCGATTTGCTGGAACTTGCGGACCGCCGCCACCGGGCCAAACGGTTCGTCATTGAAGACGCGCGCATCCAGCGGCACATCGGCCAGCACCGTCGGCGCCCAGAAGTTGCCCACGTCGCCCTGGCGCTGTCCGCCCGCAACAACCTGCGCCCCGCGGCGTACGGCATCGTCCAGAAACTCCTGCATGGCCGTCAGCCTGCGCGGGTTGGCCAGCGGCCCCATCTGGGTGCCTTCGGCCAGGCCATCGCCGACCTTGAGCCTGGTGGCCAGCTGGCCCATGGCCTGCACGAAATCGTCGTGCACACGCTCATGCACCAGAAAGCGTGTGGGCGAAATGCAAACCTGACCGGCGTTGCGGAACTTGGCCGCACCCGCCGCTTTCACGGCCTGTTCGATGTCGGCGTCCTCGCAGACGATCACCGGCGCATGCCCACCGAGCTCCATGGTCACGCGCTTCATGTGCTGGCCGGCCATCGCCGCCAGTTGCTTGCCCACCGGGGTGGAGCCGGTGAAGGTGATCTTGCGGATGACCGGATGCGGGATCAGGTAGCCAGAAATCTCGGCCGGGTTGCCGTACACCAGCCCCAACACACCCTCGGGCAAACCAGCGTCGGCAAAGGCGCGGATCAGGGCCGCCGGGCTGGCAGGGGTTTCTTCCGGTCCCTTGACCAGCATGGAACAGCCCGCCGCCAGCGCGGCACCGACCTTGCGCACGATCTGGTTGATCGGAAAATTCCAGGGCGTGAAGGCGGCCACCGGCCCGACCGGGTCTTTGAGCACCATTTGCCGAATCGCCAGGTTGGCCCGCGACGGCACGAGTCGCCCGTAGGTGCGCGCCCCTTCTTCGGCAAACCAGTCGATGATGTCGGCGCCCGCCAGGATCTCGCCCTTGGCTTCGGCCAGCGGCTTGCCCTGCTCCTGGGTCAGCAGCGGCGCAATCTCGGCAGCCCGCTCGCGCAGCAGAGTCGCGGCCTTGCGCATGATCTTGCCGCGCTCCTGGGCCGTCATGTTGCGCCAGGTGCCAAAGCCTTTCTGGGCCGCAGCCAGGGCAGCATCCAGATCGGTGCGGGAGGCATGCGCCACCTGACCGATGGTCTGACCGGTGGCCGGGTTAAACACCGGCAGCGTCTTGCCCTCGGCGGCGTCTTGCCACTGACCGTCAATGAAAAGGCGGGTATCGGGATAGCTCATGGGGATCTCCGGGGTACAGGGGGAACAAACAACACAACCAGATCATTATCCAGAACGGCAGGCTGATGCGGTGTCCCACAGGAGGCGGCCACCGACCTCGAGCGTGGACAATGGCAGGGTTTACCGAAAGTCACTGCATGTCCACCTTGCCCCCCTGCCCCCAATGCCAGTCCGGATTCACCTACGAAGACGGCAACCTGATGATCTGCCCCAGCTGCGGCCATGAATGGAACCCGGCCGAAGTGCCGGTGGCTGAAGCCGCCAAGGTCTGGAAGGATGCCCACGGCAACCTGCTGCAAGACGGCGACAGCGTCACCCTGGTCAAGGACCTGAAGATCAAGGGCTCGTCCTCAGTGGTCAAGGTCGGCACCAAGGTCAAGAACATCCGCCTGATCGATGGCGACCACGACATCGACTGCAAGATCGAGGGCTTTGGTCCGATGCAGCTCAAGAGCGAATTCGTCAAGAAAGCCTGAGACCGGCATGGACGAAGGCAACCAGATCCTGATCCCGCCGAGTTTTTCGGCGCTGTATGTACCCCCGGGCAAGGTCAAGCCCACGCTGGGTGCCCGCGAGATGGCCGCCCGCTACGAACTGTGCGAAGACATGGCCCAGCTGCTGACCGAGCAGGCAGCCAACCAGCAATTCCAGTTGGGCATCACCGAAGCGCTGGCGCTCGAGCGCTGCCTGCAAGGCCTGCTGGCCACACCCGACGTGCTGAGCGAGGCCGAAGCCCGATGGGTGGTGTGTCGCATGGCCGAGCTGCTCAACTGGCCACTGCCGCACTGGGCACCCAGTATTGACGAATGAAAACCCTGATGCTGCAGGCCTGGACACTGGCTCAGGACGATGATGGAGTCTCGGCCTGGACCTTCAAGTTGACGTCGTCGGTCTGCGGCAATCGAACCGCTCCCTCGTTACAGGTCATTTAAGAAATATTCAGAAATCTGTGCTGCAGCGTCCACAAAGGCAGTACATTAGACGTGTTGCAGCAATTTTTGCTTTCCCAAGCTGCAACCAGTTCGATCTGGGCAGCGGTACCCCAAAACCGCACACCTCCACTGCAAGCTGCCTCAAGGCGGCCTCCTACAGTGGTCTGACTTTTCCCTAGGCAAGCCTCACCTTTGCGACCTTTACACGGTCGTCAATGTCCATGCTCCGTCGCAATCCGTGACGGCATGAATCCGGGCTCCCCTTGCCCGTACATCACTGTTTTTAATGTCATTTGCCAGTACCAGTCCATTCGCCGTTGGCGATTTCCGAATCACACCCCTGAGCCGATCACACGGCGAAGATCAGCACACCGCGGTTTTGTCGATCCGCAGTGGCCAGGGCAGCCAGACGCACGACCGCGTCTACACCTTCAAGCCCGATTTCAAAACCCAGGACAGTGCGCTGATGTATGCGGCCGCACAAGGTCGCTATTGGCTGCTCAACCCGGCCTCGCTGTCATAACCCTCACACCCAGGAATTCACATGGCTAAAGAAGAACTGATCGAGATGCAAGGCAAGGTCGACGAAATGCTGCCTGACACGCGTTACCGCGTGACCCTGGAAAACGGCCACAAGTTGATCGCCTATACCGGTGGCAAGATGCGCAAACACCACATTCGAATTCTGGCGGGCGATAACGTCACACTGGAAATGTCGCCATACGACTTGACCAAGGGACGCATCACCTTCCGCCACATCGAGAACCGCCAGCCTCGCGCTGCGGGCTCGCCTGCGTTCAAACGCAAGCGCTGATTTCTCCCACCCAATTGTTTTTAATCTGCGCCCCACATTTCGCAGGGCGCTTTTCCTGAAAGGCTCCAAAATGAGCAACAAGCTTTATGTCGGCAACCTGTCTTACTCGGTTCGCGATGACGATCTTCAACAACAGTTTTCTTCCTTTGGCCATGTCCAGTCTGCCAAGGTCATGATGGAACGGGACACCGGACGCTCCAAGGGTTTCGGCTTTGTGGAGATGTCCAGCAGCCAGGAAGCTGAAGCTGCCATCCGTGGCATGAATGGACAGAACATGGGTGGGCGAGACCTGACCGTCAACATTGCCCGTCCGATGGAAGCACGCGCCACTCCGGGTCGCGGCGGTTACGGCGACTCCCGTCGCAACAGCTACTGATCGTCTGGCATGAGCCAAGCATGGATTGCAGCTTCGGCTGCAGCTGAGGCGATTGCACAGCACAAACAGAGCGCGGAAGATTTTGCGTACGAGCGGTTCCGAGCCGCACGGGCAGAGCTTGAAACAGCGGGCAGATCAGGGCAAGAGGTCGATGCGCCTGAATTCCACTGCTGGATGACGGCTCGCAACGAGTCAGACGAAGCCTGGGGTGCTTGGGCGATGGTCATGGACACCAAGCCGGGATCCTGATGATTTCAGAACGCGCGGCGCTTGCACAACACGGCAATTGCACCCCTGACGTTCGCATGAAATAAGGCATCCAGAAGCCTTCGTCGATTGCAGATCCGTGCAGGTCGGTTCGACCGTGGCCTGCGCTTCAAGACAGATCAAGCACCTGGCGCAGAAATGCCCAGGTGCTTTCATTTTTGTAGTGAGGGCATTGCCAACCCATTCACATGGCCCCGCGAAGGCATTGAAGACCTTTGGTATTCCAAACCATACCCGTCGGTACGAAAGCTCACCAACCGTTACCGACGCTTACCGCATGAGTCGGTCAGTGCGCCTAAAGTCGCGGCCTGCGATTTCAGGAGAGCACTCATGCACCACAGTCCCATCACCTTCACGAACCGAACACTCCTGCTGCTCACCATCGCTGCAGCTGCGGCCACACTGGTGGCCTGTGGCGGAGGTTCCAGCGCATCGAGCGATGGCACGCTCAAGTTGGCGATGACCGACTCGCCCGGCTGCGGCTACGACCATGTGTACGTCACGGTCACCAAAATCCGCATCCACCAGAGCGCCACGGCCAACGACAGTGACAGCGGCTGGCGCGAGATCGCCGTCGCGTCGCCGCGCAAGCTCGATCTGCTGAGCCTGACCAATGGTGCGCTCGAAGAACTGGGCAGTCTGCCCCTGACCGCCGGCCGCTACGAACAGGTGCGACTCGTACTCTCGGATGCGCCCCTGGCCAACTCGCTGGTGCTCACAGGCAGCAACAACGAAATCACGCTCAGCACCCCCAGCGGCCAGCAAAGTGGCTACAAACTGCAGGCCCGTTTCGATGTGGCGGCCAACCAGGTGGCGGACATGGTGCTCGACTTCGACGCCTGCAAGTCCGTCGTCCGGGCCGGCAACTCGGGCCGCTACAACCTCAAGCCGGTGGTGGCCGTCACCCAGAGGCTGACCACACAGATCGAGGGCTATGTGGCACCCGCCATTGCCTCCAGCGTGGTGGTGTCCACGCGCGACCCCAGCGGCCAGCTGCGGGCCACCGTGCCCGACAGCACCACCGGCCGCTTCGTGATCGCCTACCTGCCCGAGAGCACTAACTACACCGTGGTGGTCGCGGGCACCGGTCGCACCACTGCGGCCATCACCGGCGTGCCGGTGTCGACCACGATCGGCAGCACACGGCTCAACGATGCCTTGGCGCCCATCGCACCTGCACTGTCGTCCACGGCCACGGTGGCGGGCACCGTCAAGGACGGCAGCAGCACGCCCTTGACCGAAGCCAGCGTGGTGGCCAGGCAAAGCCTGAGCACATCACAGGTGCTGGATGTGGGCTGGGCCGCGGCTGACCCCGACACGGCCGGCTACAGGCTGACCCTGCCTTTGGCAGCGCCGCTCAAGGCGGTCTATGTCAACAACGGTGGCCCCCTGAGTTTTGCGGCCGACAGCGTCACGCCCGGCCTCTACAGCATCACAGGCACGGCACCGGGCTACACCATGCAGATCACCGAACCGGGTGTGACCTTGGGTGCAGCGGACAGCACGACCACCAAGGACCTGGTGCTCGCGCCTTGAGTCGGCTCGCCTCTGAGGCTTGTCGGCCGCGGGGGCAACCCGTCACAGGCCCAGCAGACGCACCGCGTTACCTTTGAGGATGCCGGGCATCACTTCGGGCTTGAAGCCCGCCACCTCAAAGTCCTTCATCCAGCGCTCGGGAGTGATCAGCGGGTAGTCACTGCCAAACAGGATGCGGTCCTTGAGCAGGGTGTTGGCGTACTGCACCAGCTGCTTGGGAAAGTACTTCGGGCTCCAGCCTGACAGGTCGATCCAGACGTTGGGCTTGTGCGTGGCCACGCTCAGTGCCTCGTCCTGCCATGGAAAGCTCGGGTGCGCCATGACGATCTGCATGTCGGGCCAGTCTATGGCTACATCGTCCAGGTGCATCGGGTTGCTGTAGGCCAGGCGCAGACCGCCTCCACAGCGCATGCCAGAGCCGATACCACTGTGGCCGGTGTGGAAGATGGCCGGCAGTTTGTGGTGGTTGATCACCTCGTAGATCGGCCAGGCCATTCGGTCGTAAGGGTGGTAGCCCTGCACCGTAGGGTGGAACTTGAAGCCCTTGATGCCCTCTTCCTGGATCAGGCGCTCGGCCTCGCGGGCGCCCATCTTGCCCTTGTGCGGGTCGATACTGGCAAAGGCAATCATCATGTCGCTGTTGTCGCGCGCCGCCTTGGCGATCTCTTCATTGGGAATGCGGCGACGGCCCAACTGGGCCTCGCTGTCGACCGTGAACATGACCAGGCCAATCTTGCGCTCGCGGTAATAGGCCACGGTTTCCTCGATGGTCGGGCGGCGGTTGGAGCCGAAATACTTGTCGGCGGCGCGGTCGTATTCCTCGCCATAGTTGTCAAAGGGGTTCCAGCAACTCACTTCGGCGTGGGTGTGGATGTCGATGGCGATCAGGTCTTCGTGTTTCATGCTGCCGGTGTCTCCTTTCTCAAATAAAAGCGCAAGCATTTGGTCGTCACACCTAGGGAAAGCCCTATGCGAACAAGTGCATGCAATGCCCACAATATGGTTATTGATCATAACTTTATTGACATCCAGGTCAAGCTTTTCCAAAGGACCCCACATGAGCCACCCGATCCTCGAACGCGCAGCACAGCACGGCGTCACCCTCGACATGCGCGGTGCCGTGGCGGTGGTCACGCTGCGCCGACCGGCCAAGCGCAATGCACTGTCCGACGCCCTGATCGAAGCCATCCGCGACACCTTCCAGAACCTACCGCCGGAAGCCAAGGCCGCCGTCATCGACGGCGAAGGCGAGCACTTCTGCGCCGGCCTGGACCTGTCCGAACTCAAGGAGCGCGACGCCGGTGAAGGCGTGCACCATTCGCGCGGCTGGCACGTGGCGCTGGACGCGGTGCAATTCGGCCGCGTGCCCGTGATCGCTGCCCTGCATGGCGCGGTGGTCGGTGGCGGCCTGGAGCTGGCTTCGGCCTCGCACATCCGTGTGGCCGATGAGAGCACCTTCTACGCCCTGCCCGAAGGCACGCGCGGCATCTTCGTGGGCGGCGGCGGCTCGGTGCGCATCCCCAAACTGATCGGCGTGGCCCGCATGACCGACATGATGCTCACAGGCCGCGTCTACAACGCTACCGACGGTGAACGCCTGGGCTTTGCGCAATACCTGGTGCCGCAGGGAACGGCTCTGGACAAGGCCGTGGAACTGGCCACCCGCATCGCCACCAATGCACCACTGACCAACTACGCGCTGATGCACGCCCTGCCGCGCATCGCCGAACAACCGGCCGACCACGGCTTCCTGACCGAAGCGCTGATGTCCTCGATTGCCCAGTCCGCGCCCGAGGCCAAAGCCCGCGTGCGCGCCTTCCTGGAAGGCAAGGCCGCCAAGGTCCAGAAGGCCAACTGAGCACAGGCAGGAGGAGACAAAAAATGAGCGCCCCCAAATTCCGCCCCCTGAAGTTCGGCGTCACCCGTGTCGCTTTGCGCGATGGCGCGCCCGGCACCCACTACCTGCGCGCCGAGCAGGACCTGAAAGCTTTTCCGGACCGCCTGACCGACCGTCTGCAGCATTGGGCGCAGGCCAAGCCCAGCCACACGTTCATGGCGCGTCGCGCCAAGCAGGCCGACGGCACCCTCGGTGACTGGCAACACATCAGCTATGCCCAGGCCTGGCAGACCGCGCGCAGCATCGCCCAGGGCCTGATCAACCGGGGCCTGAACGCCGAGCGACCGGTCGCCATCCTCAGCGAGAACAGCCTCGAACACGCCCTCATCGCGCTGGGCTGCATGGTCGCGGGCATTCCCTTCACACCGGTGTCACCCCCCTACTCGCTCATCAGCGTGGACTACGACAAGCTCAAGCACGTGCTGCGCACCGTCACGCCCGGCCTGGTGTTCGCACAAGACGCGCGCTATGCCAAAGCCATTGCTGCCACCGCGGGCGATGACATGACGATCGTCATGGCCGAAGGCAGTGTCGACGGCCGCGCCAGCACTTCCTTTGCCGAGCTGGCAGCGACCCCGGTGACGGATGCGGTGGATCAGGCCATGGCCGCCACCGGCCCGGACACGGTCGTCAAGTTCCTCTTCACCAGCGGCTCGACCAAACTGCCCAAGGCCGTCGTCAACACCAACCGCATGTGGTGCGCCAACCAGCAACAGATGGCCCAGTCCATGCCGGTGCTGACCGAGCAGGAGCTGGCGCTGGTGGACTGGCTGCCCTGGAACCATACCTTCGGAGGCAACCACAACTTCGGCATGGTCGTCTTCCATGGCGGCACGATGTACATCGACGATGGCAAGCCCACGCCCGCCCTGATGCACGAGACCCTGCGCAACCTGCGCGAGATCGCGCCTACCGTGTACTTCAACGTGCCCACCGGATTCGAGGCGATTGCCAACGCGATGAAGACCGACGACGCCCTGCGCAAGACCCTGCTGTCGCGCGTGCAGATGTTCTTCTACGCCGGCGCCGCCTTGGCCCAGCCGGTCTGGGACAGCCTCTACGAAAGCGAAGAGCGCGAAATCGGCGAGCGCATCGTCATGACCACCGGCCTCGGCATGACCGAGTCTGGTCCGTTCGGCATCTTCGTGACCAACCCGAACGTGCGCGCGGGCGACCTGGGCGTGCCCACGCCGGGCCTGGAACTCAAGCTGGTGGACATCGACGGCAAGACCGAGGTGCGCTACCGCGGCCCCAACATCACGCCCGGCTACTGGCGCGCACCGAAGGAAACGCAGGAGGCTTTTGACGAAGAAGGCTTCTTCAAGACTGGCGACGCGGTCAAGTGGATCGACGAGACCGATGTGCACCTGGGCCTGAAGTTCGACGGCCGCATTGCCGAAGACTTCAAGCTCGCCACCGGCACCTTCGTGAGCGTCGGCCCGCTGCGCGGCAAGATCATCGCCGCCGGCGCTCCTTACATCCAGGACGTGGTGCTCACCGGCATCAACCTCAAGGAAGTCGGCGCCATGGTCTTCCCCACGCCCAAGGTGCGGGAACTCTCGGGCCTGCCCGACAACGCACCGCTGTCGGATGTGCTGGCGAGCGCCCCGGTGCTGGCGCACTTCCAGAAAGTGGTCGACGAGCTGGCCGCCAGCAGCACCGGCAGCGCCAACCGCATCGCCCGCCTGTGCCTGCTGAGCGAGCCGCCCACAATCGACAAGGGCGAGATCACCGACAAGGGCTCGATCAACCAGCGCTCGGTGCTCACCCACCGCGCCGACACCGTGGCCGCGCTGCATGAGGACCGGCTGCATTACATCGTCAAACCTCAGCTGTAAAACTCTCTGTCATTCCCGCGAATGCGGGAATCCATGGATGCCCGATCCAGTCGGGCATGACAACCAAGACAAGGAACCACCATGACCACCCAAGGATTCTTCAACGCTTTCAAGGACGTCTGGATGCACGAAGGCGTGCGAACGCCCATGGTCGACTACTGCGGCGCGCTCGGCCACATCTCGCCCACCGACCTGGGCATCAAGGCCGCCCGCGAAGCCTTGAAGCGCGCGGGCATCGCTGCCACCGAAATCGGCTCGATCATCACCGGCAACATGGCCCCCGGCGACTTCGACCAGTTCTTTTTGCCGCGCCACATCGGCCTGTACGCCGGTGTGCCGCAGGAAGTGCCCGCGATCATGGCGCAACGCATCTGCGGCACCGGCTTTGAACTCTTTCGCCAGGCCGGAGAACAGATCGAAGCGGGCGTGTGCGAGGCCGCGCTGGTGGTCGGTACCGAGAGCATGACACGCAACCCGATCGCCGCCTTTGACCACCGCACCGGCTTCAAGCTGGGCGCGCCGGTGGGCTTCAAGGACTACATGTGGGAAGCGCTCAAGGACCCGGCTGCAAGCATCAACATGATCCAGACGGCCGAGAACCTGGCGAAGAAGTACGGCATCAGCCGTGAAGACGTGGACCAGTTCGCCAGCGATTCGTTCGCCAAGGCTGTGGCTGCACAGCAGGCGGGATTCCATGCCGGCGAGATCGTGCCGGTGATCACCGAAAAATTCGAGCTCGAAGGTTACAAGGCCCGTGGCATCAAGCTGCAGGGTAAGGTCACCGAAGTCGCCACCGACACCCACCCGCGCATTTCACCCGTGGAAGTGCTGGCCAAACTCAAGCCCGTATATGAAGGCGGCGTTCAGACCGGGGGCAACAGCTCGGCCCTGGTGGACGCTGCGGCCGCCTGTGTGGTCACATCGGGTGCCTATGCAAAAACCCATGGCAAGAAACCGCTGGCCCGCGTGGTGGCTGCGGCCGCTGTGGGCGTGCCGCCCGAAATCATGGGCATCGGTCCGGCCCCGGCCATACGCCTGCTTCTCGAGCGCACTGGTCTGACACTGGAACAGATCGGCCGCTTCGAGATCAACGAAGCGCAAGGTGCGCAGACGCTGGCCGTGGGCCGCGAGCTGGGCCTCGATCTGGCCAAGCTCAACGTCAATGGCGGCGCCATTGCGCTGGGCCACCCCCTGGCCGCTACCGGCGTGCGCCTGACCATCACCCTGGCACGCGAGCTGCAGCGCTCGGGCCTGCGCTGGGGCATCTCCAGCGCCTGCGTGGGTGGGGGACAGGGCATTGCGCTCTTGATCGAAAACCCCGAAGCTGCATGACTACCTGCCTGTCATTCCCGCGGAAGCGGGAATCCACGGATGCCCGATCCGCTCGGGTATGACACCCTCTCAGATATCCATCGAAACAAGTAACCACCATGAACATCCAAGGAACAGCAGCACTCGTCACCGGCGGCGGCTCCGGCCTGGGCGAGGCCACCGCCCGTGAACTGGCCCGTCTGGGCGCCAAGGTCGCCGTACTCGATCTGAACATGGACAACGCCCAGCGCGTGGCCAAGGACATTGGCGGCATCGCCGTGTCGTGCAACGTGTCTGACCCGGACAGCATGGCCAAAGCGATCGAAACCGCAGCCGCCGCCCACGGCCCGGCACGCATTCTGATGCAGATCGCGGGCATCGGCACCGCCAAGCGCGTGGTCGGCAAGGACGGCAGCGCTGCACCGCTGGACGAATTTGCCAAAGTGATCAACGTCAACCTGATCGGCACCTACAACGCTGCGCGCCTGTTTGCCGCCGCCTGCGCCAAACTCGACCCGATGGAAGACGGCGCCCGTGGCGTCATGGTCTTCACCGCTTCGGTCGCCGCTTTTGACGGCCAGGTTGGCCAGCAGGCCTACAGCGCCTCCAAGGCCGGCGTGGTCGGCATGACATTGCCTATGGCGCGCGACCTGGCGCAGCACGGCATCCGCGTGTGCACCATTGCCCCGGGCCTGTTCAAGACGCCGCTGATGGAAACCCTGCCCGAGCCGATCCAGCAATCGCTGGCCGCCAGCATCCCCTTTCCGGCTCGCCTGGGCAAGCCCAGCGAATTCGCCGAGCTGGCCTGTCACATCGTCACCAACAACCACCTCAATGGTGAAACCATCCGCCTGGACGGCGCCTTGCGCATGGCGCCGCGCTGATTCAGAGAAAACACCCATGAGCAAGACCGTTGTTTACGAAGTGGAAGTGATGTTCGGTGACTGCGACCCGGCAGGCATCGTTTTCTTTCCCAATTTTTCCAAATGGATGGACGCTTCGTCCCTGAATTTCTTTGTGAAGTGCGGTGTGCCACCCTGGCGCGAGCTGGTCAAGACGCGCGGCATCATCGGCACGCCGCTGCTGGAGATCCACACCAAGTTCATGCGCCCGGCCACTTATGGTGAGCGGCTGCAGGTGCACACCAGCATTGCTGAATGGCGCGAGAAAGTCGTGATCCAGAAGCATGTGGTCATGCGTGGCGATACGGTGCTGTGCGAAGGCCTGGAAACCCGCGCCTTCTGCATCAAGCACCCCGACGATCCGGACCGCATCAAGGCTATCCCGGTGCCTGAAGACATCAAGGCCCTTTGCAGCTGATCACCCCGACCCGTTTTTCAACCACACCCCAAGAGGAGACAAGCATGACCAACCGTCGTGAATTCATTCAATCCGCTGTCGGCGCAGCCGTGCTGGGCAGCAGCGCATTCCAGCAAGCCTGGGCTCAAAGCGGCCTGCCCATTGAACAAGTCAAGGTGCTCTATGGTTTTCCGCCGGGGAGCGCGGGCGACATCTGCGCGCGTCGCGTGGCCGAAAAATTTGGCGGCACCCCCTACAGCAAGAACGCAGGGATCATCGACAGCCGTCCAGGTGCTGGCGGACAAATTGCACTGAACTTGCTCAAAAGCGCTCCTGCGGATGGCTCCGTGCTGGCCATGACCCCGTTTTCGGGCATTTCGCTGTACCCCCACATTTTCAAAAATCTGCAATACAAGCCGTTTGAAGACTTCACCCCTGTAGGGACCGCCTCCATGATCCACCACGGTTTCGCCGTAGGCCCCATGGTGCCCGCCAGCGTTAACAACGTGAAAGACTTTGTGGCGTGGGCCAAAGCCAACCCCTCACTGGCCAGTTACGGCTCGCCAGCGGCAGGTTCCACACCTCACTTCATCGGTGCCTTGCTGGGCCTGAACCAGAACTTCGAGTTCAAACACGTGCCTTACCGCGGCTCGGTGCCGGGGGTCACCGATGTGGTCGGTGGTCAGATCGCCTGCATGTTCACACCGCACGGTGACTTCATCGCCAACCACAAGGCGGGCAAGATGCGCATCTTGGCCACCTCGGGCAAAACCCGCTCGCCCTTTGTGCCGGAGGTCCCCACTTTCGCAGAACAGGGCTTCCCTGAATTGACGGTGGAAGAGTGGTTTGGTTTCTATGCTCCGGCGAAAACATCGGCCAACGTGATCCAGACCGCCAATGCCGCCATCAATGCAGCACTGAAAGACAAAAGCGTGCAAGACGCCTTTACCGTGGTCGGCCTGATCCCCTTTGGTGGCACACCTGCCGACCAGCTCAGGAGCTCTCAAGTGGAACTCGAACGCTGGGGTCCGCTGATCAAGCGCATCGGTTTCACTGTGGATTCCTGATTGCAGGATCGCATCCGGAGCGCCTCGTCGGCGCTCCGGCGTTTTTGATTGACATCAACACCCCATGAACGCCTACCAGCCCCGCACCGACGAGATGCACTTTCTGCTCTCGAGCGTCCTGAACGCCCCCACCCAGCTGCAACAACTGCCTGCATTCGGCGAAGTAGACCCCGCGCTCATGCAGCAGGTGCTCGATGAAGCCGGCAAGTTCGTCGGTGAAGTGGTTGCGCCACTCAACCGCGACGGCGACGAAATCGGTGCGCAGTGGAAGGACGGCGCGGTCACCATGCCGCCGGGCTTCCGTGACGCCTACCAGGCCTTCTGGCAAGCCGGCTGGCCCGCGCTGGCCGCGAGCACCGAAGACGGTGGCCAGGGCCTGCCCAGCGTGCTCGAGGCCATGCTCTATGAAATGCTGTCGGCCGCCAACCACGGCTGGACTATGGCGCCAGGCCTGCTGCACGGGGCCTACGAATGCATCAAGCACCACGCCAGCGACGACCTGAAAGCCCAATACCTCGAAAAAGTGGCCACTGGCGAATGGCTGGCCACCATGTGCCTGACCGAACCGCATGCCGGCTCCGACCTGGGCCTGGCCCGCACCAAGGCCGTGCCCTTGCCTGACGGGCGTTATGCCGTCAGTGGCACCAAGATCTTCATCTCGGGCGGCGAGCACGACCTCACCGACAACATCGTGCACCTGGTGCTGGCCCGCCTGCCCGACGCCCCGCCCGGCCCCAAGGGCCTGTCGCTGTTTCTGGTGCCCAAGTTCTACCCGGACGGCAAGCGCAGCCGGGTGCACTGCGACCGCATCGAAGAAAAAATGGGCCTGCACGGCAGCCCCACCTGTGTGATGCGTTTTGACGAAGCCGTGAGCCAGATCGTGGGCGAGCCCGGCAAGGGCCTGAACGCGATGTTCATCATGATGAACGCTGCACGTCTGCATGTGGCCCTGCAGGGCATCGGCCTGCTCGACGCCGCCTGGCAAAAGGCCGATGCGTATTCGCAGGAGCGCCGGCAGATGCGCGCACCCGGCAAAGGCAAATCGGCAGGCGAGGCGGATCTGATCGCCGAGCACCCAGCCATGCGCCGCATCCTCGACACGCAACGCGCCTGGGTCGACGCCGGCCGCGTGCTGGCCTACAAGACGGCCATCGAACTCGACCAGATCAAGCACGGCAGCCCCGAGGCACAGCCCTTTGCCCAGCGCTGGTGTGCCCTCGTCACACCCATCATGAAGTCGGTCTTCACCCACCAGGCCTTCCATGGTGGCAGCGACTGCCTGCAGGTGTTTGGTGGGCATGGCTATGTGCGCGAATGGGGCATCGAGCAGATCGTGCGCGACGCACGCGTGGCCATGATCTACGAAGGCACCAACGAGATCCAGGCCATCGACCTGCTGGTGCGCAAGGTGTTGGCCGACGGCGGCCAGGGCATCCACGCCCTGCTCGACTTTGTCGAAGCCGACCTGCCGACCCAAGCCCCTACCCGCACCGCTGCCGCCGCGCGCATCGCCACGCTGCGCGCCGTGACCAAACAGATCCTGGACGCTGCCCCCAGGGACGCGCAACTGCCCTACCGCGTAGCCGACGATTATTTGCGCGCCTGCGCGCTGGTGCTGATGGACTGGGCATGGCTGCGCATCGACGCGGCAGTGGACGAGCGCACCCCGAGCGCCGCCACCCGCTGGCAAACCCCGGCCAAGGCCATGCGCCAATGGGTGCTGCCCGAATTCCAGATGCGCACCTTCATCATCGTGCAGCAGTGCACCGCGGTGCCGGCATAATCGCGCGCCATGGCCCGCGTCTCTGCACAAACCAGCTTCAAGCGCCCGGCCCTGCGCGGCAAGGGCGGCGAAGGGCGGCTGCCTGTCGTCTCTGCGGTAGACCAGGTGGACACCCGCTACCTGCAAACCCTGCTGGGCTACAACGCACGCCGCGCAGCGCTCACCATCATCGAAGGATTTCTGGAACGCATGGCCGAGTTCGGTTTGCGGCCGGTGGATTTTTCGGTGATGTCGGTCATCCACCACAACCCGGGGGTGACCTCACGCCAGCTGTGTGCCGCACTCAACCTGCTGCCGCCCAATCTGGTGGGCCTGATCCAGTCGCTCGAAGCGCGCGGCCTGATCCACCGCCTGCCCCACCCGACCGACGGCCGTGCCATGGGCCTGCATCCCACCCCGCAAGGCCAGGCCTTGATGGTTCAGGCCGAGCAGGCCGCCTCCGATCTGGAAGTGGAACGCTCGGCACGCCTGACGCCTGCCCAGCGCAAAACGCTGCTGGAATTGCTGCAGAAGATTTACCTTTGATCGGTGGCGGATTCCCCGGTCAAGCCGGGGAATGACAGAACATGTGCCGGGTAATTACAGAACATGTGCCGGGGAGTGGCGCCCCGTTTGTCATCCTAGGGCTTGCCCCGAGGATCCATCGAACGTCAACGCGCCCGCTCGGCCAAAAAGATGTCGATGCGGCGGTTGCGGGCACGGCCGGCTTCGGTGCTGTTGTCGCCAATGGGCTCTCGTGCGCCTCGGCCGTCGATACTGATGCGTGATGCCGCCACACCGCGCGAAACCAGGTAGTCGCGTGCGCTTTGCGCCCGGTTGACCGACAGCGGATTGTTGATGGCATCGCTGCCGGTGTTGTCGGTATGGCCAACGATGCGCACCTCCATCGAGGGCTGCTGGTTCAGGCCCTGCGCGAACTGGTCGAGGATGGGCATCAGGCGCTGCTGGATGTCGTGGCGCCCTGTGGCAAACGAAATGTCATTCGGGATGCTCAGCTTGAGCTGATTGTCTGCGGTTTGCGTGACCACCGTTCCGGTGCCGGCGGTCGCCTGCTCCATCTGACGCTTTTTGTCTTCCATCTGGCGCGACCAGACATAGCCGCCCAGACCACCCAGTGCAGCGCCAATCGCGGTGCCCCGTGTGTCGCCGCCCACCACCTGACCCGCCACCGCACCGATGACAGCGCCGGTGGCAGCACCTCGCTGTTCCGGCGTCATGGTGTCGCAACCGCTGAGTGCCGCAACACAGAGGCTGGCGAGTAAAGCGTATCTCAAAAGGGAAGAGGGCATGGTGTTCATGGAGGGATTCCTTTCTTGCAGCCTCCCGCCCATGCGGGATGCCAGCAGCTTAGACAAAAGCCATGCTGTGCCTGTAAACAAATGTTGTCGGTGCGTCAGGACGCCCAGGAGGGCGCTGCATGGATGAGCGGCAAGGTCAGGCGCACCCGCGCACCGCCGGACTCGGGGTTGTCCAGGGCCATGCGCCCGCCGAGCTGGGAGAGGATGCCGTGGGTCATGTACAGCCCCAGCCCGCCAAGCCAGTCCTGCACCAGCTGCGCCCCCTGACTGCTCTGCCCCAGCAGGTGCGCCGGCAAACCTGGCCCAGAGTCGAGCACTTCAATGCAGGCCTCCCGTTCGGACACCGAGAGCGTGAGGTTGATTCGCCGCACCGTCTGACCTTGGACAGCATTCATGGCATTGCGCATGACCTGCACCAGCGCCTGCGTCAACGGCAGCACCTCGGCCTGCACCTGCACAGGTTGCATCGGCCCCTGCACGCTCAGTTCAATGCCCCGGTGCATCAGTTCCTGCCGCAGCAGGTCATGGGCATCGCCAAGCACCGCCTGCAAGGTCAGTGTGGCCGCCTGCTGGGGCAGCGGACGTAAAAAGCTGCGGATGCGTTCGACCTGGGCTGTGCTGCGCCCCAGACCCTCGACCGCCTGCCTGAGCAGGGCCCCCACAGACTGCACCTGGGCTGGCGCCTGCGCCGACGCTGCCATGCGGGCGGCCAGCTGTGCATGCAGCCGTGTGGCGGTCAGGGGTTGCAAGAGGCCATGTCCCAGCGAGTTGGCCAGAACCGCCAGCGTGCGCTGGCGATCGAGCAAGGTGAGTGCACGGACTTGCTCCCGCCATTGCTGGGCCTGCCACTGGACCTGGCGCAGCCCGGTATTGACACGCTCAGATCGCTCCAGTGCCAGCCCCAGATAGCCCATCGAAGTCATCAAAAGAGTCAGCAGCGACATCGCTCCCATGACGTGGCTGATCACCCATTGCTGCAAGGCATGCAAAGCCGAGTGTCCGAGCCAAGTCAGCGTGGCGTTGGTCAACATGCTGGCCGTGAACAGGCCAAAGCCGACGACGATGAAATACGCATTGCGGCTGCGCTCCTGACGTGCCAAGTTCACGGCAGCCAAAGTCAGGGCCAGTAGGACCATGCTGTTGGCGCTGCGCACCAGCACCGCCATGTGCCAGGACTGCCGATGCTCGAAGCCATAGGCCATCACACCGGCGTAGAGCAGAACCACCACCGTGAACGAGCGCCAGGACCAGCCACGCTCGACCTCCATGCGAAGGGCCTGTGCATACATGAGGTAAGAGGCCAGCAGCATGGGCTGCGCCAAAGCGTAACTCCAGACGTCGTCGATGGCACCACGCAGGCTGATCAGCCACACGCTGACGCCCGCCAGCACCCCTGCCCAGCACCATGCCCGGACCGGAGGAGCATCTGGCCGCCGCAAGACCAGCCAAGTGGTCAAGGACATCAAGAGGTACATCCAGGCGTTGATCCTGAACGACGTGGCCAGATCCAGCATCTCGGTCATGCGGCCTCCTGCAGCAGCGGCAGGCTCAGCAGCGCCTCGGCGCCGCCCTGGGCCAGGTTATTCAGGCTCAGCTCGCCGTGGTGACGGTCCACGATGTCGCGTGAAATCGCCAGACCCATGCCCAGGCCCTCGGGCTTTGTCGAGAGCAAAGGCTCGCCCCACTGCCCGCTCAAGACCGGGCTGAGGCCCGGGCCAGTGTCGCGCACCTGGATCTTCACCCGACCGCCTTCAGTGTGGCAAGCCACCGTGAGCGTGCGCTCGGCAGAAGCTGCCATGGCCTGGATCGCATTGCGCAGCAGATTGACCAGAACCTGCGACAGTGCCACCTCATCGCCCATGCAGGGCAACGGCGCCGAAGAACACTCCAGCTTCAGCACCACACTCTGTCGACGGATGTCGGCATCCACCAGTGCCAGCGACTGCTCCAGCACTTGCCGCAGATCGATCGCATGCAGTTCAGGCCAGTCGGTCTCGCTGCCAGCACGGATGCGCTGCAGGATCTGCACCGTACGGTCAATGCCCGCCTCCATGTGCTGAAGCAAGCCCAGAAAGGCCGGCGTCGCACGGGGTTCTGCAGCCCATTGGCGCTCGGCCAGCTGGGCGTTGACCAGACAGGCCGTCAGGGGCTGGTTGAGCTCGTGGGCGAGCGAGCCCGACAAAATGGTCATGCGCCTGCGCCGGTCCATGCGCCGAAGTTCCGATTCCAGCAAACGCGTCTGGCGAGCGCCTTGCTGAGCCAGTTGGGCATCGATCCGTTCGTTGGAGGCACGATCCAGCATCATGCCCACATAGCAGATGTGGCTGATCATGGCGGTCAGCAGCGCGGTCAGCGCCACCAGGCTGGCGTCCCAAGTGTTACTGAACGGATTCGGGGAGTGGCTCGAACTGGCAGTCAACAGCCCTTGTCCGGTCAGGATCAAACCCAGCAAGCCGTAATTGAGGGCGATGGCGATGGCATTGCCACTGCGCATGCGCTGCGACAGCCGCCACGCCCAATAGGCGGTGTGCCATGCCAGCCCGCCCAGCGCCAGGCGCACCGCCAGCCCCCGCATCCAGGGCGACACGGTCACAAACAGCACACTGTAGAAAGCCGCGCACAGCAGCAACCAAAAGAGCAGCAGCCGACCCGACCAGGCTTGCCCCAGGGTGGTGCGCAAAGAGTGCGACCACAACACCATGCTGCCCAAGACACAGAAATTGGCCACATGGAAACTCAGCACCATCGGCAACCAGGACCGCAGACCCATGAGCACGATGGCGCTGCCCGCCATCAGGCCGCCGGCACACCAGAAGGCCACCGCACGGTCAGCCGTGGGCTTGAGCGCCAGCCAGACCATCACCGGGAGCGTCAAAAATAACAACGCTGCAAGAATCAGCGTGGTCTGGCCGTGCAGCATGCTCAGGCCACCTGCAAGGCGCGCTCCAGCGATTCGAGCGTAAAGGGTTTGGGCAGCAGGGTCACCCCCTGCAGATCCTGCGCACGTTCCTTGAGCTGCTCCTCCAGTGCGGCGGTCATCATCACGATCATCAGCTCCGGTTGCATGCGGCGCAGCGCCACCACCAGATCCGCCCCATTCATACCGGGCAGGTTCAAATCAAGCACCACAGACTTGACTACGGCCAAGCGGCCATCATCGGACTTCAGGCACAGCTTTCCGTCATGCGTGCTCACCACCGCCAGCAGGGATTCGGCCGTTTCATGCACACTGGAGGCGATGCCCTTGAAAGACAGCAAGGCCTTGAGCGCCTGCCCAATCTGCGCTTCATCGTCCACCAGAGCCACCAGCTGTGGCATCTGTTCGTCTGTCTGTGTCTGCGCCATGCGCTCGGCTCCTTGGGCTTGGGTCATGCCAATAATAAGTGACTGACGATGCCACCCAGGCGACGGGGTGGCTCGCCGCCGTCTGGCAACATGTCCGCCCAATACCCCACGATCAGCCAAGCCCCCGAAGGAGACACCATGAGCCACCCCGCCCTGCCCCTGTGCTGGCCCGAAGACACCGGGCAGGCCTTGCTGATCGGCCGCATCTGGCAACCTGGCACCGGTCCGGTGCTGGTCGCAGCCAGTCCGCAAGGCCTGCATGACCTCAGCCGCCTGGCTCCCACCAGCAGCGCACTGCTGGAACTGCCCGAGGTGGCTGCGCGCGTGAGGGAGTACTTGGCCAGCGGCCAGGCTGCGGCGCTGGGACCAGCCGAAGCCGTGGTCGCCAACAGCGACGAATCCACCCGCGACAACGGCAAGCCCTGGCTGCTGGCGCCTTGCGATCTGCAGGCCGTCAAGGCTTCGGGCGTGACCTTTGTAGCCAGCATGCTCGAGCGCGTGATCGAAGAGCAGGCCCGTGGCGACGCCAGCAAGGCCGAGGCCGTGCGCCAGGCCGTGGTGGCCGTCATTGGCGACAACCTGCGCAAGGTCAGGCCCGGCTCGTCCGAGGCGGCGCAGCTCAAGGAGGTGCTGCTGGCCCAGGGCGTGTGGTCGCAGTACCTGGAGGTCGGGATCGGACCGGACGCGGAAATCTTCACCAAGGCGCAGCCCATGAGCGCGGTCGGCCATGGCGCCTGGGTCGGCCTGCACCCGGGCAGCCAGTGGAACAACCCTGAGCCTGAAGTCGTGCTGGCTGCCAATTCACGAGGCGAAGTGGTTGGCGCTACGCTGGGCAACGACGTCAACCTGCGTGATTTTGAGGGCCGCAGCGCCCTGCTGCTGGGCAAGGCCAAGGACAACAACGCCAGCTGCGCCATCGGCCCCTTCATCCGCCTCTTCGACACCCATTTCGGCATCGACGACGTGCGCCGCTGCGAACTGGCCATGCGGGTGGACGGCCCAGAGGGTTTTGTGATGCAGGGCAGCAGCTCGCTCAGCCAGATCAGCCGCGACCCGTTGGACCTGGCGGCACAGGCCATGGGCCCCTACCACCAGTACCCCGACGGCATGATGCTGTTCCTGGGGACCATGTTTGCACCCACCCAGGACCGCCACGGCCCGGGCCAGGGCTTCACGCATGTGGTGGGTGATACCGTCAGCATCGGCACGCCCAGGCTGGGCCAACTTTTTAACCGCGTGACCACCAGCGACCGCGCACCGGCCTGGACCTACGGCGCAGGCGCACTGATGCGCGACCTGGCGCGGCGCGGGCTGCTCTGATGCGCGGGGCTTCAGGGCAGCCGCGGTCTTTGCATCAGGGTCGAGACTGTGATGCCATGCAGGTACCGTAGATGTCGAGCCCCGGCTTGTACTCGGCCGAGCGCACTCCCGCGATGCCCATCACCGAATGGAAGTAATGGTCGTGGCTGAGCGGCGCCATCTGCTTGTCCTGCAGACATGGCTTGCGCAGCCCACGCTGTTGGTCAAAAGCCGGTGAAGTCCAGGTGATCCAGGGCACCTGCTTTTGAACGTCGGGGGCAATCGCGTAGGGCAGGCCATGCAGGTAGAGGTTGTTCTCGCCCAAGGACTCGCCGTGGTCGGCTACATAGACCATGGCGCTGGGCCCAGGCTGTTTTTTGAGCCAGCCGATGGTTTCGGCCAGGAAGTGGTCGGTGTAGGCGATGGTGTTGTCGTAGGCGTTGACCACCTGCTCACGCGCGCACTGCTGCAGGGCATTGCTGGCGCATTCGGGCTGGAAGCGCTTGAACGCGGGCGGCACCCGCTTGTGGTAGGCAGGGCCGTGGCTACCCATCTGGTGCATGAAGACCGCGACGCCTTTGGCGCGGCGCTCGGCGGGCAGTTCGGCAATCCGCTTGTCCAGCTCATGCAGCATCACTTCGTCATGGCACTCACCGCTGTCGCAATGGGGCGAGACCTTGAGTGTGACCGTGCTGATGCTGGGCACCCGCGCACAGGTGCCTTTACAGCCGGACTGGTTGTCGATCCACAGCACAGCCAAACCGGCGCGCTGCAGCACATCGACCAGCGTCTCGTGGTTACTGCTGCGCTTTTCGTAGGCTTCCTTGCCCAGATGCGAGAACATGCAAGGCAGCGAGGTGGCGGTGCTGGTGCCGCAGGACCAGACGTTTCGCAGGCTCACCACGTCTTCGCGGGCCAGGCGCGGCGTGGTGTCGCGCGCGTAACCGTTGATGCCGAAGTTCCCCATGCGGGCGGTCTCGCCCACCACCACGATCAGCGTAGCCGGCAGCGTGCCGGCAGGCAGCACCAGCTGCGCGTCCTGGCCAATCGGTTCGACCTTGCTGTTGTCGCGTTCCAGCGGCTGTGCGACCACGCGCCCGATGGCGTAAAAGCTGTTGAGCGGGTTGATGAGGTAGCGCAGCTGGGTGTGGTTGCGCATCACCGAGGCGAAGTCCTGGTAGATCAGCATCAGGCTGATGACCAGCACCGCCACCGACACGATAAAGGCCAGCAGGTTGCCACCCAGCCGGCGCAGCACGCCCATGGAACGCACCGGCTGACGCCACAGCCACCAGACAGGCAGCACGCCCAGCAGGCCCAGACTCAGCAGCAGGCGCCAGTTGAACAGATCGGCCGCCTCGCGCGGGTCGGTCTGCAGCACGTTGACGATCATGTTGGCGTCGATGACGATGCCGTAGCTCCACATGAAATAGGTGCCGCTGGCCGCGCTCAGCAAAAACACGGTGAGCACCGGCTTGAGGAGCCAGCGCCAGTTGAGCAGGGACAGCAAGGCGTGGGTCAGCCCCATGACGCCAAAGGCCAGCCCCAGGCCAAACAGCAGGCCACGCAGACCGGTCACTTCGGGCAACTGCGCCAGTTGCCGCCACAGCGGAATGTTGGGCAATGCAACCAGCCAGACGCTGGCCAGAAAGGTCAGCATCAGGGGGTGGCGGGCAGTGCGTGGGGTGTCTAAAAAAGTGCGTTTCATCACAATCCCGATTGTCCCTCACTGCGGCAGCGGACGGCGGCGTCAGCCGCCTCAAAGCCTTGTCTGCACAGGGTCAGGCCGGCCAGACCGAGGCGTGCTCGGGCACGACGGCCCGCCATTTGAACTCGTGCTCGATGCGCTCGCGCAGCATGTCCGAGGCGGCGCGCTCGCCGTGCACCACATACACCTGGCCAGGCGCACTGGGCATGCGGTGCAGCCAGGCCAGCAGCTGGTTGCCGTCGGCGTGCGCCGAGGCCGATTCAATTTGCACCACCTCGGCCCGCACGGCCACGTCCTGTCCGTGGATGCGGATCGATGTTTCGCCAGCCGCCAGGCGTGCGCCCCGGGTGCCAGGCGCCTGAAAGCCGGTGAGGATGACCATGTTGCGGTGGTCGCCGGCGTACTGGGCCAGGTGGTGGAGCACCCGCCCACCGGTGGCCATGCCACTGGCCGCCAGGATGACCATGGGCCCGTGACGTGTGGCAAGCGACTTGCTCTGCTCGGGCGTCTCCAGCATGGTGGCCACCCGGTCCATGGCGTGCACTTCGGGCAGGCTCAGGCGGTGTTCGCCCATGTGTTTTTCAAACAGGGCGGTGGTGTGGATGGCCATCGGGCTGTCCAGAAAGATCGGCAGGCTGCGCGGCAGCTCGCCCGCGGCCTTGAGCTGCGCGATGGTGTGCAGCACCGCTTGCGCCCGGCCTACGGCAAACACCGGCACCACCGCCACCCCGCCGCGCTTGGCCAGCTTTTGCAGCAACGGACCCAGCTCGGCGAACAGCTTACCCTGCGGGTGCTGGCGGTTGCCGTAAGTGGACTCGATCAGCACCGTGTCGGCCTGAGGTGGCGGCTCGGGCGGGTTCATCAGCGGGTCGTCGCTGCGCCCCAGGTCGCCCGAGAACAGGATGCGCCGGCCCGCCACCTCCAGCAGCAGGCTGGCCGCCCCAAGAATGTGCCCCGCGCCCTGATAGCGTGCTTTCCAGCCAGGAATGGGCTCAAACCAGTTGCCCGGCCGCTCGGCATGGAAATACTGCAGGCTGTCGAGCGCGTCCTGCCGGGTGTAGAGCGGCAGTGCTGGCGCGTGTTTGGAAAAGCCGTGCCGGTTGGCAAATGCGGCGTCCTCTTCCTGGATGTGGCCGCTGTCGGGCAGCAGGATCTTGCACAGGTCCAGCGTGCCGGGTGTGGCATGGATGCGGCGGTGGTAGCCCTCCTTGACCAGCAGCGGGATGTAGCCGCTGTGGTCGAGGTGGGCGTGGGTGAGCGCCACAGCGTCGATCTGTCCGGGCACCACCGACAACGGCGACCAGTTACGCAGCCGAAGCTGCTTGTAACCCTGGAACAAGCCGCAATCGACCAGCAGGCGCTGGCGGTTGTGCTCGATCAGGTACTTGGAGCCGGTGACTGTGTCGGCCCCACCCAGAAAGGTGATGTTGACGCTCATGCAGCCATATTAGTAGACACTCTGGTTTGTGCGTAGCCTTGCCTGACAGGAGGGTAATTGTTGGCGGGTGTTGGGCCACATACCCCCCAATTGGGGGGTGAACAAGCATGGCCGTCTGGGTAAGCTCGAAAAATGACAGATTTGAATGGACATGTTTACATGGTGGATGACAATCCCGAAATCCGGGACCACCTCAGCGCATTGCTGCAACGCTATGGTTACTCGGTCAGCTCTTATGACAGCGCCGAAGATTTCATCCAGAGATCCATCGAGGTCACACCGGCTGTTTTGCTGCTTGACATGCGCCTGCCCGGGCTCAGTGGGGTAGAACTGCAAAAAAAGCTCAATGCCGTCGGACGCGGCACCCCCATCATCTTCATCAGTGGCGAAAGTCGCAATCAGGAAATCATCGACAGTTTCCGTGGCGGTGCCGTCGAATTTCTCTGGAAGCCTTTCCCCGTGGACGCCTTGCTCAAGGCGATCGATTCCGCGATGGAAAAAGACCGGGTACGGGAAGACCGCATGCTCAAGTCCCGCGCCTTGAACCAGCGCTTGATCCGGCTCACCCCACGAGAGCGGGAATTCATGCTGCTCATGCTCGACGGCCACACCAACCGTGACATTGCCGAAATCGTTGGCGTCACAGCCGACAACATCAAGAAGTACAGAGCATCAATCCTCGACAAGATGCAAGTCACTTCGCTGGCCGAGCTGATTGTGATGTGCCGGGAGGCTGGCCTCAGTTCAGAGTCGACAGGACAAGCAGCCCAGCGCGATCAGACGATCTGACCGCACCAGTCTGCCTGTCGATCTCAAGCGCCGAAGAAGCCCTTGAGCTTGTCTGTCCAGCTTTCCTCACCGGGCTGGTGTTTGGCACCGCCCTTGCGCAAGGATTCATCAAACTCCTTGAGCAGCTTTTTCTGGTGCTCGGTCAGTTTGACCGGCGTTTCCACCGTGATGTGGCAGTACAGATCACCCGGGTAGCTACCGCGCACACCCTTGATGCCCTTGCCGCGCAGGCGGAACTGCTTGCCGGTCTGCGTGCCCTCGGGGATGTCGATGGCCGCCTTACCGCCCAACGTGGGCACTTCGATTTCGCCACCGAGTGCCGCCTTGGTGAAGCTGATGGGCACCGCGCAGTGCAGGTCGTCGCCGTCGCGCTCGAAGATCTCGTGCTTCTTGATGCGGATTTCGATGTACAGGTCACCTGGTGGACCGCCGTTGGTACCGGGCTCGCCGTTGCCAGTGCTGCGGATGCGCATGCCGTCGTCGATGCCTGCAGGGATCTTCACTTCCAGGGTTTTCTGCTTCTTGACCTTGCCTTGACCGTGGCAGGTACCGCAAGGGTCGGGGATGATCTTGCCCGAGCCGCGGCAGTGTGGACAAGTCTGCTGCACACTGAAAAAGCCCTGGCGCATCTGTACCGCGCCCGACCCATGGCAGGTCGAGCAGGTCTTGGCGCTGGTCCCGGGTTTGGCGCCGGTGCCGTGGCAGGTGTCGCATTCTTCCCAGCTGGGAATGCGCAACTGAGCGTCCTTGCCGTTGGCCGCCTCCTCCAGCGTGATCTCCATCGCGTAGCTGAGGTCGCTGCCACGGAAGACCTGGCGTCCGCCGCCGCCACGGCGGCCACCACCGAAGATGTCACCAAAGATGTCACCAAATGCATCGCCAAAACCACCAAAGCCTTCGCCGCCGCCCGGACCGCGCATGTTCGGGTCCACACCCGCATGGCCATACTGGTCATAGGCCGCGCGCTTGCCGCTGTCCGACAGCATCTCGTAGGCTTCCTTGACCTCCTTGAACTTGGCCTCGGCCTCCTTGGCGGCGTCCCCCTGGTTGCGGTCAGGGTGGTACTTCATCGCCAGCTTGCGGTAAGCCTTCTTGATGTCCTCGTCCGAAGCGTTCTTGGGCACACCCAGCACTTCGTAAAAATCGCGTTTCGCCATGTTCTTCAACCGTTTCAACAAGAACGCCGCGCGGCGATTCCCAGAGGGAACCGGCCATCGCGGCGGGTGTCCAGGTCAGCCCGGCAGGCCGACCTGATGCGCATCACTTCTTGACTTCCTTGACCTCGGCGTCCACCACGTTGTCGTCCTGGGGTTTGGACTGCTCGCCACCGGCGGCTGCACCTGCGGCACCTGCGGCTTGCTGGGCCTGCATGTCGGCATACATCTTCTCGCCCAGTTTCTGGCTGGAGGTCATCAGGGCTTCGGTCTTGGCGTCGATGGCGGCCTTGTCGTCGCCCTTAAGGGCTTCTTCCAGGTCCTTGATCGCGGCTTCGATCTTGTCCTTTTCGCCCGCGTCGAGCTTGTCGCCATACTCGGTCAGGCTCTTCTTGGTGGAGTGCACCAGCGCATCGCCCTGGTTTCGGGCCTGAACGATTTCCAGCTTCTTCTTGTCTTCGGCCGCATTCAGTTCGGCGTCCTTGACCATCTGCTGGATCTCGGCTTCGGACAGGCCCGAGTTGGCCTTGATCGTGATCTTGTTTTCCTTGCCGGTGCCCTTGTCCTTGGCGCCCACGTGCAGGATACCGTTGGCGTCGATGTCAAAGGACACCTCGATCTGCGGCGTGCCGCGCGGTGCGGGCGGGATGCCTTCGAGGTTGAATTCGCCCAGCAGCTTGTTGCCACTGGCCATCTCGCGCTCGCCCTGGAACACCTTGATCGTCACAGCCGGCTGGTTGTCGTCGGCGGTCGAGAAGGTCTGGGCGAACTTGGTCGGGATGGTGGTGTTCTTGGTGATCATCTTGGTCATGACACCGCCCAGGGTCTCGATGCCCAGCGACAACGGGGTCACGTCCAGCAGCAGCACGTCCTTGCGGTCACCCGAGAGCACCTGGCCCTGGATGGCGGCGCCCACGGCCACAGCTTCGTCGGGGTTGACATCCTTGCGTGGCTCTTTGCCGAAGAACTCCTTGACCTTCTCCTGCACCTTGGGCATGCGGGTCTGACCGCCGACCAGGATCACGTCGTCGATGTCAGCCACATTGATGCCGGCGTCCTTGATGGCGATGCGGCAGGGGGCGATCGAACGCTCGATCAGGTCTTCCACCAGCGACTCGAACTTGGCGCGGGTGAGCTTGACGTTCAGGTGCTTGGGACCGGTCGCGTCGGCGGTGATGTAGGGCAGGTTGACGTCGGTGGCCGAAGACGAGGACAGCTCAATCTTGGCCTTTTCGGCGGCTTCTTTCAGGCGCTGCAGGGCCAGCACGTCCTGCTTGAGGTTGACGCCGGACTCTTTCTTGAACTCGTCGATGATGAAGTCGATGATGCGCTGGTCGAAGTCTTCGCCGCCCAGGAAGGTATCACCGTTGGTGGAGAGGACTTCGAACTGCTTTTCGCCATCGACATCGGCGATCTCGATGATGGAGACGTCAAAGGTGCCGCCCCCCAGGTCGTACACGGCGATCTTGCGGTCGCCCTTTTCGCTCTTGTCCAGACCGAAGGCCAGGGCCGCGGCGGTGGGCTCGTTGATGATGCGCTTGACGTCGAGCCCTGCGATACGGCCGGCATCCTTGGTGGCCTGGCGCTGGGCGTCGTTGAAGTAGGCGGGCACGGTGATCACGGCCTCGGTGACGGCTTCGCCCAGGTAGTCCTCGGCGGTCTTCTTCATCTTGCGCAGCACTTCGGCGCTGATCTGCGGCGGGGCCATCTTCTGGCCGCGCACTTCCACCCAGGCGTCACCGTTGTCGGCAGCGGCAATCGTGTAGGGCATCAGGTCGATGTCCTTTTGCACTTCCTTTTCGGTGAACTTGCGGCCGATCAGGCGCTTGACGGCGTAAAGCGTGTTCTTGGGGTTGGTCACGGCCTGGCGCTTGGCGCTTGCACCAACCAGGATTTCGCCGTCTTCCTGGTAAGCAATGATGGACGGCGTGGTGCGCGCGCCTTCGGCGTTCTCGATCACCTTGGTGGTGTTGCCTTCCATGATGGCCACGCACGAGTTGGTGGTGCCCAGGTCAATGCCGATGATTTTTCCCATTTGGTACTCCGGAAATGAATTTGAATTGGTTCTGAGTTGGGGACAGTGCGTCGGTTTTCAAGCTGTGAAAGCGCTGTCCTCAAAGTGTTTACTTGGGCGCCGCCACCGTCACCAGCGCCGGGCGCAGCACACGCTCGGCAATCAGGTAGCCCTTTTGCAGCACGGTCACGACGGTGTTGGCCTCCTGCTCGGCAGGTACCATGCTGATGGCCTGGTGCTGGCTCGGGTCGAATTTGGTGCCGGGGGCAGGGTTGATCTCGACCACCTTGTTGCGCTCCAGCGCGCTCTTGAGCTGGCGCAGGGTGGCTTCGCTGCCTTCGCGGATCTGCTCGATGGTGGCGTTGGGAATGGCCAGACCGGCTTCCAGGCTGTCGATGACAGGCAACAGGCTTTCGGCAAATCCTTCCACGGCGAACTTGCGTGATTTGGCAATTTCATCGTCGGCGCGGCGGCGGGCGTTCTGCACATCGGCCTGGGCACGCAGGTACAGGTCGGCCAGCTCGGCGTTTTTGGCTTGCAGCTCGGCCAGTTGTGCGGCCAGATCGGGCGTGGTTTCGGAAGCGGCCTCGGCGGCGCCGGGCGCAGCAGTGTCTTGTGAGGGGGTGTTTTCGGACATGGGTGCTCAAAAAAACAGCAATGAATGGACTCACCCCTGCACGTGGAGGCAAATCCCAGAATTTCAAGGGCTATTTTTGGGGACGCGCGGCTCTGCGCGCGATCGCCTTCGGCCGCAGGGCGGCCTGCCTCGGATCACTCGACGGCCAGCAACTCGACGTCGAACTTGAGGGTGGCGTTGGGCGGGATCACGCCGCCGGCGCCCCGGGCGCCGTAGCCAAGCTCGGGCGGGATGATCAGGGTGCGGGCGCCACCGACCTTCATGCCGGCCACGCCTTCGTCCCAGCCTTTGATGACCATGCCTGCGCCCAGGGCGAACACGAAGGGATCGCGACGGTCCTTGCTCGAATCGAATTTGGCGCCCTGCTGGCCATCCTTGTAGAGCCAGCCGGTGTAATGCACGACCACGTCCTGGCCGGCACTGGCTTCAGCGCCTTCGCCAACGATGGTGTCCACGTATTGCAGGCCGGAGGGAGTGGTTTTCATGAGCGTGTCTTCCGTAACAACAAGGGCCGCGACATGCGGCCCGACGGTGAAAATTATGCCAGCCCAGGTCAGGCTGCCACGGTGGCGCTGAAGCTACATGAAACGGTCAAGCAGCTTGCGTGAGTGCTTGTCCAGCGCCAGCGGGTCGCGGATCAGGTACTGCACGCCGTCCACGTCGCTCACGATCAGGGTTTTGCCGGTCAGGCGGCGAATGTCTTCCTCGCCCTTGAGCATGAAGCGCGCTTCACCCCGGTCGGTCTGAACCGTCCAGAAGCTGGGCGTGACGAGGCTGCTGACGGCCTTGAGGCGCTGGATTTCGGGCAGGAACTCCCGCTCGGCAATCGCCTCGCGCAGCCAGCCCTGCAGGGGCTGCTCGACCCGGTCGAGCCGGTCAAACCAGGCCAGCTCATGGCCTTCCATGTCCATGATGCCCACCCCCTGCTCGGGGGCGGTCACGGGGTAGGCCCGCACCACCACCACCTGTTCGTGGCGCGCGCCCTGCGCGTCGGTCCAGACCCAGCGGCCCAGCGGGTTGCGTTCAAGTTGTCCGGTGCTCATGCCTTGACCTCCTCGGCGACACCGCCCAGCACCGCGCCCTCGGCCTCGACCTGGCGCTGCTGGGCCTGGTACAGGCGCCAGTAGGCGCCCTCAAGCGCCATGAGCTGGTCGTGATTACCTTCTTCAACCACCACCCCTTTGTCCATGACCACCAGGCGGTCGGCCTTGCGCAGGGTGGACAGGCGGTGCGCAATCGCGATCGTGGTGCGCCCGCGCACCAGGTTGTCCAGCGCCTTCTGGATTTCCTTTTCGGTCTCGGTGTCCACGGCGGATGTGGCTTCGTCCAGGATCAGGATGCGCGGGTTGATCAGCAGCGCACGCGCGATACTGATGCGCTGGCGCTCGCCGCCAGACAGCCCCTGCCCACGCTCACCCACCAGCGAGTCGTAGCCCTGCGGCATGCGCAGGATGAACTCGTGGGCGTGCGCCGCGCGGGCGGCCGCGATGATTTCTTCACGCGTGGCGTCGGGCTTGCCGTAGGCGATGTTGTCGGCGATCGTGCCGAAGAACAGAAACGGCTCCTGCAGCACCAGACCGATCTGGCGGCGGAAGTCGGCGATGCGCAGCTGGCGGATGTCGACGCCGTCGAGCTCGATCACGCCCTCGGAGACGTCATAAAAGCGGCAGATCAGGTTGACCAGCGTGCTCTTGCCCGAGCCGCTGTGCCCCACAAGGCCGATCATCTCGCCGGGCGCAATCTCCAAATCGAGGTTACGGATGACAGCGCGATTGCCGTAACGAAAGCCTGCTTCGCGCACCGTGATGCGGCCTGTGACCCGCTCGGGCAGCGCCACCGGCCGGGTCGGTTCGGGCACGCTGGAGACGTGGTCGAGGATGTCAAAAATGCGCTTGGCGCCCGAGGCGGCCTTTTGCGTGTGCGAGACGATGCGGCTCATCGAGTCCAGCCGTGTGTAAAAACGCCCGATGTAGGCCAGAAAGGCCGTGAGCACGCCCACCGTGATGCGGTCGTGTGCCACCAGCCAGATGCCAAAGCCCCAGACCACCAGCAGACCGACTTCGGTCATCAGCGCCACCGTGGGCGCAAACAGCGACCAGACCCGGTTGAGGCGGTCGTTCACGTTGAGGTTATGGCGGTTGGCGTCGGCAAAGCGCTGGCCCTCGCGCTCCTCCTGGGCAAAGGCCTTGACCACCCGGATGCCCGGTATGGTGTCGGCCAGGACATTGGTCACTTCGGCCCAGACGCGGTCGATCTTCTCGAAGCCGGTGCGCAGGCGGTCACGCACCACATGGATCAGCCAGCCGATGAAGGGCAGCGGCAGCAAGGTGATGACGGCCAGTGTGGGGTTGATGGTGAACAGGATGACCGCGGTCATCACGATCATCAGCACATCGGTGGCGAAGTCCAGCAGGTGCAGCGACAGGAAGATGTTGATGCGGTCGGTCTCGTTGCCGATGCGCGCGATCAGGTCACCGGTGCGCCGCCCGCCAAAGTATTCGAGCGACAGGCTCAGCAGGTGGCGGTAGGTGGTGGTGCGCAGGTCCGCGCCAATGCGTTCGGACACCAGCGCGAGGATGTAGGTCTTGGCCCAGCCCAGAACCCAGGCCAGCAAGGCGGCGCCGAACAGGCCGCCCAGGTACAGCGCCACCAGCGAGGGGTCGATCGGCTTGCCATTCTGATAAGGGATCAGCACCTCGTCCATGAGCGGCATGGTCATGTAGGGCGGCACCAGCGTCGCGGCGGTGGAGGCCAGCGTGAGCGCAAAGCCCAGCAGCAGCTGGTTGCGGTAGGGGCGGCCAAAGCGCCAGAGCTTGAGCAGCGTCCAGGTGGACGGTGGAGCCAGGTCTTCGCGGCCACAGCGGGTGCATTCGTCTGCCCCCTCTTCGAGCACCGCCTGGCACACCGGGCAGACCGCGCCACCCAAGCTGGCCTGCAAAGGACGGCCTTCGCTTTGCTGGGTGCTCCAGCGCTCGAGCTGGGCGACCATGCGCGAGGCACTGGCCTGCAGACCGAGGGTGAAGCGCCAGACCGCCTGGCGACGGCCCTGAGCCAACAGCTCCAGAGTGCCGACCCCTGCATGGTCACTGAGTTGCAGGCGGGAATCGAGCCGCAGGTCCCAGATTTGCCAGTTTTTTTCCCCGTCAGCGCGGGCCAGCAGGCGCCGATCGGTCAAAATAAGCGCAGTTTTGTGAAACTTCAGTGACCCGTCCAGGTCAACTTCCAGAAAGGCTGCAACGTTTTCATCAGGTTGAAACAGTGATCGGACCTCCGAAAGTCTGGCCTCCGGGATCACCGGGCGTTGCACAGAGGGAGTCGTAGGGGTCATGCCATTCAACCAGAACCGAAAAGGTCGGCCATTGTATCGCTCCACCCCATTTTCATGAGCCACAAAGACATCCGAATCCTGCGCATGACGCATTTGCGTGGACCGAGCATCTGGACCTATGTCCCCGTCATCGAGTCGCTGGTGGACATCGGCGAGCTGGAAGACTTCCCCTCCAACACCATCCCTGGTTTGTACGAACGACTCTCCAGCTGGCTGCCCGGCCTGATCGAGCACCGCTGCAGCCCCGGCGTGCGCGGCGGCTTCTTGCAGCGGCTGGAGACCGGCACCTGGCCGGGGCACATCCTCGAACACGTGGCGCTGGAGCTCCTGACGCTGGCCGGCATTCCCGACGGCTACGGCCGCGCCCGTGAAGCCGGCCCGCGCGGCGTCTACAAGGTGATCATCAGCGCCCCCCACCCCGAAGTCGGCCGCCAGGCCCTGCTGACAGCGCGCGAGTTGGTGATGGCGGCGATCGAGGACCGCCCCTTTGATGTGGCCCAGGCCGCCGAAGACCTGACCGATCTGGTCGACAGCCGACTGGTCGGCCCCAGCACGCGCTCCATCGTGCAGGCCGCCTGGGACCACCACCGCATCCCGCACATCCGCCTCAACAGCGGCAACCTGGTCCAGCTGGGCTACGGCGCGGCGCAGCGCCGCATCTGGACCGCCGAAACCGACCGCACCAGCGCGATCGCCGAAGGCATTTCCAAAGACAAGGACATGACCAAGCGCATGCTGTCGACCTGCGGCATCCCGGTGCCAGAAGGCCAGCTGGTCGAAAGCCCCGAGCAGGCCTGGGAAGCGGCGCAGGAGATCGGCGTGCCGGTCTGCGTCAAGCCGGGCGATGGCAACCGCGCCCGTGGCGTCTCGCTCGACCTGCGCACCGAAGCCGACGTCAAGGCCGCTTACGAGATTGCGCTCAAGCAAGGCAGCGAGGTCATCGTCGAGAAATTCGTCGAGGGCCTGGAACACCGCCTGCTGGTGGTGGGCGAGCGCCTGGTGGCCGCCAGCCGTGGCGAGACCGCCAGCGTGGTGGGCGATGGCCGCAGCACGGTGCGTGAACTGGTGAATGCGCAGATCAACAGCGACCCGCGCCGCGGCAGCGACGGCAGCCTGCCGCTGGAAACCGTGCGCCTGCGCCAGAACAGCCCCGAAGTGCTCGAACTGAGGCGCCAGGGCCTCACGCCCGACAGCGTGCCCGAGGCTGGCCGCACTGTACTGGTCAAGCGCACCGGCAACATGACCACCGACATCACCGACATCGTGCACCCCGAGATCGCCTACCAGGCGGCGCTGGCGGCCAAGGTGGTGGGGCTGGACATTGCCGGCGTGGACGTGGTCACCCCCGACATCACCCAGCCGTTGGTCAAGGTCGGCGGCGTGGTGGTCGAAGTCAATGCCGGCCCCAGCCTGCTGATGCACCTGAACCCCGCCGAAGGCGAGCCCCGCGACGTGGGCCGCGCGATCGCCGAGCACCTGTTCCCGGGTGGCGACAACGGTCGCATCCCGGTGGTGGGCTTCATGGGCGCAGGTGACACCACGCGCAGCGCGCGCCTGGCCGCCTGGCTGCTGCATCTGCAGGGCTGGGCCACCGGCCTGGCCTGCACGGATGGCCTGTTCCTCAACCAGCGCTGCCTGCAGCAGCGTGGCGGCATGGGCTTCGAGAACGCCCAGCGCCTGCTGGTCAACCGCTCGGTGCAGGCCGCCGTGTTCGAAACCAACCTGCTGCATCTGCTCACCGAGGGCCTGCCCTACGACCGCTGCCAGGTGGGCGTGGTCACGAGCATGCCCACCAGCGCGGGCCTGCCGCCTGAGCTGTATGCCGGTGATGACGAGCGCATGCCCGGCCACATCCGCACCCAGATCGACGTGGTGCTGCCCACCGGCACCGCCGTGCTCAACGCCGAAGAGGAGCAGGTGGCCGATCTGGCGCAGTACAGCGATGGCGAGGTCATCTTCTATGCCGCGACCGAACAGCACCCGCGCCTGGCCGCGCACCGCGCGGACGGCAAGCGTGTGGCGTTCTGGCGCGAGGGCCAGCTGGTGCTGGCCGAAGGCCGGCGCGAAACCGAGGTGCTGTCGCAACAGCGTCCGGCCGTGGCCAAGCTGCTGCGCGAAGGCCAGCTGGCCGCCAGCGACATCCTGGTGGCCGCCTGCGTGGCCTGGGCGCTCGACATCCCGGCCGAGCTGATCCGCGCCGGGGTCAAGAGCTACGGCCAGAGCCCCACCTCCTTCTGATTCCGAACGACAGGAACCCCGGTTCATGCAAGTGTCCAGAATTCGCGCCCTGCGCGGCCCCAACCTGTGGAGCCGTCACACGGCCATCGAAGCCATCATCAGCTGCCCCGAGTCCGAGCGGACACTGCCCTCCAGCGTCGAGCAGCAACTGCGTCGGACCTTCCCGGCGGTCGGTCCGATCGAGCCCGGGCGCGGCCAGCAGGCCAGCATGGCGCATGCGCTGGAAAAGGTCACGCTCGCGCTGCAGGCCCAGGCCGGCTGCCCGGTGACCTTCAGCCGCACCACGCCCACCGAAGAAGCCGGCACCTACCAGGTGGTGGTGGAGTACACCGAAGAGGACGTGGGCCGCCTCGCGCTCGACCTGGCCGAAAAGCTTTGCCAGGCCGTGCTGGCCGGCCAGGGCTTTGATGTGGAAGGCGCAATTGCTCAACTGCACGAACTCGATGAAGACGTGCGCCTGGGCCCGTCCACCGGCTGCATCGTCGACGCCGCCGTGGCCCGGGGCATTCCGTACCGCCGCCTCACACAAGGCAGCATGGTGCAGTTTGGCTGGGGCAGCAAGCAGCGCCGCATCCAGGCCGCCGAGACCGACACCACCAGCGCGATTGCCGAATCCATCGCGCAGGACAAAGACCTCACCAAGCAGCTGCTGCACGCGGCCGGTGTGCCGGTGCCGCTCGGCCGCCCGGTCGACACACTGGATGAAGCCTGGCAGGTGGCCCTGGAGATCGGCCTGCCGGTCGTGGTCAAGCCGCAGGACGGCAACCAGGGCAAGGGGGTGACGGTCAACATCACCGATCGTGAGGCCTTCAACGCTGCTTACGAAACCGCCGAACGCTACGGCACCGTCATGGTCGAGCGCTACCTGCCCGGCCACGATTACCGCCTGCTGGTGGTGGGCAACAAGCTGGTGGCGGCATCCCGTCGCGAGCCGCCGCTGGTGGTGGGCGATGGGGTGCATACCGTGCGCCAGCTGGTCGAGCAGGTCAATGCCGATCCGCGCCGCGGCGAAGGCCATGCCACCTCGCTCACCAAGATCCGCTTTGACGACATCGCCATTGGCCGCCTGCATGCGCAGGGGCTGGAGCCGGAGTCGGTGCCCGAAAAAGGCCGCCGCGTCATCCTGCGCAACAACGCCAACCTCTCGACCGGCGGCACCGCCACCGACGTGACTGACGAGGTGCACCCCGAAGTGGCCGCCCGCGTGGTGGCTGCGGCCCGCATGGTGGGCCTGGACATCTGCGGTGTGGACGTGGTGTGCGAGTCGGTGCTGCGCCCGCTCGAAGAACAGAACGGCGGCATAGTCGAAGTCAATGCCGCACCCGGCCTGCGCATGCACATCAGCCCCTCGTACGGCAAAGGCCGCGACGTGGGCCAGGCCGTGATCGACTTCATGTTCCCGCACGGTGAAAACGGCCGCGTGCCGGTGATCGCCGTGACCGGCACCAACGGCAAGACCACCACCGTGCGCCTGACCGCCCACCTGCTCAAGGCCCAGGGCCTGCGCGTGGGCATGACCAACACCGACGGCGTGTACGTCAATGGCCGCCAGACCGACAGCGGCGACTGCAGCGGCCCGCGCAGCGCCCGCAATGTGCTGATGCACCCCGAAGTGGACGCTGCGGTGTTCGAGACCGCGCGCGGCGGCCTGCTGCGCGAAGGCCTGGCCTTTGACCGCTGCAAGGTGGCGGTGGTCACCAACCTGGGCATTGGCGACCACCTGGGCCTGAACTACATCACCACGCTCGAAGACCTTTCGGTGCTCAAGCGCGTGATCGTGCTCAACGTCGAACCCGACGGCATGGCCGTGCTCAACGCGGCCGACCCGGCCGTGGCCTCCATGGGCCCGCACTGCCCGGGCGACGTGACCTTCTTTGCGCTCGACCCCAACCAGCCGGTGCTGGCCACCCACCGCGCCCAGGGCCGGCGCGTGGTCTATGTGGAGAACGGCGCCATCGTCGCGCAAAAGGGCAAGCAGATCTTCCGGATCCCGCTGTCGCAGGTGCCGCTCACGCGCGGCGGCGTCATTGGGTTCCAGACCGAAAACGTGCTGGCCGCCGTGGGCGCGGCCTGGGCGGTGGACGTGTCCTGGGACGCGATCGCGCAGGGGCTGTCGACCTTCATCAGCGATGTGCAGGGCGTGCCCGGCCGCTTCAATGTGTTCGACTACCAAGGCGCGACGCTGATCGCCGACTACGGCCACAACCCCGACGCCATCCAGGCGCTGGTGAATGCCGTGGAAAACATGCCCGCCAGCAAGCGGGTGGTGGTGATCAGCGGCGCCGGTGACCGCCGCGACGAAGACATCCGCGACCAGACCCGCATCCTGGGCAAGGCCTTTGACGACGTTGTCCTTTACCAGGACGCCTGCCAGCGTGGCCGCGCCGACGGCGAGGTGCTGGCACTGCTGCGCCAAGGCCTGCAGGATGCCCCGCGGACCCGCCATATCGAGGAGATCCAGGGCGAGTTCAACGCCATCGACACGGGCCTGGCGCGTCTGGCCCCGGGCGACCTGTGCCTGATCCTGATCGACCAGGTGGAAGAGGCCCTCGCCTACATCAACGAGAAGGTGCGCGGCACCGCCTCACGCTGAAGCCTGCGCCCAGTGCATGGCCAGCCCCGAGCTGGCCATGAACACCCCCGCCCAGACCAGCCAGCGCTGCAGGTTCGGACGGTCTTGCTCGGTGAGCCGGTACAACACCAGACCGCCCAGAAGAGACAGCACCAGCGCCAGCACCATGCCCACCCCCTGGGCTGTTGCCGTAGGCGGCAACCATCGGCTGAAGGCGGCATTGACCACCAGGCTGACACCAAAGTGCAGCACGAAAACCGAATACGACACCCTCGCCAGGACGTCAATGGCCTCGCGCAGAGGGCCTTTCGGACCCTGCATCCAGACCCTGGGTACCAGTGCCAGCGCACTTGCTGCCAGACAAGCCAGCAGCAAGCGCTCGCGTGGCTCGACCCACCACGCCAAGGCCCCGAGCACCACCAGTCCCAGTGAGGCAGTCGATGCAGCCCCACCACCGGTCTGCATGCGTGCCAGCCCGGCCAATACCCCCATGCCGTAGGCACCTGCGAAATAGGGGGCCCAGTCTTCCAGCACCGACATCCGGTTCCACCACAACAAGGCCCCCAGCGTCAGTACCAGCCAGAGCACCTGCAGTGCCCGCAAACCCAGACCCAGTCTGGCCAGCAGCCACGCCAGCACCAAGGACAGCGCATACAGTTGAAGGTCGATGGCCACATACCAGACCCCAGCCGACAGGGCTTCCTGGTCGAGCGCATGCTGCAGCATGGCCACATGCGCCAGCACCTGCCAGCCAGTGGGCGTGGCCGAGAGGCTGTCGTGCGCAAAGAAGGGCCGCAAGCCTTCGGAAACCACCACGGTAAAAGACAAGGCCGCCAGCAGGGGCAAGGACAGGCGCAAATACCGCTGCCCGAGTCGCTGCAACAGCTGACGTACGTCACATGCAAAGACCGCCTGCAGGCCTTGGGCACAAAGAAAACCGGCCACCACCAGAAAAACCTGCACCACCAGCCGCGCATGGTCCTGCAGCCAGGCGATCACAACCGGCCAAGCCGTGCTCACGGCATCGGACATGGGCCCGTAGAACGCCAGATGGTGCAGGACGATGAGCACGCAGCCCACCGCCTTGAAAAGATCCGGCACAAACCAGCGCGCCTGCACCGATGCGGCAGCGGCTGGCACCAGCATGGTCGACCGGGGCCAGAAGCGCTTCAAAGCGCCAGGCGTGCGCGGGCTTCCTGGTACTCGCGCTTGAGCTGGTCGATGCGCTCAGCCGCCGTCACCACCGCCGTGACGGCACCGATGCCCTGCCCACAGCCCCAGATGTCCTTCCAGGCCTTCTTGGCGTCGCCCCCGAAATTCATCTTGCTAGGGTCGGACTCGGGCAGGTTGTCCGGGTCCAGGCCCGCGGCGCGGATCGAAGGCGCCAGGTAGTTGCCGTGCACACCCGTGAAGAGGTTGCTGTAGACGATGTCATCGGAGTTGCTGTCGACGATGGCCTGCTTGTAGGCCTCGGCCGCACGCGCCTCGTGCGTGGCGATGAAGGCCGAACCGATGTAGGCGAAGTCGGCGCCCATGGCTTGCGCCGCCAGGATGGCGCCGCCGGTGGCGATGGAGCCTGAGAGCGCCAGCGGGCCGTCGAACCACTGGCGGATTTCCTGGATCAGGGCAAAGGGGCTCTTGGTGCCGGCATGGCCACCGGCACCAGCGGCCACGGCGATCAGGCCATCGGCGCCCTTCTCGATCGCCTTGTGGGCGAACTTGTTGTTGATGATGTCGTGCAGCACCACGCCGCCATAGCTGTGCGCGGCCTGGTTGATGTCCTCGCGCGCCCCCAAGCTGGTGATGATGACGGGTACCTTGTACTTCACACACAGTTGCATGTCGTGTTCAAGGCGGTCGTTGCTTTTGTGCACGATCTGGTTGATCGCAAAGGGCGCGGCCGGGTTGTCGGGGTTGGCCTTGTTGTAGGCCGCCAGGGTCTCGGTGATCTCGGCCAGCCATTCGTCAAGCTGCGAGGCCGGACGGGCATTGAGCGCGGGCATGGAGCCGATCACACCGGCCTTGCACTGCTCGATCACGAGCTTGGGGTTGCTGATGATGAACAGCGGTGAGGCGATGACGGGGAACTTCTGGGCAGCCAGCACCGGGGGCAGTTTGGACATGGGGTCTCCTCTTTGTATTTTTTCAATCAGAACGCTTCGAGCGCCAGCCCGGTCACGCTGTCTGCGCCTTCGACGATCGCATCGCGCATGCCCGGCACTTTGGACAGGATGTGGTCGCCGTAGAAGCGCGCGGTGGTGACCTTGGCGGCCATGAAGGCGGCGTCCTGCGCCTGGGCCTCAGTGGTGAGCGCCACCAGCAGGGCACGGCCCATCTGCCAGCCGGCCACCAGGTTGCCGGTCAGCATCAGGTAGGGCACGCTGCCGGAGAAAGCGGCGTTGGGGTTGGCCTTGGTGTTGGCGGCGATGAAGTCCACCACATCGACGAATGCCTCGCGAGCGGCTTTCAGGCGCTTGGCCATGGCCTGCGCGTCGGCATTGCTGCTGGCACTGAGCTCGGCCTCGGTCTTGGCGATCTGCGCGGCGATGCTCTTGGCACCGGCGCCGCCGTCGCGTGCGGTCTTGCGGCCCACCAGGTCGTTGGCCTGGATGGCGGTGGTGCCTTCGTAGATGGTCAGGATCTTGGCGTCGCGGTAGTACTGGGCGGCGCCGGTTTCCTCGATGAAGCCCATGCCGCCGTGCACCTGCACGCCCAGGCTGGCCACGTCGATGCTCATCTCGGTGCTGTAACCCTTGACCAGCGGCACCAGGAATTCGTAGAAGGCCTGGTTGTCCTTGCGCACTGCGGCGTCGGGGTGGTGGTGGGCCGCGTCGTAAGCGGCAGCGGCCACGGTGGCCATGGCGCGACAGCCTTCGGTGTAGGCGCGCATGGTCATGAGCATGCGGCGCACGTCCGGGTGGTGAATGATCGGGCCGGCGGCGCTCAGGCTGCCGTCCACCGGGCGGCTTTGCACGCGATCGCGGGCATACTGCACCGCCTTCTGGTAGGCCCGCTCGGCGATCGAGATGCCCTGCACGCCCACGGCGTAGCGGGCAGCGTTCATCATGATGAACATGTATTCGAGACCGCGGTTTTCCTCACCGACCAGGAAGCCCACCGCACCGCCGTGGTCGCCGTACTGCAGCACGGCGGTCGGGCTGGCCTTGATGCCCATCTTGTGCTCGATGCTCACGCAGTGCACGTCGTTGCGCGCACCCAGCGAGCCATCGTCGTTGACCATCACCTTCGGCACCACAAAGAGGCTGATGCCCTTGACGCCCTCGGGCGCGCCCTGCACGCGGGCCAGCACCAGGTGGATGATGTTCTCGGCCATGTCGTGCTCACCGTAGGTGATGTAGATCTTGGTGCCAAAGATTTTGTAGGTGCCGTCGGGCTGGGGTTCAGCGCGGGTGCGAACGGCCGCCAGGTCGGAGCCGGCCTGCGGCTCGGTCAGGTTCATGGTCCCGGTCCATTCGCCAGAGATCAGTTTCTCCAGGTACTTGGCCTTCATCTCATCGGAGCCTGCGGTCAGCAGGGCTTCGATGGCACCGTCCGTGAGCATGGGGCACAGGGCAAAGCTCATGTTGGCCGAGTTCAGCATCTCGCCGCAGGCGGCGCCTATCGTCTTGGGCAAGCCCTGGCCGCCAAAGTCGGCCGGGTGCTGCAAGCTCTGCCAGCCTCCTTCGGTGAACTGCTTGTACGCTTCCTTGAAACCCGGGGTGGTCGTCACCTGGTTGCCATCGTGGTGGTACGACGGGTTCTTGTCGCCTTCCCAGTTGAGCGGGGCGATGACCTCGGCATTGAGCTTGGCGCACTCCTCCAACACGGCCTGCGCGGTTTCCAGACCGGCGTCTTCGAAGCCAGGGATCTGCGTGATCTGGTCGATGCGGGCCAGATGCTCGATGTTGAACAGCATGTCCTTGAGGGGTGCGGTGTAGCTCATGAAAGTCTCCGGTAAGTTGGGGTTCAGGTGCAAAAAAGGCCTCGATCGGAGGCCTTTTTTGCGGTCTTCAACAGATCACAGGGCGTTGGTCAGTTCAGGCACGGCAGCAAACAGGTCGGCCTCGAGGCCGAAGTCGGCCACGCTGAAGATCGGTGCTTCGGGGTCCTTGTTGATCGCCACGATCACTTTGGAGTCCTTCATGCCCGCCAGGTGCTGGATGGCGCCCGAGATACCAGCAGCGATGTAGAGCTGCGGCGCCACGATCTTGCCCGTCTGGCCGACCTGCAGGTCGTTGGGGGCGTAGCCCGCGTCCACCGCGGCGCGGCTCGCACCGATGGCGGCGCCCAGCTTGTCGGCCAGCGGGGTCATCACTTCGTTGAACTTCTCAGAGCTGCCCAGGGCACGGCCACCGGAGACGATGATCTTGGCGGCCGTGAGTTCAGGGCGGTCGCTCTTGGCGATCTCGCTGCCCACATAGCGGCTCTTGCCGCTGTCGGCTTGTGCAGCGGCGGATTCGACGGCCGCCGAGCCACCGGTGGCAGCAGCGGCGTCAAAGCCGGTGGTGCGCACGGTGATCACCTTGAAGGCATCGCTGCTCTGCACGGTGGCAATCGCGTTGCCGGCGTAGATCGGGCGCTCGAAGGTGTCGGGGCTGTCGACCTTGGTGATGTCGCTGATCTGGCCCACGTCCAGCTTGGCGGCCACGCGCGGGGCCACGTTTTTGCCACCGGCCGTGGCGGGGAACAGGATGTGGCTGTAGTTGGACGCGATGGCCAGCACCTGGGCGGCGACATTCTCGGCCAGACCATGGGCCAGGGCTTCGCTGTCGGCGTGGATGACTTTGGAGACACCGGCAATCTGGGCAGCGGCCTGTGCAGCGCCAGCGGCGTTGTGGCCAGCCACCAGCACATGCACGTCGCCGCCGCAGGCGGCGGCAGCGGTCACGGTGTTGAGGGTCGCGCCCTTGATGGAGGCGTTGTCGTGTTCGGCAATGACGAGTGCGGTCATGATCAGATCACCTTTGCAACATTCTTGAGTTTGTCCACGAGCGTGGCGACATCGGGCACCTTGATGCCGGCGCTACGCTTGGCCGGCTCCATGACCTTGAGGGTCTTGATGCGCGGGGCCACATCGACGCCCAGGTCTTCGGGCTTGAAGGTGTCGAGCTGCTTTTTCTTGGCCTTCATGATGTTGGGCAGCGTCACGTAGCGCGGCTCATTGAGGCGCAGGTCGGTGGTGACCACGGCGGGCAACGACACGGCCAGGGTTTCCAGACCGCCGTCGATCTCGCGGGTCACGTTGGCTTTGCCATCGGCCACTTCCACCTTGGAGGCGAAGGTGGCTTGCGGCAGGTCGGCCAGCGCGGCCAGCATCTGGCCGGTCTGGTTGCAGTCGTCGTCGATGGCCTGCTTGCCCAGGATGATCAGGCCGGGTTGTTCCTTGTCCACCAGGGCCTTGAGCAGCTTGGCCACGGCCAGAGGCTGCAGCTCTTCATTCGTTTCGACCAGGATGCCGCGGTCAGCGCCAATCGCCATGGCGGTGCGCAGGGTTTCCTGGCACTGGGCCACGCCGCACGAAACGGCGATCACTTCGGTGGCCACGCCCTTTTCCTTCAGGCGCACGGCTTCTTCAACGGCAATCTCGTCAAAGGGGTTCATGCTCATCTTGACGTTGGCGATGTCCACACCGCTGTTGTCGCTCTTGACGCGCACCTTGACGTTGTAGTCCACCACCCGTTTGACGGGAACCAGAATCTTCATGAAGCCATCTCCTGTAGGGATTGATTTTGAATGCCTGCGTCAGTTGACGTTACGTAAACGTCAATTGTGCAATAAGCCGCATCAGAATGGAACGGACCTGCACAAAAAAGCACGATCGTTCGAATTCTAGACGGATTTTGTCGCTGCGCACCCACAGATGGTACCCCCGGGAATTCACCGACCAATCGGTCGGCCAATCAGGGTTAGCATGGAGTGCGAATCGGCCGCAAACCGATTAGATTATGTTTTGTAACCAATTTGCGTGGAGACGCTCATGAAAAAAACCCTCATTTCCCTCTCGATTGCTGCGCTGGGCAGCCTTGCTGGCGCCGTGCAGGCCCAGACCGTGCTGGCGGTCTCCACCTGGCTGCCGCCTGCCCACCCCGCCACCCTCGCCCAAAAAGACTGGTGTGATCTGGTGACCGCCAACACCCAGGGCCGCATCAAATGCAACTACCTGCCGCGTGCCGTCTCTGCCCCGCCCGGCACCTTTGATGCCGTCAAGAACGGCCAGGCCGACCTGTCCTACACCGTGCATGGCTACACCCCGGGCCGCTTCCTACTGACCCAGATGGCCGAGTTCCCCTTCCTGGGCAACAGCGCTGAGACCATCTCCGTGGCCTACAGCCGCGTGAGCGCCAAATACCCCCAATTCAATGGCGAACACCAGGGCGTGAAGGTGCTGACCCTGTGGGCGCACGGCCCCGGCATCGTCTTCAACACCAAGCGTGCCATTGCCAAGATCGACGATCTGCAAGGCCTGAAGTTCCGCATTGGCGGCGGCATGGTCAACGAGATCACCAAATCCCTGGGCATGAACGTCACGCTCAAGCCGGCCACCGACTCCTATGAACTGCTCTCCAGCGGCGTGATGGACGGCACCCTGCTGCCCGCCGAGTCGACCGAGTCCTTCAAGATCGACAAGATCATCAAGCACGCCACCACCTTCCCGGGCGGCCTCTACAACACGAGCTTCGTGTTCATGATGAACCAGGACAAGTACGACAAACTGTCTGCCGACGACAAGAAGATCGTCGACGCAGCGTCGGGCGAAGTGGCCGCGCGCATGTTCGGCCGCCACTGGGACAAGACCGACCGCCGCGCTTACGCCATGATGCAGGTCAACGGCGTGCAGGTGACCCAGGCCGATGCCAAATTCGTCAAGGACGTCAAGGCCAAGACCGAGTCCCTGGAAAAAACCTGGGCCACGGCAGCTGAAGGCAAGGGCCTGAAGAATGCCGCCAAGGTGCTGGCCGAATTCCGGGCTGAAATCGCCAAACTGGAGAAGTGATTTGGTGGCTCACCCGTGAGGGATGAGCCCCCATCCAAGCGGTCCCTGTCGGTATGAAGGGACCGCTTTCAACTTGAGGACCCTGCTCTTGAAGAAACTGATTGAAACCCTTTGCGGTCTGCTTGCCGGCCTCGCGCTCTTCGCGATCATGGTGCTGACCTTTCTGGATGTCGGAGGCCGCAAAGTGCTGAACAACTCCATCACCGGCTCACTGGAGATGACCGAGCTGCTGATGGTGGTGGTCATCTTTGGTGCCCTGCCCCTGGTGTCCGAGCGCGGCGAGCATGTGGTGTTCGACTCGCTCGATCCGTATCTGCCCGAAGCCATCAAGAAAGTTCAGCGCGCAGTGGTCCACCTGTTATGCGGAGGTGCCTTGCTGGCGCTGGGCTGGCTGATGTGGAAAACAGGCAACGACTTCCTGCAGAGCGGAGAGACCACCGCCCAGCTCAAAATCCTCAAAGCCCCGTTCATCTATGGCATGGGGGTGCTGTGCGGCTTCACCGGCGTCATCCACCTGAGCCTGGCATTCAAAGAACAAGAAGAAAACGAAGGGGGTGTGCTGTGACCGAAGCGTTGATCGGATTTCTGGCCATTTTCGGCCTAGCGCTTCTGCGCTTTCCCCTGGCTTTCTCGATGGGCCTGGTGGGCCTGGTCGGCATTGGCCTGACCCGCGGCTGGGTGCCGGCTTTCTCCAGCATTGCCCAGGTCGTCTACGAAACCGGCTTTGCCTACACCCTGTCGGTGATCCCGCTGTTCATCCTGATGGGCAACTTCGTGGCGCGCGCCGGTCTGGCGCATGAACTGTTCCACGCTGCCTATACCTTCATCGGCCACCGCCGCGGGGGTCTGGCACACGCCACCATCGCGGCCTGCGCCGGCTTTGGTGCCATCTGCGGCTCGTCGATTGCCACGGCCGCCACCATGAGCAAGGTAGCCTACCCGTCGATGAAGAAACTTGGCTACAGCGACGCCCTCTCGACTGGCGTGATCGCCGCTGGCGGCACGCTGGGCATCATGATCCCGCCGTCCACCATCATGGTGATCTACGGCATCATCACCGAAACCCACATCGGCAAGCTGTTCGCCGCAGGTGTGATCCCCGGCATCCTGACCGCCATCCTGATGATGATCGCGGTCGTGCTGATGACCTGGCACGATCCTGAACATGCCCCCGCCGGTGAAAAGTTCACCTGGGGCCAGCGGCTGCAAGCCCTGCGCGGCATCTGGGGCGTGCTGCTGCTGGTGATCATCGTGCTCGGCGGCATTTACGGCGGCTTCTTCACGGCCACCGAGGGCGCCGGCATGGGGGCCATGGGCGCTTTCCTGTTCGCGCTGGCGCGCCGCGCCTTGAGCTGGAAATCGCTGTTTGAAGTGCTCACCGAGTCCGCACGCACCACCGCGATGCTGTTCACGCTGTTGATCGCGGCCACCGTGTTTGCCAACTTCGTGAACTTCACCAGCATGCCAATGGAGCTCAAGGAGTGGATCACCCACCTGGGCCTGTCGCCCATCATGATCGTGGGCGCAATGATGCTGATCTACATCCTGCTGGGCACCGTGATGGAAGAGCTCACCATGGTGCTGCTGACCATCCCGCTGTTCTTCCCCATCGTCGTCGAACTCGGCTTTGACCCGGTCTGGTTCGGCGTGCTGATCGTGATGGTGATCCAGATCGGCTTGGTGTCGCCACCGGTGGGCATGAACCTGTTCGTGATCAACACCCTGCTGCCGAAAGTGGGTTTGAGCAACATCTTCCGCGGGGTCTGGCCTCAGGTGATGGTGCTGATCATCACGCTTGGTGTGCTGCTGTTCTTCCCGGGGCTGAGCCTCTGGCTGCCATCCAAGATGGACTGACGGGGCCAGTCGACCGGCTTGGCTTCTTGTCATGCTCCGACTGGATCGGAGCATCCATGGATCCTCGGGTCTAGCCCGAGGATGACCTG
>JACCDG010118253.1_pt1 | contig 51154 bp, 38 predicted proteins | sample 7442471 | NCBI WGS metagenome assembly JACCDG01 (sample SAMN15323444, study PRJNA562643) | freshwater metagenome | isolation source: river surface water | place: USA:Blue River Watershed | collected 2017-08-17 | reverse complement strand
TGCCCTTGGCATTTACTGTTTCAGTGACTCCCTGTGCAACTAATGCTGCCATCTTGTCAAGAACTTCTTTGCTGTTCGGGTCACGCCAGTCACCTTCCCATAGACCTTTAGCAATCTGGAATCCTCCGGAGTCGCCTAGGATAAATGTACCGGCTTCGCGGTTGCGAACCATGTCCTCACTCCAGTCTTGCTTGGTGAGATCTAGGTTTGCATGCCCACCTGAATAAAGTGACCATTTGTACGGGAATAGGCCTTTTGAGCTGTTAAGCCAATTGAGCTGCTCCATGTCTGTTAGACCAGCAGGAAATCGTGCTGGGTCAACATACTGTTCATTGCGCTGTTTACCAATAAAGGTTGCATAGAATCCGCTGATAGCTGGTAAGAATACTGCGTAATCGTTTTGCTTACTGGTTAGATTGTCTTGTGCCATAAAATTTTACTTGTTCTATTAATCTGTAATCGGATTCAAAATATTCCTTGAGTCGATTGAGGTATTTAGGTTCGCTATCAATTATTGTTTTAAAAATCTTCTTAAATCTTTTACGATCAGGACTGCTTTCGCTTACGTGCTGATAATCATAGCGATCATATTTGTTATGCCCATAGTTTTTTGTTATAAATTCAGAGAAATGTATTCTGTAAAATTCATCGCACCAAAAAAACGTTGCATTATCAGTGTCAATCCCATCAAGAAAGTATACTTGGCGCTCAGTGTGATCGTCAAAAGTTACTCTGTCAAAAATTAACTCGATGAGCTCGAGACTGTCTATGGTAAAAGATGGGTGATATAAAGTTAAAAACTCAGCGATGCCGCTTAACCAACGATCTACTGGATCACGTAAAACAATCATTGCATGCTTGTTGAGCACATCTGTTTTGTAATTGTAAAACTCCCACCCGTAATCCAATAAGTTTGGTTTAGTCCAGGAACTGGCATTTTTAGGAATATGCACATACATGAACGCACTGTCAGGATGACTCATGCATTCGCCTTGTATGTGCCCTTTACTAGCCCAAAGTTTTCCTAGCTCTGGATCTATCCGCATTACTTTTGTTGGGCAGGGATAATGTAGCTGTAATCAGCAATGCCACTGTCAACGGTGATCATTGCAGCACCTTCGTCGCTGATCTTTAGTGTCTTGTCGCCAGGTAGGCTCAAGATTTTAAGAACAGCTTGCACTGGCCAACTCCAGCTCTTAGTAAGAGTGCCAGTTACGCTTGCGTCAAACACAAAGTTACCTGCGTGACTTGTTGGATCGCCGAAGTAAAATTTCAATGCGCCAGATTCAGTCTTGGCAGTAAAGGTAGTTTCTTCACTGTTTGCTTGGCTCATAAAGTTCATTCGTTGAATTCCTGCAACGCTAGGCACAATGTCCACGCCCCAACGAACACCTTTGAACTTAACAGCTTTGAGTTTTTCATTGATCACTTCAGATGTCATAAAGCGATAGTCGTTCTTAAAGTCTCGGTTAGCATTTTCGAAATGCACGCCACTTGGCACAGTTTCGCCTGCCGAGTTAACTTGTGTATTGATGGTTAAGTTTGCACCCTCGCGGTATTCGGGGATACCGAGGATAGTGTGCAGCTTGCCTAAGTTAGGCATACCAAATGTACCAACAAACTCGGGCACAGGGTTCTTGCATTTTGCTTCAACGATAACGCTGCGATCTTCAGCGATACTGTTAATAACCGTTTCACTGGCAGTACCAGTAATCTTAACGAGGTCAATAAATCCTAGGCCATGAGTGTGTTTTACAATGTCTTTTAAATAGTCTTGCATGTTGTCTCCAAAAAAGTAATTAATTAGTAAGTATATAGAGTTATTTAGAAAATATCAAGGGTTTGCATATTTTATTTCACCTAAAACTTGATGTGCTTTTATCGTTTTAAGTTCGCCTGGTTTGCGGAGCTCAACCCAACTAACTGCTGGCTCAAGATCCGTTGTGCTCACTACCTCGTATCCAAGTTCTAGACACATTGGCAGTAGCTGACTCTTTGGTGCGTAGCTCATGTAGTAGCTATCTGCATACGCTGCTGATGCAGGCATGTCGGCATTGTTATAGCTAAACATAAACACACCACCGGGTCGTAGTAGATTGAATACTTGCTTAAGGTATTCATGAATATTAGACAGTGATACATAGTTGAGATAGTTCCAACTAAACACAAATCCAAATTGGTTTTGTGGCAGCGACGAAAGATTGTGATCCTGTATCACGTACGGTCGCAGACGTGCCTGATACTCACCAGGAAAGAGTTGCTTAGTGCTGTCAATGAACTCTTGAAACTCGTCTACAATATATAACGGATCGCAGCTAACCAAGTACTTGGTCCAGTATCCGTCCCTGCATCCCAGTTCAAGTCCCGGAAATTTCCAGTCAACGTACAGGTCTATGGCTCTGCTTACAATATCGTCTGCACCGTTAGGCACATACAGTTGTCGAACTTCTCTAATTCGATCCGGATTAGCGTAGCGAAGCTCTCCCTGATAGGTAGGTAAACGAAACTTTTCAGTTGCATCTGTTAGGTCAGCTAGAGACATTGCCTTAATATCCTCTACTAGAGACAAAGGTGCTTGCAACTGTGCCAGTACATTGTCCAATGCTCTCTGGACCTGCTCAAGTCGGTATGCATAGTCTTCGCCATACCGACTCTTAACAATATCAATGTTCTTGTTGATAGAGTCAAGCTCTTGTTCAATTCCACTAGTAGGTAAAATATCTGCAAGAGCTTGACGTAATTCAACTACGTCATGTAGTTTCATTGTCATAGTTTACTCGAAGCTAAACAAACTGTCAAAAGTTGAGTTAATGTCTGTGGACTCAGCAATTGCCCAGTTTAGCACACCCAATAAGTTCTCAACCTTTTGATCAACAATGGTTGTCTCCATTAAACCATCGTCAAACGGCAAGTCCTTGAACCATTGCGGAATATGTGCAACGTCTGTTGGGTATCCAACGCTGGTGTATCCAAGAGGATTATCACGTAACTTGCAAACAATGGTTTTCATACCATCGACGATTGCGGTACTGTAGTTATCCTGGTAGATACGCTTTAGGTTATTCCAGTTCATAGCAGCACGAACGTGTCCGGGCATGTTTGCACGACCTTCTTTAATCTCTGCTGCGGTGTACTTGGTCAAGTTGTTTACACGCTTAGGTGTGCCCTTCTCCCAAGCCGGTAATTCCTTAAACTCTAGCTTGAAGTTGCGAACCTTTTCAATAATAGCTTCGCGTTCTGCACCAGTTAGCACATCTAATAGAATCTCGCTCAAGAACTCTTGGACAAACTTCGGAGTGTCCGATCGCTTTAAGTCAAGACCCATGGCTTTAACTTTACCAGGCTTACCGTCTACGTCAAGTCGCTTACCTTCGAGATCATAAATTAGTACCGCATAGCGTTTCTTCTTAATGAATAGGCCTTTTTCAGCAACTAGTTCTCGACCTGCTTTGATAATGGCACCCATTTCTCTTGGGCAGTGGCATGCACGTTCCATGAACTCCGGGAACGACTCGTTTACTTGATCTGCGATGTTATCATAGACCTGCAAACAAATGTCCTTGTTCCACTCCATGCGACCAGCTTCTACTTCTTCTTTGATGACGGGCCACGCACTAAAGTATACTGAGTCCGTGTCGCCGTAGATAATGCTTTTACCAACGTAGTCGTAGTCGCCCGTAATTGCTTCGTTAACGAACGAGTCCATGTGCTTGGCAATGATGCGGCCAGTGAGTGTTGTGCTCTGGCCAATACGTTGGTCAAAGAACCGACACCCGGCATTGAGGATCGCCCCGTATAAGCTATTGAGGTTAATCTTTTTAACGAGCTGCCTTTTGTCCCAGAACGCTGAGTCCTCAGGAGTTGTTGAGGCTTTCTTTTTCGCTTGGAGATCTTTTCTTTCTGCATACCACCTTTCAAGCAGTCCGGGAATAATGCCCTTCATGTCATATTTAAAAATTGTACCATTTGCACTCAGCGTCCACGGTTGGCGACTGTCGAAAATAATGTTCCAGACTTCAGCTGCACTATGAGTTGACGTATTACCATCTTCCCAATCAATGATAATCTCTGTACCGATATCTCCGTTCATTACAGCTTGATACTCTAGAGTACCAAACATACCTTCCCAGGCATCTGCAAAACTTGACCCAGCGGCCATTTTGTCTGCAATATACTTGTCGGTCATCACTGTTCTGAGTTGTCCAACGATCGTTTCTGGTCCCATGTTGAGCGCACGAATAGCCGAGGGATAGAGCGAGTTAAGGTCAATTGCCCCGATGTAGTCGTGCATGCCTTTTTTGGGGAAAGCAACATAGGCACCTGCTGCTTGCGTTTCACCTTGATCATCTCTTCCCTTTCGATTTGGAACAATCATACCACGTTGGTGAGCTTCATTAATGATAGCCTGCTCTGTTACTGCAACCGCACCCATTGTGGTTTGTAACAACACCGTATTATCATGAGCAAGTTCGTTAGCAAGATCAAGGAACCGAAGTTTCTTGTCTAACTTTGCTAACAGCATAGTATCTTGTCTGTTATAGTCAATGAACTTCGGAAAGTCTTTATTGTATAACTGATCTAGTGTACCTTCGTATGCAATTTTACGTTCGTCTAGCTCGTATTCGCCAATGGCGTCTAAGCTATAGCTGTGACGTTCTTCGTATGTGTATTTGCGATACAGTTGCATATAGTCCATATGCACACGACCATACAAGTCAAACGTTAGTTGCTCTGCACCAAATCGCTCAAACATACGCTGTTTAGGCAATTGGTTCCACAGGCACAGTCTACGAGTATCGTCTTTGCTCAACACACGAGTGATACGCATAGTGGTATAGGGAATATCGAAACCTTCCGAGTTCCAGCCGCTAAGAATGTCTGCATCCTCGATCAAATCAAGGAACGTGCTTAACATGTCCGACTCTTTCTCAAATAGGTAGCAATTTTCAAATCGGTTGCAAATCTCTTGTGCTGTTTCCCAGCTATAGGTCTTAGGTGGAACCACTAATGTGATCAGCTTATCCAACCAATCCAAGTAGATGGAGAATGCAGTAATAGCGTTAAATGGATCTTCGGGCTTACTGTAACCACGCTCGGGGTCAAAGTCTACCTCAATGTCGAAGAACGCTGTTTGCAGTTTAGGAGAAGTTGCTCCTAGGTAGTTGCTTTCAAGGCATCGAAAAATGGGATTGATATCACTTTCCCAAAGACGCTTGTTAGAATGTACCTTTAGTTCTTTATGATACTCCTTGCTATTCCGGGTGCTAAATCGGCTTACTGGACTATCATAAATTGTGCGGAACTTGCCGCGTGGATCGTCATAGTAGAAAATGTAGTCTGCAGGAAACTCGCGGTAAACTCGCTCCCCTTTAACTCGTTCCACTACATGGATTTTATCTTTTGCTCTGTCGTATAATGCATCAACGTAACTCATTGGTTCTCACCTCTGATTGTTGCTACATCTTCTTTACTGCGTTGCTCAATAACGCATTCGTTTCCACATGCGTTAGGGTCAACGCAATCATTGCACGGCGCCAATGGCTCGTGTGGTTCTTCAAACCATGTTCGATTACTCATATAATATACTCCTGTGTAACTTAGAGCTTACACTTACTCTACATGCCCGTTTGGTGGGCGAGACCGTTACATTGTGACTAACCTAAACAATGCAACACTATCAATACTTACCAGCAATGCATAGTTGCCAATCATTCCAAAGCTCTTTCTTGTCCACGCTGCCCAGCCAAAGATAGCACACTGGGCAATAAACAACGGGTACAAAATAAGGAATGGTGGGGTAGGAACAGTTAGCATCATGGTAATCGAACACGCAATGCTAGCAGCCCATGCCGCAACTTCTAAACAAAATCGCAAAGGCCATTCTTTGTAGTCGGCCTTAATCCATGCCCAGATATCTGTGATAATATTAAGTAAGGTCACAGAGTTTTGCCAACAGTTTCGAGAATAGTATTCAATTCATCGTGGTCTCGGTTAGTTTCGCCGAGCTTGGCCTTGTGCGCAATTTTAACTGCCTTCTTGAGAATGGCTGGCTTAATCTCAAGTTCCTCTGCAATAGCCTTAATGGTATCATTGAGGCCTTCATTGAGAGTGTCAACTTCGTGCAGCACCTGCATACCTTCATTGATTAACTGGGTGAGTTTAATCTTAGCATCGCCGTTGAATGAACGATTGTAATCCGACATAGAGTCTCCTTAAAAATTAAATTGTATAGTAACGTGCTAGGTAATAGCAACTTTTTCGATAAACTACGTAGAGTGTATTTATAACGAAAAAAGCCCCTTGCGGGGCTTTTATTTTCATAACCGATTTAGAAATTGAGCTGAAAGGTTCCTGTTGCAATATCTAGCAGCATTGACTTTTGGGCACGGATTTGCCATCTAGCTCGAGTACCAAAATCGTGCCAGTCCGGAGTGTGAGATTTGCTCACTTTAGTTTTTAAACTAGTAACCTTCCACGTATTATAGCTCGACTGAAAATGGTATGTGCCGCTTGTGGTTACAATTTTAAAACGGTCTACCGTAGTCGACATTGAAGCCTTACCAATTGGTTCTATTCTCACTGAGTCGGCTAACTCTTTATTTCTCACGCGGTCTCTTGCTAGTTTAATACGGTCAAGTTTACCACCAATGGACACCAAGTCCTTTCCAGTGAGTCCCATAAGAGTAGCATAGTTAACTAATCCACGAACTTGATCCTGCTTTTCAGCTGGGAATCTTTTAAAAACTAATTCTTCTTCATCCATATCAAATTACCAAATGCTTAAAATAGTTGTAGTGATGCTCAAGTGTCCAAGTTTCGGGATCAATTGCAGTTCCGTCATGTGTTTGAAATTCAGCTGTGAACACATTCGAGTATCGTTTAAACGGAAGCCACATGTTGGGGGTTTTGCTTGCCCACCCAGCATCCTTGAGCATCATGTGTTTGGCCCGACTCAATCTTACTGTGGGGGCATTTAATGCCTGCTCAGTTGAGATTGTGCCTGCCAACAACAGATCACGTATGCGACTTGCAGGGATTAGGTGCTCAAAGTCGCATTGGCTGTCTGCCCCTACTTCGTGGTAGTGTGCTAGCATACCGTCCCGTTCCTCAATGCAGTATGCATGATATCTCCGCAGATAGTAGTCAATATCGTTTCGAACTTCTCGCAACCATTGCTGATCGTTTTTAATGATCTGGTACTCGCCCACTAAATGGTCAAGATGTGTGCTGCAATGTTTGGCCACAGTTTTGTAAGTCTCAGCAGTGCGCTTGGTTTTACCGTAAACTGGTGCCGTAAATTGTTCTAACGATTCTTGTAGTGTCATGCGTCTGGGAATAGTCCGGGGGCGTGATTGCCCGACAGGACCCCCATTGTAGCACCAACTCCGTGATAGGGCAAGCTAGTTAGCGTACCACCGTTGTGTAAATGCAACTCTCTTAGAAAGTTTGCCATTGCACTCGGGGCAGACCATGTTGCACCTGGATGGGTATGTTCCCACTGGACTTTTGCTTTGGCATGAATCAAACTAGATGACTTAAATGTAGGCTTAATACTTTCTAGTACAGTTTTCATCCAGTTATCCGGTAGCTTTAAGCTAGGACTGGTTTTGGTTAACCGGTGCAGTTCGTAAAGCCCGATGAAGCAACCCTGGTCAATTTCTTCTTGAAGAGGGAAAGTGCTCTTAATTGCATCAAGAATGTTATACAGCGTTTTTCCGGAATCATCTACTTCAATTGCTTTTTGTGCATATTTGAAGTGACTAAAGAAGTAGTCGTGGTCGCCGCGTAGGTTGTCGCTTGCCCGACTACCTTTGTCTTGAAGGTCAATGCATAGCGCATCAAACTGATCTTGCATTGTACGAGCCAATACATTTTTCAGTTCAAAGCTACCGTTCTTGTAACGAACTAGAGCATTGCGATGCAAATCGCCGGGACTTAGACGTTTAACACCAGTGTCGTTGAGCATTTCAAATGCATAGCTTGCAAAGTTCTTATCGGTGGTTTGCACAACAGCACACGGGATCTCAGTAAATCCAAGGATAGCACTTGCAATGGTTCGATGCTGACCATCGTAAGTATCAATTCGGTCAGTGCCTAGCAATTGGCATGCACTCACCGGACTGCATATACGAGCATCATAATTCTTCATAATGCTAATAACATGCTTATGCAAAACGTCACGCTGCACTTCATAGTCAATGTAAAGATCTGCAATGGGCACCATATTGCTTACCGGAAAAACATGCGGACTCAATTTAACTTTTGCACGCCAGTTGTCAAGTTCTTTTTGCGTTACATTAAAATGAGCCTTTAATTGAGTTTCAACTTCAGAGGCCACGTCTGTTAGTTTTCGAGTTAATCTTTTTGCCATGGTTTACTCCTTGTGCGATGCTGCAATGGCGCAAAGGTCAGCAAAGGATTTAACCTCATACTGCCACCACGATGGGTACGATGACCGCGGACGAATTTTGATAGGAGAACCATCAAGGTCAAATATAATATCAAATGCGTTACCCTCAACTTGGGAATACGCACTGTGCGGAATTGCAAAGTAGTATTGTTTGTTTGTTACTGTCTCGGTGATAACCGCTAGCATGTGCGCGGTTTTGTTTTTCTTAGACAGCCAGGCCACCATACCATTCTGTCTAGTATTAAGGTGTGTTTGGCCGTGCTTGATTTCAAGACGACTGCCATGGTCATTGACTACATCGTATCCTTCTTGACAAGCCCTGGCTTGCGCAACATTAGCTTTAATGCTAATTGCTTTCTCGGCAAGTTCTCCGATGTTAAGTAGGTTCTTGGAATGGATTAGACCGATTGCTTCGGCTAATGTAAATTTGATAAACAGTTGTTCGCCGAACACTGTTTGGGTGAGCTCGTTATTCATAAATCTCCTCAGGTTGTAATGACGTACCATACGTCAACCACACAGTAAAATATTAAGATACAATATCTAAGGTATTACTGTGTAAGTAGCTTAATTTTATATAGACAGTCTAGCTATTGCGAGTGCCTTGTTAACCATTAGCTTGACTAATATTATCGAAATGCACCACTCAAATACACAGGTGTTTATGCTGCCTGTGCAGGTGCAGTTAGAGTAAACAATTTGCCGTTCTGCGTTAGTTCCCACGTTGGCAATAAACGTTTGGCCATTCTAGCATACAACGATTGGCGCGACTCTTCGTCTGCTGTGAATGTAAGTGCAGTCACTTTACCTTGATAACGCTGCAAGAACTCACGCATAATGTCAGTGATAGTAGACATTACTTCTGCACTGTTGCCTGTACCAGTTAGTCCAAATTTAGCAGTGCGACCACGTCCACGTTCGGCATTTTTAAATTCCACTTCCCATGTTCCAATTGGATCTAGGTTAGTGTACGCATGGAACTGGTATGGAACTTCACCAATATGGAATACTGCTACAGCTTCTTCGCTGCCAGTGAAGCTCCATTTGTAGTCTTTGCCGGGCTCAAATAGTTCAGCAAGAGATTGGCCCACTGCATCTTCGTGGTAGCCTTTATGGCCACGGGGCAGAATGTGTTTGCTTTGTTTGGATTGATTCCATGAACGCCACATTCTTTCGCCTTGGTCTGTTTGTATGCGACTAGGTACAATGTCATTGCCTAGCATCTTGGCATACGCATACATTGTGCTTGCTACACCTTGACTTTGATACTTTGGCAGCACCCAGGTGTTTGCACTAACTAGTGAATTGTGGTCTTCGTCTATAATGAATTCAGATGACGCAATTTGTTTTCTACCATTGTATACTCTAATGACTAGTGTAGTACCGTAGCCTGAGTCGTTATCTGCTTCAGCCTTATACAGTAGTCCACCAATCTCTTGCTCGTGCTTGAACTCTGAGTGATGAATATCAGGGTTAGTTACTTCGGTTATAATTTCATTAATTCGCATTCAGTATTTAGCATCGTATCGGGCACGTAGCCACGCCCACTCAAAGCTCAACTGTAGCTTTGATAAATCGCCTTGCACTTCTTCGTAGTATGCAACTGCATCGTTGGCCCCGTCTATGCTGTAATTGCTGTATTTGCCCACTGCAACGGTGCGCCATGTTTCTAGTCTATGCTCAGTTTCCAGCGTAGGTTGCGTGTCCATAAACAATCGCAGCTTTAACACCTCTCTAAAGGCAGTTCTCCACGTGGTCCAAGCGTCTTGGTTATAGTGAGCTACTCCGCTAAGAATAGGCAACGATTCGTGCGGTTGCGACAGTGTAAAGTCAATTCCCGGGCTGTTATTTGCTAAAACGAGGCGCTTATTATATGCAATCATTCCCTGGTGTCCGTACACTAGTCCATTGACAGGATTCTTTGCGTTAAAGATGTAATGCTTGGGCCCTTGCCAATAGTCTGGGCGAAACTCCCATATATCCCTGTTACCAAACACTTCCAGCTTGGCAAACACTGCTAGAAACCAATCAGTTGAACTTCGTCTAGCAGCTTCTTGATACGCTGCTACTCGGCCATTAACACCGCGGACCCATAGCACATCGCGATTGCTCATGTATGCAGTATGTTCAAACCATTTCTGCTCATCCGGCTCGCCATTGCTAATAAACACAATGTCGAGATCTTTTGTAGTTTTAACATTGCGCTTAGGTGCAGTGTCTAGGTATGGGTAATCGTATACTTGTGTCTTTAGGTATTTCTTAATGTCCCGGGGGACTAGAGACACGCTCTTGTCTGCACTCAGTTCTCTAACTGTTCGATCCTTCTCGGTCCACAAGCAGGTGTTTACGTTACTGATGCCTGCATACTCGTTGGTATTATGAAATAACGCATACGGAGTCGTGAACTTATGATTTTGGATTGCGTTAATCAAGTTGTCGTCATCGTAGTAAACTGCTGGCACAGCCCAGCGCTCAACTCGACAGTTTGGTACGTAATTAATAACATTGAACCAATCTAACAATTCCAATTCAATCATTTGTGTTTTAAATGATTCAACATGAATATAGAATGTATCTCCTCGCAACTCAGTGTTATTCTTACCCGAAACGGATCCGTTGACAAAGCAATGAATCATTTCCTTTTGCCAAGGTTCGGGTTGCCATGTGAGATCAAAGAAGTCGTAATCACATACACTGTTCAATACCCACACGTATTCAGTATCTGCATTCTGCATAATACGTTTGAGTGTGTCTAAATATGTGTTAGCAAATCTAGTTTTAATAATATCCGGAAAGTCGTTCTTTAATGCTTCGTACTGTAGGTCACTTTCGGGATTTTGATGATCAACATAGTAGATATTAGCAAGGGTTTCGGTTTTAGTGACCGCCCGATCTTCGACAAAGTTTAAATTTGGAAACTCTTCGAGCGAGTTAGCCCACTCGGCATGTCTAGTAAATTCGTACTTATTAATTAGGAACGTGTCACTCCACTTATTGTGTTGACTTGGGAAGACATGAGTCATGTAACTTTGCCACGGCGCTGCATGCCAATGGAAGTCAAAATCGGTGTAATCGTACTCGCTACTAACTACCCAAAACTTCTGGGTCTTAGATCGCGCTACACAGCGTTTTATGGTATCCAGCATGCTGTTGGCATATCTGACCTTTGTGACGCTGTATAAGCTGTTTAAACGCTCGTAGCGCACTTGTGCAGTAGGGTTCCCTCTATCAATAAAGAAGATATCTAGTACCTCCATTGAAGTGATCTTGTGATATCCACTTGTAGGCAACGGGCCCGCGAACTTAATTTCGGTTGCGCAAGGTACAGTATAAGTTAGCCCAATGCTCTGCTGATACTCAGTGCCAAAGTGATAAACATACGGGGGGTCTAGAGGATTAGGATGCCATGTGTAGTCAACTGTGCCGGGATTAATCTCCTCGGGCACTGTCCAATTTGCTTTGTCTGCGATTGCAGTTACCATAAACGGACTTATTAGCTTTATGCCCGTTGCACCAATTTGCCAAAATACCACTCCGCTTGCACTTTGGTGCTGACTTGGAAAATGGTAATTACATGGCTCGTCTATTGAATCTGGGTGCCAGCTGGTATCCACTGAATTGGTGTCAATGTTGTCAGGAATAATCCATTGGTTGCTGCTTGGTAAGCGTTTTACTGATTGCTCTGTTCTAAAGTTCCATTGTTTATCAGCGTAAGAATCAACATGGGCAAGATACACATCGCCATTTCTTTGCCACTGACTAGGGAATACATGCACATGGTCTTTTTCCCAAGGGGCAGGGCGCCAACTAAAATCAAACCCTGTGTAATCATTACCCCCATAAATAAACCAGAAGAACCCTGTTTTAGATTGTGCCGCAGCGGCGCCGATGTTTAGAGCATACTGCTCAAATTCGAATAGGTTTGGCTTGCTGCCATAATAGAAAACGTCAAACATGTATAATATTAATAGTCACTACGAAAATATCTATAACTTTTTATCAACGATTGTAGCACACCCCAGGGTCCTATATCTACACCCTTATGGGTCAACTCAACCAGAACAAATAGAAGTTTTGTCCAGGGACATGAGTAAGATCTCAAACTCCAGTGACCCACTTTTTATATTCTACGACCAAGAACCAATCTACGGCGAGTTCAACTACAGACTATTTGATCACATTCAAAATAACTTAGCCGGGCCGTTCGTATTAGTCACTACGGAAAAGGAAAGCGGTCCATTGAATCAGATTCAAGCCCGTTATGGTTGGCCAACTGTTTATTATTTTCATCATGCATTTGCTGCCCACGACTGGTTCCGAGGATACAAATACAATAGCCAATTAATAGAGCCAGAATCCAGAACACTAAAAAAGAAATATGTATCATTTAATAGACTCACTAGTTATGCAAGAGTTTATAGAAGTTTGTTTGTTGCTGAATTAATTAAGCACGGAATACTAGACCAAGGGCACGTAAGTTACAATGACGTGTGCCCCGAAAATAACGAAAACTTTGTGGGTAACCTAGCACATGCTAGAGACCTCGGACTAATCACATGGGACACCTTTAACGAATCTGTTAACAACATTTCCCGGGCACCGTTGCCATTACGAGTGGACTATAAAGATCAACAAATAATCCCCAATCATAGCTTTATATTAAGTGCAGTTCCAGAAACTCAAGAAAGTTTTTGCTACGTTGTTACCGAAACCTGCTTTTGGGAGAGCAAACATCACTTAACTGAAAAGATCTTTAAACCTATTGTTAGTCGCATGCCGTTTATACTAATCGGACCTGCACATAATCTAGCATACTTACGAGAATACGGGTTTGAGACTTTTGGCAATTGGTGGGACGAAAGCTACGACTCAATTGAGGATCCAGTTACTCGACTTAAGGCTGCTACTCAAGTTCTCAACGATATATGCAAGCATGATTTGGTTGAGTTAGAAGCAATGTTAAAAGATATGAGAGATGTGCTAGACTACAACTATCATAGATTCTATAGTCACGATTTTGTAGACACCGTGTGGAAAGAGTTAACAGAAAACCTCAAGTTTTCTGTCCCCATTTAATGTTGCCCCAAATGCGTTCGTGTACAAAATATAAAAGCGTGTTGGCCACTACCTGACTTAATGCAATTCCGCTGGCCACTGCAAAATCCCCTATCAATAGATACGAGATAACAAATGTGCTAAAACTACCAGTTATGCGCCAACTGATAGTTTTAACTAAGCTGCGAACAACGGAGTCACTCAAGACCCATCTCCCGGCGAATCTTTGTAGCACTAATGCTAGTCACTGATTCATCAAACGATTCTTGTTCAATTTTATAACCCACATCGCGACCGTAGGTTATGTTAGTAATGTTAGGAACTAACATAATCTGAAATTGCCCTTGATATAGTGGTTCTAAGTCGCGTTTGATAAAATTGCAAACTTGGAAGAAGTCAAACGGGTTGCTATCATTCCACCCCTGACAGTTTCTTACCATAATAGCCACCTGCCCAGTTTTTGCAATGGCTCGTTCAAATAGCGCACGGTGACCTGCATGCCATGGTTGCCATCTTCCTAACATCTGCACAGTCTCGCGTTTGCCATCCCATTGCGGGCGTCTACGATTGTCTACAATGTGCTCTGCAATAAAGGGTGCCCACTTTTCTGCATTTTGTTCAGTGATACGGAAATCATAAAACTCCGGTACTTGGAACATTTTATTTGTATCTTCGTAACGACCTTCGGATATGGTGTCGACCCAAATAGTCCAATCCGCTTTAAAGTTATTACGCATTTCCACAAGAGGGGCAACGAAGTCCACAATACAATAATCAGTATTACTGGTATCTGCCAAATCTCTCATACGCAGGCTTTGGCGTATGCGCCCATCTCGGCTGAAGTCCCAATCGTTGTAATACCGGCGAACCTCGTCGGCGTTTAGCCACCCTACTGTTTTTCCACAATCTTCTAATTTCTTTTTAAGACGTTCGGCTAGATAGGTCTTGCCTGCACCGGGCAAACCCATAATTAAGATGCGGCGCGGTTGTTTCATTTCTCTAAGCCCCAATTAATTTTGAGCCACACCCGTTCCATTGCATAATGTACTAAGGTTAAAATAATGTGCAAGGCAATTGCTTTGCCTAGTCCGGTAAAAATTGCGGTAATCGCTGTTGCAATTATTCTATAGCTAATTGCCCGGGCTAATGTTCTTTTGTGAGACTCTTTTATGAGCATACTTTAACTCCATATAATTTTTCAAAACGGTCGGCGTCAGTTCGATCGTTGACCATCGGTTCGCCCCTGATGTTTAGAGAAGTATTCAATAACATCGGGCAGTCAGTCATTAGGTACCACTTCTCGAGCAGCTCTCTAATGCCCGATCCATCTTTTGGCACTGTCTGTACACGACTAGTTCCGTCAGCATGAACGATAGCAGGAAATAACTCAGGAACCCTGCACCTAGCGACTGACTGCATATACCTACTATGCTCGAAGCCACGAGGCATATCGAAGTAAGTATCAGCCAGTTCTTCCAAAATAACGGGCGCAAAAGGTCTGAATTGTTGTCTACGTTTGATGTCATTTACTTTCTCCTTAATCTCGCTGCCTCTAGGATCTGCAAGCAGGCTTCTGTTTCCAAGTGCTCTTGGACCGAATTCGGCTCTCCCGGAAGCCACTCCCACAATTTGCCGAGTAAGTAACTCGTCCAAAACGTTGTTAACAGGGTAAGGGCCAGGAATATTATGCCCGAGATAAGCGTCACGCCAGTTAATTCTACCCCCATGAGCCAGAGCGGCAGCGCCAAGGCTACTGCCAGCATCCCCAGGGTTAGGCATAATCCAAATATTCTCAAAGTAGTTTCCTATACGTGCATTTGCTGCACAGTTTAAAGCGCATCCGCCCATGTATACAAGATTGTCACTCCACTTAAATTGCTTTGCACGGAGCATAACATTGAGAATTAAATCCTCTGCTAGGTCTTGTGCTGCGGCTGCAATATCCATGTCACTAAAGTTAGACAGATATTTTGTACTCATTCCCATGTGCAAGTTTTCTCTGAACTTAATTTCCCATTCGTTGGACACCAAGTCTAGCTTCATTATGTCTTTAGCATAGCCGCCACCATAAGCAGCCATGCCCATTAGAATGTATTCTTCGTCTAGTGGGCGTAAGCCAACGAGCTTAGTAGCTCCGCTATAAAAGAGTCCGATTGAATGTGGGTAATTCTGCTGCCAAAGTTTTTTATACGTTGCTTTGCCGTTAACGTATTCGGCGGCCCATATAGTGGTTGTTTCAAACTCTCCAATTGCATCAACGACGACTACCGTGGCTTTATCAAAAACACTCGTCTGGAACCCTGCCGCTGCATGGGATAAATGATGGTTGTAGTTCTTGTAGTGCCTAAGGTCCCACCATTTTGCATGACCGATTTGATTGTGTACCAACTTCTTAACAGATAGCTTATCCCACTCAAATCCTTGCCCAGCATACCACTGGCGTGCCTGTTTAACCAGTGGTCGCTCGTAGTACGCAACTGTCCCAATTGGATTGTAGGTCTCAAGCTCGCGAATGAGAGGATTGCAAAAATTAGCATCGTTCTTTTGCTTAGAGTAACGCTCGCTGTGGGCGGCGAATAAGATGTTCCCATCATCGTCTAATACTGTTGCGGCTGCATCATGAAACCCAGCCGAGATTCCTAATATGTTCATAAATTCGATCTGCCACTATTTGATGGCCCTGTTCTAAGAAATGCCCGTTTGGACCTTGTGGGCAACCATATGTCCATTCCATCATTCCTGATTCATTAAAACCAATGAAGGTTTCCTTATCTACCTGTTCAAAGCATTGACGGTGTCCGTTAAATAACTTCTTTTTATAGTATTCGTTTTGGACTATGTTTAGCATAATGTAACGAATGCCACGCACCTTAAAATACGACTGCAACAATATAATTTGCTGTATAAACTTCTTATGTATAGCGTCACTGTTATGATATCTGCTAACGTAATCAACTAAGTCGTTTCTCCAGCTCGAACCATCTTGTTTAAACAAGTTGCCTTGATATCCGGGCCATACATCATAGTAACCATACTCGTCGGCGTGTTCACTTCTGCCAATATTACTCCAGCCAATAACCACTAGATCCGCAGAGTCAACTGTAAAATAATCCATTGTCTTGCGCACAATCTTGTCATTGCTAGCACTCGGTTGCCCCAAGTTAATTAGTTCAATGGCGCCTAGTTTATTTGCCAATACTTGAGGCCATGCGTCATATCTATGCGCAAGTTCTTCGCCATATGTAAAGCTATCGCCTACTGTTACTAGTTTCATTTGTAGATAAATGGATCTCGTTTACGAAGTTCTTTTAACTTCTTGCGATAACGAATCTCTAGTCGAATTCGATTGTAAAGGTTTTTTAGCCAGTTCATTGATTTTCTCCTGCATTAATTTTGCAGCGTCAGAGTGTGCTTGTTCAAGCGGATGCTGTTCAGGTCCGCAACTGTATTTATTTTCAACGGCCCACTGATAAAAACCTCTAGGCTCAGTTGTAAGCCATTCCTCTGTTGCTGGCGGAAATAAAAACCAATTAGTATAATCTAAGTTACCAGTTATAACACAATTGTCTGCACAGGTAAAAAGATAGGGAATATTGTAGTAATCTAAATGTCTCTGTAAATTAGCAATGTGGAAGTCACTGTCTAACTCGTTATCCCTACTAGGCCATGTCCAACAAACTAGCACAAGATCCGGTGACTTGGCCCAAACTAGGTAATCTCTAACTCTGCTAGCAATTTCTCTATTGCCTATACCGGGGTAAGCAACACAAACGTAGGTATCTGCTAGCAATGCAGGAAAGGTACTGCGAGAGTACCCATCTGGGCCACCGTGAGGGCAATCTGCTAGCTCACTGCCCCAAACAAAGCTATCACCGCCTGCTGCTATAATCATACCCAGGCTTTAACTTGTTGATTTGCTGTTCATAATAATCCGGATCTGTCCAAGTGTAGGGATATACGGAGCGTAGAACATTCCCTTGCCCGTCATCTGTAGCGATCCCTTGTATGTCGAGGTACCTTGAAAGTATGGGCCAAACCTCAGAGTAGTTGGTTGTGCCAAAACTTGCTTGTAAATCCACTTGGCCCACAGGGTGATATCCGTAGTTGTATTCTGTGTTGTCCAACTTGAACCCGTTGCGTACAAGCCAATCCCTAAATCCTGCCAGCTCTCGGGTGTGCCAAGGATGGGGACCATTATAGACCACATCCTGCGCCCACTCGACGTCAAACTCCCCGCTATAGTAACGTAGGTGAGTAATAGCATCACATACGCTCTGGTCAATATCGACTCCTTTTTCGTCTCGATATACCTCATACAACGTTTTACCAATTTGCGTCCAATGTAGGTATACTTCCCCGAAGCGTCTGTCATATCGAGATTCGTCAAATGTAGTTCGATGTATTGCTGGGAATTCATAACGTGGGCAATTTAAAAAGGTTGTGATTTGACTAGGACGTACCCACTCTGGCTGCGTTGCTTGTTTGCGTTGACTAAGCATTAAACTTTCTGCTTCGTGGCACAGCAAGTTTAACTGACGTATAGCAAACTTTGTGGTATAGTCTGCCCGCTTGTAATATTCACTAAGTCCGTTAACAGTGCCTTGCAATATCTCAAAGTGATTATGCAACTTGTTCATCAAGTCCTGATTAGGCTCTAGGCCATTGCGTAATGTAGTATGAGTGTACAGTTCTTCGATATGATAGTCGTCAAAGAAACTGTTAATCTCATTTACTGCCCAAAACAGTTCCTGGCAAATAAAACGTAAGTCGCGTTGGCTGTCCGGGAATCCTAAAAAGCAAAAGTTCTTCTCAAGGTAGAGATTACGTTGCACTACATCTTGCAATGCTTCAAACCACAGTTTGCCCATTGGCGTATCATTTACGTTGATGTAGTAATCTAACGTGTCACTTTTGTCCAACGGGTTTTGTAGCGTTACTGTTACTTTATTCATACTGTAGCATAAACCATGTTTCGTCTTCTGGGGTGTCAAACTTTAATCTCAAATCAAACGTAGGTTTGCTACTGTTATAGTATTCCTCAACAACGTAATTGCCGGCGTATCGCTGCTTCATACGCTTTGTAGCTGCATCGTAACTTATGTTAACATCGCCGCCAAAGTATGTGCCGCGTTGCCGGGAGAGTTCATCTCGCCACGACCATTTCCTATTCTCTTCGTTTGATAACGTAACTGTCAAATTCTATCCCACCACTCTAATACCGCAGGTCTGTCCGCAAGTATGTCTCTCATAGTATACGTGTCATTGCGGATTTGTTCAAGTTTTTCGATGCGATTTTTGCCACGTTTTAACCCATCTCGATATTCATCGGGCCACTGTTCTTCGAACGTGGGTCTAGTTTTTAGCTGGACAAGGATATCCTTTAAGGCGCCGCCAGAAACATTTAACTGGTCAGTAATTTCGTCTATCCATTCATCCAACAGATGTCTGGGTAGTGCTAAAGGTGACATAACTATGTCCGGGCTAAAACTAAAAATTACTTTTGCCAGTACTTCAGTTCCGGTTTCTGCGGACAGTCGCTTAATGCGTTCAACCTCAAACATTCCCGGCAAGGTAAGGGTGAAATCGATTCGCATCTGTCTACGATGAGTTGAATGCGCAATTCCTTCAGTGAAGTTCTCAAGCCAACGATCGTAGTTGAGGCCTGTTCTAATGTATTCGCCAATCGGTCCTGTTCCGTCAAGGCTCGCACATATCTGCCAGTCACGTAACTTACTAAGGATGTCGCGATAAAGATTGACCCCGCGATAATCCACTCTCGATAAGTTAGTATTGTATCTTGCGTAAACATTTTTGCCGTCTCCCAGTTCTATAATGCGTTGCATATAGCGCCAGTGTTGTTCATACATCAGAGGTTCGCCGCCAACCCAGTACACCTCTTCAACACGGTGCTCTTCTACTGCTTGACTAAACTCTGCTTCGACCTCGCGGTCTTGAAACGACTCAATTTGTTTTTTGACTTCAGGCTTCATCCAAATGTTTTTCGGATTAGACCAATCGATCATATCATGCTGTCTTTGTTCAGACTCCCATGCGGACGACAACATGTCTCCACACATACGGCATTTGAAATTACACAGATTGGTAAATCTGTAATCCCAGCTAACAGGTTTCATTGTAGTGTAACCTGTGTCGTCCGTTGTGTCTAGGACTTGCAAGTACTTATGTCCAAACAAGTGGTCAAAATACGAGCGGTAAACGGAAGTATTCAACAGTTTATCATTACATACTTCGCACTCTGGTAGGGTTTCCCCCGCAATCATGCGACGACGGACCGACCGCATGTGCTCGCTATTCCAGTGTTCTTCCAGAGTTATCGGTATATAACGTCCTGTACCCGCTGAAACGTCGATATACTGTTGAAAATTTTGTGCAGGTTCGCGGCTAGCGCAACACATTCTGCGTTCTGTTTGTGGGCTTAGGTACGTGTGCGTCCAAGGCGCAAGACAAAGTGTTTGTGGTTTATTCATATCCCATGGCCTTAGCTATTTCTGGATGTGTGTCCATAAAGTTTTGTTTACGGTAAGCATCAGTTTGTTGCATTTGTCTGCAAAATTCTTTTCCATCGCTCCCGGGGCCGTTTTCAATGAATCGAATAACATTATCGATTTCTTGCTGGTACTTATTAGTAGTCCAAAATGTTGACTTTAGCTTGTTCAACACCAGTTCCCGAGCTGCCGGAGTCATGTACTGTATGCTCATGCGTTCAGGGCTGTGCAACATGTTAAAGTAGATGCTGCCAAATTCTTTTGTATCTGCCCAAGCCAACAGTTCATCTAAGTAATAGACGTTTTGGATGTTGATGGTGAAACATAGCTGCGTGGTAATGTTTGGGGAGTCAATGTACCTAGACATGTGAATGTCGTTGATAATGTTATTGGCGTTGACCCAATCCGCACCGTAACGTTCATACTCAAATCGTTCTTCCACATTGTCAATGCTAAATGCAATGTCCACACGACCAAACTCGCCCCACACCCAAGACTTGTCTTTGCCCAATGGGTCAATCGTAGCATTGGTGTTGTAGTGAATGTCAATGTGCTTACTATCACCTGTTTCTACCGCATGCCGTAGCAAGTCCCAGTGTTCTTCAATTAGCCACGGTTCGCCGCCAGTGAACTCAAAGTACTTGATGTTAGGTAGCAATGCTTTTAAGTTTTCCCAAAAGCCCGGGCTTTCTTCGGGCCACTTGCCTTGCTTTAGCCAAGTATATGCCACGTGCGATTTCTTATCCACAGAGGGGGGCAAGTAGGCCATTTCTTCTGCTGCCCATTTACTACTAGACCAGCTTCCGCAAATGCGGCACTTGAGGTTACATATGTTCCCAAGTTTTAGATCAATGAACCAAAGTTGGTCGGGAGTGTCATTGTCCCAATCAACTTGTGTATACAACTCTTTGAGACGCACACGACTATGAATACGTTTGCTGTCTCGGCCTGCTGCTTCTTCATCCCAACACCGGTTACACGTTGCCGGCTTCTCACCAGCACGAAACTGTTGGCGCAGATCTTGCATGTATTGGCTTTTGTATATAGTCTGTAAATTGGTGTCAGCTAGTTGATATTTCTTGCCAGCTTCGTCAGTAATCTCATCGTGCGCAAGACAGCAAGGGCGAGCGGTGCCCATCGGACTAGCTTCGATGCTAATCCACGGTAGCATGCAAATCGTCTTAGGTAGGGTCATAAGTTTGTAAGTCTTTTAGCTCAGGGAAAACATCAAAGAAGCTTTCGTTGCGCACACTATCAATTAAATCGTTGTTCTTAAAGAACTCAGGAAGTTGACTGGTGCTATCATTTGCCATCATAAAATTGATAATACCTTCATAGCCACTTACTGCACGACTAAGTTTATCGTGTGGGCGCAACCAGTCAAGATGTGCTTCGATTTTGGCCTTAGCTTGCTCTTTTAAGTGTTGCGGTAACACATCAACTCGATAGCGGTGCGGGTGCTGTAAAATGTTAATGTTCCAGTCCATTGGACGCAGAAGTCCTAGCTCACTCCACTCTCGGTGGAAGTCGGTGATGTGTAACACATTCATCATGCTCACAGTGCTACTAACATAGAAGTCAACATTCGGACACACTTCTAGCATGCGTTTACGATTATCAACTGTTTGTTGCCAATCCTGGCCTTTGCGAATGTACTCGCCACGTTCGTAGCTGCCATCCAAGCTAGCACCGACTGACACACAGTCAAACAGTTTCCACATTTCAAAAACGTCACGCCCTTTAAACTTCATTTCGCTGAAGTTAGTGTTATAGATCAGGCGCACATGGAACATTTTGCGTTTTACTAGCTCGTCAAGAACTTTCCAATGCTCTTCCATAATGAGTGGTTCGCCACCAGCCCAATAGATTTGCTCAAGGTGCGGAATATGCTCTTGCATCTGCTCCCACATGTCTCCTTTATCTTTGCCGGCGTACATGATTTGAGGATGCTTTGGATCCCATCCTGCTTTCTTTTCGTCTTGGTACCAGTTTGAAGAAAAGATACTACCGCAGGTTCTGCAAGCAAAATTACAAAGATTACTAAAACGAATATCATAGTACCGGAGTTTGAAATCCTCGTAGGTACCATCTTCCTTAGTATCATCCACCAATCCGATATGATGTCCAAAGTTCTTATTGGCACTTTCTCGCATACTGAATAGCTTTGATTCTTCTTGCTCGTAGCACTTGGTACACTCTTTGCACGGTTGATTTAGTAGCATACGCTTACGCATATCCTTTAGTGGAGCATCGTTCCACACTTCACGCATAGTCTGAGTCTTGAGATTGCCAATTGGATGATCGGGCTCACTCAAGCAACACGGATACGCACGGCCATCTGGGAAGGCGTGCATATGAATCCAGGGGATCATGCAAAACTGATCACTTTTAATGAGTCGATCGAGCTGGTCTTTTCGCAGGTCTTCCTCTTTGATGTAAACAGGTTTACGGGCACCGTAGTTGTAGTTCTTGTAATAGTCGTTAATGTCGTCTGCCATATTATAGTGAATTATAGTGAATTATACCAAGCTGCTAGCTCAGGGAATGTGTTGCAGAAGTCTTTGCCCCTGCGTTGATCGTATTGTACAAAAAACTGCTTGAAGTCTTTTTGCAATACTGATTGCTCTGCTGCGCCTGCATGCGGAGTTATCATCACATCAAGATAATCAATGAGTCGCTTCAATTGATCAATTTCAAACCCGTGACACACACCATCGTCTTTGTGCGCTTTGTAGAAATTGCTGAGATTTGTTCTGTATTGAGTGCGTAGCTCGTCTGGTAGTATTAACGGGCTTTGAAAACTTGGGAATCGTAAAATATTTAGCGAAAAATTAATAGCATCTTTGCCGTACTCAAGTTTCCAGTTGTAGACCATTTCAAGGAAGCTGTCTAAGCTGCTAAGACAAAGTGCGTTGATAGTACACATTACATGCAATCCACGGAATTTTCCGCTGTCCAGCAAACGCTCAACATTGTTTGCCCAGTCGTCAAAGTTAATACCGTCGCGGATGTACTCTGACTGCAACCCAATTGATTCGTTGCTGGTGTATAAGTCAACCTCAATACCATCAACAGCATTTAACAGCCTATCAATATCAACTTCGGTACCAAGGTTGCTGTTTATAGCAAGTCGTGTGGAGCTTTTTCCTTTGTTATCAGCAAACCAGTCGATGAGCTTCCACGTGTGGCCTGACATGAGTGGCTCTCCGCCGGTGATCCGGAGCTCTTTAAGGGTTCTGTGCAAGTCACTGTCCCACCATTTGTAAAAGGCGTCCACATAAGGATTAGCCTCGCCGAAAGTATACAACTGACTAGCATTGTGAGGATGAGTAAAGTGATTCCGCCCATCTGAGACCAAGTTAACATAAGGTCCGTTCCGTTTAATATCGTTTGCCCAAGTGCTACTAAAAGCAGGGTTGCAGTAACTACAAGCAAACTGACATGTGCGATCGAAAGCAATTTCCAGAGTTTGCAAATCCACGTCGGTGCTAGCTGGGGTCGCATAAGCATAATTTAAATCCTCATCTTCGTATATAACTGTTTTGTAGACACGGTCGCTTACTGCGCCCTTGCCCATATCTTCAATCTTCCAGCAGTATTCACATCCTGCAGGACGTTCTCCCTTTTGCATTTGCTCACGTTCCATTTTCTTCTTGGTAGTGTTGTGCAATGCCTTGGGGTTCGTTTTAAGCTCTTCAACATCAATGGCATGTGGCAAAGGATGATGACAGCTAGTGGTCTGCCCACTACCTAACCAGATAGTGGCGTTGTACCATTTTGCGCCGCAGAAGCTTTCGCTTTTGATATCGATTACTCTGCGTTTGTATTCTAGGTCTGTTTCGTTATTGATTCTGGGCATGGTATCTACATTCGTCCCAGAACTCTTTCATTTCTGGGAATGTTGTTTTAAAGTCTGTACCGCGTCTTGTATCATGATGATTGAAGAATCGGTAAAAGTCGGCACGTTGCAATTTAACATATTCAGGATCAAGTTTGCTACCTTCCTTCATCCATTCTATGTCACGGGCCATGCGTTGGATTTCATAATCCTTGAAACCTTGAAATGGCTTGTCTGCTGTTTCTTTGTTAGCTTCCATCCATTTTAGAACGTCTTCCATACGCTTAACATAGACCCACGGCATGATCTGAATGCTTTGCCAGCTGGGTGTGCGTAGCAATGGAGTATCAAACCACACACGTTGATAGGTTGTACTATGCTGTTTTCGTAAATCCAAGATCCAATCCAACTGTGCCTGTAGCCCAACAATGCTTAAATTATTCATTGTGATAATGAATGTGAGACTGTTGCGGTAAGGAATATCAGTTAGATAACGCTGCACATTGTTGTGAACTCGTGATGCTATCATCCCATGACGAATGTATTCAGCCTGTTCCATGTTACCGCTGTCCAGGCTAACATACTGCATAAAGTGCTCAATTTGTGTGTTGCATAGCTGTTTAACATAGTCAAGGTACTGATCCATTAACTTAGGCTCTACACTAAAGTTGCTGGTAACATTCAAATGTAGATCGGGCTTGGGCATGGCCAACACATAGTCAAACACCTTGTAAGTGTTCTTGTCCATAAGAGGCTCGCCGCCCGTCATTCGAAAATGTTTAAGTTTAGGGTAGAGTTCAGGCCACCACTCCCAAAATGCATCAACGTACGGATTAGACTCACGAGCGGGTATAGGTCGTCTGTTACCCGTAAAATGAGCAGGGTCATTATGGGGAACACTAGTGGGAAATGCTCCGTGTCTAGCAACTTCGTCAGCCCAACTGCTACTAAACTGAGGGCTGCAATAACTACACTTAAGGTTGCAAGCGTGATTAAAATTGACTTCCACATAACTCGGGATCGCGTCTTCGGACCCTGTACTATTTTTGATCTCGTCATAGTGTTCTGCTGCCCACGGCTCTCCGCTTCTGTAGTGTCTGTCACTTAGTTGATCATGTGCTTCAATGTTCCAGCAATAGCTGCACTCGCTGGGCTTTTCATCCTTTAGCATAATCACACGCTGTTGCTTTTTGTGCTCAGTGTTGTGCAATGCACCGGGATTGAGTTTGATTGCTTCTGGATCAATCCGGTGCAATGGTGGATGGTAGCAACTGTTGTTTAATCCAGTTGGTAGGTGCAGGCTTACTTGCTGCCATTTAGCCAAGCAAAGTGCAGGACCCAATTGGGCCTTCATCTTGTCTGCTGCACTCATAAAGTCACTTTTACCTGCGGTCATATGTTGTATTTTTGTAATAAATTTTTAACTTCGACATGGTTAACAAACAAATCTTCTACGCTTAATCCGTAATCGTTAGGGTTCCAAATAAATTCAGTTCCGGACACAGTAGACAAGTCTGCATAATCAATTACTATGCTGCCCTTAAATAAATGCACCAGGTATTGCTCTAATAGCCACTGCTCAATTACTGAAGTATCGATAGTCACAGGACTGATATGTTTGTACTTGTCCCGAGTCCCGCCATGATGTGGGAGATTAGAGTTATTAACCCGTTGTTGCTCGGTATTAAATTGTTGCCATACATAATACGACATCCAATGCAATAGTTTATCATTTCGAGTTAGAGTAACTACATGCCAGTCATTTAGTAAACACTGTTCTTTAACCAATGATATTTTTGGCCCCACTGAATTTAAAATAGCAATTTTATAATTGCTGCCAGACGATTGTAGAAACTCTAAATCACCTACTTCGTTAAATAGCGTTAACCCAATATTCTTTGTTTGAAGATGCTCTACTAGATTGTCATAAAGAAAGTGAGTTCCCGATCGGTACGTTGACACAATCAGCGTACCCTTCTTAGAAAGGTCGTAAAAGTCAGTTATTTCATTCACGAGCCATTATTCCCTTGTTTTTAAACTGGCTCATGTAGTGATGCTTAAAGAATTTACTTTGTTCTTTGTTTAGCCATGTAATGGGCAAGTCCAGTCTAGTTTTTAGCAATTCGTCGACTTCAAAAACAAATTCTTCGTTGTGGAATTCTTTTGTGCTGTACTTGTTCCATAACTGTTCGAGCTTGTCGAAGTCTTGGACTTCGGTGTAGTCCCAGTCAGTGAGCATAGTGAGGTAGGTACCGAGACGCGAACCGTAATTTGCCCAGTTGCCATTGTCGACATCTGCTCCCACGCTTTGCCATATGCAGAGATTGTCGAGATTACGTGCATTAACTCGTGATTTGAACTCAGCGATACTTGGCTTGGCTCCGCGATCCAAACACATTTTAACACCCTCACGAAACCCTGCACGCCAGGCCTGGAATGCGCTTCCGTTCGGATATGTTGTTGAATAACAGTCTGCCATTGCCCAGTACTTGGGATGAAAGCAAAATTCCACAAGTGTTTCAGCAGACCCGTCCGAGGATTCGTGAGTCCGCATGCTATAAACAAAATCTTTAGTCCAGCTCGAAAGCCCACCATTTCCATACATTAATCCATTTATATTGTTACGTGCTCTCCATCGAAAAACACAATCCCGATTAGAGTCGTCCAAAGTAAGCTGCTGGTTAAAAAACGCTGGATCGGGCAGGTTATCTCCGTCGATGAGAATAAATCTTTCTGTAGTTGATGCTTCTGCCGCTGCCTTATGTGCTGCATCGCTACCCTTAACCCCGTCCACTCTAACAGCCCATGGAACCAGATTTTGTATCTGGATCCAAAATTCTTCTTTCTTTGGTTCATCATAGCTTAGGTAAATGCAGTCAAGATCTGCAATGTCAATTAGTTCTGTCATAGTATTCTATATCCGTGTACTCGTTGTTTTCCACAACAAGATTAGCGTACCCATTTACAACAGGTACGCCAGTAGTACTTTTCGCTAATTGTACGCGAAACTGATTGCCAGAGTCAAATTGAAGTTTGCCTTTGCGCACACAACAATTATAGTTTGCACTATCATAATGCTGCTTGGTTATTACCACATATCGACCACTAGGGTGATTGTGGCTGCTCATCGATACTGGCACTCCCTTCGCGTCATAATAGAGACGGTACTCAATTTCAATTGCAGGGGCAGGCTGTATATTATTAAATGCTTCTGCTAACTCTTTGCTCATAGTACTCAATTAGTTCATCTGTTGCGAAGTCTTTTACATGATAGTGGACCGGGTGCAATTGGTTAATGTTATTGATTCGAATCATATCACCATTGCGTTCATGTACGCAATACTCAGTCCAATCCTGTTCATCGCTCCATCCTTGCATACCCGACTTCATGTGTACAAAGTTAACGAAGTCTAGGCTAGGATTGTAGCAAGGCGTATCCATAATCTTTGCTGCTAATGCGTATACCACATCAGTGGTTGGGTATGGATCATTGCAATGCTTTAGCTCTGCCTTAACTGCATCCCAGTTCTCAAAAATGTCCTTTGCAAGAGCAAAGAATTGTTTACTGGTTTCACTGTAACGCCAATACATTAATCCATTGTAGGTATCAGGAAGTTGGTTTGCATCAAACACCTGCCGATACTTCCTGTTTGTCCCAGCGGTTTGCTGATAAGTTTTACAGCCGTGGCTTAGGCATACATCATGCAGTCTAAATGCATCCCACCAATGGTCAATGCTGCGAGTAAACAACAAATCGCTTTCTAGCTTAACAGTTTCTTTGTACGGACTTAACCACCAGGCGTGCCATTCATTGGCATACGGACCTGCACCTTCTACTCGATTTGTGGGAATGACGTGATCGAACACTGCACGATGCCGATCCGTTACTTGCGTTAATGTTTCTTGGTCCACAATAACAGCAAACTCTTTTACCCGTTGAGTTGCTTTAACATTCAGTGCTTGTAGGTAAGCTAAACGCAAATAGTCAGTGCTATCTGTGTTAAATGCTAATGTTACAAATCCTTGCTGGGCTGTGTGTCTAGACATTGATCTACTAATTCTTTTAAAGATGGACTCGAGAGCCACGACTTGGACATGACATGAAGGTTTTGGCAAGGGAGTACATAGCCTTTATCGGGTGTTTTGACCACCACCAAGCCTTTGGCCGAGGTGATGGAATCCACTCTTCCAGTGACCGTGTGAATACAAAACGGAGCAAAACTCTCTGGTGCCAGTAAATTTCCGTTGAGTATATAATGGGCGATCGCGAAGGCATAATCATTACGAAAATTACCCTCTCGAACATTGTATAAGAGTCGGTAAAAGTCGTAGTTTCTTTTAACCTTGGCCACAAGTTCAAAAAATAATCTAGCACGTTCAGTTTTCCTAAATGCAAATGCAGTAGCCCAAACATAAGGCAAACTATGTGGGCCCATTACACTATCTTGTTGCTCAATATTAACGTAACGATTCTTGTTACAAAGGAGATAGTCGAAGTTAGTACCAAAAAGCCGCAAAAGACTATCGTCAAATATAAGATAGTCTGCGTCCAAAACAATAGTGTCGTCATATGGGCTTACCTCGTATGCTTCATGTCTGCCAAAATTTTTCCACTCAACAAACGTTCCAGTGTCTGTGCTGAATCGCTTGTTATTTCCTGTATCTTTTGCACTAACAATAGTGGTGGGCAAGCCCATATAGTGCTTAATTAACCTAGCGTTTTGTTCTGCAATGCCCACATAATCAGTTTCGGCTGTGTTTGTTGCAAAAATTACAACGCCCTTAGACCTTACGGATTTTTCTGATTTCTGCATACTGTTGGTGCCACTCATTCATTACCCGATGATAGTGCTGTTGTGCTGTTACTAAAAAGACTTGTTTGTCTACTGCAACCGGATTTTGGTATACGTCTTCGAGATACAATTCCGCAATAGGCCAACTCTGCACAAAAGCCAGCAGTTCGGGCGTAATCTTAAACATGCCCCCATTGTGGGTCATGTGTAGATCCGTTTGGATCTTTTCTCGCAGAATTTGTTTATTAGTTTGAAAATCAGTGGCTTGGCGCACTTGTTCCACTATTTTAGGTAGGTCACTCATACTACCAGTATAGCAGAAATACTGCAAAAGAAAAAGCACTCTTTCGAGTGCTGTTAACCATTATGCAATAGTAGGATTAGAGATTGCAGTTGGTAAGTTTGTGGTCTCAGGTGGGCGAATCGTAATGCTGTGCGGAATAGTTAAATTCAATCCATCATTGAAGTTACCCTGAGTGGGTGCAGTACCAGCTGGTACATATACCGGAATCCCTGCAGGCGCTGTATTGGTGTCTGCCGCTGCGTCTGTTAGTGTAATAGTAAACGTAATAACGGTTCCAACGTCTCCGTTTGAACCTTGCACACCGTTTGTTTTAACAACAACCGAAATGCTGTTAGAGCTGTAATCTGCTGTACCGCTGGCACTAGTTAACGTCAAGATGTTAGTGCCCACTGTCCCTGCATTCCAATAACCAATTGCAGTGTTTGACGACGAAACTGTACCACCAATACCGTTACGTGCATTAGTGTAGCCACCAAACGTTAGACTGCTGAACTTAGTTCCAATTAAGCTGGCCCAATCTGCACCTTTGCTGTTACCGAGTGTGTTAGTAACCGATCCAAACGTAAAGATTAGCTTGCCGCCTGCATTAAAGAAATAACGTGCCTGATCGGCACTAGCCCAAGTTGCAGTTCGGGTAATAGTAAATGTAGTTGGTGCAGTTGTGTTCCAAGAAGCATTGGTAGCAGTGCCTGCCACGTCAGTTCCGTTTGTGGTAAAATTCAAACGGTTAGTAGTTGCGGTGCTGATACTTGAGCTTAGTGTAGACAAATATGCAATAGTTGCCCCCGAAGTAGGAGCAACAATGCCCGATCCCGAGCCACTCTGGTGAGTTAGCATGCTGTTTAACCTACTGATCATTGATGCCCATTGCGTAGCAGTAACTGTATCAGTTCCCCCTACCACAGGAGTTAGGGTCGTACTTTGTCCGTACCCTTTATCCCCTTGCCCAACTCCCCAGATGGTGTTGATGTTTGCTATGCCGTGGTTTACACTTGCACCACCTTGTGCAAATGTATTATAGTCAAGGGCAATGATTTGATTTCCTGATCCGTAAGCCATATTTTATTCCAATGTTAGCTATTTATTTTAACAATAGCTTCGATAACTCCAACACCGTCCGTTGTTTTAGTTTCCAGTGCTCGCCCGATAACGTTAAATGGAGTTAGTTCATTCATAGCGCCGGCTCTAGCTAACCCGTTCCCAGCGCTTACTAATCTATTGCCTTTGTAAACTTGCCCAATTACATTTACCGGAACGCGACCAGTTAACGCAATTGCAGGGTGAGTCTCGTTGGGTCCAGCTGTTGCATTCATCACGTAAGCAGCGCCTACACTAACTACACCAAAGACGTTATCGCTTAAATCTTCTTTTACAGCGGTTACTTCCATTTCGCCGCCAAGTTCTACTACTGTACCTACTGCATATTCAGCATCTGACGCAAAGCGTTCTGCCAAGTCAGCGTACTGCGCTTGGAACGACTTGCCGTACATGATGTTAAACCATGCAGTAGTAGATCCTAGATTATACGTTACGTTTGCCGCAGGTGCAATGTTTCCGGTTATCGTGTTTGCACCATCTCGACGTAACATAGCCGATGAAATGGAGACGTTTGCTGCATCAACGTATTGCTTTGTTGCGATTCCCAATCCTGTAGTTGGATCGTTATACAACTGTGCAGCACCTAACGCACCGTTAAACTTCATAATTGGGGTAGTAACCCCGGCTGTCTTGCCGTAGACGATTGTGTCGTAATTGTTATCAGTGTTATACACGCCAATTGACGATGTAGTAGTTGATACGTTCACCACAAAATCGCCAGCTGGGCCAATACTCAAACCGCCCACGTTGCTAGTTACAATCGGCACCGTTAATGTGGAAACCACGTCAGAACGAGTGAAATTTGACGCACTAACTACAGTGCCGCCGACTAACAAGTTCAATGCAACGTTGGCATTTCCGTAATATTGCAATTGGTTTGTTAATCCTGTGCTCAAATTAAAGCCAGGACGAATAACTGAGAATCCAGTAATCGGTGTGCCCGGGACAAACTCAACGTCTTTGCTTAGAATTGCAACCAGGTCACTGCTAATGTAGAACTTAACTACAACGTGACTAATAGATCCTGAATCAACAATAGTGTCGGGTTGTGCGCCACTTTGACCAGTTGTGGTGTTGCTTGCTGGACCAACTGTAATCCAACCAGTGTCACCTTGTGACAAAAGACCGCTGTAGACCTTTAACTGGTTGTTAGTAGTGTCCCACCAAAATTCGCCAACGTTAGGTGCAATGGTAATTGCTGCCTTTGTTGCAGCATTAGTAATGCCTGCTAGCGTTTTCCAGCTAGGTGTTCCTGTAGTCGCAGCAACGTTTACTTTTAATACTTTACTACCAGAATCGTACCATAATTGTCCCGGCAACGGAGCCGAGGGCGATGCAGTACTTGCAAAATTCTCCAATAAGTGAACGAAGTTTTCGTTCATAAAAACTCCGTAGCCCGGATAGTTTTTACCAATGAGGGATAGACTGGTGGAAGTGGTATTTACTGTACCGTCTTGCAGGCCGGTTGTGCCTAACAACGATGTTCCGTTTGATAATGAAATTGAATACGCCATGCGTTTACCTAGTTATTAGTTATTTATCGGCAATTTTTACCCAACTACTTTCATGATATAATATAGTGCATGATACGAAGGAACAATATTAAGAGTATTCATAATATGAGTATGGGCACCGCCCCACATAATTGGATGTGTGTGCCCGTCTCCTGCACCCACTAAGCTCTCAGATGTTGTTACCGACACCGTGGTTGTAGTGTTATCTGTGTGATTGGAAATTCCACTCGATGGTAAATTGTCGTAGTCAGAGTGTGCAGAACCCAGTTTTCGAGTCATTGCAACTCCGTCAACTACTGGGTCGCCCCATGCTTCGCTAAATGTGTAATCAGTGAATCCGTGCTTGTGAGGAGCGCTCGTGGCAGATACAGCTACATCGTGTTTGTGCGATGGCAATTGGCTAGTGGTTAGTGTTGTGGCCCCCGTTACGTTTCCGTGACCGTGGTTTCCTGCTAGCTGCATAGTCGGCACTGTGGTATTTGATCCACCATATGTCCCGGCTGCGTGACTTGGGCCAGCACCCATAACAAATTTATCAGTTAAATCAGGAGTAGGATATCCGTTTACTGTGCTACCATCGCACAGTGCCCACCCAGACGGAACCGTCAAGGAAGAACCAAACCAAAGTATAATTGACCCAACTGGCAATACGTTATGCACAAATTCTGTAGTTGCTAGTCTAGTATTAACCGATTCGGTACTAGGAGTTGGTGCAGTCGGAGTGTCAATAAATACGGGACTGACAATAGGTGCCAGAGTATTTTGCATTTCGTCAATAATTACGTTTGTACCCGATAGTTCTGCATTAATAAGATCAATTTCACTGTTAATTGCATTAACATTTGAAGATATGTTTGCATCAAATCTAGCCACTAGATCGTCAACAATGCTTGTGATTTGTGTGCTATCTGAATAGTAACCCAATTCGTTTCTAACGAATTCAGTTGTTGCAATTTGTGTAGTAGATGTTAAATGACTAGCAGTCGGAGCACTTGGTGTCCCAGTCAATACCGGGTTTAACAAAGGCGCCTTAGTAAGTTGCAAACTGGAAATTGCTGCGTTAGCTGCAATAACGTTAGCAGACGTTGCAGAAGTTACTGCACCAATTGCAATCACTGCTGCCGATAGATTACCGTTTAGCTGAGTTGTTACTGTTTGTATATTTGCTGTTAACTGCGCGATATTTGCTACAGTGTGCCAGCTTGCACCATTGTAATATTCAATGCTGTTATCGCCGCTATTATACCAGATTTGGCCGGGAATAGAGTTAACTGGTGCTGTTGTCTCAGCAAAGTTTTCCATTAATTTAACTAAGTTTTCTTGCAGGATTTCGCCATAGCCCGAATACTTACGTCCAACTAATGTTAACGAAGTAGAGTTGTCCACGGTACCATCAACGATTGTTGCAACAAGGTTCCCGGCTGTGTTATTAATTTGGTATGTCATGTTTATTCCAGTATCTAGTATTTACCCAAAATTGTCAGTAAATTAGCTACCCCATCCAGTGGAGTCGTTGCTGAAGCTAATCGCTGGGTCTGCTAGCACAGAACGCCATACTCCGCCGACCTTAACCCACGCTTTTGCGTTATTGGTGTATGTTCCTGCAATTTTAATTTTTGGAACTACTCTACGGTAAACACCTTGGTCGTTAACGTGAAATCCTGCTGCTTTGTAGAAGGTTAGTATTGCATACCCATTCCCACCAGCGCCACTATTTGCAATTCCGCCATACCCCACGTTGCTACCGGGATAATTCGGATCCGTTACTCCGCCGGGTGTGCGGGCGTTTGCGTATTGCCCGGTGCTCATTGGATTTACGTTACCAAAATAATTTGCCCCGTTGGCCCCAGCATATCCGCCGTTGTCATAATACGGATTTTGGGTTCCACCTGCTCCGCCGTAGAATCCGCCGCCACCTGCTCCGCCACCACCACCGTCACTGCCGCAATTGCCGCCGTTAAATCCGTGGGTCGCTGCACCAATTTCTGACCTGGTAGTCCAGATTGCGCTGCCGTTTTGTAAAATCCTTGCACCAATTGCACCAGGTCCGCCTGTATTAATACCGTAAACTCTGACTGTGTGCCAGCCTGCAGAAATTGTTTGCGTTGCTGACCATACACTATTGTAGCTAGGAGCATGCACTATCTCCACATCGTCTACATACAACCATCCATAGTTATCAACTGCTAAATCAAATTGATAGTTTTGTGTAGCTGGAAAGTACACTGACCATGTATAGTTGCCATTTCCTTGCCACACGCTATAAGTGTTCAATAGCCAACTCCATGCGCCGTTTGTCCCACCATTTGGGTATACCTGTGTACTTTGTGAGCCCGATGGCAAGCCGGTTGCACTATATCCGTACGGGTACGGGCCACGGTTGCCCCCGCCGCCACCTGCTCCGCCACCACCTGCTACAGCAACGACAGAATTATTTATGCGAATCACAGAGGCTCCGCCACCCCCGCCACCGCCTCCCGACGAGCCTGCTGGTCCTGCTGCGCCACCGATACCACCGGCATACGATGCTAAACTCTTACCAGATGGCCCTTGGCCGCCGCCCGAGCTATTGCCACCGCCTGCGCCGCCCTGTCCTACAAATACTTCGAGTGTTGCACCTTTAGTGATCTGCGTAGTTCCTTGCACAAATCCACCGCCTGCGCCATTACCGCCACTGTGGGAATCGGTTCCACCTGCTCCGCCGCCTGCACCCCAAAGTTTAAAATCAACCTTGTCTAGTAGACCACTAGTAGGCACTTGTAAGTAGTACCTACTACCTGAATACGGGAGAACAACTGTAATAGTATCTGCCATAGGTTCCCTTTATACGTACTGGAACCAAAGGTCGCCGTCTACGCCAATAGAATTGTTCGGAACTTGGTCAGACACATAACATGTTGGCTGATAGCGTACAGAATTTCTCACATAGTTTTTGTCAGCACGGTCAGCATACGCGGTAGTTGCCAATTGAGTACTGTTGTTATTTTGTGCAGGTGTTGCGGGCAAAGCAACACCACTGGATGTCGCAGTCAATACCGCAGATCCGTTCACAATAAGTTGCACGTTGGTTGACCCAACAACTACTTGAGAATTCTGATTGTAAATGCGAGTAGTGTCAAACGAACTAATAGCATTGGCAATAAATGCAGTGGTTGCTAATTTAGTAGAATTATCCCCGGGTGCAGGAGTTGGCGCTGTTGGTGTGCCAGTAAATGCAGGGCTTGCTATATTGGCCTTTATTGCTGACAAGTTGCTAATTTGTGAATTGATAGCAACAATATTAGCATTAATTAAATTGTCAGCATTGGTTAGCAGAGCAACATTAGACTGAATAAATTCTACAGTAGAATCTCCAACTGTCGCTAATTCAGATTCCAAATAACCTTTGCTAACAATACCATTAGTAGCAACTGGTGCGCCGTAGACCGTGACAAGTCCACTAGTGCCATCTACTGTTAGTGCCGGAACCGATAGTCCCCCTACGTTAGCCCTGATATACAATGACTGATTAACTGCGTCATTCTTAATTGTTGCTTGTCCCACACCGTTAACTGAAAAGTTAAGTTCATTGTTTTGACCAACCTTTAGCTGTCCACCAACAGAAAGTGTGCTAGTGGTAGAAGAGTCAATATCACTGCGTAGGAATTGAGAAGCGGCAATGTTTCCAACTGTGTCTGAATTGGTTGCTGTGCCGTATAACTTAATTGCATCAACTGCCGATGTGAACGACAAGCCAGGGCGAATCGAACTAAATCCTGCCAATGCAACATTGGGTGTAAATACCGGATCACGACTAAAGACCGCAGTCACATTTCCGTTATGGTAAATTTTCAGAACTGTATGGGAGACGTTTAGCGTATCAACGATATTTTCAACTAGTGCCCCAGACTTACTATCTAGTTTACTGTATGCAGGGCCAACAAGTACCCACTCTGTTCCGTTGTAGACCTTAAACTGATCGTTAACTGTGTCCCACCATTGGTCGCCTATATACGCACCAACCGGAGAACTAGCTGCACTAGTAAATCCCGACACCGGGCGCCATGCTGCCCCGTCAAATGCCTTCATGACTTTATTGGCAGTGTCCCACCACAATTGACCAGCAAGGGGATTAAATGGATCGATGCTGTTTGCAAAGTTCTCTAAGATGTGCAGAAAGTTTTCGTTTTGGGTTTCGCCATATCCAGTAACTTGCTTACCGATAAGAACGATACTACTGCTAGTGGTGTTAGTTTGACCATCTAAAATGGTCGCTAGCAATTCCCCGTTTGTTTTATTAACTAGATATGACATGTTTTATTATCCGATCGCACTTAGGTTAGTTAAGGCTTGAATACGCACAGTGTAATCGATTTGAATTTTGCGGTTTAGTGCTTTCTGCACTGGGTGAAAAACAACATGAGTTAGCATTTTACCCGAAACGCTAAACAGTCCCAATTCATCAAATACATAGCTCTCTGACAAGTTTTGGCTATTGTCAAACGCTGCCTGACCGCTTGGCTCGCCGTAATCTAGCAAGCATGTAACTAAAATGTCCGTAAATACTTGTCCAGGAATATGACGGATTTCAATTTTGTTATTAGTAGGATCTAAGTTTTCAACGCTTTCATTGTCAACTACCTTACTGAAGGTTTGGTTATACAATGTAGAATTTTGACTGTTGGTATTTGTAGGCAGATAGTTAATAACCCCAGTTGGGTCAACACTGGTTCCACCGTTACCAAATCGCATATCCTTAATAAAGTTGCCCGATTTGTCTGCTAGACTATAAGCCAACGCCTCACTGATATTTTCATAGTGAATTGCGTTTGGCTTATCAATTAGTACTTCGCCTGTTTCTGGATCGTGGATCTTAATGTGTCCACGAATTGCTACGCCGCCCTTTTCATCGGGCTGCTTAACCGCTAGGGTTTCTAGCGTATTTGTCGGTTGTGCATCTGTCATAATTTTATCCATATCTGTATTTATTGCATTAGTTATCATGGTGTATAACTAGGGCTTGCTCTTAGGAATGTAACTTCTGTTGATGTAGATCCGTTAAATCCTGTTCCATCTGCTACGTTCCCTGTCATGTTTAGCCAGGTTTCAGTGTGAACATTTCCAACAAGTTTTTGCTGAATACTGCTATCCACTACCTTACTTCCGGCTGCATGCACATTAGCTGCCCCTGTTCCGTCTACTGCACGTCGGATTTGGCCAATGGTGTTAGTGCCAGTATCTCTAGTGTAGTACGTGATCTTTTCACCGTTAATAAACACCACACCAGGCATACCAATTTCTGGGTTAGGCTGTGGCAACGGAGTAACGTCCACTAAGTGAATCACGCTGTCCGACATTGTTAATGTGTTTGCCAATACTGCGGTGTTAGCAGACGCAATACGAGTATACTCAATTTCGCCGCGCATATTGTGGAATACGCGGTGTCCTAGAATTGTTACGTTGCCGTCAACTTTTGTGAACACTTTCATGTCCAAGGTATCGTATACACGCCCCGGAATCAATTCCTGAGGAGCATGGCTGCTGAAAATATCAACATACGCACCACCATCTACATTAATGTCCTCCGGACGAGTGCCTAACGCGGTGTCTAGGTACGAGCTTTGGATCATACTGTCAACTTGGTTAGCATTAGTATAGTCCAAATATCTTAGTGTAACGTTTGCACCAGCTGACTCGTTTGTAACAGAGCCAGTATCCACGATCATGGTATTGCCAGTTACACTAACAATTCCAAATATTTCATCGTTTGATGTGGATCCGATTACTGTAACTTGCTGATTAATCTTGTATCCTAGCTCAACAAAATCAACATTAGTGTTAGTGCTTACAATACTTGAGTTAGCACTAAAGAACGCAATGTTTGCCCCGACGTTAACATTACTTGTAAAGTCGTCAAACTTGATACCAGTAACTTGCACACCAGGGTACTCAATTCCGTCAATTAGCATTGCCAAGTTACGAGCAGGCATGCCCACCGTAGGCTGATAGTATCCCATGATACGTTCAGTTGCACGAATCAATACGTTAGCTGGATTTACTAGAGTATACAGATCTGCATCAAATGTTGCCTCGGTTGTGACGTTAGCAGCAAATGGTTTGTAGATGCTGTTGTTATAAGCAACCAAATTACCACTAGACAACCAAATGTTGCCTTCGCCTGTGCCCGCAGTAATAGTGGCGGTGTATGCTGTGTTTGGCGCCCAGTCAACTACAGTGCTGTAGAAATTAGTACGGTCAAACTTTAATGTTGTGTCAAAGGTACGAACTGTGTTATAACTCTTAGTTGGGTCCGGCTTAAAGAATATGTTCTTTAAACGAGGTACTAAGATAGCACCGGTTCCATTGCCGTTAACAGTAACAGTTGGAGGTGTTGTAAACCCTGCGCCAGGGTTTACGATAGTGACACTAGAAATGCTACCAGTATTACTGTTGATTGTTGCATGAGCAACAACACCCGATCCTGTGCCACCTGTAACTGTGATGTTTGGAGTTAGTGTAAACCCGGTGCCACCGTCAGCAATATCAATTTCAACTACGCTGTAGGTGTGATTGTTGTTCCAGTCAATGTACTTGTCTGTTGCCAACAAAGCAGCATCAGTGCTGTATGTGCCATCCGGGCTACGGAATGTGCTCGAGACTGAATCGTAGTAAGGAGGCAAGTCAAAGTCGCTTGTGCCAGTATGCAAGTAATCGTTGCCATCATATAGAGGAATGTATTCACGAATTTGAGTTCTGTATGGCTTAACTTCGTTGATATAATCCTCGTAGAAGGTTTGGTTATCCTTAACATAGCTTGGATATTGCTGTAGATCACGGATCTTGTGCAATACACTGATAAAGCTGGTCTTAAAGATCCAATCAGTTGTTGGCTGCTCGCTAAAGATGTAATTCACTAGACTGAAGATCAAGTTGTTAAACTCAATACTGATGTCCTTAATGAAAATGTCATTGTAGATTGCGCCAAAAATATGACGGATTTCTTCACTTGGGTTTTGATCGAAACGAACAGTATCAAAGTTGTCGTTATCGAATGCCATGTTGCCGGCAGCTAAGTTATAGATGCTGTCACTTAACTGTAACGTACCAGACTGGCTACCAACTTGCTCAAGAGTCAAATCATCTAGTACTCGGAAGTATGCAAAACGTCCATCGCCGTTGTCGTTCAAACGAATCACATCGCCAGCAGCAAGATCAAGAGTACTTAACTGGAAATGCTGATCAATAGTGTATGTTGGCTTCACAGTATAATCAAAGTCACTTGCATACCAATCAACTAGGTTCCAATAGATACTTGTGGTGTAGCTTTGGATCTTAGTTAATTCCCAAGCCTGCGATGCTGCATTCCACTTGTAAATTACCCACAAACCATCGTTGTTTGTGTCATTTTCAATTAGAACTTTCTGTCCGTCCACTAGGGTGTTAGTTGCAACATAGTCTAGCTCACTGGTTGTGGTTAACTTAAAGTCCCACTCGCCAAGTCCAGCCAATGGCTGTGGATCGCCGGATCGTAGCCCAGTTAGATCACGACTGTTAGCAATCGGGTACTTGATCAAAACACCGTTTACAAACTTAACAAAGTTTTCTAGTGCAGTTAATCTATCCACAAACATTGCCTGACGTGGGCGGATGTCAATACCGATTTGAGTTGATGCTGATAGTTTAGGATCGGGCACAACCAAGCCTGCTAAGTCAACACCGGCTAAACTGTCTTGCATCTTCTTGATGATTCGATCAGGAATAGGAATTGTGTCGGATCCTTCGCGAACCAATTGATATTCGCTGTGGATAATGTTTGTGCTAGTTGCAGGGCTGTACTCGATGTGCAATACTTCGTTAGTGCCGCTTAGGTATCGGTTAATGTTGAACAAGCTAACTGCATTAGGTGCAATCGCAGCAAGATACGAGATTCCCTGATTCTTAGGAGACTCGATCATTTGCTGTAATGCAGATACACTGTTTGTTCGCTTAGTCAAGTTCACATCAACTGTGGTCTTGTCACCAACCCAATAGTAATAAAGAGTCCTGAACATCCCAGTGGTTTGGTCAACGATAGTATAGCTAACAAAGCTGCTGTTATCCTCATACTTAGGAATGCCATTGCCCCCGTTAGCAACATAGTCGCTAGGTAAGTAATTGCTTTCTACCCATTCGTAAACTTTAACAACACTGTCCGGGAATAATTCGCCCCAATGCTTACTACGATAGACTAGGTCGCCTTGCTCGTAGTCAACAAAACGCATCTGGCTAGTGTCCCACCATGTTTTGCCCAACTGCATGTTAGACCAGTGGAAGCTGATATCGAATTTACCAATTGGGCCAGACTCATTACTGGAATCATTGTAGATTGCAGGATCGTCGTCACTGATAAAGTCCAAGTCTTGCTGGGCTGCACCTAACACCTTCCCTTTAACTGGGTCAATGTAGTCTAGGCGAGTATCAATACTCTTGGTAGTATTGTTGTAGATGTATGCCTTATCAATGCTGTTAAGCTCAACGCGGGGCTCTTTAAATCTAATTAGATCCCACCCCTGTGTTCCTGCAGAATTTTCAAATGTGCAAATACTACCGCCAGCTGTTGTGATGCTGTAATCGTTTGTTGCACCAACTGCAATGAAGTTACCAACAATATCAATTGCTGCACCAAAGTTAAAGTTGTCAGCTAAGTCAGGTGCTTGCAATTGTTGCACGTACCCAAACAATGCTGGGTTGTCAACTGTTTCAAACGGATTGTCCAACAAGTCAAACATGTAGACTGCGCCACTGTTAGCAATCGGATCTTTAAAGTTAATGCTGCCAACGTCAAACGTTGTGTCTGTTAAGTCAAATGTGGTCTGACTAATAGTCTTTGCACCGATACTACCAATTGCTAATGAGTTGGCGTCATCGCTGATTGCCAATGCAGATCCAAAGAACTCATTCTCGTTGCTAGATGGGTGAATAATAATCTGACTTTGAACAAACACTAGCAACCCAAGGTCAGCTAGTGCAGTACCAGCACCAGGAGCAAGCATAGCGCCACCAGGTAACAAGTCTAAACGATTTTCATTAGTGATAACGCCAATGTCGTTGAACGCTGTAACTCTGTCAGATACAATCTTTAAGTACCCGTTGGCTACCGATGCAGTAATGCCAGGAATTCCCGTTCCATTAATCTTTGTAACCACGTGAGCCAATGTGCTGTCCGTGAACATGATTTCGACAGTGTTAATACGAATACTATCGCCCGGGGTCACCACTGGGTTAAGTGCTGTTCCAATAATGGAACCGTACAAACGTCCTTGGTTTACAAAACTATATACTGCTCCGCTGCGGTAGTATGGCAGGTTGTAGCTAGGAGCACCAAAGTACACTTTAGTGGTGTTTCTTGCAATAGCTGCTGTTGTACCAAACTTCTGTCCAGGTGTTGCAGTTTTGCTAGATACAACCTGAATCAAATTAAACACATCAGTTTCAATTCCGATTTGTGTTCCTGCCAATGGGATCTTAATAAACTGTACGTTGTTACCGACAATGTTAAAGTCGATGCCTTCTGTCAACGGTACGTTGTTTGCAGTAACTCTACGAGTCGAACTGATTGTACGTAACGGAATAAACGTGTTATTAACACCATTGGCAATGAAGCCTTCAACCATTCGATCATATACATATCCCTGCCCAGCATCTGCGACGCCGTTAACTGTTGCAGTATTTGCACCAACTGCAATCTGGTCACCAGCACGGTTACAAGACACGCTAACGCCAAAGTTGTTACCATGCGACCATGTATCAATGAGTTTAAATCGGCTACGAACGTTAATAAGAATGTTACCAGCCGCAGGAGGGGTTGCAACGCCATTTACCAGGAATCGCAATTTATAGGTTCCACTAACATTAACAATAGTGTAGTCAATATTAGGAATAAACGGAACACTACCGCTAACTAAGATTTCGATTGGGTCAGATACAGTTTGATCTGTTAACACAAAATCATTGTTACTGCCAGTTGCTAATATTGTTTGGCTAGTGACCGGAGCCGAGTACCAGCCGTATGCAAATACCTTTCCTGCACCCGGCGAACCAACATATAACCAGTTACCGTCTTCACTCATGCTTAGACTTGCACCAAATTGGTCAGTTACTAGGCCGCCCGATACGGTAATTACCTGGTTAAGACTAATGCCTTCTGCTACATCTGTGCTATACACAAAGACGTATCCTTTGCCGCCTGCACTTGCAGGGGCTGCAACAACAAATGATTGCTCGCTTACGTCAATTACTTGACCAAACTTCGACACACCGGTACTACCAACAACAAAGTTGCTGTTTTCAATCCATGTGTTGTCATTTGTTTTCAAGAAAATAGCTGCACGACCTGAGCCACTGTTAGGAGCACCTGCGTACATAATCTTACCGTTACTTGATATCTTCAACGATTGGCCAAAGTTATCACTTCCGTAGTATTCACTACTATTCAAGAAAATCTTAGAAGTTGCATCCCATGGGCTAGTCTTGTTGTATACTCCCCAGTTACCTTCGGTGTCAAGAGTATCAACCCAAACCTTGTCGTTGTTAACCCATCCAAATTTTGGAGTAATAGATTCAATATCATTTGCAGTATCAACCCGTGTGCTGGTTAATTTAAATAGGATACCGCTGCCCGACACAGTTTGCAATTGGCTAAGCAACTTATAGTTTGTGCGCAAGCCAATAGTTACACGGTTAATACCAGATACATCGTATACTTGATAGAACCCGTCATATCTGTCGTCAAATCGACGAATTGCAATAATATCACCAACTGACAAATTATGAGCATTGTTAGTTGTAACTGTTGCAAGGTTATCAATGTTGTATGTTAACGATGTTACCAAACACTCAGTTTCACTTACACGATATACGTCCCAGTTTCCATCAAAGCCTTTTGCTGCCCAGATAGTGAAGCCGTTACCAATTTGGTCAAGTACTGTTCCTAGCTTGTTATAATCTGCAATATCAAAAATAGTTGCATCAACATCGTCAATGTTTACATAACCAGCCACTGGGAACCCAATTGTGTCCGCAGTATCTTCACGGATACCAAACATATCCGGTACATGGTTCAACGAACTATTGTATAGATCCATTGGGTAGTACGAAGCAACTCCTGCGGTTTTGCTCTCACCGGCTGCTAGCAGCTCAATGGTTGCAGGGTTATCGGTGATAATTGCTTCGTCTAATTCAACTTCAACAAACTTATCGCTGTCGGTTGCACCGTACTCACCGACTCGCATTGCCCATTCTTCGCTAACAGTAATCTCGTTACTGATGTTAGCCAATTGGGCTTGAGCCAACGCCATAATAGCGTTCTTCGTACCTTTTTGTTTAATGTAACCTTGGTAGAACTTGGTTTGTGTTTCAATGTCGAGTGCCAAGTCAGTTAAGTACTTGCGCTCTCTGAAGCCAATCAGTCCGTTGCTGTAAAAGTTTAGGGTTTCGTCAACTGGTTGGTTGTTGATATCATAGATGTGCTCAAACTTCTCTGCATTAGTTGCAAAGTTAGGTAACAAGCCAGTCTTGATGCTTGCATGAGCAATTTGTTTCCAGTTCTTAATATCGAACAGATCGCTAGCAATGACTTTGCTTAATGCAACGTAATAGTTAGTCTTGTACGATACTAAATCACCCTTCTTGTAGTCTTTGCCCGGAATCCATTCGTCTACGGAATCGTTGTTGTAAATAAATCCAGCTGGGTTCAATGCACCAGTCCAGTTAGCGGTTTTACTTCCAACAAACTTTAATCGGTACTGTCTATTGCCGGTGTCTGGGCTATAGATAATATCGTTGAACGAAGTTTTGTTACTAATGATAATAACGTGTTCGTATTGCACCAAATGCAATTCTGCAAACGCAATAGTTTCGCCTTTGATAGTTGAAATTTTAAATGCATTATCTTCGCGGACAACACTAAAATTGCTAGGCTTAATTACGCTAAAGTTTGGATCTAATATCTTAGAGCCGTTTGGTAAGTTTGTAATTTCATCAATTACACTGTTTGTTAATGTTGCACTTAGCGATGTGTTAACCGGACTAAGAATAATAACGTTACCAGCATTCCATCCTTGCTGTGCCCAAGTCAAAAACTCTTTTGCACTTAAAATCCAGTCCTGCTTTGCACCAAGGTCTGTGTCGTAATCAGTAAAGATAAATCCTTGGCTTTGCAATTGTCGTTGGTATCCAACTAAGAAGTCAACAACTTCTTGAGTTGTGCGGAACTCGAACCCATACGGAATACGGACTCGAATTTTCTGGTAGTCCTTGTAAATTACTGACTTGGCGCTACCCGCTGCAATTGAGTAAGAATTGTTATTTGCAAGACTCGGAACAATTGTAAAGTACGGATTGCTCAAGTTGTATCCGCTAACAGTGTATCCGTTTTGACTACGCTCGACAATAACTGCACTGTATGCAATTTTGTTAATAGGCACGCTCTTGGCTAACTGCACTCGGTAGTTATCGTCAGGAATAATAATACTGTCGCTAGTCGAGTTTGGGCTACCTTGCTCGGCTAATAAAGTAATGTAACGCTTATCTGTGAAGCCAGCGGCCTTGTAACTTAACTGTACTGTTAGGTTTCGCAGGTATGTCTTGATCTTAGTCTGAGGATCACCGATTCCTAAGTTCTTTAAGTAATCGCAGATCCAGTTAATATAACCAGCGGTTCGCTGAATAGTTCCGCTATTATCTACTGCTCCGTTAACTTCAATTGCCGTTGGAGTAATATGCTGCTTGGTTGCGCCAACAATATACTGCCCCAAAACTGGATCTAGGTTGAAACGATCAACGTTTACCATAGAACCAAAGTAGTGAGCAGGCTTAGTTAGGGCAATTGCAATTTGTAATGCAAATGCATAATCGCTGCTACGGCGCCATGCAGTTTCAACTGGGCCGTGGTCGCCAATTGCATAACTAGTATTTGCCTTGTTGCTGTCAAAATCCAACACTGCAAATTGCTCAGGACTGCGCAAAGCACCTGTATCGTCAACTGGAATAACGTTTAATAATCCTGGACGAGCATAGTCGGCGTTGATGCCGGCACGTGGGCCTGCATGAATGTAGCCCAAGCTCAAATCGGTCCACAGAACCATGTTACCGCCTGTGTACGGTGCTGGGCCATATCTATCAACCCACCAACTTGGCATGTCTGCGAATCCAAGCATTTCCCATGGATGTGTATGAGGACGATCAGTGTCATAGAACCACTTAAACACTGCACGCCATGTACCTGGCAAATAATCACCAGTTAGGCTATCACGGAATCCTTTGTAATTCCATGTCCATGGATTGTTTCCCTGGAAGAATGTGTTCGTGGTATAATCTAGTCTGTTGTTGCCAACCCAAGTTAAGAAACTTGTGCTTAAAACCTGATTAAACTCAGTTAAGCTGTAGTCAGTAACACGGAAGCGACCAGGTAAATGTCCAATAACATCAGTATGAGTAAACTCCTGTTTGATGTTGTTAAAGATTCTACGTTCAAACTCAAGTAAAATGTCATCACGGAAATCGCCAAACGCAGGAGTAATACTACCGTCGTGGCCCTGGATAACATTTATTGGGTTAGTGTAAGTATCATCAAGATAGATCACCGGCTCAAACTTTGGATACAGTCCTAACTTAGTCGGAGTCTCTGGAACGTAGTTACCGTCGGTATCAGAGTATTCTACGATAGTGAGAACATCATCGTAGTTTAAGTTGAACGTGTCAGTTATAGTAATAGCAGGGCTGCTATCGCTAAATGTATAATCACGATCTTTGATTAATAATGTTTTTGTCTTAACGTTATTAGTAACACGGGTCAAGTACACCAATACTGCCTGGTTACTTAACGTTTTGTCGTTGAAGATTTTTGTTAATTCGTAATTGCGGATACGAGGATCCAAAATTGTGTACAATGGCAACACAGTTTTGTTAGATCCCCAAGGCACCATATCACTACTGTACCAGGCAAAGTTCTTATTCTTTACACCGTTAATAATAGTGATAATTTTGTCAAGGCTTCCAGCAATGTCGTCAATGTCAATTTCAATTTGAGTCGCCAATTCAAGAATCTTGTTCTTGAATTTAGAGTATTCCTTTTGTGCATACTTTGTACTCTCAACAAAGTTCATTGAAGAGTCAACAAGGAATAAGCTGCTGTATACGCCGGGCGCTGCATGCTTTAAAATATTACCGCACTGCGACTTAATATTCAAGTCTCTAAGATTACTATTTCCGGGAATAACACCCTCAACGATTTGACTATTTTGCCCCAATGTAATCAAGTGATTACGTAATTGCCCTAATGTTAGGGTAGTAAAGGTTTGGTTCAACGAATTGTTATCAACGTTAGACGGAACTTGATAATATCCCATCTTACTAACGCTGTCGCTGTAAATTAATATGTCAACAGAGTCACCCTTAGCTAACATTGTTGGGTTAATCAAAACTGCATATCGAGCTTCAACTTGAGTTAATCCAAAGTTATTAATGTCAATAAATTTGCTGTTAACCAATACTTTTACGTTTGGTGTCGAGACGCTTGGGTTAGGTAGAATATCGATTTCAAATAAGTTATTAACCCCGTCGGCAGTGTGGTTGATAATCTGATATTGCTTGCTGTCCTCTACTGTACGGACCCAGATGTTTCCTCTAGTGTATTCGCCTAATCCTGTTGTAATGTGCAAATACCCAGTATTGATTGCCATCGAGTGAGTAGTTGGACTAACCAGATACTGGAAGGTATCTGCGTCGAAGTTGTTCTCAAACTGGATGTCGCCAACGTTGTTAAATGTTCTGTAGCTTAATGGAAAGCCAAGGACCGCATCGTTTGCACCGGCACCAATTTTATAGGAGAATAGCTTTGTTCCGCCGAACGAGCTGTTAACATAACTGCTAGTGTCCCCGAAGCTAATCCCCGAGTTATCAAATGCATCAAACAATGGAGCTTGATTAACTGTTAATTTTTGCTGTGCGCTTATCCAGTTAGTACCATCGTACCAAAACACTTTGCCTGCGTTTGTTCCGCTTTTAACTAATAGCGAATGGCCTGCAAGAATCTCGGTTTCGTCTGCTTCAACGATTGTACAGATGTATTGGTTAGTGTTGACGTTTTCGCTAACGTCAACAATATCAATTTGATAAACCTTGCTTCGCACCAGCGGGCTGTTATCGTTAGAGAAGATAACACGATCACCGTGGGTTAACGTTAATTGAGATGCACCCACATTAAGCGTAATAGTATCAGCATTGTCAGTTGACTTATTCTCAACTTGAGTATATGCGCTGGTAATCAATGAATCCAATATATCAATTGGGTTTTTGGCAATTTGTCCGTAGTTAAACAGCTTAATATCCGGAGAGAATTCAATAATTGGACGACTTGCACGGCGAGTTTGATCCAATGCCAACTCTGTGTCATTGTACCCTGCTGTTGCTGTTAGTACATCAATGTGGAACCAACGGTTGCTTCGACTCCAGGCGTTTGCATCTTGGCTACTGCGAGAAATTGTCAAGTAATCCTGCAAAGCTAGGCTATCTAACTCCGGGGCAACTAATGTTGCAACTGGAATCAATGCGATGCTGCTACCGACCCCTTCAACGTAATATTCTTTATTATCAAATCCGCCAACGGCAGTGGAATCAAAAAATACTTTTAATCCGCTTGTTAGTGCAATACCGTTAGGACTAACATACGAAGCACGGCCTAAAATTTCTGTTGCTGGATCAATACTTGCAGCGGCAGGATCCACTAAACTAATAATGCCGCCTGCTAAACCGCTAAGTTCATTTTGATAGTATAGTGTTGTTAACGGAGCTGTGATTAACGGAACTTCTTTGTAGAATCCAGTATAATCAATGTAAAAATTCTTGCTGGCGTTTGTTGTACCAGACTTGATGTACACCTTTTCATTTTGTCCCACTGTGTCAGCTGGGTACAATGTGATAATATCTGTTTGCTGGTCAACCTGCACTAACCACACTCTAGTGCGGTCAGCCAATGGCACAACGGCATTGTTGGTCAATGCTGCGGTCCAGTAGTATTCGTCTGTGCCGCCAACAAATACAATAGTTTTGCCATCAATGCTTGCTGCGGATCCGTCAAACCCATTGTAAGTAGAGATAAAACTTGCCGCAGTGCGACCTTCAATGTCTCTATAGTTTAAAGTAGTTGCATAGTCAACACTTTGTACAAGAGCCATGTCAGTATAACGAGACTGGCTGGTTGGTAACGGAACTGTAAACTCAACTGTACCCGACGTTGCACCGTTATTCAACACACCCAATACTGTTCGAGAATTGATGTTAGGGTGATTTTTATCAAACCCAGTAACACCCGGTGCGGCTTGGACCCAGAACTTTCCAGACTGAATGTTAAACTTATATTTGCCGCCGTAGGCTAGTGTAATGTTAGGATTTGTCTCTGCGCCAGCAGCACTGCTAAATGTGTATGCCCCAGTAGTGGGATCGATGTTAACATCCCATGTGTATTCAAGCGGGACACTAGAAGCACTGATAGTAACCGCATCGGGACCGTCTGGGATCCAGTAATACTGACTAAAGTTTACAAACTTATCAAAGTCAAATTTGCCATCGTAACTGTATACTTCGTTAGAAAATAAACGGCTGTGATTTTCAACATTACCGCCATAAAACTTAATTTTGTTAATTAAGTCAATGTAACTACTGTAGAACTCAACTTTGTCGGATTCTGGATTGATGACAACAGTACTGGGCTCAAGCTGATAGTTTTGTCGCGAGCTGTCAATCTCAGTTACGTAACTATCAGTGGTCTTAAATGTAGGAGCAAATTTTCTACCAATATATCCGTTAATCTTTTTAAAATTAGGTTCGCTGACCAATTGGTCAAGCGTGGCGTTGAGAAATTTCTTGTTTGTGTCAGTTTGAAAAATCTCTGGTAAAAATTTAATTGTCTTAATTGCTGCCATTATAATCTCGTTGTGATAGGTTATACAATATTTAACCCTGCTGCGGTCTGGTTCAATTGTGCTGCGGTAATTGCGTTGATAATCTCAATGTTATCAACTGTTGCGGCGCTAACAATAATTTCGTTAGGCTCTGCATTGATTTGGTACAAGCTACCAAACTTTGCTAGGCCCGAACTAGGAACAATAATAATACTGCTAACGTTAGGAGTCAGCTTATTGTGTAGGTATGCACTCAACTCACTGAAGTAGAATGTTTCACCAAACTCCCAGTTTGTGATGTCAAAGTAACTGTTAATCGCAGAGATAACTTGCGCCTTAATATCGTTATCGCTAACTGTGATGTTAGGGTTTTTAACAATCTTAAAAGTTGCACGTAGCTCTGGCACAGCCTTTGTACCAAAGATAGGCTTGAACTTTGCAGGATTGTAGATAATCGTATCGCTAAGTGCCTTTAGGTTCTCCAAGCTACCAAAGTCAATTCGCAGTTCTTCAGTTGTAGGAGCAACTGGTTGAGTAACCTTGTTGCTAGTATCACGAATCCATGCTGTGTATTGAGTGTTATACTCTTTAGTAAGAATATACAAGTCCATGATGTTGTTTGGACTTGGGTCAATGCGACGATTGTTAGGACTATTGTGACGATATTGGAAATGCAAGTCCTGGCGACCGATTCTAGCGATATAATCACTAGTTTCGTAGATTAGGCCTGACGATACCACATAGAAGGCATCCTCGGCGTATGCATAAAATACTTGCCCTTCAGAGTATAAACTTGCGTTTAACGAAATATCATTCTTTCCAGGATAAGTAGAAACGATTGTACCAGCATCCACTACTTGGTAGTTAATGAAACTACTGTAATCTACCACTTGTTTGAAGTAAACAAATTTATTGTTTGCATTAACCGACGGTGCAATTAATGTATCAAATAGAGTTGGGTCATCTGGGATTCCATCATTATTTGAATCAGGGAAAGTAACCAAGATTTTCTGTGTGTCCTGATATCCATCTGGTTGAACAATAGCATTGTAAACATACCAAGTGATATCCGTGCCAAGTGGGGCTGCACTGTCAGGCTGGCTGTTAACTTTCAACACCTTTATTTGATCTTTTAAGATCAGTCCTGTGTTACTATCATATGTTTTGACTTTAGGATCAAAGTAAAAACGTGTAGCTAGCACACTTTGCACATAGTAATATAGATTTCGCTGACTAATAGTGTACTGACCGTTATTGTACGTAAATGCCAACATCCAGCTAGTATCGTTGTCAGAGTTTGCAGTACTTAAATCAAACGAGCCCATATCCAATTTTGTATTAGGAATCAACGTCCATGTTGTAGATGGAATATCGTAACGGACTCCAAAATTCTTATTTGCCAAGATTTGATTAGCAATGCTTGAAATCAATGAAGACGGCCAATCGTTCTTAAACACCGGAACCACATGCTCTACCACTGACCCTGTTGGGACGTCTTGGCTAACTGCCATAGTTGGAGAACTAGTAGAATTTACCGCAGCAAAAATATACATCTTATCAGTTAGTGCCGTTGGTGTTCCTGCGATTAACTGATTATTTTTGTTAAAGTAGTATCCAGTAGGAGGCACAAATTTAACTAATGCGCCGGTTGTAAAATACTGATAGTTACCAGTTGCACCAGTGCCAATGTTAGTCCCAGCGTTAAAGTAGCCGGTACTAATACCAGACGACGAATTAACTTTGTTCCATATTGCTGTAATAGACGGCACAAACTTAGTGGCAGTCTCATAATACAAATGAGACACTTCCTTGGAAGCTATCATTGGCTTGGCAATATTGTATATAACTTTGTTAACTTCGCTCACTGTGTTATATGTGAACGAAGTTGTTGTATTTGTTTTATGCTTATACACCAAACCATCATCAGCAAAGATGTTAGTACTAGAATACTTTCCTGATCCGTCAATCACGTCAAGGAATCGGCTAATGCCCGAACTGGCACGGTTCACTGTTTTAACTTTTAAAACGTTGTTGAAACTAGTGAATGGCAAGGTGTTATAATCCTCGCCAGTAATCATACGGTTTTGTGTATAGTACTGCTGAGGAGCTTTGCTACGAATATCGTTAATAGATTCCTTGGCACTGCTGTTAGCAACAGTGTAATTCAAGCTAGCACTAATGGTTAATGTCTCAATGCGGTTAGTACGACTTACGTAGCTAATGGATAGCGACACCGATTGCATTTCGTCTGGAGTGATCTTGTAATTAAGACCATTGCTTTGACGATAGTACAATCGGAAATTGCCCTGCGGAATGTTAGCAAATGCACCGTCTCCGAATACCAAGTCAATTTGGTCATTTGCACGAGTATTAACTTGATACAAATTACGGTCAGACTCTTGATTGAACACCACATTTAAGCCGCCAATGGCTGGCACTTGTTTCCATTTAGTTCCAGGGATATTTTGACTAGTTAACGGATACAACCAAACGTCAGTATTGTTAATATCATCAAAGTTGATGTTAGCTACACGGTTGGGCAAACTGTCGTTGAGTGTAAAGTCAAGCGACTTTAATTCACCTTGCTTAAAGTAAACAAACATACCAGTGTTTGCTGATCCGTTGCCTTGGTTATCATTCTTGAACAATAGATTAAACGTGCTACTAGGCTTAGGATCACGCTCGTACACAAAATTCTCATTGTAGCTAGTTGCACT
>JACCDG010772144.1_pt1 | contig 51202 bp, 95 predicted proteins | sample 7442471 | NCBI WGS metagenome assembly JACCDG01 (sample SAMN15323444, study PRJNA562643) | freshwater metagenome | isolation source: river surface water | place: USA:Blue River Watershed | collected 2017-08-17 | reverse complement strand
CGTCTTGATGCTGCTTTGCAATCGCGTCAAGCCGAGCCTTCATCGCCTTGTTCGCGTCTTCCGCAGCCTTCGACTCGGAAGCGACGCGATCCCAGTAGGCGTTGTATCGAGCCTGATCCGACAGCTTAGTTGCGGCCTTGTCCTCTGCACGTGCCAGAAGGGTCTGCAGCTCCGCGGCGGCGAATGTCGGCGGCTGCGCCTGCGACATGCGCAGTGTGGTGCCGTCTTCCCGCTTGGCCGACTGAGAGATACTGTATCGCGGCTTGGTGTCGCCCTTGGTGAGCTTGCCATCCTCGTTGAACGCTTGGTCAGCCGTCTTGACCGGAGCACGCTTGACGCCCTGCTCAGCGATCTGCGCCGGCATCTTTCCGAGCGCGATGATCAAGTCGTTGATCGTGTGCGTCAGCTGAGTCAGCTGGACGTTCTCAGCTTGTGGCTGCGGACGGGGAGGAACTGCAGCAACCGCGGCAGGAGCCGACGCAGCACCAGCCACCTCTTCACGGAGGTTCTTCCGAACACCGTCGCCGTTGATGAACAGCGTGATCGGGAACGGCTCACGCAGGATGGCCTCGATCTTCTTGCGAAGCTCGATCGGGCTGAGGTGGACCTCGAAAGACTCCTTCGACAGCGACGACTGCACGGCCAAGCGCAGTGCTGCAAGGCTGGCCTCAGTCGTGGCCACCTCGACGTCGTACTTGATCTTGCCGATACTTCCCAGCGCAGACGAGACCACCGAGTCGGTCCGGACCTTCGGCTTGCTCAGCAAAGCGTCGCGTTGAGCCATCAAGGCTGCAATGCGGTTGTTTTCCCGTTCAACGCCTTGACTGAAGCCGTTGAGGTATCGAAGCTCCTCTTCAGTCTGCTTCTTGATCGCTCCCGTACCCTTCGCTGGGGTCGGAGTCCAATCAGAGACACCTCGCTTGAAGGTCTTCAGACGCTCTTCCGCCTGCTCGATGGAGTACGCGATTTCAGAGAGCTGGCGGTTCAGGTCTCCCTTGATGTTGGCGTTGACCTCCAGGCTGCGGCTTTTGCCCACTGCTTGGTCGATCGTCTTCGATACGTCGGCGCCAATCTGGGTAAGGCTGGCACCAATCCCCTCCGTGAGTTGACGCCGGATGTTGGCGACGTTCACCTTCAAGGTGAACGTCTCACCTTCCAGCTTGCTCTTCAGCTCGGCGACAATCTTAGCCGCGTCGACCCGGATGACCGTCGAACCCATTCCCTGGGACATCTGCTCCCGGAGCTGCTTAAGCGCTTTAGCGGCTTGTTCGGTCCGCAGTGCAACGGAAAGGTTGGCAGTCGTCATGTAGTCTTCCTGGATCGTTCAAGCGTTCGATGGAGGTGCGCCAGCTCTGCAGCGTCCATCTTCCTGATCAACCGGAGCATCTTCGCCCGGTGCTCGTGTCCCTCGATCCCCAGCGTCTCAATCAGCGCGTGGATCTCACTCACCTGGATGGCCTGTGGGCCTACCTGACCCCAGATACGACTAGCGCCCAGCAGGCAGAAGGCATCGTAGAACTCGATGTCTTCGCCCCTGAGCGCTGGCCTTGCAGCATCCGCTGGATGCTTTACGCCTGAGTCTTCACGGATGGTCTTGAAGAAGGCTTCGGAACCGCCCCATTCAAGCTGCCATTCCAGGTAGGCCTTCAGTCGTTTCCCTGTTCGACTTCCTTCTTCAGCTCGAAGGCGGCGGCATCGTCCGCGAACTCGCCGACCTTCACGCGGAAGGCGCGGTGCTGGAGGACGAGGCGTGCGTTGTCGACGCTGTACTCCAGGTCCTGGCCCTTGTACTTGAAGTTGCCGCGCCAGCCCTTGAGGATGGTTCGTGCCATCACCTCGATCATGATCTTGTCGGACGCTTGGTCAGCGGCCTTGATCTTCTCGTCGTCCTCGGTGTCGAAGCCTTCGAGAACCACGCGGTTCTCGTTGTAGAGCTTCATCATCAGGCGCTCGTAGTAGCGGTTGCCGCCACGAGCAACAAGCAGCTCGGCGTCGCCGTAGGGGAACCACGTGCCGTTGTTCTCGGCGTCTTCGTTGGTCGCGAAGTCGTTGAAGATGTCCATCTTGGTCTTTCAGTGGTGAAGGGGTTGCTGGGGCGGGCTCATAGGCCCGCCCTCTTGTTCATCAGACGCGGTAGATGACCACGGTCTGCTGGAACGTCGCGTTCGCTGCGGTCGTGTCCATCACGGCCTGGAAGTCGACGTCGATCATGTTGTCCTGATCGAGGCCACCGACGCCCACCTTGGCCGCGGTGTACTTGATGCGCGGCATGTGGACGACGTAGCCGTTGCCGTCGATGTCCTGCATCGGGACGGTGAACGACGAGGCGACACCGCTGATCAGCTTGTTGTAGATCGACGAGTCGGCGAAGTACATCTGGGCCTTGCCGGTCACCTTGAGGGTGCCCGGGGCAATGCCGGCGTTGCCGAAGACCGACACCGCTTCCTGCGCACGCAGGCTGTTGTCGATCGAGATCGACATCGACTTGATGTAGGTCGTGGCGCTGATGGTCGTGCCGTTCTCCAGCACGTCCCACACACCCTTGGTGGCGTTGGCCGGCGTGAAGACCTGGGCAGCGGTCGGCGTGCCCATGATCGTCGACGCGGCCATCGGGTTCATGGACTTGCCCATGAAGTCGACGGAGCCGGTGATGATCTGGCCCGACTGGATCGACAGGTCGACCTTCGACGGGATCATGCCCAGGTACTGGCGGTAGGTCGAGATGTCGAGGTGACCCACTTCCAGGCTGTAGGACTTCATCACCGAGGCGTTGGCCGCTCGCGAGGTCGTGATGGTCGCGCCCACAGCCATCGCCGTGGTGGTGATGGTCGTGTTGATCGGGGTGGCCGGGTCCAGCGTGATCACCGTGGTGGTCGGCGCCGTGGTCGGGTGGACGCGCAGCGGACGGCTGGCGAAGTAGTCCTTGATCGCCTGGGTCGCGCCGGCAGGCGGCGTCAGCGTGAACCACTGGCCGCGCTGCAGGTTGGTGTAGGCGTCGTTGCCGGTGGGTGCCACCGCGTTGGTGATCGAGCCCGCAGCCAGGGTCAGCGCACCGGTGAAGGCCGCGCTGGTGCCGGCCGTGCCGTAGTGGGTCCAGTCGTTCTGCAGGGCGCCCAGCAGCCAGGGGTCGATGTCCTGGAAGTTGACCTCGAAGTTGATGGCGCCACTGGGCGAAGCGCCCACCTGGACCATGTCGGCCGGCTGGCGGTCGCTGCGGATGGCCTTGGACTGCTCGTTCTTGACGGCGTAGTCCAGGCTCTCACCCGTGAAGTTGATCAGGGTGCCGTTGCCGGCCTGCGCCACACCGAAGTTGGTGGGGTACGTGCCTTCCAGCTTGTAGGCCAGCTGGGCGCGGTTCGAAACGGAAAGTGCTCCGGGCATGATGTTTCCTCTGCTGGAAAAGCGTCAAACGATTGTAGCGGGTATCCCAGAAAGCCAGAAGCCTGTCAAGCTGGGTTTGAGTAGAACTCGACCTTCAGGCCCTGGGAATTCCAGCCCTTGGGAGCCGAACTCTTGCGGGGCTTGGGTTCAAGGAGGTGGAGCCGCAGGGTCTGGTAGTAGCCCAGATGGGAAGCCATCCAGTCAAGGACGGCTAGGGCGGCGCGAGTGCCCTTCCCTTCCCGCGTGGTGACGGTCACGTAGACGCAGCCGGCATAGCGGGTCTTCGGGTTCACGGCGACACCGATCTGGTTGCCGTCGTGAAACTCGATCTCGACCTCCGTAAACATCTCCGGAGGGTTGTTGTAGTCGAACGGCGTGTTCTCGAACACCAGTGGGATGTCCGGAAAGACAGCGCTGTAGCCGTCGATGGTGCGGGTGACGATGGCGTCACGAACGTCGGTCAGCGTCATAGTCGTTTGCGTGCCAGTCGTTTTGCAGAGCGGTCGCTCATTTCAGAGTAGCGTCGTTCGACTTGGTCGATGGAGCGCTTGACGGCATCACCGGGTCGGTTGACCGCTCGAAGGGGAAGCGTATCGCCCTCCTCGTTCACGATCTGACCAGCCTCGACCTGAAGTCCGTAGTGGTAGCCTTCACCGTCAAGCACACCGTTGACGATGTAAACCGTGTCGCCCAGCTCGAAGCCGTCCGAGGCTCCTGCGTTCTCGCGCATCGCCACTTCGATGCCAGGAGACGAGCCCTTTCGGTAGAAGGTCTCACCCTCCTCACCTTCAGGCACGATGGCCGGAGGTGGCACCATTCCAGCCCGGTTCACTTCCCGCTCGACGTTCAACGAGTAGGTCCAGCTGGCCACCATGTCGCCCTCGCGCTGCGGGGTTCGCTCGACGATGGTCTCGAACAGCTCGACGGACAGGCCTCGGGCTGCAGCCTCCAGCTCAAGTTCAAGCTGGTCGAGTGCAGCAACTAGGCTCTCCTGATCGAAGAAGACGTCGAGTTCGATCTCAACCATAGCGCGTGGATCGGCACAGCCATGCGTTGTCGGGCAGCGGCGTGGCGGATTGAACGCGCCACTTGCTGTTGTCTGCCAGGGTCACCAGTGCCCCGAGAGGTTGCGTGACGTCGAGGGAGCTGAGCACGAGCTGCTGGTCACCGGCTTCGAAGTCGGGGGCGTCAGCGTGCCCGTAAGCGAACAAGGCTTGCCAACGGACCTTGACGACGGCGGTTGCACGGGACACCCCGTTAAACAGCTCGGTCACCGGGTCCACAGTCCCACTGGTCACGAAGGCCGCGTTGTAGGCGCCAGAGCCCAGCGCTTCCGCCGTCACGCGGTTGAAGCCAGCTTCGCTGGGGTGCGCAACACGGACGACCATCAGCTCGCCCATGTAGCTAATAACCTGACCCTCCTGAACTGTCTCGCTCGACGACAGGTAGACGTCGTACAGCACAGACAGGTCGGAGGACTGCTGGGTGAAAGCCGGGTTCTTGATCCAGGCCCGTCCGGCGTAGGCCGGGGTGCCGGCTTGGGCGTTGACCACCTTGCCGAGCGTGGTCAAGGTGGCCAGGGCTTCCGCCTTCTGCGCCACGTAGCCGTGACGGATGTCGGAGCCCAGGAACTGGTCGGGGCTGTTCTCGCCGATGATCCAGTTCGAACCGAGTGCGTTGAGCACACGCCGCGCCGGCATGGTCGTGGTGGGGTCGACGGAGAACACGCGCCGCTCGAAGGTCACAGCGTCGCGCTTGACCTCGTCGTAGGGAATTACCTGGGCGTAGATGGGCGCACCGCCGACGTAGGCGTCGGTGCAAACCGTTCGGTTGAAGCGGCGGGCGACATCCACAAGGCGCATGATCAGCTTCCGGTGACAGGGTCGACGGTCGTGCTCTGCGCGATGCCGAGGTAGGTGCGCTTCGTCGTCACCTTGGTGGTCGACGTGTAGGTGGCGAAGACCGTCTCCAGGTAGGCCTTGTACTCCTCGTACTTGCCCTTGATGGCCTTCACCACTTCCTTGTAGGGGTCCGTCGAGTAACGGACCATGAGCGCCTTGTTGTCCCCCATTTCCTTGGGGGAGAAGAGCGGCAGTGAGGTCGTCAGCTGCCGGGCAACGGAGTACGTCGCGAAGAGTCGGACGGCGGTAACCAGATCCTCTTCCTCTTCAGTTCGAGAACCAGATGGAGTGGCCGCAGCAACGGTGTAGCTGGAAATCAAGGTTGAACCCAAGGTCTTCAGCTCCACCTTCAAACCGAGTTCGTAGAGCTGCAGCCCGAGTTCGCTGTCCTGGATTTCGTCAACGGAGACACCCAGCGCCGAGCGGATCTCCGCGTAGCTCGTGAAATCGGTCAATGCCACGGCCAGCTCCGATCAGTCGGCGGCAACGACCAGCTTGCCGGCCGTGAACTGCAGGTTGATCCAGTCGTCGACCACGTGCTTGGCCTCGCTGGATTCGTCGAACAGGGTGTTGTCCCAGGGGTGGTACAGCGCGCCGAACGGTGCGTTGAACCGGAAGGTCTTGCCCACTTCCAGGGGCTTGATGTCGTTCGAAGGCTTCGCCATGACCAGAGCGGCTTGCTCCAGGGTGGTGGCGGGGGCTTCGGTCTTCGGAGTGGTGGCCATGTTCAAGTCGTAGTAGGGGGTTGAAGGAAGAAAGGCCCGCCGTGGCGGGCCTTTCGGCGTGAGCCCTGGATTAGGCCAGGACCATCACTTGGTAGGCTTCGGTGAACATGCGGTTCACGTGCTCGGCGAAGTCGAAGCGCATCGTGGTGCTGCGACGCAGAGCCCAGGCTTCGATCGCCTGATACTCGGCCGACAGGTTCTTGACGCGGCGCACGGCCCAGCTCTTGTCGATGCCCATGATCGTGCCGGCCGGCCACGCGCTGTTCTCGGTCAGGAAGATCGCCGGGTTGGTCGCCCAGGTCGGGTTCATGATCGTGAACTGGGTGTCGATGCGCGGCGAGGTGGCGTTGTCACCTTGCACGGTCGGCTTGCCGGTGCGGGTCTCGATCTTGTAGGCGGTATCGAAGTCGGTCACCAGATGGGTGAGAGTGCGCTTGGTGCCGTTCAGCATCAGGTACTTCATCCAGGCCTTCTGGGTGATCGAGCCACCGGTCGCCGTCGCGTCGAGCGTCGAGGCGTTCACCGACATGCCCAGCGAAGCCAGGGTGCCGTCGCCGTTGTCGACGTCGCCGTTGAGCAGGGCCAGGACGTAGTCGTTGGCGCGCTCGTTGCGCTGGACCAGCGCTTGACGGGCCAGGGCCAGGGCGACGAAGTCGATCGACGACGCCTTCAGGGCTTGGTCCGAGATCTCCAGACCCAGAGCGAACGTCGGGATCTTGTAGGCCTTCTCGCTGGTCGTGATGGTCAGCATCGAAGCGGGCTGAGCCAGCTGCGAGATGCCACGCGAACGAGCGGACTCGGCCTTCGAGAAGTTCAGGATCGGCTGCTCGTAGCGATCACCGTTGATCGACTCGTCGAAGCCGACCAGCTGGTCGAAGGCGTTCGGCGTGATGTTCAGGTTGGCCAGCAGCTTGTCCTCGATCAGGCCCATGATCACGGCCGGGAAGAGGATGCGCGAGGTCGGAACGGCGTCGCGGACGTTGGTGGCAGCGCCCATCTCCGGACGGCCATTCAGCACGTCGGCCATCGTCGAGGGGCGGATGCCCAGCTCGCGGTTGGCCGAGGCGAAGATGCCCTCGGATTCCAGCACCTGCGCCCAGGTCGAGCCATAGACCTCGGCGTTGGTCGGGTAGGTGCTGTTGATGTACTGCTGCAGGCTCTGGCCGGCGTCGGCAGCGGCGCGGTAGGCCGTGACGTCGAGCGAGAGCTGCTGGCGAGCGCCGGAAGCGTCGATGAAGGAAGCCATGTCGTGTTTCTCCTGTTGTGCTGGCGATCAGGCGACGCGCTCGATCAGGCCGGTGGTGCCGACAGCGCCCGTGCCCGCCGTGCCCAGCGAGATCACACGCCACTTGTGGTTCAGGGTGTTGCCGGCAGCGGTGGCCTTGCAGACCTTGGCCGGCGTGCCGAACACCAGGGCGGTGTCCTTGGCGACCGGGGTGCCGCAGACGACGTAGTCGCCCAGGGCGATGACGCCAGTGCCGGGCGTGCCCTGCAGACCGTCGAAGGTGACCTCGAAACGGCCTTCGCGCTGCACGGAGCCGATGGTGTAGTTGTCCTGGGACGCGGTCTCGATGGCCACGATGCGGCCCTCGATCTCGTTGCCCACGGCGCACAGGTCGTAGCGCGACTCGGCGACGAGCTTGGCGAACTTGCCCACTTCCTTGTCGGTCAGGAAGTTGGCAGCGCCGGTGCCGGCACCGAGACGAGCCGTCTCGACGCGGTCCAGCGGGTTGACCAGCTCGGTGAAGATGAACTTCGGCATGTCAGTACCTCAATGGGGTGGTGTTGGATGTCACTTCTTCAGGCTGGTCGCCTTGATCCGCTGCATCCGATGCGGATCGAGCTTCTGAGCGGAGTCCACGGCGTCCTTGTCGGAAGCCGCGGCAACACCACCCGCCTTGAACTTGTCGTGGAAGGCCTTGGCCGTCGCTTCGTGTTCGGCCAGAACGGCTTCTGCGCTCATGGCGCTCACGTCGAGAGCGCCAGCGTTCAGGGCGATCTTCATGTTCCGCAGCGACCCGCCAGCGATGGCCAGCAGCTTGTCGTGCGTGCCCTTCATGGAGGCCAGCTGGCCTTCGAGGGACTTGATCTGGACCTTCAGGTCGACCACTTCCGACTGCGCGGCGCTGAGCTGGCCTTGGACGTAGGCGAGCACGCCGTCGTCCTTCTTTTCCTGGGATTCCGTCACAGCGGCCGGCTTGTCGTCGGCGGCTTCCGGCGCGGCGGCGGCGCCGGCAGCGGGCTGCTCGACCTCGGGCTCGGTCGGCTGGACGGAGGCAGCGAGAGCGGGAGCACCAGCAGCCAGGGCGGCGATGTCTTGCTCGGTCATTGCGCGTTTCATGGGGTTCAGTCCATTTTGGAGGTTGTTCGGATTGGACGACGGAGTGGCAGCTTTGTCAATACGCTGCTGCATCTTCGAGACCATTTTGTCAAGGGTCAGCACGCCGTCGCTCAGGCCGGCCTCGACCGCCTTGGCACCGAAGAACTCGCGGCCCTGGGCCATCTTCGTGTCGACCACCTCCTTCGACACGCCGCGGTTCGCCGCCACGTTCGTGAGGAAGATGTCGTACGCCGCAGCCAGCTGCTCGCCCGCTTGTTCAAGCGCGACCTTCGTCGCCGGCTCGTAGGAGTTCAGGAGAGCCTTGAACTCGCCGGCACGCAGAACGTTGACGCCGATGCCGGCGTCCTTCAGCTGCTTCGAGTATTCCAGGTGCGTCATGATGACGCCGATGGAGCCCATCAGGGCGGTGTCCGAGTTGTAGACCTTGCGTGCGCTCGAACCCAGCCAGTAGGCAGCGCTCGCCATCACACCGTCCGAGAACGAGTAGACCGGCTTGACCTTCGCGTCGATCTGCTTGATCAGCTCAGCGGTGTCGGAGACACCAGCCACAGAACCACCACCGGAGTCGATGTACAGCAGGATCTCCTTCGCACTCGCGTCACGAGCGGCGAAGTCCAGCGCGACCCGGATGTCGTTGTACGACGTGATGCCCAGGTAGCGGTTGTACCAAGCGTCCTTGTTGGTCAAAGAGCCGGTGATCGAGATGATGCCGACGTCGCCCTGGAGGCTGTAGTTGAACGGCTTGTCCTCGGTTTTGTCGTCCTGGTCGAACATGCCGGCCTGCAGCGTGCCGGCCATCAGGCGACCGTGGATGTCACGAGCGACGTCGAGAGAGTGGTTGGTGCCCAGCCAGATCAGCTCGGGGAAGATGGCGTCGTTCATTGTTTGCTCACTTGTAGATGCGGAAGGCGACTTGAACGACGAACTGGCCGTCCGACGTCTCGACAGCGAAGGTGGCCGTCAGGTCCTGCGGAGACTTCTCGATCTCGCCACCGCTGACGTTCATCTGCAGGTAGCGACCGTAGCGGGTCCGAACTTGTTCGACGGTCAGCCCGGGTGACGACACCGCACGGGCGTTGACCGCCAGCTCGTTCTCACGGAGCAGCGGCGCGCAGTCGACCACGTAGACACGATGGTCAAGGTGGTGCTTCTGGATGGTCGGCGGCTGCTGGCCGGGAAGGCGAGCGATGGCGTCCGACTTCAGTTCAGGCATGGTCACGAGACTTCCTCCACGAGCACGCGATACTCGTCTTCGACGGTCGTCACGTTGCCGCTGATCAGGATGTCCATCAGGATGGTGATGGTGTAGGTCTGCCCGGTCGTTCCGCCCGAGACGTACATCTGGAACTTGTTGCCCGACTGAGACGTGTTGCCCACCGTGATCCCGGGAGGGGTTTCAATGGTGGGCGTGAAGGACGTGACAGTGCGACCGGCGACAACCGCGGCGTAGTCGATGTCGACGGGCAGCTTCTCGCGAGGCTGCTTCGTCATGGTGCCGATGACTGCCATGCTTTCCTCAAGACGTTCGGACGGGGCTGGACCAGGAGGCGGTCCGGGATGGGGAGGTGAAGGAGATCGTGCGCGACGTTGGGGTCAGAGTCACGTCACGTGCGTCCGCCTCGAAGGCTTGGTCGCGCTGGGACGCCATCCAGGTAACCCCCTTGGTCCCCACCACTACCGCGTACTGGCGCCCCGGCGCAGTCCCAAGTGTAGCCCGGGATGGCGAAGTGACAACCCGGGGAGAGGGGACATACTCCGCGGTGACCATTGAGCCGGTGGCCGTGGCAACGGACACCGCGCTGCCGGCCAGCCGGATCGCCGTGGTCAAGCTGGCGCTGGCCGTTGCCTGGGCAGCAGCGGCGCCGGCCAGCTGGATGGCCGTGGTCAGGTTGCCGGTGCCCGAGGCGCTCGCCGACGCTGCGCCCTGCAGCGCGATGGCCGTCGTCAGCGAGGCGCTCGCCGCAGCTTGAGCTGCAGCCGAGCTGGCGAGCCGGATGGCCGTCGTCAACGCTCCGGTCGAGGTCGACGTGGCGACAGCCGCCCCGTTCAGGGTGATCGACGTCGTCAGGCCGGCGCTGGCCGTCGCCTGCGCGGCGGCGGTGCCGGCAAACCGGATGGCCGTGGTAAGGCTGGCGCTGGCGCTGGCCTGGGCCTGCGCCGCCCCGTTCAGGGTGATGCTCGTGGTCAGCCCAGCGCTGGCGCTGGCGCTCGCCGCCGCGGTGCCCGCCAGGGCGATGGCCGTCGTCAGGCTCGCGCTGGCGCTGGCCTGCGCGGAGGCGTTGCCGGCAATCGGGTTGTCGGCCACCATGCTGCCGCTGGCGCTGGCCTGGGCCACCGCGGCACCGGCCAGGGGGATGGCCGTCGTCAGCGCGCCAGTCGAGCTGGCCTGGGCCTGGGCCTGCCCGTTCAAGGTGATCGAGGTCGTCAGCGCCGCGCCGGCACTGGCGAGCGAAGCTGCCGTGCCGGCCATCCGGATGGCCGTGGTGAGCGCGCCGGTCGAGCTGGCCTGGGCCTGGGCCTGCCCGTTGAGCCGGATCGAGGTCGTCAGGCCGGCGCTGGCCGTCGCCGTGGCCACCGCGGCGCCGGCCAGCCGGATCGACGTGGTGAGCGAACCGGTGGCGCTGGCCTGCGCCAGCGCGTTGCTGGCGAAGCGGATCGCCGTGGTCAGCGAACCGGTGCTGGCCGCAACCGCGAACGCCTGCCCGTTGAGCGTGATCGAGGTGCTCAGCGCTGCGCTGGCGCTGGCCTGCGCCGCTGCAGCGCCGGCCATCCGGATCGCCGTGGTCAAGGAGCCGGTCGCAGCCGCCTCGGCAAGCGCATCGCCGACGAACTCAGCCGCCTGGGTCGCGAGCGTGGCGCTGGCCGTCGCCGTCGAGACCGCGTTACCAGCGAACCGGATGGCCGTGGTCAAGGTGCCCGTGGCCGTTGCCGTCGAGACCGCAGCGCCGTTGAACCGGATCGCAGTCGTCAGGCTGGCGCTGGCCGTCGCCGTCGAGATGGCGTTGCCGGCCGGGCGAATGGCCGTGGTCAGCGCACCCGTGGACGCGGCCACACCCGCCGCTGCACCGGCCAGCGTGATCGCCGTGGTGAGGGCGCCCGTCGCTGACGCGACGGACACAGCATCGCCATCCAGCGCGGTGTCGCCGCCAGCCAGCGTCGCCCGGTCGGTCCACGACTCGACCAGGGTGTCATCGGCCGTGGCGTTGTTGTCTTCGATCCCGAAGCCAGGGAAGCCGCCCGTCAGTGGCGCTCCGTCGGTGTACGTGCCAGCGAGAGAGCCGTTGAAGTAGACGCTGATCTGGCCGGTCGAGCCGTTCAACGACGCGCGCAGCGTCGAGGGGTTGGCCGTGCGGTCGAACGACGAGATCGTGATCGACTGGGCGAACACGCCGTTGCGGTTGATCTGGATCGTCGTGGCCGCGTTCTGCCAGATCTTGTAGCCGGCCTGCGTCGCGTTGCGCTGAAGGTAAACGGCAACGAAGTTGCCAGCAGGCATTGCCCGAGCAACAACTTCGGAGTGCTGCGTCGCGCCCTGCCCGGCGTTGAACAGCACGATCGGCATGCCGAACGCCGTCGCGCCCATGCCGCCTGTGCCGCTGGTGCGCGCCGTCCCCGCTGTACCGGTGGAGACGTCGAAGCGAGCGTCGATGGCCGTTGGCAGGGTGCCAGCGGCCTCGTTGAACTCGAAGGTGATGTAGTTGCCCGGGGCGTCCGTCAGCGTGCCGCTGCCGGAAGCCGAGGCAACGGCGGCGCCCTGCAGACCTTCGACGGGCGCCTCGAAGAAATCAGCCGCCAGGATCAGGCCAGCGGGATCGTCCCAGGCGTCAGCACCACCACGTACTAGGTCGTGGAGGTCAAGTTGTGGCTGACGGATGGCCATCGCTTAGCCGTGGGTGATCTTGCCGGCGCCGCGGACAGTGCCCGTCGAAGTGGTGCTGCAGATCATGACCATCTGCAGGCAGGAGTCGTTGGGTACCTCACAATGACCGAGCTGCGCCCAGTCCTTCTCGACCGGGTTGTTGGCCAGCAGCGAGGTGACGACGGTGCGACCACGGGTTGCGGTGATGCCGAAGTTGCCCACAGTACCGGTGTCAACCGACAAGGTGACGCCGGTGATGCCACGAATGAACTTCCCGCCAACGGCGGGCAGCAGCGGGTACAGACGACCTTGGCGAGGCGTGGCACCCAACGTGAACGCCGTCAAGTTTCCAGTTGTGCCGTCGTTGTACGTCACGCCCACCGTTGCGCTGGCGCTGGTCGCACCCATCGCGGTATAGACTTCGAGCCACCACTGCACGTCGCTGTAGTCGCTCGCTCCAATACGATCAGCACCAGGGTTGGTGGTCGTCAGATCCAGGGCGCCTTGGGCCGTGGTCACACGACCCGACAGGCCGCCCATATGGGCAAGGCGGTCATGGATCTCGACCGAACTGGGGGCGTTGCTGAACGCCGCCCACATCCAGTCGATGTAGGACGTAGCCGGCGCCGTCTGATTGGTGAAGCTGATGGCACCAGTAAGCGCCTTGGTGCAGACCGCTGCCGCTGTCGGCGCGGCACCTGCTGCAGGCACACCTGTGGACGTCCACAGCGAGAAGAACTGGCCCGCCACGGTGTTGGCGAGTGAAGCCTTGTCGAGCAGGAACCGATCACTGTTGCTGCCGAGAGCTGCAACGATCGAATCGCGGGTGTCGAGGGTCATGGTGGTGGTCGTTCAGTAGAGCAGGGCTTGCGCCTGCTCGGTGGTGAGAAGCCCCTTGACGTCACGCATGTAGGTGACGAAGGCCACGGTGTCGGCGTCATGGACGTCGATCTCCTTGGCCACCATGAGAAGCTCCATAGCGTCCTGAATGACCGGGTCCGTCTTCGCCGCTTCACGGATGGCGATGCGCGTGGCCATCGGCACACGACGCAGGAACTCCAGCGGGCTCAGCAGCGACGGCACGTAGGCCGGCTGTGGCACCTCTGGCGCCGTGAAGACGGACCCATCATAGGTCCAGCCCGGCTGCACCTGCATCCCCTGTTCGAGTAGTACGCGGGTGTCGTCCGGGTAGAACTGCTCGGCCACTGCAAGCGAGGAGAATGCGTCGACGGCGTAGACCACGCCACCACGGACGATGATGACGTGGACTTCGTTCATTCAGGCACCGATCAGTTGTCGAGCTGGAAGGTCAGCGAGGCGGCGGCGAAGGACGGAGCCGGATCGCCGTTGTTGACGGTCTTGGCCGTGTTCAGCGCCGCGTAGATCAGCATGTTGCCGCCCGTCGAAGCGTCGTAGATCGCCCAGTGGGTGACCGAGCCCCAGTTCGCCGTGGGCGCCGGGAAGGTGATCGCGCCGTTGTTCGAGGTCGTGCCCGAGGTGCCGCTCGACGCCGTGGTCGAGGCCGCAGCCTGGGTGCCCGCCCAGTTGGCCAGCGCGCTCGACACCGCCACGCGGGCGTACGAGCCGCCCGTCACCTCGGTGCCACCGCCCGGGTCCGCGGGCGAGCTGGTCAGCAGGCCCACGTACAGCGACGTGGGGCCGGAGCCGGCACCAGCGCTGGCACCCGTGATGCCAAGGGCTTGGCCACGGAAGAACCAGTCGATGATCTTGTTCTCGGCAAAGTCGGTCCAAGCAGCCATGCTGCTCTCCTTTTCAGTTCGTCAGATTGATGATTTCGGCGCCGGGTTTGCCGCCGTTCTGGCTCTTCGGGTTCTTGGGCGCATCGGACTTGATCTTCTGGTTCATCGTGGAACCAGAGTTCGAAGCGCCGTTGAAGCCATCGCCTGCGGGTTGGACGCTCGTGTTGGGCCGGAAGCCCATACCCGACATCGGCTTGTAGCCAGCAGGCGGCAGATGACCGGTGAGGCGGATGCACGCCTCTTCGTCGGACATCATGCCCAAGCTCAAGAGTTCAAGGATGCGCGACTGGCGCATGGCCTTGAACGATTCCAGCTCGTGCGTGGGACGCAGGTCGATGGCGTCGTACTCGAAGCGCACCGCCACGTCGTGGCCCATGAGACGCACCGCCAGGGTCATGACCTTGGACCACATCTCGTTGAGCTTGGACCAGATCGTCCCCTCGACGGTCTTCATGAACAGCAGAACCTCGGCGCTTGCCGTGTTCGACGTTCCGCCCGCCTTGCCGAGCACGGTGGGCAGGACCCGGGTGCCCGCGCTCAGCTTGGCATCCGCCATCGACTGCACCATGTCGTACTCACGGTCCAGCGACGTGTTGCCGCGGTCCATGATCTCGATGCCGATGGAGTCGAAGAACACCAGGGCGTCTTCGGGCGCCAGGGTGTTGATCTTGTTCTGCAGCTCGTCGAGAACGCCTTGGAGGTGCTCTTCGAGCTTCTCCTGGTCCGACGTGACGTCGATGGGCAGATGCTTGCGGAAGATCTCCTCGTTGATCGTGACGACCTGACGAGGATGGATGACCTTCTTGACGATGCGCCGGATGTCGTTGAGGAAGTCCGCGCTGAAGAGCACCGGCTGCAGCGCCGTCTCGATCGGGCTGATCGAATACGGGTCGAGCAGATCCTGGTCGAGCGAGACGTAGAAGAACGTCGGCACGTCCAGGCTGATCTTCACGCCAGACAGCTCCTGCTGCGGGATCTTGCGCTTGCCGTCCGCGGACGGGTAGAACTTGATCTGGGTGACCGAGATCGGGGCGACCGCGCTGGGCAGCTTGCTCTTGTCGAGCACCAGCTCGCCCGAGCACGAGCCGTACGTCACCAGCTCAAGGCCCCACGCCTCGCTGACCGAGCGGATCGACAGGTCGCTGTCGAAGCCGATGGTGTAGTCGTTCAGGACATCCAGGCGCGTGATGATCGCCGCTGCAGCCTGGGTGGCTTCGGGGTTGACCGTGCCATCCGGGTTGTACGCGATGCACGTGTAGGTGTTGGGGATGCCCGTGCGCAGGTAGGCGGCGACCGCGGCGCTGAGGTCCGGGCTGGAGAGCCGGAAGTCGCGCAGCACGCTGCGGGTGGACGAGCCAGCTCGCAGCGCGGTGATGTCCGTGTTGGCCAGCCGCCGATCCGTGATCGTCAGCGCGGTGTCCGGATTGGGCTTGGCCGTGGTGATGTAGCTGGGCGACGTCAGCTGCTTGTTGGACAGCTTCTTGGGCGGCGCCTGGGGCGGCAGATCCGTCGCCGCCTGCATGGCCGGCGCTTCGACCACAGCGGCCGGCGCCTCGACCACGGCAGTCGGAGTTGCTCGACGGAAGAACGTGGTGAGGAAATTGGCCATAGTGCGGCGAGTCTACCCGCACTACAGCCTTTCTTCAAGGTCTGTCAAGTCTTGACGCGAAAAGAGAATGCACGTCCCAGGGGCAGTTGAACGAGTCCGCCACCAACACCCATGATCCGCGAGGCCGTCCAGCAGTAGACGCCACTGTGGTGCCAGTGGTCGTTGCCATCGGTCTTCTGCCAGTTGAACACCAGCTGCTCCGACTGGCCCTCGTACTGCTTGGTTCGCTTCATCGAGCAGTGCTGCTCGATGATCTCGTTCTGGCGATCAACGTCCTCCAGGCGGAACATGATCTCGCGGTTGCGGATCGAGGCCATGTAGGCGTCGAAGGTGCGGTTGCGGTTCACGTTGACCTGACGCTGGAACACCGTCCCCTCGTCCTTCTCTCCGTCCTTGTTCACCAGCGTGTGGGTCAGGACGCTCTTGGACTCGACATAGACCGCAGCGAACATGTTCGGGTCCGTCTTCTGCAGCGTCATCACGGTCTCGCCGTGCGGCGCCGAGTCCATCACCGTGCAGACGACGCGGTACTGGCGACGGAACTCCTGGTATCGCTCACGAGCCCGGCCCATCGGCACTAGCTCGGTGTGGACGATGTACAAGCCGCCGTAGCCGTCGACGCGCCCGATGCAGAAGTTGTACTGCTTGCCGATGTCGACGCCCATGACGTACGCCCCGCTCCCTGGCTCGTCCGTGACGAACAGGTTCGCGAAGTCGCCTCGGTCAAGCGTCGCTTCCTTGTCGTCCGCGGGTAGGCCAAGGCCGAAGTTGACGAAGTCCTGCGGGCGCTCGTACGCCACCGACTCCTTGACCAGGGCCGGCGCCGTCATGATCTTGGGGGCGTCGAACGGCGAGACTTGGTAGCCTGCAGCCACGAAGTTGTCGCCCGGGTTCTCGCAGACGTACTCCCGGTGCTCGGGTCCAAGGTCGGGCGCCCGCCCGCAGTTCGGGCACAGCAGCTTCGCCTCGCGCCAGCGCAGATGACTCATCATCCGCTGCTCGACCTCGTGCAGATCGCCGTCGTAGCCCGGCACCTTGACATGCTTGTAGTAGTCGGGGATGAAGTGGTGATTGCACTTGTCGCACTTGCACATGTTGAAGTAGCGACGGCTGCTCTGGAACTCCTTGTCGATGCCGAAGGCCGGCAGCGTCGGCGTCGAGAAGCGGCGCACGTACTTGTACTTCGAGTGACGCAGACGAGACTGGTACTGCTTCAACACCTCCATGTCGCAGAAGTCGAACTCGTCATGGATCAGACAATCCACCGGGATCGAGATTGGCGCGTTTGACGACGCGGCGCCACGCATGTAGAGGAACGAGTCGCCGAACCGCTTCACCTCGGAGTTGTTCGTCGAGGTGTGGACCGCGCCCTTGAGCCGCTTGGACCCGTCGATGATCGGGTCGATCCGGGTGCGTGTGAAGGTGCCCGCGAAGCCCGCCGTTGGCAGGGTGTACGCCACCGTGAAGGGCGACAGCACGTCGACCATCGCCAGCGCCAAGCGGGCCGACGTCTCTGACACACCCACCTGAGCACACTTGCGCGTGTTCACCTCCTGCGACGTGTCACCGATGATCGCTGCCTGGAACTCGTGGTCGAGGAACGAGTACGGCTGGCCGTGCATGAACGTGTTTTCCTGGATGTACGCGGCCAGCGTCGCCATCGAGTGGCGGTTGAAAACCGCCGTCTCGATCCGTTCCAGGTGTTCAAGGGTGACGTGATCGCTCATTTGGAGATCACCTTCTTGTACTCCTCCAGGAACTCACGAGCCTGTTCCGCGGGCATCTTGTTCAGGACCCGGATCAAGGCCAGCTCGATGTTCTTGAAGCGCTCGGAGGAGTAGATCTCAATCTGCAAGGATGCCACTTTTGCCAGCGTGCTCGACACCGAGTTCGAAATTGAGGCCTTGGCGCTGGTCGTCGTGTCCAAATCGTCCAATGCCTCGCGCTGAGCGGCCTTCAGGGTCTGATACTGCAGCATCAGCTCCTGCTCGATGTCGATGTCCTTGAGGGCGATGGCCGGCAGGAACTCGCGCAGGTCCTGGAAGTGGGCGAGACGCTCGGCTTCGGTCATGTGCTCCCACAAAATGGGCGCACGCCCCACTTTTGGCGCTTTTTCCTCAGTTTTGAGGCTAACTCGTGGCTTTTCGGGGTCGAACATGGCGTTTTTCGTTCAAAAATGGGTCAAAAGTGACCGTTTCGAGGCCTTTGGCGCCCTATTTTAGGCTTGTTCTTCGACTTGGCAGAAGCCTGAGCATGACTCGTACAAGTAGGCTTCGAGCATCAGGCGTGCTGTTTCCTCGTTGGATAGGCCAATCGAGAGCGAGACTTGGTTGAGCTGGTCGGCCGTTTTTGAGTCGACGCTGACTGTTTTCTTGATCTTTTCACCCAGTTTGTGGTGCTGTCGACGCACCAGGGCCTCGCCCACGCCCTCGACAGTGACTGTGCGGATGGCGTTTCGAACCTCTTTTGACAGGTTGTCCCGCGTGAACTGCAGACAACTGCTGTAGATGGAGACAGTGAGGACTTGGCGGGGTGTGGGCATGGTCGTGGTGGTGGGCTGGGGCGTGGGCGTGGGCGTGGGCGCGGAACGATGCCGAAGACTATACATCATTTGCCATACTGCATGTTGGCGTTTCAAAATTTTTCTTGAGGGAGGTGGTTAGGCCCGCGCCCGCGCCCGCGCCCGCGAAAGCTACCCCGTCAGTGGCGCGGGCGTGGTCGGCGCGATGCCCTACATTTCATTCACACCAACAAACAAACACGAATTAACTAAATGACTTATCTAATCATTCTCTTCTGCGCTATCGCCTTGCGTGCCATGCATTGCAATTACTTGGCACGTAAGCACGGGTACACCGTGGAAGGCTATAGCGAATAAGATTCCCGCGTTATGCACCTATATCGGGTGCATACCGCGACAATCCGTCGCTTTAATCATCGGAGTATTTACCATGTCTCAAGTCGCCATCTTCGCCCCCCGTGCCGTCGCCATCGATGGCGAGTTCGCGCAGTTCTCCCGTCTGAAGAAGGGCAAGGCCATTGATAAGGCAGTTAATGCCGTGAAACAAGGTGCGGATGCGCTGGCCCTGTCGGCTAGCATGTCCCCTGCGGCGCGTAAGGCTGTCTTTCTGGCCGTGGCGGATGCCAGTATCGAGAATCTCGCCGCTGGCGTGGCGCATGGCGCCGACTACGGCCGTGCATGGGCCACTGTGGCGGGTCGCGCCAACATTTCCACCGTGGGCACGGTGGAAGACGGCGCGATCAAGCGCGCCGCATGGCTGGAATTGCAGCGTGACCTGAAGAAGGCCCGCATTGATGCGAACAAGTCGCAAGTGAAGGATATTGACGCGGCACTGGCCCTTTGGTCTGACATCCAAACCCGTGCGGATGCGATCCGCGCTGACAAGTAAGTCGGCTTAGGGGGCGCGCCCCCCTATTCAAAGCCCCTAATCGGGGGCTTTGAATAGATAGCCTGACAAGCTAGTGCGCCATAGGCGTGCGCCATTGGACCCGGCACGGGTCTAGGGATAAAGGTCGATAACCCGCTGCGGGGGGTTATCGCGTGTCGTGAGTCGCTGCGGTGACAAGCGAACACCCTACAAAGTGCCGATCCGGTCCTGGGTTCTTCTGTTCTTTAAAAATTCAGACATTGAGGGACTAATAGTCCCGGCACGCTAACGCTTGTGAACTCTTCGGGTGGACGCCCGGTGAATCGTGAGTGTCTGTTGTGTTGACCGGATAGGGTGTTCATCCCTTCGGATTCTGCTGTAGGCGTGACAGGCTCACCCAGCATGGCCGATTGATGATGATTGAAGCATGGCACCGCCCATGCCCATGCCACCGGTATCTAGCTAACCTCCCCGGCCTGTAAGCCGGGATAGGGTGGGCACCCTGTAAGGTGCTCATGCTAGGTGCTGGCGTGGGATACAGGCACCGCCTCACTGCGCTTCCCGCAATCCGGCGATAGACAACAGACCACGACAAAGCGAGTTCCTCCAGGCTTATGCGGAGTCCCCGGCTTACAGGCTGCGGATAATCTGTGCGTGCTAGGTCGGTGCCAGTGGCTCATTCGGCAACCTGTGCCACGGCATCGACCACGCCCACGCCCTAAACCACGGGCTGAACCCGTGGCATGGGCACGGGCAGGGCCGGCCAGCCCATACCGCAAACACCGGAATAGTGACCGGTTAGTAACGGGGCCGCACCCTCGCCGATGGTGCTGATAATCGGCATTACGACTAGGTCGTATCAACCACGTCACCCCGTCCACGCTGTCAAAGGCGTGGGCGGGGAACGCTTTATCCCGTTAGGGCACGCTGGGTGTTCTAACGGGATCGAGTTTGAAGTCGCATAGGGCGGCTTCGACGGCGCGGTCCTCAACTGAAAGTCAATCATGAAGCAAATCTCGAACTTCTTCCGTTCCGAAGCCGGTTTCCTGTCCCTGGTGCTGGTGATCGCCATCACGCTGTTCACCATCCCGGTGGCCTCGCAAGCCGGTGAAATCAAGCTGCCGGCCCGTTGCCTGGAGGCTCAGGCCACGACGGTCGCCGAGTGCAAGGCCTTCCTGAAGGCCGCGGTCGAAGACCAGAAGGCGCTCCGAAAGGAGCTGCGCGAACAAGCGCAGCTGCTGAAGCTGGATGCCGAACTCGACAAGGTCGAGAACCGGCGCAAGGTCTCGCACTGACCACGTGATGGCCCTTCGGGGCCGTCTTGAATTGGGTTTGAATTTGAACTCGAACTCAATTCAAGGCGATATTGCCTTTAAACCAAGGAGAGTGTCATGGGTATCCAAGCCTACGTTGAAGTCGAGGCCCTGCGCCGTGCGGGCTGCATCGTGGAGTTCACGCGGCATCCGATGCCTCAGGAGTTCGACCAGTGGGACAACCCGCTGCCCACGGAGTACGTGGTGAACGCGGCTGTCCACCACCCGGACGGCAGCGTCCGCCACTGGCACGCCTTCCTGGACCAGTCGAATCTCTGGATCGACGCGAACCACTGGGGAGACAACCGCACCACGCACCTGGAGCCCCTGCGCAAGCTCGGGCTGACGTGGCGCGAGCACTGAACGGGCCGGCCCTTCGGGGCCGTCTTGAATTGAGTTTGAACTCGAACTCGAACTCAATTCAAGGCGATGTTGCCTTTCAACCAAGGAGCGAGGCTATGCCCGCACTCGAAACCTTCAGCCGCATCGAGCGGCTCGTGTACGTCCCCGGCTCGGTCGGCTTTGACTGGCAACCCGCTGCCAACAGCTACGGCGTGGACCCGGACATGGCCGTGGACTGGATCGAGGGGCTGGCCCTCGAATACGACGTCCCCCGCGACCAGTTCCGGTACGTGGCCGGCCGCGTGTTCACCCAGGCCGAGCTGCACGACTGGCTCGCACGGGAAGACGATCAAGGTGAGCCGCTCACCGCTGAGCAGTTCATCGGCCTGCTGCCGAACTGACCCGGCCGGCCCTTCGGGGCCGTCTGGATCTGGGTTCAAATCGAATCCAGATCCAGGCGCAGTGCCTGTTAAGGAGAAATCCACATGTTCCAGTTTTGCCTGCGTGCCTTGCAGATGCTGTCCGCCCTGGCCTGCATCGTCGGCCTGCTGTCCTTCCTCGTGACGCTCGCTGGCGTCATGTTCCGGAGCCTCTGGGCCGAGCACGGCGAATTCATGGCCATCGCCTTCCTGACCGGCGTGCCCTGCATGCTGGTCGCGCCGATCGTGCTCACTGTCACCACCGACCGCCTCGGTGCCCTGCCCTGGGAGCGCGCATGAACCCCGCCCGCTTCGCCTTCAAGGCCCTGGAGTACCTGGGCCTCACCTTCCTGTGCGGCGGCTTCTGCGTGGCCATCCTGGTGGCCCTGACCGGCGATTCCGAGTTCGGCGACCACCTGATCGCGATCCTGGCCCTGGTCGTCGGCCTGCTGGGCGCGATCCTGGCCGGCATCGGCCGCGGCCTCGCCGGTGAGCCCCACCAGTGGCACGAGACCCGACAGCCCTGAGTTCGCTTCGCAAACGAACAAACCCGGCCGACCCATCGACTTTGCTCATGGGTCGGCCTCGGTTTGAGCCCGGCCTGGACTCAAACCGAGGCCCGAGCGCCTCAAATCTCAGGAAGCCGCCAGCTTCCTGCCTCAACCACGCCCCAACCCATCGAGGTTCCTCATGTCTTACGACCAGATCCATGAATTCGACGACGCCTTCAACGGCGACTGCGAGCTGCACCTGAACCCCGCAGCGGAGGCCCTGGCCCAGGCCCTCGCCGACGACACCGCCGAGGACTGAGCCATGTCCTGCCGCGAACGAGCCAACCTCAGGATTCAGGCCCTCAACAGCCTGATCGCCAAGGCCCACCCGAGTGAACTGCCCTGGCTCAAGGCGTGCCTTGCACGTGCTGAACTCCAAGTCAAGGCGCTGTAACACTGTAACAGCGACCTTGCCCCTCCGGCCGAGGTATCCAGAGTTCAAGGTGAATCAATCACTTAGCTCCAAACCCCCTTTCTTCTTCTACTAATGAGTCTGGGGGAGGGATACCGATGTAAATCGAAAGTCCTCTTGAGCTTGAGCCAAGCCAAAATCGACTTCCGTTCCAGGTCGGGGGGGGTTCCCCAAAATTCGGGTTTTTTCCTTAGGGGGGTCAACGACCCTAACCCCTTGATCCACAACGCAAACCCCGAATGCCCCTGCGCTAACTACGGGTTTGCCGCAGTGCAGCAATCCGGTGCTTCGCCGCCTACCCTGCCCACGCCCATGCCCACGACCCTTCCCACTACACTCTCCACTACCCAGCCAACCAAAGCTCAGCGGCAACCAGCAGGCAACACACCGTCCACCTAGCCGACCACACCGCACACCACAGTGCCGGAATTACGGTGGATCACCCACCACAAACCCGCTCACCCTGCCCACGCCCATGCAGCACACACTGCACACCACAGTGCCGCCGAACCTGCTAACAGAATCCGGCACTCTACCCATCACTGCCCCAGGTGCCTTCCCGCCTAGGCTCACCACGAACCTAGGCGAGAACGCTCCGAGTGACATTCCTACACTCCAGGCTATACTGCACCCATCGGCGAACCCGGCATGGTGCTAGGTTCGCGCCGAATACCCCCCTACCTACAGGAGCATCCGACATGGGTACGAAGCGAGCCGAGGACGAGACCGTCCTCAACATCCGGGTCAAGCGTGACGTGGCCGAGGCCCTGGCCGAGGCCGCGGCCAAGAGCCGCATCAGTGCCGCGCAGCTCCAGCGCGAGCTGCTGGCCTACGTGGTGGGCCAGCTCGAAGGCCCGGCCCCGAACTGGCCCCAGTTCCTGCCCGGCTTCAACGGCGAGGGCGTGGCCCAGGAGCCCGAAGAGAGCCTGGAGGAACTCCTGGCCCAGCGCCAGCAGCTGCGCCAGGGAGCCTGACATGAAGTCCCAACAGGTGTTCGACATGGTTCGGTTCCTCCGCAGCTGGCTCGAATTGCGCGGCGGATGCAAGCTGGACGACAAGTCCGACGACTGGGTTCTCTCGCAGGCCCGTGGCCTGATCCTCGACCCCCTGTACTACGAGGACATGAGCCGGATTCGCCGCGAGCGCGAGCTGGAAAAAGGCGAAATCGCGATGGCCACGGAGGACTGAGCGTGGCCAGCCCTACCGTTAAATTCCCTGCCCTCACGCTCAAGCTGGTCAGCCAGATGGCCAAGCGCATGGGCATGGACCGGGACGCGATGTTCGACATCCTCGTCAACAAGGGGATCGACGCTGTGACCGGCGAGCTTGCCACGCCCGGCGAGCGATCCTTGACCCAGGCTTCACTCCCCGCACCCGAGCCCAAGCCCGATCCGAACGTGGTCGAGGTCGAAGCTCGGGAGTCGACCAGCGCCGACGCGGAAGAACTTGAAGCGGCGTTCGGCTATCGCCCACCCGGTCCCGACAAGTTCTCCCGGGTGTGGCGTTACCCTGAGCAATGCCCAGGGGACTGGCCGCTGACGGAAGGTGAGTGGGCCTACACGATCAAGGATGGTCGCAGTCACACCGTTGTGGTGATGGACGAGGACAACTATCCGATTCACAGCGAGAAGCTGACGCAAGAGGACATTAACAAGCACGACCTGAAGGCGTTCTCGGTTCGGGTCAAGGATCTGCCACGAGGCGAGACGTTCGCGGCAACGGAGTTCCGCAGCCATCCCATCATCGACGTGAAGGACGTCAACCCGTGGGAGCCTTACCGCGATCCGGACATGCAGGAGGCTCAGCAGGAGGTCAACGACGCTCTGCGTGCCCTCGTGGACTACCCGGAGATCATGACGAACATGATGATCCACAACGGGAAGGCAACGGGTGTCGATGGCGTGATCGAGTTCAAAGTCGAACCGTTCCGCTATTCGGTGCGAGGCAGCGTCGTGTACCGCATCGGCAATCAAGCCGGTGCGGCGACTCACAACCCAGGCGACGCCGTTCACCCTGCCGATGCAGCTGCTGATCTGCGTGCCTACGAGACGGACGCGAAACGCTGGGAAGCCTGGGGTTCCAAGGCTCCCCGCATGTTGCGCAACCATCAGGGCGAGAACCTGCACAACCGCAATCCGTTCTGGTTCTGGATCGAGCCCTGCCTTGAACACTGGCAGGACGAGCTTGAACTCGACCTCGACATGTGGAAGCGGATCAAGCGCAAGCTGTGTGCAGGCAAGGACGCTCAGTACCGCGTGACTGAGACCAAGGAATTCCTCGGCAACCACTTGACCGAGGACACAAGCGTGCAAGTCGTGCATTCGATGGAGTTCATCCGCGAGGCGCTTCACCTGCACAACGAGTCGATCGAGAGTCGTGAGTATCGGCTGTCGTCGAAGATGGTGAATCACCTTCGCCATCTGATCATGCTCTACCGCTGACACTTCCTCAACCAAGGAGTCATCAACCATGTTCAAACCCCAACGCCTCGCCCGTCTGCTTCCTGACGGCGAGCGCCTGCACTACCTCAACGTCATCGAGCGTCAGTACAGCACGCTCGAAGACACGACGAACGCCCGGATGGCCCGCTACCACCGCATCCACCAGTTCAAGACGTTCCACCAGAACGGACAGATCGGTGTGATCGTCTCCGGAATGGACTGCGACTGCGTGCAGTACCGGCACGGCCGGGTGATCGAGGTCGAGAACCTCGCTGCCTACGACAAGTGGGTGGACGATCAGGTCGAGTGGGCTGATGGCCCGATCAACTTCATGCTGTGTGCGGTCGAGTACGCCGATGCGTACGACGGCTACCAGCGTGACCTTGCACTCGAAGCGTTCGAGGACGGGCATCCGCACGTGGTGTACCCATGATCGTGCGCCCCAAACCTCAGGTGTACCGCGACGCAGCCAAGATACTCATGCGGGGTCCGGAGATCTTCTCCTGCGTTGCCATCATGCTGGCATTTTCCAAGCATCACCCGAAGGTTGGTCTGCCCGGACGGTCGCGCTACTGCGAGCAGTACCGGAAGGCTTGCAGTCGCTACCCGGCCGACAGCTGGAGCGGCCTGCCGAAGTGGTGGAACAAGCCTTTCAACCTCAAGCGACGTGACCTCCGGGTGCGTGCCCTCCTCGACATGGCTGACCTCTGCGAGGGCAAGCCTGTTCCCCTGCCGCTTGGGCGGCGCATCTGACCAAGGATCAACCATGAGCGACACGTATCGAGTCGTCACCCGCAACATCGGCGACACCTACACGGTGATGTTCGAGGGCACGAAGCAGGCCTGCTGGAAGTTCGTCGAAGGCCGGTGGGGGCATCGTCCCCCGTTCGCAGCAGTGACCAAGCGGACCTCGAACTTCGAGTCCCTGTTCTGATTCAACCAAGGAGCAATCATGGGTCAATACCACTACGTCCTGAACGTGGACAAGAAGGAGTTCCTCCACGCCCACGACATCGAGAACGGCCTCAAGCTCATGGAGCAAGTCGGCCATCTGCGTTCCACTTCGACCGCGCTGTTCCTGCTGCTGGCCAACAGCAACGGCCGGGGCGGCGGTGATGCGCCCCACCACGACATGATCGGTCGCTGGGCAGGCGATCGCATCGTGGTTCAGGGTGAATACGCCAAGCCCGGCGACCAGGGCTACGTCGAGGCCGACCTGATGAAGTGGACCAACATCAGCACGGGCGTCGCCCACATGCTGAGCAAGCTGTGAACGGCCGCGCCCTCGCCGTCACGATGGCCCAGGCCATCGTTGACATGGACTACGAGCTGCAAGAGCTGCGTGTCATCGCCCTCAAGTACGAAGAGCTGCGAGCCAAGTACGACGAGCTGCTGATGGGGTCGATCGAGCACAACGAGAAGATGCTCGGTGGCCTGCTGGAGATCGCCATGAAGCCCGGCGTCATCCGGCCCAACCAACCCGACTGAGGAGACGATCATGAACCAAGATCGAGTCACTTACAAAGGCGTGACCTACGATGCCGTCGAGTCCCTTGACGCGTGCAATGGCTGCGCTTTCCTGACACGCGACTCCGACTGCGGCAACCCCAACAGGTCAAGCCTCCCGTGTGTCATTCACAAGCGCTTCGACCGGCGCAGCATCATCTGGATCAAGTCAGCCAACCAGGAGCAACCCATGCCCACGCAGAACACCGCGGCCATGCCCATGCCCACGCCCACGCCCACGTTCAAGTACATGGCTGACAAGGCGAGCCATGTATCGACCGTCGACTCGGTGGTCAAGCCGATCAACCCCGGCGACTGCCAAACCCTGTTCGGTGCTCCGGTGTACAGCCTCGACAATGGCACCTACATCCGGATGGACGTCGCGCTGGACAGGGCGGAGGAAGGCTGGTGGCACGTGGCGGCCTACAACGGCACGGGCAAGTTCGGCAGCACGATCAAGATTCAGTTCCTGACGCTCACCCCGGTGGTGCTGTGATGGACTTCGACGACTTCGACAGCGTGAGGCACTCTGCTGTCACGAGGGCAGGCCAAGCTGTGCGAGCCCGGCTGAAAGGAGCAAACGTGATCGACCACAACGAAGACCTGATCGAGGCCATGAACTCGTACCCGTTCTCGATCTCGGGTTCGTACCCGAACGGGGCGACGGTGCGGATCGAGCTGTTCGAGTACGACGGCTGCTACTACGGACGCCTTCGACACGCCCTCGCCTCTGCCCGCGAGGACTACCCCAACGACGACCAACGCACGCTGGAGCGCCGAGTCAAGGTGGTCGACTTCTACAACATGGAGGCCTGACATGGACCGCTCTTACATGGCCGAAGACCAGATCGCGCTGTTCAACACCCAGGCCGACCGTGAGAGCGGCCTGATCACAGCCGTCACCAACCTCGTGCCGTACAGCCGACACGGCTTCGACTACTACGTCTTCCAGGACGGGCTGTATGCCGGCTACGTCTTCCGGTTCGACGAGCCGGCGTTCGACAAGTACGACGGCTACATCATCCTCAACCAAGCCTTGAAGGGGATCATCGAATGATCTACGGCTACAACCCCGAGCGCACCATCTTGATGATCGGCAGCGACGCCTACATCCGCCAGCCGGCGCACTCCCTGTGTGAAGGCTGTGCGTTCACTGACCCGACCCTGAGCTGCACGCACCCCGGCGTCAATGACGAAGATCGCAACGGCTACCACAAGCGCGGCTGCTTCGCCGACAACGAGAACCACATCTGGGTCAAGGCCGGCGAAATCACCAAGACCCATTCGGACACGGCGAACGCCTTGCCCACGTTCAAGCAGCTGTTCGACGCCGCCAACCTGATCATGCACGGCGGCAAACCCTGCGCCGAGTTCCGCGACGTCTTCGGTGGCACCGTCGTCTTGTGCGACTTCCCGTGGGGCTACATCGTCCCCACCGAAGAGGTCATGGACTACGACCGCGAGACGGGTGTCGCCGTCGTGCGCTTCTACAACAACGATGGAGACGAGAACGGGTCGTACTCCCTCAAGTTCACCAAGACCCGCCCGGCCATCTGAAGGAGGTCAACGTGAACGAGTACCTCGTGAGCTGGAACATCCAGATCATCGCCGATACGCCGGTGGAGGCGGCTCGCAAAGCGCTGGAGATCCAGCGTGATCCGAACTCGATCGCATCGGTCTTCCGCGTGGAGGACTGGAAAACCGGACGCGGTCAGACGATCGACCTCGACGAACTCGACAACCAGGAGTAAGCACGGTGACTACCATCATCATCCTCGACCCCGACCAGATCATGCACAGCGAGCGCACGTTCCTGGACCAGATCCTGGATCGCATCGTGGACTGGGGGGACGAGCCCGACACGTTCACTGGCATCCACGTCCGGCCTCGCGAGAACGGTGGCTGGATGGAGTGGGTGGTCGTACGGTACGCAGCCAGCGACGGCTGCTACAAGCCCGGTTCGATGGCCGTTGGTGCCATTCAGCGCCAGCCCGGCTTCAAGGCCGAGTTCCACTCCTGACACAACCTCAACCAAGGAACCACCATGCCCGAGCTGAAAGGCGACCTCGTTTCGCCGACCGAGATCGCGAAGGCCTACGTCATGAGCCGCGAACTCGTCAGGCGCCTGATCAAGACGATCGAGCCGGCGTACAGCCGAGGCGACGGCCAAGGCCGCGTCGTGCTCTACCGCACCGTCGACGTCGTGCCGGTGATCGAGGCGCATATCGAGGAACTCAAGAAGAGAGCAGCGCCGCCGCCCCCGCCCGAACCCCAGCCCGAGTCCACGAAGCTGGACTTGATCGCGGCCCAGATCCGTGCCGTCTTCGGCAACACCGAGATCCTGCGCCAGCGCCTGGAGGACGTGAAGTCCGACGTCGACGGCATCGACCTCGTCGCCTTGACGCATCGCCTCATGCACATGGAAGCGGCTGGAAAGCAGCACAAGGAGGTTACGGACACGCACTCGAAGAACCTGGGCGAGGTCGATGCGCGTGTGTATCAGCTGAGTCGGCAGCTTAACGGGCTGGGTGCCCAGGTCGACGGCATGCACACCGAGATGCGGCGGCTGAACGTCGAAAACTTGGTCGGCCGGCTCGACACCATCGAGGCCGTGATCGACAACCTCGGCGCCGAGTTGAAGGCCGGCCTCAACCGCATCATGGACGACATGAACCGGCTGATGGTCCCGCTGCCCACGCCCTCGCTGCTGGCCTCGGACATGCCGCCCATCCAGGCCGACCGCGTCGTCCCCGTCACCGTCACCACCGGCCCTGCCTTCAAGGAGCCCAAGCCCAAGCCCAAGACGCGCACCGTCGTGATCCTGGGCCTGACGGACGGTCAACGGGTCTCGGTCAAGGCCGAGATCCGCGATGCCTGGGACATGCACTTCTTCGAGGGCAACCAGCAGAACAACGGCGACTTCCGCAAGGCGATGGAGAAGGCCGAGTTCATGCTGGTCCTGAGTTCGTTCCGTGGAAAAGGCCCGGAGCAGCTGGCCAAGGAAGCTGGCAAGCCTTGCATCCGGGTTGACGGCGGCACCCGGGGCCTGATCGACCACCTGATCGAGAAGCTGTGATGACCGGCATGAGCATGTGCGAAGGCCTCCCACCACCCCGTGCGACGCACGTCGCACGGTTCTGCGGCGATCCCACCTACTACCGGATGGTCAGACACCACCGCCTCAACCAGGAAAGCGGCGAGTGGCAGTACGACACGAGGTGGCTGTACTGGGACTGGAACAAGCAACAATGGCTGGACGTCGGCAGCGGCTTCAGCACACGAACCTTGAAGGAGCTGTGATGAAGACGAAGGAACTCGACGGCAGGAGGCTCGACGCCGCTGTGGCCATTGCCCTTGGCAGTCCGCCGCCCAAGTACGACACGATTGCCTCTTGGTGGGTCGTGATCGACGGCGAAGACCGGGCACTGTCCACGGGATGGAGCCGATCCATGAACTTTGCACCGAGCGTCTACTGGGAGAACGCCGGCCCGATCATCGAGCGCGAGGGCATCCTGCTGCGCCCTCTGCGGCGTGCAGGGCATCCGATGGACGGTCAGTGGCTCGCCATGTACGACGGTAGCAACACCGGCACGTTGGTTCGGTGGGTCAATCGCGAAGACTTTCCGCGGCACTACTGGAGTGGCCCCACTCCCCTGATCGCAGCCATGCGCTGCTTCGTGACCTCGAAGCTCGGCGACGAGGTCGACATTCCGGAAAGACTGACATGACTCTCCCTCTCTACATCCACCAAGGTCGTGACCCCGACGTCACACCCAACAGCGGCACGCGATGGCTCGAAGAGCACGACGCGCTGCTTCGCCAGCACTTCGCCAAAGGCACGACGATCACGCTGATCGCTCGTGAGCTGGGCCGGACATGCAGTGCCATCCTTGCCCGGATGGTCGGGGATCGGATGCTGATCCGCACCGAGCAGTTTGGCTACCGCTACATGTACCACGTCAACACCGACTGGTTCCGCAAGAACAACCTGAAGTGCCCGTACAACCTGGACGGAACCGTCAACCACTGCGACGCCCTCGTCCCCGCCGATCCCCAACCCGCAACCAAGGAAGCAACCATGAGCAACGACACCAACATCACCATCGTCACCATCGAGACCAAGACCCTGATCAACGGCGTCGACGGCGCCACGCTGAGCGACGAGCAGATCTTCAACCGCATCGCCAAGATCGAAGCGCAGATCAAGGCCTGGGCCGGCATCGAGAACAAGCCGAAGAAGCTGCTGGCCAAGATCGACGAGGCCAAGGCCTCCATCGCCGCCCTGGTCAGCTACGTCGACGGCCGGTGACATGAAGTTCGACGCCGACAACTTCTACGTTGAAGGCGCCGTGGAAGACCACGGCCCCTTCGACTACGTGATGGACGACGGGTCGCTTGCCATCTCGATGCGCGGGCACTACACGATGGGCGAGATGGCCTGGGCGATGAACGCCTTGGAGGAGGCGAACCGGAGATACAAGCGCAAGGTGTACGTCGAAGTCGTCGAGGACAGCTTCGCCGGTGGCTGGCGCACTGTGATCTGGCGCGACGGCGTGGCCGGCGTCTACAGCGATTGGCCCGACCGAAAACAGGCCTACGCCGAAGTCGAACGCCTCACCGGTCGCTACGGCGACCACGGCTTCTTGAAGGAGCAAGCATGAAGTACCGACTGCACGATCTGCTGGGCAAGGCCCACGCCGTCGAGTTCGACGGCGAGGTCGTTCTCTACGCTACGGAGAAGGACCGCCTCGGGCGCATCGCCTACGGCACCTTCGCCGACCAGCAGCGTCCCCACGACGACGGCGACTACAAGTTCGATCCGATGCAGATGGTCGAGCTGGGTCCCGAGGGGCACGTCCGAATCCAAGCCCGCGACGACGTGGACGAGGAGGTCATTCTCATCGTGATCCTCCTCAAGATGATCCCGTGGACGGACGAGGACATGAAGTGAAGACCGCCCTGTACTCGTCCAGCTTCAAGGACGCTGCCGGCAAGCCGCACTACATCGTCACCAAGAAGCTGGTGCTCGACGACGACGAGGCCAACCTTGAACACGACGCCCGCAAGCAGTACCCGGGCTGCGGTGAGATCGAGATCAAGCGCCTCTTGATCCACGAGGCCACACCCCTCGACCTCTGCCTTGCGGGGCAAGCATGAGGGAGATCCGTCTCACTGGAGCCCATCGCTGGGGTATCGCAGAGCACTTCTTCGGACCGGCTGAGATCCAGCTGCTGGTCCAAGTCGAAGTCGAGATCCAGCCGGTCTACAGCTACGGCAGCAAGCCGTTCAAGCAGATGAAGTGGCGCCCCATCACCATCGCCGACCTCGATTTCATCAAGGTAAAGGTCAACCCACCCAACCAGGAGCAACCATGAACGCCCTCTACAACGTGCGGCTGTACAGCCACCGCCGCAACATCAAGGCCAGCGTGCTGGTCGACGTCGGTCGCCGCACGCCGGAGCATGAGCGCGACTGCGCCAAGCGCAGTGCGATCAACTACCTGGACGATCGCGCCCAGGACTGGACCGTCACCGGCATCCAGTTCGTCTGCGAGACGCCCAACAGCGTGCTGATGGAGGCCTGACGTGGACCGCGTCTACTCCACCACCTACAAGTGCCGGCCGCACTACGAGGGCAGCTGGGGCGCAACCCCCGCAAGTGAGGGGGAGGTCGACGTGACCATCACCCTTACGATCCGGGAGAGCGGGCATGCCTACGCCGAGATGGAGATCCCGGCCATCGACGAGTACGTCGACATCGGACTCCGGTTCGACGAGGAAGGCGTGCTGCTCGATTACGACGGCGTCATGACCATCCCCACCCATCTCCTCGACCTGATCAAGGAGGCGGGCTTCACCGTACCTCCGGACTTCTACTAGGACCCAGCCATGATCATCCGAGGCATCATCCGCGCCCTTGCCGGCATCTGCATCACCTTCGGCGCCATCGCCACCGTCGTCTCGACGCTGGCGTGGTTGCTCAATGACGAGTTCCTCCAACTTGAACTGATCCTGGGTGTCCTCGGACTGATCATCGGCATCGGCATCGAGGCCCTGCAGAAGGAGGACATCCCTCCTCCCATCCAGTTCCGACCCACCCGCTAAGGAGCGAATCAACCATGTCCAACCTCTACCACACCGACTTCATGATCCTCAAGCGCATCCGTGAGTCGGCCGATCGCCTCGGCGGCTTCGACGCGATCAAGAGCAGCGAAGCCTTGCGCCTCCAGTTCAAGATGGAGAACCAAGCCGACGCCGACACGCTCGCCGGCCGCTACGGTACGCGGACCGCCGCCGAGCTGATGACGGCAGCACTGCGCGACGAGGTGGCAGCATGAAGATGCGTGCTCGTCGCAAGACGGCGCTGCGCCGCGACCCGTGGGGCTTCATGTTCAGGCCTCTCCAATACCAAGTCGATTTCATCGACGAGCTGGACCTTGCCTACGGCGGCACGGTGACCGGCCGGACGGTGCTCAGTGTGCCTCGCATCATCGAGCTGCCTCGGCCCTCTGTGGTCGGACGCTTCTTCAAGAAGGGCGACAGTGGCTGGCGCTTCGTGCTGACGAACTCCGATGAACCGGCAGGCGGGACCACCGAACTGTCGGACGTCGAGCTGGACGTCCTCCAGAAGCTCAACAACGCCCTCAAGCGCGGAGTCACACCATGACCGGACCCACCATCTTCGCCCCCAACCTGGACACGCTCGAAGTCCAGCAGCTCAAGCTGTTCGCCAAGAAGTACGCAAACGGCAACAACTACCGCGACATCTACAGCGAGGTCCCGGAAGGCGAGAACGCCACCGCTCGTGAGTCCGCCGCCATGATGGCCCGCTACGCCAGCCACAAGTGGCGTGCCATCGAGCACCGACTCAACGGCGAGGTCGACCTCGCGATGGGCTACGAGTCCATGTGCGACTGGTACTACCAGCAGATCCCCGAAGCCTACAGGAGCTGGTGATGAAGCAGTGGCTACTGGGCTTCGCGTCGGGCTGGCTGGGCTGGCTGATCGTCCTCTCGGTCCTGGTCCCGGGCATCAGGGACAACCTGATCGAGCGAGGCAAGGAACTGGGGCGACAAGAAGAACGGGCCAAGCCTGGCTCATGTACCACTCAGCAGCACATGGAGTGGTGGTTCAACGGTGATTCAACCAAGCAGCGCACGGCCCTGAAGCGGGCCTGCAAAGGAGTGCAAGCATGAACGAAACGCACGTCAAGATTATCGAAGCCTGGGAGCAGCGTGCCAAGGCTCAGAACCTCGTCCACAACGAGGACATGAAGGAGCCTGACGTCGAGTACGACGAGTCCAACGAAGACTCGGTCTGGGACTGGGAGTGCTTCGAGAAGGACCAGCGCGATAACATGTACATCGACCGCCAGTTGGAGTTCTTCCTCGGTGCCCACACCGCCCTGACGGAGGCCGGCCTCCCGGGCTTCAACGAAATGTTCCTGCTGATCCTGGTCGCGGGGCGCAAGGCTTCCGACTTCAAGCCGAAGGTGCAAGCATGAGCCGGCAGCAGATGGAACTGTGGTCGGAGCCCAGCGCCTACGTCGGCTACAACCCGGACCGCGACTACCTCCTGCTGGCTCGCAACCGCGAGTCCTGCACCGTCGACGAGTCGAACTGGGAGGTCGCCCTGCGCATGATCCAGACCCTTGACCTCCCGGAGTTCGATCAACCGGAGGAACGTTACCAGTTCGACCGCATCGACCCGCGCAGCAGCGGCTGGTTCTACATCTGGCGGGCCTCGCACTGTCTGGTCGGATGGGTCGACTACCTGATGATCCGCGGCGATGCGCCCCAGGCCCTGATCGACATGGGACACCAGATCGTCCACGACCTCGACGTCTATCCGATCCTGGACGACGACCACTTCAGCAAGATGGAGACCGAGCAGATCTACAAGTATTGGGGTGAGGAGTCGCTCCACTACCGGATCAAGATGCTGGCTGAGTCCGGCGACTCCATCTTCGCAGCCCGCCGCAACAACGACATCCCCGAGGCCACGTTCGATCGCCTCCGTGACACCTGGACCTGACCATGAAGTTCGACACCCGAGCCAAGTTCCCCCGCCTGCAGTTCCTCGCCAAGAAGCGTGAGAACGACAAGCGCTTCCTCAACGACGACCACACCCTCAACGACGCGGCCATCCGCCGCATGGAGTTCAACCGTGACCGCAACGCACAGCGCTGATGACCTCAGCACCGCCTTCGCCTTCATGGAAGGCGGGCAGATGGGCGGCTTCGCCGCTCGCCTCGCCGCTGCGTGGTTCGTCGCCGACAGCGGCAACCGCGCCAAGATCCAGGCCACGTGGCCTGAACTGATCGAACGGGCCGTCGCCCTGACCAAGCGCTGACCGGCTACACTGCCTCTTCTTCAACCAAGGAACAACCATGTATCACGAGATCACTCTGCTCTTTACCTCGAGGCACTTCCCAGGCACCTGGACCAACATGTCGGACGCAGTTCCGGCTGAGACCAGCACCGCCGACTTCCTGGCCAACGAGTACCCCGAAGACGGCAACTGGACTTGCGACCTCAACTCCGTCGTCCGCCGCTGGCCCTCCTGGGCGTGGCCGGGTGGCTACCCGATCTACAACGTGACCCACGACGGCGAGGCCCTGTGCGTCGCCTGCTCTAACGAGCACTTCGATCGGACCATGACGGACGGTGATGAATTCCAAGTCATCGACCAGGACATCAACTACGAGGACAGCAGCCTCTACTGCTGCCACTGCAACAAGCGCATCCCGTCCGCCTACGCCGAAGACGATGTCGACGGTGAAGGCCAGATCGACTGAAGGATCAATCATGGAACCGATCGAGATCGACGTCCTGGTGCAGATCGTCACGCACCCTGAAGGTCAGCGCACCGTCAAAGTCCTCGGCACCGCCGACGACTACGACCGCGAGGTCACCATCTACTACCACCCGACGTACACCGACCACCTCGGTGAGGAGCGTCCGGCGTACACCTACGACGACCTCATGCGTTCGGTGTGGATGCGCGGCAGCGAGAACGTCATCAAGGACGTCCTCTACCGCTTCCACAAGAAGCAGCCCCTGATCTACAACGGCGAGGCCAACTACGCCCCCTGCCTGGGCCTGTACCGAGTCGAGACCCAGCTGGTCAAGGCCACGGTCTGACACTCTTTCAACCAAGGAAACATCATGGCATCCAAGTACCTCTCCGACGACATCCCCGCCCGCGCCTGGGTCGTCCTGAAGAAGGGCAAGCTCGTGGCGAAGATCGTCGTCAAGTACCCGAAGGACGGCGCCGGTGTCGTCCGTGCCCAGTGCGAAACGCGGAACGAGAAGGGTGAGTACGAGCTGCAGAACGGCAAGGCCGGTGGCTACGGCTACGACAAGACCACGGCGGCACTGGCCGGCTTCTGGATCGACGGCCACCGGCTGGCCGACCACTGCGGCCAAGTCGAGCCCGAGGCGATGGACAAGGCCGCTCGCCTGCTCAAGCAGCACATGGCCGGCAAGCTCCCGAAGCTGCCGCACTGCAACGGTGGCAGCACCGAGATGCGCGAGGCCGCTGAGAAGATCGGCTTCCGCTGGTCCAACTGGCGCAGCGACGAGAACCACCCGCATGGCGGCTGCTACACCAGCATCTACCCCGAGACCGGCGTCGAGCGCCTGTCGTGCCTGGGCTACACGGTCATCCAGGTGCTGTGATGAACACGACCTTGAACGTGCAGCCTGTCGTCGAGGTCGTCCAGGTCTACAAGACCACGGATGGTGCGACCTTCGAGGACAAGCTGAAGGCAATCGACCACCAGCAGATGCTGAACATCTCTTCGCTGCTGGCCAAGACCCACAGCATCTCTTGGCATGACACCTCCCCGCGTGAGGTCGCCGAGTACATTCACGAAGAGGGCTACTGCCTCGTCAAGTCCCAGGACATGGTGAACGTGGTTCGCTGGATGTGCGATCCGATCATCGCGAAGCGTATTGCGGAGCTGGAGGAGTGAACCTCACACAGCGCCGCAAGGCTGCATTTGAACTCCTGATGCAGCCCATACGGTTCCACGACGACTGGACCATTGAGCAGCAGATCGAGGAGATCAAGGCCCGGCGTGGCCAAGTGAACCTCGTCTACTACTTCATGACGATCAGTGAGCGTCACGTGGCAGACGAGTGGCTGAAGAGCCAGCCTCGCGTTTCAGATCCCGAGTTCAACCCAGTTCAAGAGGACGGGCCAACCCTTGAACCCATCAACAACGGCCACAACCAGGAACCTACCCATCATGGCTTCGAACCTCGCAAACGAACTTTTCGCCGGCAACGTGATTGACCTGACGGTCGACGCGATGCTGACCGCCACGCTGCGCACGTCGCTCAACCACATGACCGATCTGCGCGACGAGTTCAACCGGCATCCGCTGAAGTCCGGCACGGTCGACGTCCGCAAGGTGTGCCCCAACACCTACGGCGCCAACCTGCTGCGCACCGTCGAGCAGCCGGTGACCTACGACCGACTGCTGGCCCTGATCGCCGAGATGGAAGTCGGCATCGCCTTCCGGGTGAACAACGGCCTCGCCTGATCCCAGGGGCTTCGGCCCCTTCTTCATCTTCAACCAAGGAACACCAATGTCCAAGCACGAGCTGAGCCTTTGGTTTGCAGCACTCTACTCGGTCACTTTGCTCGTTCTGCTTTCAGCCTTGGCGGCTGGACCCAATCGTCGAGGCTACATGCTGGCGAAGCTCGGCGCGATGATGGCTGTCACCAGCCTAAGCGCCGGTTTCTTCTTGCTCAACTGAGGAATCAACCATGTCTCACGACTTCATTCTCGTCGAAGCCGATGACGGCACGCCGTTCCTGATCCCACTGGGTCAGATCGTGACGGCCTATCGTCAGACCTATGCAAGCGGTGAAGAGCGCTGCGTGGCAATCAAGACCACGGACGGAAGCATTCTGCACACCAACAGCATCAAGTGGGCAGACCTTGTCCAATTCATCGGCCCGATCAACTGAGGAATCAACCATGTTCTACGGCAACACCAACATCGACGTCGCGACCGGCGTCCGCTACACCGTCTACTCGTCCCACTCGATCCATCCGATGATCCTCGACGAGCTGTGGTACGTCCACGGCACCGACCTGAGCTACCAGGATGCCCGTGAGGAGCTTCTCAAGGAGATCGAGTCGAAGGCCGACGCGATCGAAGAAGAGAGCCGCATCAAGCTCATGGAGGTCGGCGGCTGGACGTTCGAGAGCGAGTTCCAGGCCCACCTGGAGCGTGACATCGAAGCCGCCTACGAGGGCCTCGGCTACCGCGACCGTGAGGACTACATCCAGACGTGCATGGAGCGCGAGTCCGAGTACATCGAGATCGACGAGCCGGTGATCGAGGGCGAGTGCCAGGGCATCAAGTACCGGATCAGCTGGCTGGGCGGCGCCCCGCTCCTGTGGGTCTTCGAGTCGCCGTTCAAGCAGTTCTTCGACCTGTGCTCGCCGTGTGTGCCCAACGCCTGCAACGGCGACAACCCCAACCCCGATGGCTACGAGGGCTATGCCGTCGACCCTGAGTGGCTGGAACAGGAGGACTGACATGACCCGAACCTTCCAATACCCCTGCGCCTTCGAGTCGATCACAGACTTGAAGGACGCCGTCCGCGAAGCCCGCTCTGCTGCCGAGCGCGAAGCCCGCAAGCACTGCGGCAAGGGTTGGCTCATGAGCCGTGGCGCCTGGGTCATCGGCCTCGCCTACAACGAAGGCGACCCCGTCTGGAGCGACGGCATGATCGAGTTCGCCGGAACCTACAAGCAGATGGATGAACTGCTGCACGACGCGGTGACGTCGATGCCGCAGCGCATCGACTGCATCCGAATCGAAGGCGGGTACAACTTCGCCGAGACGATGGCCGACGTCGCCGCTGGCACCTACGACCCGTGGGTGTCCGAGTGGAGCGTCGTTGTTTGGGAACGCAAGGAGCACGCAGCATGAAAGAAGTCAAGATGTACCGAGCCGACGACGGCAAGATCTTCAACACCGCGCTCGAATGCGAAGCACATGAGGCCGGTGTTCGCTTTGCCCGCCTGCTGCAGCAGCGTGGCGTGATCAGGGCCTACCACGAGCACACCCATGACGTCGTCGTTCAGCTCTACCTGAACGGCTTCGTCGTCACCCAACGCCCACCGGAGTGCCAAGATGAAACTGCGTGAAGCCCTGATCACCCAGGCCCCCAGCTTGGAGCTTCATCGTGCAGCCCAGGCCGAGATCGCCCGGCTCGATGCCCAGATCACCCAGCTGCAGGCGATGCAGCCCACTGCCAACAAGCACAAGGTCGACATCGCCATCCGCCGCCTGGAGAAGCTGCTCGGCGCCGAGAACGCTGAGCTGCGGGCCGGCGTGCTGGAGGTGCTCCGCTTCCTGCAGGAGCCCCCGTGCTGATCGACCTCGTCACCGACTACGGGCCGACCACCCTTGACGCCAACGCGATCATCATGGTCACCGAGAACGGACGCCGGATTCCGTTCGTCCACTTGATGGGTTGGACTGCGCCCGTGTGCGTTCACAACACCACCAAGGAGGAACTCGTCTCAATCTGGCAGCAAGCACTTGCCGCTTCTTCAACCAAGGAATGAACATGGCCAACGTCCAAATCCGTATCCGTCGCACCCACGTCGTCGACTTCGGCGAACACGAGTTCATCACCGAGTTCGCGCCGTGCGACTGGAAGGAGCCGCTGCTCCATATCGAAGGCGACAAGGCGGTCCTCGCCTATCTCGTCCATGACCAATCCCCGCCCAACCCGATGAAGGAGTGTGACGCCCAGGGCACGTTGTACACGTCGAGCCATGCCTCCGGCCGCGGCGGCTCGATCACCGACGACGACACCGAGCTGCGCTATGCCCTCGGTCTCGACAGCTACGGGTGCATCGACCCGGACAAGAAAGTCACGGTCGGCGGCGTCAAGCTGGACTACGCACAGCACGTCAACGACGAGCTGTTCGACGCACTCGACATCGACGACGTGGCCGCTCAACTGCTGTGGCTGCACCGGCTGAGCTATACCGACCTGAATGAGAGCGAGTTCGAGCAGCTGGAAAACATCGCGACCGTCGACGGCCCGCATGACCTCGCCTACTTCAAGGCGACGTACGAGGACGTGATCCGCAAGGACTTGCTCGACCCCAACGGCCACTTCAGCGAACGTCTGGAGCAAGCCATCGACAAGTTCTACGCCAAGCACTGGCGCGAGATCGTCGGCCCCGAGGTCGTCATCGTCAACTACAGACACTACCAGGACACGGCCATCAGCGTCGGCACTTGGGACGGCGACACCGACGAACTGCCCGATGGCGTGTGGGTGGCGGACAAGAACGTGCTCGCCAACCTGCCGCCGACCGACGACCCGACGTTCAACGAGAAGATCTTGGCGTACGCCAAGTCCGTGCTCGACGAGTACGAGAGCTGGTGCAACGGCGACTGCTACGGCTGTGTCGTCCAGCTCTACAAGCGTGTCGACAACGTGTGGGTCGCCGAAGACGACCACGACTCGTGCTGGGGCTTCATCGGCGACTACGCCGATCAAGCTCTGCGTGAGGAGTTCTTCGAGGCCGCTGTCAAGCGTCTGCAGAACGAAGTCACGAACTGAGCCGGGCACCCCTCATTCGAGGGGTGTTCCATGTCCCGAACTGCGAGCAACCTTCAAGCCTCATTCAACCTGGAGTCCACCACATGATCCGTTTCCTGATGATCTGCCTGTTCGCCGTCTTCCTGTCGGCGAACGCCCTGGAGGCTTCGGCCAAGGATGGCTCGCGCAGTGAGAGCCGCAGCGAGAGCCGGAGCAAGTCCGAGTCGGGCGGCTCGAAGAGCGAGAGCCGCGGCGAGAGCCGCAGCCGCAGCGAGAGCCGCAGCGAGAGCCGCAGCCCCAGCGCATCGCACCACGGCTCGCCGTCGCCCAGCCCGAGCACCAGCCCGAGCGCCACGCCCACGTCCGTGCCCTCGCCCACGCCCTCGGTGACGACCACGGCCTCGACGGGCGGCAGCTGGAAGCCGGCCCTGCCCCAGCCCGAGCTGAAGTTCGACCCGCCCGCTGCCGGCGTGCCCCTGCCCCCGGCGTCCGCCGCATCGGCCGCGCCGACCGTGTCGACCACGACCGACAGCTCGGACCGATCGGTGACCAACATCACCTACAACATCACCTACGTCCTGCCGGCCGAGACGCCGAAGCCGGTGGTCGAGGCCCCGCAGGCAGTGGTCGAAGCACCGAAGCCCACAGCTGTGGCGCCCAAGCCGGTGGTCAAGGCCAAGCCGGTGGTCAAGGCCAAGCCGGTGGTCAAGGCCAAGCCGGTCGAAGGCTGTGAAGCCCCGAAGTCTTGACCACTTCCGCGCCACGTCGAAGTGGCGCAACACGAGGCTGAGATGCGACTGCGGGGGCTACTGGTTCCCGCATCGCAAAGGAGGCGGCGCCTGTGACTTCAGTCCCCGCGCCGCCTACTACTTGGCCAAGCGCAACGGTGCCTCCGAGTCGGAGGCCCAAGCCGAGCTGACCATCGAGCAGCTCGAACGGATGTTCCCGTTGACACCTTCGCAGAACGGGCAATAATCCAGCACCTCAACCAGGAACTCAACCATGAATGCAGCACTGGCATCCGCCGCCCAGGAGGTCGTCGACCTCTGGGAAACCAAGCTCCTCGCTGGCGCCGTCAACGCCCTGGAGGGCGCACTCAACGACATCCAACTGGCCAGCCCCGAGCTGATCCAGCAGGCCCGCGAGATCCACCTCCAAGAAGGTCAGGTCGAGATCGACGACGTCGCCGCCATCTCCACCACCAAAGACGGCGTCTGGGTCCAGGCCTGGGTCTTCGTCTCCAACTGAGGCTCAACCATGAACCCCTACGACATCCTGGGCGTCGCCCGCGACGCCGACGCTGCCACCATCAAGGCAGCGTACCGGCGCGAGTCCTCCAAGGCGCACCCCGACCGCGAAGGCGGCTCGGCTGAGCGCATGGCCGAGATCAATCAGGCCAACGACATCCTCAGCGACCCAGACAAGCGGGCGCACTACGACAGCACCGGTCAGATGAACAAGCCTGACCTCGAAGGTCAGGCCATGCAGGTTGCTGTCGCTGCCTTCATGCAGTTCATCGAGCTGGCCGATCCGGTGGCCGCAGCCGTCGAGCATATCCAGGCTGAGATGAAGAAGGCTGACAAGCACGCCAACGAGGTGGGCTTCAAGATCGCACGCCTCGAAGCCAAGGTCGACAAGATCAAGGTGAAGGATGGCAAGCCCAACGTGCTGGCCAATGCCATCAACAACGAGATCGAATCCTTGCACAAGCAGTGCGCCACCGTTGACGCATTCCTCGACCGGGGCGAGCTGGCTTTGAAGTTCCTGCGCGACTACGAGATGGACGATGTTCGCGTCGAGTTCACCGGCTCGAAGGCCGACCGTTTCTTCTTCAACTACGGAGGCTACTGATGGCTCAAACCCTGACCTTCCGCTGTTTCCGCCTGGACGAGACGGTCGTCTGGTCTTTCCGAGACCCCATCCCGCCGAAGACGAAGATCTTCGGCATCTACCTCTTCTGCGTTGGCGAAGCGACCTACGTCGCCAGCCTCACACCGTCGTCCTGGCTGGAGTGCATCGGGTACGAGACCAACGCTCCGGACGGCCCCTTCCGGGACTTCTTGTACGAAGAGTGCTGCGGGCATTGCAGTGAAAGCGATCACTACGGCCCCTTCATCAGCGACCTGGAGAACGACCCGCGGGTCAGCCACAGCTCGTTCGACTTCGAGATGGACCCGGACGAAGACCCGGAGCAGCAACGCGCCGAAGCCTGGGCAACGGCACGCGAATACTTCAGCGGCAACGCGCCGCAGTTCCGGTGAAGACCGTCAAGTGCCTCTGGTGCGGGTTCACGTTCGAGCTGACCCGCAAGGGTCGGCCCAAGCAGCACCGAGACGGAAAGACCACGTGCCCAGGCAGCGGCCAGCTGGCTGCTGCACATGAGCGCCTGCGGCAGATCGCCGCGTCAACCAGGAAGCAATCATGAGCTACCACCCCTTCCTCGTCCCCGTCACCGACAAGCTGTCGGTCCTGCGGGCGCCCGACTACTACGCGGTGCCCGACACCTTCGAGCTGCCTGAGGACTTCAACCCCTACACCGACGAGCTGCCCGAGGCACCGGAGGACGCCGTCGAGCTGGACGTCGACTTCGACGAGGCCATGCGTCAGCTGGCCTTGATGATCTGCCACGACTTCAGCACGGCCGGCAAGGTCGACGACGAGCGGCGAGAGGTCGAGATCGGTAGCAACCACCGCTACATCGTGGCCACCGACAGCGAGGCCGACGACCTCTGGGACGAAGACCTGGACAACTTCATCAACGAATGCGTCCTGAGCGAACTGCCGGAGCGCTACCGGGACTTCTTCGACCGCGAGCGGTTCAAGGAATACTGCCGCAGCGATGGCCGCGCCCACACCCTCGCCCGCTACGACGGCCACGAGAACTACGTCGACCTGATCGAATGGGGTCCGAACAGCACCAAGCACAGCGTCACCTACTTCATCTACCGGACCTGATCATGTGGACCATCAAGACCTTCGCCACGATCGACGACTACAAGGCTTGGGTTCTCGCTCACGAGGCCGAGTACGAGATCGAAGAGCTGTTCGTCAACAACGCCTACGGCCTGCGTTATCGCAAGCTGCGCACCATCTGACACAACCCGTCCGAAAGGACATAACCCCAAGGAGGCACTATGAGCCACCCGAAACTGGAAGCGGCGCGAGCCGCCCTCGAAGACCTGATCGGCGATACGTCGGTCAGCCCGCAAGAAACCCTGGACGCTCTGGACGAGCTGTACAGCTTCATCGAGTCGAACATCGAGTCGATCGAAGCCGACCTGGAGGAGAACGACGAATGAACTTCGATCAATACCAAGTCGACGCGGCCCGCACAGCCAAGCGCTTCCAGCATCTGGCTGGTGACCTGAACCACGCCTGCCTGGGGATGATCACCGAATACTTCGAGCTGCTGGGGACGACGACCGTCGAGCACGCCGAAGAAGAGATCGGTGACTTCTTCTGGTACGTCGCACTGGCCGCGACGGCGATGGATCTGCCGCTGCAGACCGTCATGGGCACCAACGACATCAACACCTTCCAGGTGGGCGACGCGCTGGAGAAGGGCAACGAGCCGCGCCACGGCTTCGAGCTGGCGCTCGGCCGCTTCACCACGATGGTCAAGCGGCTGGCGATCTACGAGAAGCCCCTCACCGAAGAGATGAAGCGAGGAGCCTTCTTCGACCTGCGGATCATGTCCGTCAAGATGGCCGTGATCTGCGACCAGCGCGGCGTCGCGCTGCGCACCGCGCTGCGCTTGAACATCGAGAAGCTGCGCAAGCGCTTCCCGGACAAGTACAGCGACGAGGCCGCTGAAGCCCGCGCCGACAAGGGTGGCCTGGACGCCACGGTGTCATGAAGAAGGCGCTCGACAACCTGCTATTGGCTGGGCTGCTGCTGTTCATCTTCGGCCCCTGGCTGGTGATGATCTGCGACGCAGCGAGCTTCATCGTGATGGGTTACGTGCTGAGCAGCATCCCCTACCATGACATGAACTCAGTGCGCTTCGTAATGGCGGTTACGTGGCCGGCCTTGTGGGTGTTCATCGTGATCTGCATTGTCGGGTTCTTAGCATGAGCGCCCGCAACCTGCTTCACAAGACGCGGGTTGCCGAGTTCCAAGCGTGGCTCACAGCCGAGGGCATTCCCTGGCGTGGGCCACGCGGCGACTGGCAGATCATGCAGATCCAGCTGCGCGACGGCCAGTGGGCGTGCATCTACGAACGCATCCACATGCCCGAGCACGTCACCGTGGACAAGCGTCTGGTCCCGCTGGTCTACGCCTTCATCAACTCGACCAAGCCAAAGCCTGTCGAAGCGTCCATCGACACCTTCGACGCCATCCAACCTCCACCCTGGGATTAACTATGTTCGACGAACTCAAGGAACTCATTCAGCTGGTCAACGGCCTGCCCCACCTTGCTCTGTGGGTGGCCGCTGGCTTCTGGGCCTACAAGGTGATAGTGATCGGTTCGATCTACGGCCTGATCCGGTTCTTCATCGAAAAGGCACACGACTGGCTGACGGCACCTAAGACCATCATCTCCCAGTTGCGCTGGAAGAACCTGCGCATCCATGACGAGGAGGCCCTCGAAACCCTGCTTCTGGATGTCATCCGCTCTGTCTACAGGAGCAAGGACCCCAGCCTTGCGACCTTCTTCTACACCGACGCCCAACGCGCACTGCGCGAAGCATGGGAACACCGCAACGTCAACAAGTGAGCCAACCATGATCATGACCCCTGTCGAATCCTCGAACGTCAAGGCCATCGGCCGCGACGGTGACGACATGTTGCTCCTCTTCAACAAGGGTGTGACGTATCGCTACCTCAACGTGCCAGTCGAAGTGACCGAGCGTATGCTCTCGGCCCCGAGCGTCGGTCAGTTCTTCCACGCTGAGATCAAGAACAAGTACAACTACCTCGTCGAGCCATGATCTATTCACCATTCAGTCAGGATCGTTACCGCATCAAGACCATCGAGAAGTGCGAGTTCGCCGTGTTCGCCGAGCAGGCCTTCGGCAACGCGATCTGGAACCTGTACTGGATGTCGAACCCAACGGTCGACTCCCTCGTGGAGTTCGACCCGGCGAGCTGGTTCTTGCACTACGACATCGTGCCTGACCTGGGCCAAGCCATTCAGGCCGATGTTCAAGGCGACGTGGTTCTTCTGCGCCACCTCCACCTTTCACCGCTGAAGTTCCTGACGTGGTGGAACCGTCAGGACCACAGCATCTACGACACGTACGACGTGATCGGCGAGACGTGGCCGGCGACGGTTCAACGTCGAGCCTTCGAAGCAGCCAAGGAGCACCACGTCTCCAAGCTGTCCCTGTCCCGCTTCGGCGCCCGCCACTTGGGTGTCAGCCTTCCATTCAACCACGCACCATGAAACGCTTCATCATCCCCATCATCCTCGCCCTCGCCGCCGCATCCGCCAACGCCGGTTGCCGCTGGAACCAGCAGCACGACAGCCTGCAGTGGAAGGGCGACAAGCGTGCTCACCTCACCTGGAGCGCCGTGGGCGGCGGCATCGTCGAAGCCGGCGATGCCTTGCTCGACCTGGACATGAAGTTCAGCACCAAGGTTGGCTTGGCCGTGCTGCCCGGCTTCCTGCGTGAAGTCAAGACGGCCTGCGGCGACGGCCCTGGTGGCTTCAGTCACCAGGACATGGTCTACAACGTCGTCGGCTCCATCATCGGCGTCGGCTTGGGCGAAGGCGTCCGGCTGATTCTGACGCCCCGTTCCGTCCACGTCGCCTGGGAGCTGCAATGAACGCAATGCGTGACCCCCTTGAAGAAGCCGCGGCGCTCTTCCGCTCCTACGAGCAGTCGCATCGTGCCCGCGGCCCCGAGCACCTGGAGAAAGCCGAGCGCAACGCCGAGATCGCGGCGCGCATCGAAGCGGCGCTCGCCGCCCCCGCTCCGGTGGCGCAGCCCGTGGCGTGGCGCGTCCATCCCCACGACTATGGAATCGGCTCCGCTGGCGTGTACGCCATGACCACGCGCCCCGAGCAGGTTACGGCATGGGAGCGCAAGGGGTGGACTGTCGAGCCGCTCTACACCCACGCCGCCCCCGCTCCGGTGGCGCAGCCCATCCCCGAAGGCTGCACGCCAGCTGACGCCCGGGTGCTCCGCGAGGCGAACCACGCCCTCGCCATCGAGAACCACAAGCTGCGTCGTGATGCCGATCGCTACCGCACGCTCCGCGCCATGCACTGGTCGGACAAGAAGCTGACCGTCGTCCGTCCGGATGACCTCAAGCTCGGGACCAAGACCTTCAGCGTCGAGCAGCTCGACGAGGTCGTCGACAGCTATCGTGAGGACGTGAAGTGAACACCGAACGCAAGCCCCTGGACTGGGTTCTCGACCGCTACCTGTTTCCGGCACACCCTGTGACGGGGACGCCGTGGGAGTTCAAGCCCAAGCAGATCGAAGTCATCAACGATCTGGCCTTGAACTGGAACGCGGGCTTCTGGCTGGAGATGTCCGTTGGCAAGACGGCGTGTGCTACGGCGTGCGCCCTCTACCACAACATCTCGATGGATCACGCGACCATCGTCGTGATGCCTCCACTGCTGATCCCGCAGTGGGCCAAGTTCCTGCGGTCCATCAAGGACGTGCAGACCGGCAAGGCCCTCACGGTGTGCGAGTACCGCGGCACGCCTCGTGAGCGGGCAGCGCTGGACAAGGACGTCCAGTTCCTTCTGGTCGGTTACCAGATCTTCAAGAAGGACTACGCGCTGCTTCGCGAGTATTACAACCACCGCGCCTACACCGTCATCCTCGACGAGGCGACGGCAGTGTCCAACGTGAAGACGGACAACCACCGCATGTTGTTCGAGTTCACGGTCGGGCACCCTCGAATGCTCTTGTCCGGAACGCCCGCCAACAACCCGCTTGATGCCTACGGCTTGCTCCGGTTCACCAACCCAACGGCGTACCGGAGCCAAACCCAGTTCATCAACCTGCACGTGGCGGACGTCGACTTCTACGGCAAGCCGGTGAAGTTCAAGGATCTTGAGCGCGTGTATCAGGCCTTGGAGATGAATTCCAAGCGTGTCCTCTTCCGAGAGGTGCATGCAGCGAGCGACCCTCCGATGATCATGCCCGTCGAGTACGAGCTGGACGAGGACCACTACAAGCTCTACAAGAAGCTCGCCAACGAGCAACTCCTTGAACTCGAAACCGGTGGCAAGATCGACGCCACGACGGCCAACAAGCTGACCCACGCCCTGGGCCAGATCGTCGTGAACCACGCCCACTTCTCCGGCGACCCCTCCAAGAAGTCGGCCGCGTTCGATCTGATCGAAGAGCTTCTCCACGAGCTGGGCGACGGCAAGCTGGTCGTCTTCGCCAACTACCGGATGACCATCGCAGCGCTGATCAAGCACTTCGAGGGCGCCGTCGCCATCAACTCCGAGGTCAGCCAGAAGGACAAGGAAGAGGCGGTGGAGCGGTTCACCAAGGACCCCAGTTGCCGGCTCATTGTTATCCACCCCAAGTCGGGGGGTTACGGGCTCGACGGTCTGCAGTACGTTTGCAACAACGCGCTGTGGATTGAGCCCTGCACCATCCCACGGGACTTTGCCCAAGCCAATGCCCGCCTGGACCGAACCGGGCAGACTCAGCGTGTGATCATTCGCATCGGCATCGCCAAGGGGACCACCCAGCCCCGGGCCTTCAACAACCTGCTGGCCAACGATGCCCTCATGAACAGCGTGATTCGCACAGCTGGCGACTTGCGCAGTGCCATCTTCGGAGGATAGGAATGACCCAGCTGCCGCCCGGTTCGACCCGCGAGAAGATTCGCGACGCCCTCCTGGCCAAGCCCTTGCAGACGGTGCCCGAGCTGGTGCGCAGCACCGGCCTTACCGACGTCCAGATCAAGTCCGCCATGCCCACCCTGATCCAGGCCTACATCGTCGAGCGGGACGGCGCCCAGGAGGTGCTGTACCCCAGCGGCCGGCTGGTGCGGTGCCCCACCTACCGGCTGGTGCCCGGCGCGGCCCCCACCAGGATGGCCGACGATCCAACCCTTGGAATCGAGCTGCAGACCCTCTGGAAACTGCCGCCGCAGCCGTAGAATCGGCCGCTTCCATCTCAACCCTCAACTCAAAAATGCAGCAGCCCCAAGACAAGCGGACCATCCCGATGGATCTGGTCCTCAGCTACCTGCCGGTGCTCGAAGCCCGGCGCTACCAACTCTTCAACCACGTCCGCGTCGAAGTGCTCAAGGCCGGCGACGAACTCGTTGCCTACGAGATCGTCGGGCGCCGGCCCAAGGTGCTGGACCTGATCGAGATCGACTCGATCAGCATCGACCCCGACCTGGGTGTCAAGATCCACCTGGGCAGCAACCTGCGCGATGACAGCTTCGACCTCGACGTGCTGCCGCGCAAGCCCTTCGGCCTGGACGTGTTCGCCTTCGTCCCGTTGAACCCGGGCCTGCGCTTCGAGCCGACAGCCGAGAGCATCGAGCGGGGCACGCTCAGCTTCCCGCTGGTCATCCGGACGAAGTCCCGCCTGTCGATGTTCGAGGCGGGTGTGGTTCACCTTGAAAAGCGAAAGGACTACGAGGCCACCTTCGGCGCGATCGACTGAGGAGGTCTCATGTCCAACTGGTACTTCTACTACGCCGGGGAGTCGTTCGACTCCAAGTGGTCGTTCGAGGTTGCCGATCGCCGCAAGGAGATCGCGCAGACCGAACAACCGATGTTCATGACCGTCCTCGACATCTCGGGCAATCCCGAGAGCGGGGACTGGTCGCAGATCAAGTACCGAGGCCCGCTCTACTTCGACTTCGACCTTGACTCCGACGAGCCGGATGCGCTTCGTATCGTCTGCGATCAGTTCAAGGTGTTCCTGGCCAAGATCAAGGAAGTCACCGGTATCGACATGTCCCAAGCCTGGATGTACGCATCCGGTGGCAAAGGCTTCCACGTCGAGATCCCGATGGAGTGCTTCATCCCGAAGATCGTGCAGACCGGGTACAACTCCCTGCCCGCGATCTATCGGGAGATCGCGAAGAAGCTGATCGTCGAGTCCCTTGACATGTCGGTTTACACCGGACGCAAGGGTCGCATGTGGCGACAGCCCAACGTCCAGCGCAAGAACGGCAACTACAAGGTTCAGATCTACATCGACGAGGCTGAGTCGATCACGCCGGAGCTGTACAAGGAGCTGGTCAGCAAGCCACGTCGCCTTCAATCGCCCGGCGCCCCCCGCGTCAATGCCAAGCTGGCGCTGATGTTCGAGGATGCTCACCGCAAGGTGGGCGAGATGCTCAAGGGCAAGAAGCGCAAGGCCGAGTCCATCAGCAAGGTCATGAACGTCTGGAAGCAGGCGCAGAAGGACCCGGACGTGATGGGCATGATGTTCGAGGGCCAAGGCCTTCGAGAGGGCGCTCAGTTCCAGAAGATCGCGCTGCAGATCTCGATCTACGCCACGACGATGGGGTGGACGAAGGAGCAAATGCTGGAGCGTTGCACTGGCCTGTGCGACACCCACGTCAGCGACGGCTTGCGCTACAACACGCCGGAGAAGCGGCGTCGTGAGCTGGCCCGCATGTACGACTACATGCTCGAAGACGACCAGTACGCCTTCGACCCGGCCCCCATCGCGGCGCTGATGATTCCTGGCCTGGACTTCGCCGAGATCGGCCTGCGCCCCGAAGCCCCTCCCGAAGAGGAGGAGAAGCGCCAGAAGATGATCGCCGACAACCCCGAGGCGGCTATCCTGGCTGAAGAGCAGGACTCAGTCCGACGCGGGGTCAAGGTCACCAACCGAGGCGTGTTCGTCGAGAAGGCTGACGGCACCGGCTACACCATCTGCCGAGCCACCATCACCGACGTGCGCTCCTTCAACCTGGGCGAACGGCCTGAAGGTCATGACCCGAACTCAGAAGCCGGCTTCCTCGGCGTCGAGTTCACGATGACCGAAGGCGAACGAAAGCTGGGACGTGTGTCGGTAGTGGCCGACAACTTCTCGACGGCAGGGAAACTACGCGCCCTGTTCCTTCAACGTCAACTCGCGTATCAAGGCAGCGACTCAGAAACGCTGGGACTTATGGACACCCTCATTTCCCGATCACGGGACAACGTCCCGATCTACGTGATGCCGCGAGAAGGCCTGTTCCTTCTGCCGCACCCCAAGATGTCCAAGGACATCATGGTCTACCTCACCAAGCACGGTGCGAAGACCAACCTCACCGAAGAGGACATCCAGATCGAGCTGCAGTACCGCCCATCCCAGGCGAACAGCACCTACAACATCGACATCCACCGGGCACCGGACCTGAGCGAAGCGCACCTTGACCAGATGCGCCTGCTGTTCAAGTTCAACAAGCCGACCGTCGTGGCCGACATGCTGGGCTGGTTCCTGGCTTGCCACTGGAAGGCGCTGTTCATGGCGTGCGGCGACCAGTTCCCGCTGCTCCAGGTCTACGGTGAAGCCGGCTCGGGCAAGTCGCAGACGGCGATCCTGCTCTCCCGCCTCCACTGGTGGCAGCGCGAGACGTCGACCAAGTCGGCGATGTCGATGACGAACTTCGCACTCGACAACCTCGTGTCGACTTCGACCTCGGCTCCGCTGATCATCGACGAGTACAAGCCTCGTGAGATGGCCCGGGTCGGCAAGGGCAAGCACGAGAAGCTCAAGGACGTGTTCAAGCAGGCGTACTTCGGCGGCGAGGTCGGCGACCGTGGCACCTTGAACCGCGGCGGCGACACCCAGCTGGCCATCGTCTCGAACAAGGCGACGGCGCCCATCTGCTTCCTGGGTGAAGCGGTCGAGTCCGAGACGGCCATCACCGAGCGCTGCGTCACCGTGGCGCTCAGCCAGAACTACCAGACGCCGGACCGCCAGCGAGCGTTCAACGATCTGCGCAACAACCCCGAGGTGCTGTCCGCTCTGGGCCGATACTTCGTCGAGAGCGCCTTCTCCGTCAACCTGGAGTCGATGAAGAAGGAGCTGGAGAAGACCCGGCGCGAGATCGAAGACCGTGTGCCGGAGAACAGCCGTGGACGCAAGGCCGTGCCGGCGCGGATGATCCACAACCGCGCCGTCATCCTGCTCACCCTGCGCATGGCCAAGCGTCTGTGCCAGGAGAAGTTCGGGGAAACCCTGGACGCGGACTGGGACAGCTTGATCAACGCCCAGGACGAGGACCTCCGTGCCGGCAACGCCAACGTGTCGAGCGTCAGTGAGATCTCGAAGGCGCTCAGCGCGGTCGCCTCACTGTCGCGGAAAACTAACACCCCGTACGAACTCATTCGGGGCAAGGACTACATGCGCCAGGACGGGTTCACCGAGCTGCGGGTCGAGGAGGCGTACGACAAGTACAAGGCCTTCGCTCGAAGCGTCGGCGACACGGTGCTGTTCGACACGATCGAGTCGTTCCGTTCCGCACTGCGGAATTTCAGCGCCGTCGTCTCCCACAATGTTGTTGATTCGCCACTGCGCGAGGAAGGCAGCACCGAGACGATCATCCGCCTGGACGACCGCATGCTCGCCCAAGAGCAGGTCATGTCGTTCCGGCTTTGACACAACCGGATTTCGGGCTACACTGCGTCTCAGCCCTCGCAGTGAAGTCTTCGCTCCAAGGGCTCCTTCAATGCAACTGACAAGGATCATCTGATCATGGCACTCTCCAATCGCGGTACTTCCGCCCCCG
>JACCDG010951247.1_pt1 | contig 51219 bp, 23 predicted proteins | sample 7442471 | NCBI WGS metagenome assembly JACCDG01 (sample SAMN15323444, study PRJNA562643) | freshwater metagenome | isolation source: river surface water | place: USA:Blue River Watershed | collected 2017-08-17 | reverse complement strand
TCCCGGACGCACTTGCGCGCGAAAGTGCGTGCACGCGTTTTTGCGCAAACCCGCGTCCGGGATCCCCACAAGCCACAAATTTTGAGACAACCGACCGATATACAAAAACGCGCACCAAAAAACGAAGGTGTATTGCGTCGCCCCCACCCAGCAAACACCAGGCCCGCGCGCGCGATGCGGCTGCGCGCCCGACGGGAGGTTGCGCCCGCACGCTCGCACACCCAACTGCTCCATCACTTGGTCATCGCGGAAAGCGCGACACGCGGCACAATGACGCCATCCAGCATCGACGCCGGGAAGCGTCCGCTGACGCGCCCAAGGTCACCAGGCTGCAGCCGATGCAGAAGACTGCCCGGGCCCTTCGCCTCAGTGCGCTTCGTGATCGACATCCGCGTGAGTGTGCGAAGAGCGGACTCGATAACCGCCGCCATCGCGACGGGGCACGTGTAGGACACGCGGCGCGTGGTGTTGCTGCGCACGAAGCGGTGCAGACGCGTGGGCGGGATCACGAGGCCGCAGCGCGAGGCGTGTGACACGCGCTGGCTCTTGGTGGCCTTGCGCGACCGCTTCTTCTCGCGATCGGAGCGAGGCGACCCCGCCGACGAAGACGAGGACGAGGACGACGACGAGGACGTGGGGCCGAGCGGCGGGAAGACCTTGACCATGGCGTGAAGAGAGGCGGTGGTGTGGAGAGCGGTGAGAGCGGGAGGGGCGGATGGAAAGTGGCACGCTACGCAACACAGCTCTCACCCGCTCCGCCGCACCCGTGGCTCGACAGACCGGACCGCGCGCGCAACCGGTGCGGGCAAACGCGCGGGCGTGTGTAGGATCCGGTGGAGCGGTCCTACACTCACTTTTTGGACTTTGCCTTTGGAGCCGACGCGGCCGTCTCCGGGGGCGCGCTGGACGCCATGACCGCCTGGAGGCCCTCGGTGAGCTCCACGGGCTTCGCCTTGACGGTGAAGAGCGGGTTGCCGATGAGCGTGTCGGCAAGTTCGCCCTTGAAAGGGTCGGGATCGCGTCGGAGAAGCTCAAGGATCTCGGTGCTGAACAACAGCTGCAGGATCGACTGCAACGTCGTGGCCGCGAGCTGGCGTGTTGCGTTGGCAGTGGCGACGAGCTGGTCGATGGCGACCGCATCGATTCGCTCGGCACCGGCGGAGGGGAGGACGAAGGCGGCCGGAACGCCGCACGCCGAAGAGACGGTGCGCAAGACGAGATCGTGGATGTCCACCACACCACCCTGAGGCGGTTGCGACGCAACGATGCCCGCAAAATCGCTGCCTTGTGGGAGCGCAACAAAGCGCGAGGTGGAGGGAGCCACGTACTGCGGGATCACCGTCGGAAAGAGGTCCCCGGGCGCCACGGGGCTACCCTCGTTCTTGGCAGCCTCGCTGGGTGCGGTGATTTCGGTGGCGACGCGACTTGCGAGGTTCGCTTGCATGGTGCCGACCTCGGCAGAGCGCGCCAGCGCGCGACTTTCGCCCTCCATCGCGCGGTTGATAGCGGGGGTCACACCGGACGTCTCCTGTCCAAAGGGGGCCACGGCGCCGGTCGCGGAGCCGTTGTGGTTCATCCCGTGCCCCAGATTGGAGGCCGGGAGGCGGCGCACGATGACCGTGGGCCCAGCCGCGCCCTTGATCCCGATCATGTAGGCGCGCATATTGTGCGCGTTGAGTGCGGAGTAGCCAAGTGCGACGCGCAGATCGGTGCAGAGGTTGCCGAAGTGATCCGGCTGCACCCGCTGGTTCGGGTGCACAAGCACCACCATGTCGTCCCGCGCCGAGACCCCAAACGCACCCGGGCCCATGAGCTCGCGGATGTAGGACGGGATGGTGTCGACGACGGGGTCGGGATCCGTGATTCGCCAGAATCGCTGCCCGAGCCTATCGTACACCATCGAGTCGACTTGTCGCTGGTTCACGGTGTGCAGCTGCTTCGAAGTGTCGTCGAAGCGAAGCACGGTGTACGCGTGCGTGATGAGATCGGTGACGCTCGCCAGAAGCAGTGGCACCACCATCACGCGCATCTTCTCCTCGAAGTTGCTACCAAGAGTGCCGGTCACCGAAGTGATCTCGAACACGGAAAGCAACCCTTCTTGAGTGGACGGGAAGACGAGGTCGAACAAGACGCGCAGCACGGGCGCGACGAAGGGGGAGCGTTTGACGAAATCGTACATGTTTTCGAGCTCCATGGGCGAAACGCGCACGCCGCGCAGGCGCCGAGTGAGCTCCTCGCCCTCGGGACCGTGCAGCATGGGTGCGAACATGGGACGCGCGAGGATGAGATGTGACCCTTGCCGGCGTGCGCGGAGCAGCGAGGTCGGTGTGTGCGCGCGTTTGTGTGCGGACCATTGCATCTATACACTACCGCCCCGTGCCCGGACCACTCAAGGTGCCCGGTCCACCACCCGACGCGCCACCGCCGGCGCCGTGGCCACCACAGCGAAGCTGCGGGTGCGTAGCAACCATCAATCGCATCACTCGTTCCAACTTAGACAAGCGCTCCCCGTCGACACCCACCGGCTCCTGGGTCACCGGGTCGAGCTCCATCAGCCGCATCACCAGCGTGTTGCGCGCGGCGCGCATATCCATATTCATGATGATTGAATCAGTGACGGGGTCGGTGACGCAGATGGTGAAGTGGTAGAACACCTTGAGTGGAGTAAGACACACCGTGCCGCGCGATTGGTGGAAAAGCGCGCTGGTGATGTGCTCCATCAAGATGCCCGTGCGGACCGATAGTCGCATCCCGTACCACATTCGGTTGGCGAGAAGCAGGAGTGTGCGCTTCGGTACGTTGTCGGTGTCGCCCGTGGCGTCGCACAAGTAGCACAGCTGGCGCGGCGCGGTCCCGCGCGACGGTTGCTCGGCCGTAAACAAGTCGCGCATGTGTGGCGGCGGACCGAGCGGGACTGGCCCGTCAGCCGCCGCCGCAGCCGCCGCGGCTGCCGCAGCTGCGTCGTTGGGCTGCGCACCACCGGGCGGCGGCGCGGCCGGATCGAGAAGAGCCTGTCGTGCCGCAATAGCGGCGGCGCGCGCGGGCGGCCTGGCGCGCACCTCGGGTGGCGCCGGGGGCTCGATCGGAACGTCGGCCAAGTTGTACATCGCTTGTTGCGCGGGCAGGGGCGAGCGGCGTCCATCGCCTTCTTCCTCATCGTTTGCCACAGGTTGCGGGTTTTCCGGCGGAACCGCGACGGCTTCAGCCGCGGCTTCGCGCGCGCTCTCGTCGTGCGATCGTGCTGGTTGCCGGCGTGCGCCGGCCGAGCGCGAGCGCTGCCCGTGGTTGCCGAAGACGCGCGGCGGCGACGCCTGGCCTGCGCGAAGTGCGAAATCCGGTGGCACGTCGGGCGCTGGGTCGTCGGCGTGAGCGGCGCGGCGCCTGGCGCGCTGCTGCTCCTGTTGGTGATGGCGGAGGGACTCAAATGCCTGCCGCGCCTCGGCGATGGACGCGGGGTCTGGCACAAAAAACTCGTCGTCGTCGGCGTTCTGCATCGCCCGCTCGTGCGACGCGATCGCGAGGTCGGCGCGGGCTCGCGGGGTGGGGGTGGCGCAAAAGGTAAGGGTCGGTTGAACTGTGCCGAAGCGGGGTGTCACACCCCAAACCGACCCACCGCGTGTGGTCTTTACACTGAAAGAGTTCGCGCGAGCGCCATGTCTCACGCCCCCGCAGTCCCACCCGAGCACCCGAGGGTCGTGCGCTTGGAGCTCATGTCCATCCTCTCGACCTTCTACGGATGCTGGTTCATCGCGAGCCAATCCGTTCACGCAGAGTCCAACAGCGCGTGGTGGCCCCTCGCGACCACGTTGCACGCTCAGAACGCAGCACACCTCTACTTTCCGGCACTTAGCTGGAGCATCCGTATCGCAACCGCGGTGGTTCAGCTCGTTCTGTGGTTGCACCACGACGAGCACCAACCCGTCCGACTCTCGCCCCTGAGCCGCGCCGTGTGCTCCATCGCCGCTGCCGCGGGCGGAGGTGCGGTGCTTCACATGTTTGCGGACGTGGCGCTGCACGTACTTGCTGCGAACCCGAACACCGAACCCCACATGCTCACAGGCTATCTAATGTGTGCGTTCTGCGGTCTGGTGTGTGTGGCGTGGCTCGTGTTGACCAACCCGATGCGAGCCACGACACCCACGTTCTTGCTGGTCTCGTGCGCAGCGTGGTTTGCACTCGTGTGGGTGGCGCGCACACGCGGTACCACCACTCCTTGAATGAACGACCCAACTTACCACCCGCGCTCGCCCAAACGCCACACACAAGCCACGCGCACTACTCAAAACCTGCCGCGTGCTCAAAACCCGCCGCGTGCTCATAGGCCCCAGGCGGAGGCGGCTGCAGAGAGGCCTCGATCTCCGCGTCCTCGTGCAGCATCATCCGCACGATGCGCGAGCGAAGGGCGATGTGCGCATCGCTGAACGGGTCGCTGGCATCGAGCGCCTCGAGGGCCGCGCGCGTCGACTCCAGTTTCTCGCGGATCTCGGTCGCGAAGTCGCGCGCCAGGAACGCGGCGAGGCGCTCGCCCTCGAAAAACCCGTGACCCGGGATGGTCACCGTGCGCCCCTCGCCGGCCTGGCCGTTCGAGAGGTCGTACCGGACGCCGAGGTGTCGGATGAGGCGTTGCACACCACGCAGCGCGTAGAGCTCTGTGCCCTCCGGCGCGAAGTGGGTGATGTCGATGTGGCGTATGCGCCGCAAGTGTTGCCGCAGACGGACAAACAGACGCATGTCGCGGTCCGCGGGCTCCACAATGCGCTCGGACTCGTGATCGTACTGGTAGCCGATCCTTGCGCACGCCGCCATGTGGATGCCGAGCGTCGTGACGGCGGGCGCGAGGTGCAGGCACACCGCCCACAGGAGGGTGTAGAGCTTGATGGTAGGGTCCGTGATGTGGACGGTGGTGATGGAAGTGTTCGACACACCATCGTCGACGTAGTTGCGCGCCCGATGGAAGGAGAGGTGCCGCAGGTTCGGATTCGTCGCGACCACGGCGCGCAGGAGGATGCTGGTGTAGCCATTGGGTTCCAGGCCCCAATCGGTGATGCCGAAGTGCGTGAGGCCCTTGATGAACTCCTGGTCTTGTAGATCGGGGCTGTACACCGGGATGCGGAATACACCAGAGAGCACGCGAAGCGGATGGTCGCCGCCGCTGTTGCCGCAGAGCCACAAGCCCGACAAATCGAGCACGCGCAGGTACGGCCCAATCACCAGGAGCAGATCGCGCAGAAGCAGGATCTCGTCGTTGCGCAGCACGTGGAAGCCGGACCCTGGCACGCTCGCGTCGTAGTTGCGTGCGCGCTGGATGCGAAGCGCGGTGGGCGCTGCGATACCAGCGCGAAGCTTGAACGGGCGCCGCGCGTTGGGGCCCTTACTCGCGTCCACCTCGGCCACCGCGTGGTAGAGTTGGTACAGAAGCGGGTAGAGGCGCCGATTCGATTGCGGATTGCGACTCGCCCACGCGAGCCCGATCTCGAAGCGCTCGAAGGGCGTGACGCCAGACGCCGGGTTCTTGAGCGCGGCACTGATGTGGCGCGAGACGGACAGCATGGCGGCGCGGTCGGGCATGTCGAGGAACCCCGCAATCATCCGCACGGCGTCAGGGGCGGTCGCCCCGAACCCACCACCGCGCCAGACGTTGAGCGATTGCGACACCGTGCGCTGCGAACTGGACGACGACGACGATGAGGCGGAGGGGCCGGGTGGCAGGCCGGCCCACGAAGCGGTGAGCGCCGCGGCGGCGGCGCGGTCCTGCGCGGTGGCCGAGCTCATCTGCGCGATCACGTCCGCCCCCGCCCTGGCCGCCGCATCCCGGCCGAGACGGGCGCGCACACGATTCATCGCCACGACGGCTTGTTCGATTGCCTTGCGCTCCTCGGTGGTGAGCTCGTCGCCCGTCTGCATCTCCGCGACATCACCGCCACCACCAGCAGCCGACGATGACGAGGACGCGGACACTGTGGAGGACGTGTAGGTTGACGAGGAAGAGGACGACGAGCTCATGGGCGCGTAGGGCGCGTCGCCCAGCTCGAGTCGCTGGCGCACCGTCCGCCCCGATTCGTCCGTCGAGTGGTCGCCTTCGTCCTCGTCGGTGTCGCGCTTGCTCATGGCTGGGTGAGGCTGCGGCGGCGAGTGTGGCATCGGTGAGTTTGGGCGAGCGTTCTTTATACCCACAGCACGCCTGCGAAAACTCACATCAGCACGGCCGCGTAGACGGAATCCGGATCGATCTCGCACCCGTCGCGCAGCGAGCAGAGGAACGACGCGTTGGTGGGCGTCTGGGCGTCGGCGGGCACAGCGTCGCCGTACGCGCGCACGCGCACGCGTTCGGTGGGCGACGTCACGGGTACGCACTGGATTGTTCCGTCCGACTTGTAGGCGTACAGCGAGTGTGGGTGTGGGCACTGGCAGCTGTTGGGGAAAAGAACGACGCGCTGCGGATCAAGCGGTTCGGCGAGGGGTTCGAGGAAGACGGGGGCGAGGCGGTACATCTCGATCATGGGGAAGAAATCGTAGAGCATCCCAACGGCCCGCACGAGGCGACCGGGCGCCGGCTCCATTGGGCCACACACCGCCTCGGGTGTTGGCACCACGAACGTGGTGTAGTTGTAGTCGTACGGGTACCGCACCAATCGGTTGTCCGAAGCGCGCTGGAAGGGATCGCGGCGCGTGTACATGTTGCCCTCCTCCTCGAACGTCGTTACACCGGGTGGCGACGTAAGGATCGTGATGTTGGGGTTGCGGTGGCATGCGCGAGACGTCAGGTTGTGCGCGGCGCGACACTCGGCTGTCAACTGAACGCTATCAAACTCGTCGATGGTGAATACGCAGGGCGAGTCGACAAACTGATCGATGGTTGCCACGGGGAAGGCCGGATCGCCGCTCCAGTACGTGTAGCTGCGTAGCGAAGTGAGGTTGGTTGGGTACACCACGTCGTCCGAGTAGTTGGCGACGCTGCGCGCGCGCGCTGCGGCAACGGTGGGGTGCCCCGCGAGCGCGGCACCCGAAGTGGCGAAGCTGAGACACTCGCAGTGCGTGCGCTCCAGCGCGCCTGGTGTGCGCAAGGGCGCTCCCGTTGGGCCCTGGTTGTGGATGCGGCGACACCAGAGCATCGCCTCGCCACACGAGCGCGCTTCCTGGACGGTGCACGGCGCCTCGAAGCCGCCGCAGGGAAAGTCACCAAGCGCGGCCACCTTGGCCCCCAGCGAGGGGTCGCAGGCGCACGCGTGCACGACGTCGCCATCCTCCTCGTCGGGTGCGAGCGAGCACGACAACGCCTCGTCGTCCTCGTCATCCGGGCCCTGACACATGATGGCGGCGGATTCAGCGTAGGGGCCGCAGTAGGTGCGCGCGTCGAGTGGCCCAAACGCCAGCGCGCCGCGCTCCACGACTACGCGACGCCGGATGTAGCGCTGTGGACACATTACCCCGAGTCCCGACTTGGTGCGCACCTCGCGCCGGTTCGGACACACGCAGGTGGCGCGATCGCACTCGCACCCGAACAGGCCGCGGCGGTGCGTGAAGCGGCAGCGTTTGGCGCGACACGGCATTCGCTCGGGATCACTGATCCAGCCGCCTCCACAGTCGCGCGCGCTTTCTGTCTGGCCCAGTGTGTGGTTGGCCCACACAAAGGGCGGCGTCGTGATGTAGGCATCGTCGTTGTCGACCGCACCCGTGGGATCAATGGGCTCGTGCGCCTCAAAGATGAGTCGGTTGGACGAACACATTGCCCACACCGTGCGATTGTAGACGAACGGCTCTTCGGCGTTGGGCTCGAACTGCACGAAACAGAAGCGCGAGCGGCGCCGGTCCCACTTGTACATTGCGTCGCGAGCACAAGAGTCCATGATTTCGCGATCCAGGCACGGGCGCACGTCGCCGCCCCCGTGGCGCCCCACAAAGCCACACCGGTCGTCCAGAACCCAGCGCCGCGCCTCCGTCCAGTCGCTTTCGAGGTTCACTTGTGTCCGGCACTCGTGTGATGTGCCGCCGCACATCTGCGTCTGTTCGGCGGGCGTGCAGGGTCGCGTAAAGGTCTGCAGCTCCAAGTGCGTCATCGCGCGTGCCAGGTCGCCGTCCGGAGTGCCCACGGCTGGGAAACGATAGGCTTCGCCCGGGAGCGTGTCTTCGTCGAACAGAGGCACCCACGCCGTTCCGTCGACACTCGTGGCGTTCCGGATCTCAATGCGACACTCGTCCTCGAGGGCGGCGTCGTCGCACGTGACGCGGCACCGCGTGTCGACTTGCGCGAGCGGCGGCCGATCGGTGCGCCCCATGAGGCGGTATGCCTCGAACGCCTCGGCGCGCGTGCAGTAGCGTGCGGGACGCGTGGAAGGGAGCAAGCAGGCACCCGTTGCTGACGAGCGCCACGTGCGCAAAAGATCAAGGTCCACCTCGCAACTCTCGCGCTGCGTCACCGCATCGTAGGAGCACACCACCTGACACGCGTGCGTGTAGACGGGTGGCGTAGCGCCACCGCACACGCGCCGCTGCTCCGCACTCGTACAAGGTCGCGAGCGACACGGGCGCGTGTCCGGTGGGTCGGCGTACGTGTGACCCGCAAGGTTGAACCGCAGAATTGTCTGCTCGCACGGGCGCTCGAAACGCGCGCTGCGCGTGGCGGCCGGACACGCCATATCCGCCTCCAGCTCGGTGCAGTCCACGTAGCGCCCCGCCCACGCAAGCGGCGTGGTGTTGTTGAGCACCCACGCGTTTGACCACGGGCACTTGTACCACAGACGCTCGCTCGTTGCTTCCTTGAGGCACATGAGCTCGTGCGAGCCGCAGCCTTCGTGAACGCCGGGATCCGTCAAGTTGCAGGGGCGCCCGCCGATCGGCCACCCCGTGGTGCGGTTGAGTTCAAGCCACACCGCCACGTCGGGCTCGAAACCGCTGTCGGACTGAAAGTAGACAGCGCCGCCCGGTGCGAGTGTGCTTCCGTTGTACACAAGCCCGAGCGTCGTGGAGATGTCGTCCGCGAAGTCAAAGCGATCGGCGTTCGCGTGGAGCGTCTCGCCATTGAGTCCCATGGCCTTGTATGAGAGCTGCATCAGCGAGGCGGGTTGGTGGCGCGAGAAGAGGCCCGTTTCGGGGTCCACCGCAAGAATCGTTGAGTAGCCCACCCAGGTGTTGTCGAGCGGGTGCTCTTCGTTGTAGGTACTCTGGTAGGTCTGGAACACGTTTGCTTGCGCGCGCGTGACGAGCGGCCGAGTGGCGTACCGCGCGGCGGTCCAGCTGAGCGCTTGTACGAAGCATGACTGCGCAAGCGGGTTCGCGCCTCGTTGCACGGGCGCAGCGGGCGCCTGGCGGTTGGCTTCGAGCTCGCTCAGTACGTAGGCCATCACGTCGTGGCGGAGCGGTCGCGCGATGCTCATGGCGCGCGCCCACTCGCGGTCGCTCATCGAAAGCGGTGGCATCACGGGCTCGCGCACCGGCGTGGGCGCGTCGATGTTGCCATCTGTCACCACCATCCACGCGGGTGGGTTTTCCTCACCACGACCCACGGGCACAACCACTTGCTCGCCGAACTTGGTGGTGCCTTCGTCAAAGGGCTGCGGGAAGCGGAACGCCGCCGACCCCTTCAGGTCGCCCACAATTGCTTCGGGGCGCGCCGTGGTTCCCTGCGACCCCGCACAGTTGTTCATTTGGATCGCAGACGGCATCCGTCGCTTCATCGCGTCCGACGACGCACACGCCGTGTTGTTCTCCTTCAGCGCAACGCAGCGCACGGGGTCGGGCTCCGCGCCCTCGAGAGAGTAGATGCACGGGCGCAGCTGGTGGTACTTTTTGCGGCGTGCAGGCGGACAGCCGTACTCGATGACGGCCGTCCCGTCGCCGGGGTAGCCCTCCTTGGGCTGAATCGGGTACTCCACCTCGCGCGCCGTCCATCCGCACGGGGGCGCTGGCAAATGGTAGCGCGGCGCTCCGGTTTCGTCGAACGACGGCGCGATCGTGCACGCGCGCATCTCGGTGCTGCACAAGGGCTTTTCCGTGCAATTGCGAGTATGTGTCCGCTGCGCCATCGTTCGACGATCGGCGAGATGCGACGCCGAGGGAAGCGGCATCATGATGCGCGTGCTCGTCGATTGCACGCGCACCACGTCCGTGCCCTGAATCTCGTCGTGGTAGTAGCAATCGTAGGTGCACGGCGACCATGGCGACCACGTGTAGGCTTCGTAGGGGTCGTCGCACACGCCACAGCCTTCAGCACACTCGACCGTGCGATTCAGAAGAGCCGAGCTGCACGCGACACCGCCACCACGCGCCTCTCGAAGGATGGTGCGCGTCTCGTTGCGCACCGCGCACGCGCACGGGTCTTCGGGTCGTTTTGCGCACGCGCCCGTGGCGACCCAGGGCGAGTAGACACAGTCGCACGGACCCGCGCGCGTGCACGGCGTGCTTGTCCAGGTGCGCCTGCACGCCGCGCCGCCCACGGCGGCGAGTGTTGCGTCGGCTGTTGTGCGCGCCATGCCGGTGGTTGCCATCGTGACGCACTCGCCGGGTGTGCACGAGTCGCCCACGCAGGTGCCGTACCGCGAAGCACCCAGGCGCATCGAGCACACGCGAGAAAACGCGTCGTACGCGCCACTCTGTGTTGACTCGAGCGCGCGCGGTGAGTTGCTCGCATCGGGGCACACTGTTCCCACCGTGTAGTCCGCACCGGCGTCGGCGCACGAACACACCGACAAGGGGCGCGCGCCCGCGGGTACCTGGCACGTGGCGGTCACCACCAGGCGCCCCGGAAGCGTGGTGTAGTCACACAGACACGTCATCGTGGCGGGTGCTGCGCGGGCGCTCGAAAGCAGTGCGAACGCAAGAACCAAGAGCGAGAAAAGCGAGTGCATTGCGGTTGTACGACGTACCCAGAAACAGAACGCGCCCACGAGTGACACCCGCAGGGTGCCGTTGAGTTGTGTTCATACCCTTCTATCCCATCCACCCTCTGACCACTCACATGTCCTTGCTCGGCGCCGACGTGCCTGCCCCACCACCGCCGCCCGGGGCCGTGCCGCGCATCGGGTTGTCGCGCGAGGTGTCGGCGCTCGTCGTGTTCGCCGCGGCGGGCACAGGCGCAGCACCGGGGCGGCGACGCAGGGTGAACGAAACCCCCTCGCTGACGTCATCCTGCGAGTGCGGCACGATGACGAACGTGTCGTCCCCGAGCGCCGATGCGACCGCCGCGCGAATGCGCTCGGCGCTCTCGGCCAGGCTGGTCTGCGCGGGCGGCGCGGGCGGGGACGCGGGCGCTGGTGCGGCAGGCGGCGGAGCGGGGGGCGACCCGCGCGCCGGCGGCGGCATCATCCGCGGCACGCGCTCTGCCGTCGCGGGGCCACTCGACACGAAGAATCCCGCAGCGTCTCGGGGCGGAGCCGGGGCGGGCGACGAGCTGCAGCACGGCACGACACGCACCGATGAGTCCTGCTGTTGGAGGGAGTCCGAGGCCCACTGGCGAGCGGCGAGCTCGTGCAGACGCGGTGCGTCGTCGCTGTGCGCGTAGTCGATTCCCTGGGTCCGGAAGTTGGGGTCGGGTGACCACTTGTCGCTTCCCGTGTAGGCGCGAATGCGCCCGCCCCAGTAAAAGAGGCGCGGCTCGAGCCGAACGTCGCGCGCATTCACGGGGCGCAGTTCGAAGCGCCCCACCGCGATGCTCCACAGGTCGTGGCGCGTCAACGGCGTTCCGGTGGCGCGCGCGTACTGCAGACGACGCAGCACGGCGCACGCGAAGAGCATCGCGAACCAAAGGACCGCCATCACCATCGACTGCGTGATGATCTTCGTCAGAATCGCCACGAGAAGCCACGTCAGCGGCCAGCTCTCCTCGGGGTGCGCGGGCGTGCACGCCTCGTGCGGCGTGTCGAAGCGCGCCTCGCCGAGCACGACCTCGGAGCAGTTCTGGTGGCGCACACGCAGCGAGCGGTCGCACTCGGACCACTGGGTGCAGGTGCGTGGCTGGTCGGCGTAGGGCCAGGTGCCGAGCGCCCAGTGCGCCACCACCTCGGCGGGCGACATGTCGACGCGGTCGCGCGGGCGAAGGCTAGGGAAGAAGAGAAGATCGCGCGCCGGTTTCGGAAAGTCGGCGTGCGTGATGGGTTCCAGCAACACCTTGTTGTAGAAGCAGCGGTTGTCGCAGAGCATCGTCTCGTTGCCCCACCGCGCGACGCGGTACACATTGTCACCCACCTGGTTGCACCAGTAGCGCGAAGTGAGTTGGCACTCGGGCGCCGCGCCGTTCACGGGCGTCGCTGGCGAGGTGGTGAAGAGCAGGAGGCACACGAAAGCGTGCAGCACGAACGAGGCGCGGACGAGACGGTTGGTGGGGTGGGGCATGGTCGCGGGACGGATGGCGGGCAGGACGGAAGGGGTGTGGCGGAGCGGAGTTGTGGCAAACGACGAGCCCTTCGTTCTTCGTAACCAAGACGCACCACCCGACGACCCATTCCCCGCCTGTACGACCACCCACCCGCACCACACAGATCAATCCATCTCGCGGGCGCGATGAATCGCGAGCCCGACCGCGCGCAGCGCAAGCACGATGCCACGGGCGGTGTGTCCGGCTGGAACGGGCTCGCCCGCCACGCGCTCGCGAATGCGCGCCGCCTCGGCTGCCGGCAAGTTGCGCGTGGACCACACCGCGTCGATCTTCGCGGCGATTTGGCGCGCGAGGCGGTAGATGGGGTCATTCTCGAGCGCCGGTGCGGCAGCCCCCTTGCCCTCCGTTGGAGCGCTCACGAGCGCCTGCCCGCTCCGCGAGAGCGCGTGGCGCGTTTCGGCGAGCGTGGAGGGCTCTGCCACGTCAAGCTCGAACGGCTCGCCCATGTCCGCCTTGAAGTCGTCGTGCGGGTACGAGAAGCGCAGCGCCATGATGATTGCCATCCCGCGCGTCAGGTAGCCCTGCTCGTACATGCTGAGCCTCCGCATCACACGCGTGGGGATGCGCGCGTGGACGCCCCACGGGAACTCGTTGCTTCCGGTAGCGTAGAGCGCGATGAGGTCGGCGTCCTGGGTGATGAGAAGCACAGACGAAGTGGTGGCGCGCACGCGACCGCTGTTGGCGATGCGGTCCATGCGCGTCTCGTGGATGAGCAGTCGACGGAGGTGCGCCAGCGAATCGGCGCGGCGCGTCCACACCGGGCACCTGTAGCCCGCGAAGATGTAGTTGAACACACGCGGCGACTGCGCGTGGATCTCCCACAAAAGATGCAGCGTCGGCATCCCCTCTTCGCGGTACAGAAGCACGTCTTGCGGGAAGTGCTCCGCTCCGAAGCCCGAGGTCCGCCCAAATGTGAAATGGGTCGCCGTGATCTCCTTGAAGTGCTTGTTGACGTAATCGTCATCGAGCGGAATGGCGTCGGGTTGGAGCGTCAAAACGAGCCCGCGCGCGATATCTGTTGCGCCACGAGCCATCAACCGCACCGTCGGGTCGAACGAGGGGAACTTGGACTTCCACTCGTTCTCGGCGATCTGGTCGGCCTGGGTGAGTGGCGCCTGGCCCTTCCCGCGCCCTACGTAGAAGAGCGCCGGGATGTAGAACACCTCGCAGTGCATCAGCGGGCGCGAGGTGCCGTTGATCGCCGTTGACGGGGTGCCCACCACCGCGGATGCGAAGAAAAGCACCTCGTAGCTCCAGCGGCGGTACGCGATCACAAAGTCGTACAGGCAGTCGTCGGTCGAACGCGCGTAGACGACGCGCAGGTTGCCACCCCACGACTCCTTCTCACCGCGAACGGGGTAGTAGGCGCTGAAGAGCGACTGCAGGCACGGGCGCTTCTCGTCGTCGTCGGCGGCGCAGCGCGTCACCACGGCACCAATGCCCTTCCTCAGTGGCGCGTTGTCGACACTGTTCGAGATCGGAGTCTTCTGCGACCACCGCCGGATATCCTGCACCGGGACCTGCTCCACACTGGCGCCCGCGACCACTGCCTCTAGCGCCGCTCTCTCAGTAGGCGACTCCTTCGCACCTTCCGCCGCTGCGGCTGTGGCAGCCGCCGCAGCTGCCGCCGCGCCTCCCCCGCGCGTCGAAAAGAAGCGCCCGATCGCGGCGAAGAATCCACCCTCACTGGGTTGGTCCTCCGACGCGGGCGCTGCACCCGCGGCCGCTGCTGCAGCTGCGGACGCCAACTCGGCATCCCGAGCACGCAAGCGGTCCACCGTCTCGTTCGCCATCTCCCCCGCCAGCTTCTCCGCCAGCTCCGCCTTGGTGGCCGCCGTGCCGCGGTCCGCGCTGGGCACGCGCTCCGCCTCATTCTGGGCCTCAAGCTCCAGTTTTTGCAGCTCTTTGATGTACTTATCCACATCGGCCTCCTTGCCAGGCGTGTTCTCGAACAGCTTGGCGAGGCTGGCGAGCACCACGCGGCGCTTCTCGCGGGCATCCGCGGTCGCGCCCGCGCCGATCGTTGCGGTTGGGCGAGCACTCGTGGTGCCCGGGTTCCGTCGGTACGCCTGCGCAGCGCGAACAGCCGTGTCCACGAACTCCCAGGTCTTCTTGTTGGGCTTGTTCATGCTCTGCGCCACCACTGCAGACACGATGTCGGACTCGAACTTCTTCTCCTCCGCATCCAACACGCGTCCGAGTCCGTTGAGTGCGTCCATCGCGAGGTACCGACCGGCGTAGCGCAGGTACTCCTCGAGGCGTGCCGTGCTGGGGTGGCGATGTTGAGACGCCTCCCACACCGCATTTCCACGAAGCGGGGGCAGGTTGATGCTCTCGTTGCGCGCGAACTGCTGGACCGCGGCCGACGCCTCCGCTGCCGGTTCCAACAGCGCCGCGGCAGACGCAGATCCCTGGCGCAAGTGTCGCGCGTAGTCACTCTGCGCCTTGTTGACCTTCAGCAGCATCGCGTTGAGAACGTACGTGTCCCAATGACGCTCGTCGAACGAACGCAGCATGGCGGCCCTGCCGGCGGACGCCGTCTGCGCCTCCATCTCCTCGCGCGTCATCCCGGGGTTGCTCATTTTGGTCGTCGCGCGCCGGGCGGCAAAGAACGGGTGCGCCAGGGCGCGGGGGTGTGGAGGTGTGCGGGGACCTTCAAGCTAGCGCCGTGTCTTCATACCACGCCGCCGCGGACTCCGACCCATCCCGCTACTCGGCGTCCGAGTCCGACTCGCTTTCGTCCGCGTGCACGCGTTGCGGCGCCGCTGCGGAGGACGAAGAAGACGAGGACGACGAAGACGGTGCTGGTGGTGGTGGGAGCGGGAAGGTGATGAGGATGCGTTTGCGAAGGCGCGGCTCGGGGATCGAGGGCACTCCGCCAGCGCAGTGGACGTCGTCGGGCTCGCCGAAGCGGAACGGCCAAGGCCCGAGCGTGTGCTTGATGGGGCGCCCGTCATAGGCGTAGCGAGTGTCCTTCGTCCCGCGGTACCCTTCGAGCCAGCGCGCGCCGAAATGGACCGCAATGCGGCGTAGCGAAGGGCAGCGGTTCCGCACAAACCGCACGTTGCAGCCCGTGTGCTGGATTGGAACGCCGTACAACTCCTCCAATTGCGGGCACGACTTGAGGATGTTCAACAAAAGCCGATCGTACTCCATGTCCGCCAGAAAACTCATGTAGTCGAGATCCACATCGTTCAAATGCACCACACGCAAGCGCGGGTTGATGTCGATGTTGTAAAAGTCGCGCATGGGGGATACGTCGTAAACGTCGATGCGACCGCAGATCTCGCGCATCGACTTGAGTTCGGGCGAGAACATCTCCGAGCTCAGGTCGCCCGAGCCGCCCTCAATGCGCCTCAGCAGCGGCACCCTTTTCAGCGCGTACAAGCTTGTTCTCAACCGCCCGGGCTTGTCGCCGAACTTGAGCACCTCGAGGTTCGGCACGCGGTACGCTAGCCGGCTTTCGAACTCGCGCGCCACGCAAAGCTCGCGCACCTCGTCAATCCGCTCGTACTCGTCTTGCGGCGGCACCTTGGTAAAGGTGAGCGTGCGAAGCCAGTGCTTCACACCGGGGCACCAATGGCGTATCTCGGCGCTCCGCCGCGAGTGCTCGCGGATCTCCACCCAGCGCTGTGCGAGCTTGTTCATGTCGGCCGCGCGCCAGCGGCACTGCGCGTGGTGGCGCTGCACCAGGCTTTGGAGGTACTTGTTGAGGACCCATCGCCCGAGGTGGCGCGCGGGGGTCATCTCAAGGATCGTGAACCACATGTCGTTCCCGATCTCAATGAAGCTCTTGGGCGCAGTTGCTGCCAGAGGCTTCGCGCGCCTCTTCTTCGTCTTCTTCTCCACCGCCAGCGTAGCCGCGGCAGACCCCGGCGCCGCCGCCGCCGCGGAGCTCGCGCCACCGCCACCCGCACCCCCCGCACCCTCGTCATCCTCCTCCTCTTTGTCCTCGTTGCCCGCGAGCTTGTCGTACGCTGTCTCGGGGCGGTGGGCGCCTTGCGGCGCGTGCAGGAACGCGAGACGAGGGCGCTTCGCCGCGTTCGCGACCGCCGAAGAGGACGACGAGGACGACGAGGACGACGAAGACGACATTCCGGGCGCGGGTCTCGACGAAATGTGGCGCGCACCGTCCGTGGGCGGGAGCACCCCCCGCAAGTCCACGTTCGTTTGGAAAATCCGTGAGCTGTGGGGTGCGCGACGCGCGCCGCACGGCCCAGCGCCACATTCCACCACACCCCGGCCCCCATCCGCGCCCTCGATGCAGAGTAGCGCCCAACCACGCGAACCGCGCGTTTTTCCGCCCTGGACGGGCCCCGACCTCTTCTCGGCGATGACACCCGTCGCAAAGCGCGTGGTGCTGCGCTTTCTGACCGTGTACGATGTAGGCCGTGCTGCCAGGTGGTCCTTCTCGTGGTCGCGCGGCCTGCGGGGTCTGTTGCGTCACGACGCGCAGTTTTGGTTCCAGCGTTTATTGAGGTATGTGGAAGGAGCCAGCAACCTCAATTACCCGTTCGAGACGCAAATACCGATCCGCGTACCCATTGACTTTTGTCTCGCCGTTGCCACGCCAGACGTCCACTACGTCAATGCATTCTTCCCAACCATTGCGTTGAGCGAGTCGATGCGGCGCGTGCTTGCGCCTGTGCTTCCGACGCTCCGCGCGTTTGATGCGTCCATGCACGACCCGGTTCCGGTGCTGTCTCACGTGATCGACAACGCCCCGCACCTCGAGACTCTCAGCGTGTACAGGCTACCGGCAAGCCCGGAAGCCCCGCTTCGTGTGTTTGAGCCGGTGAACCTTCGGGCCTTGTCGCTCTATGTCCAGATGGGTGACCTAGATCGCACCGACGCAACTTCTTTGCGTGTTGCCGAAACCGTTGAGAATATGACCGTGAACTGCGCGCGGCTTCTTGCTCTTGACATCTGTGACTCGTTCAACAGCCTCACGCCGTCGTTTTACGAGAAGGTTGGACGTGCGTGCCCGCATATCCTTGCGTTGCGCGTGCAGGGCACGGGTTTCTCGCGCAACTGCTCTGTCCCGCTGAATTTCTTCCCGTCGCTTCGCTCGTGCACGATTTCGGCCGAGTACGGCACCGCCGGACTTATTTCGCAGCTTGAGGCGTACTGCCCGCTTCTCGACGATGTATCTCTTGATGTACGGCCCCCCGTAGCCACGGAGATGGAACCGAGCCCGTCGCGCGCCGCACAAGCACTTGTCGCATCGTTAATCTCGTTGATTCGCGCGAGGCCAGCGATGCGCAGCATCATCCTCTCTTCCAACCTCGCGACGGACGATGCGATGCTCGCGATCTCACAATCGTGCCCTCTTCTTCGTCGACTTCATGTGCGTCACAACCCTGTCGCGTTTAGTAGCGACGCGCGTGACTTTGGCATCTTGGCCGTGTTCGGCGCATGCCCGCTCATTTGCGACCTAAGGCTTACCTCTGAGATATGTTCCGTGCGCGTGTTGCAAGCGCTTTATCACGCACTTCCACACTTGCGCGATTTTGGAACTCTCGCGGCTCCGTACGGCCTGTATTGCCATTCGATGACGACTGATGACGAGTTTACCAATGCATGGAAGGCTTTGATTACGGTGCGCCCGGCATTGGTGAAGGCGACACCGAACGAAGACTGGAACGAGTGCATCCGCCTTCGTCGCATGGCGCGGCTGCTCCCGAACCCTCTCCTTCGCGATCCTTGAGCCCACGGATTTTTGCGTTCAAAACGGGGTCGGGCGTCGCGTGGCGCCACCGTGGCGTTTTGTAGGGTGTAGGTGCCACAATCCAACACGCCCCGTGCGATTCGCGCTTTTTTGTGCCATGCAGAGCGCGCCACCCCCACCACAGCGACCCTCCGCCAAGGACCGCGAGGGGCCAGATCTTCTGCCCACGCTACCACCCAACCCCATCCGGTGCGTGATGCGCTTTCTCGACGCGCGACAAGTGTTCCGCCTTCAGAGCCTCAGCACCTGGTGGCGGCGCAACCTTGTGCCGTGGCTCGCCCGCGACGCCTCGTGGTGGCTCTCCATCATCCTCCCGCACTACTCGGGGCGCGAATGCTGTAGGCCAGATCTTCGTCGGATTTATTACACCAACATCCCGGACGACCTTCTTCCCATTTTTGTGGTGCCCTCCGTGCGCTGGCTCGTGCTTGGCAACAACATCGACCCGGGTGCCGCGCGGCGCGAAATCGCGCTCGTGCGCCCCATTTTGCCCTTCGTGGAGACGCTCTACATCAATTACATCTCCATGACAGATCTCGAGGCTCTCCTCCGCGACACACCTCGGCTGCAGCACTTGCACTTGCGCAACACCAACATTGGCGTGCCGCGCTGCCCGATTCCCTTTTTTATCCCGCCCATGCTGCGCACACTCTGCGTCAACGGCATCACCACACCGATGTCGTCCGAGTTCCAAGCGACGCGCACGGCGCGCATTGCGCGCGAGGCAGACGAGCTCGTTCTGCAAAGCACCCAGCTCGAGTGGCTCGTGGCGCTTTCGTGGACGTTGTCGGAAGCGATGACCGCGCGCATCCTCGGCGCCAACCCGCGCATTCACACGTTGCTCCTTAGCGACGACCTCAGCAACACGGCGGGGTTCATTGACGTCAACTTTGAGCAGTGCCACGAATTGCGCCGAGTGTGTCTGATGGGCGCGTTTGCTTCGCGCCGCAACGCTGTGAACCTTCGTCGCCATCACCACGGTCTGACGGATTTGTTCGTAATTGTGGAATTTGGGCGCACCTTCCACGTGCCTACGATCGAGGAGTACGCGCGTCTCGCCGTGGACAATGATAGCCTCTGCGCCCTCGTGCGTGCCCAGCCGAATCTTCGCACGCTGGGGTTCACGATCCACGACCCGCAGCCGACGCTCGTGGACGCCATCGCCGAAAGCTGCCCGCATCTCGAGACCCTACTGGCCAAGTGCAGGCCCACGACCGGCGCGGTCGCGCAAGACGAACGCGTGCTCGCTCTCATCAAGGCGTGTCGGCGTCTCTCCCGTTTCTGCGCGCCTTGGCTCATTTTCAGTAGGAGCACATACGAGGAGCTGCATCGCACTCGCTACGCGCCGTGCGTCGAATTTCTTGAGGTTAAAATCGGCCACGAAAGCACGTACTTTAGCGATCGGGTCGTCCGCAATGCTCGGCATTTGCAGTTTGGACCTGCTGAGTCTACTTGGTTTGCTACGGTGCGCATTTTCAATCTCGCCCCTGACCAGTTCGCACAAGGTACGAAGATGGAACGCGGTACACGCAAGTAAAGACAACGCTGTTTGTTTGGCCCTCCGCAACCTGCCACACACCCCGCGTCTTTCACTCCTCCATCCCCAACGAGCCCCAGCCGCCACCCGCGCCGCCGGCGCCGCCCGCAGCACGCTCGGGTGCAACGGACCGCGGCACAAGACTGAGACCCGCGAGGTGCGGCGCCGAAGCCGCGGCGCTTGGCTCGCTCGCGTTCGGGCGCAAACGAGCGTCGACACCGTCCATTCGCATCGGCACCGGAATGCCCATCGAGGCGTAGTCCAGGCAAAAGCGCGGCTTGCTCGGGTCGAATGCCTCCCACGAGAAGTAGGTGCCACCGTTGTTGCCGCGCGCGCCCGTGCCGGCCGGTGGGCCGCCGGTGTCCGGGTCGCGTCGCCGCACGATGGCAATCAGGATCCCGGCCTTCCGCATCATGCCGAGATTGCGCGGCGCGAAGTCGGCGTACTCGGTCACCGTGACCCCGGGCGTCGCCTTCAGCTCCATCAGCTCGCGCATCGTCGAGCCTCCGCGGTGGGACGAGAACTCGGCGTGCAGGTCGTTCAGGATGCGCGCGCACTGCTTGCCCGTCCTCGAGACGAACGCGGGCGACTCCGAGGTGCGCGGGTTGCCGTCGCGATCCACGTAGGAGCGCCGCACCGTCTCGAGCGAGCACGGCAGATGGAGCGAGGCACCCCCCACGATGCCGCGAAGCTTCAGGCGCACCCCCACGTGATCCGGACCCGAACACCCGCCGCACAGCACGTGCACCGTAGAAAGGTCCACAATGCCACACTTCTGCACCAACGTGTTCTGCACCGCCGCGCACATCTTGTCGAACGCGTCGGCATCGCACGACGTGTCGGCGCGCGTTCCGATGATGGCGACGTAGACGACGGGCGACGAAACGTGCCCGTCGAGTGTGCGCTGCGCGTCCCGCGGCGTGCGCGCCGCCGCAGTCCCCTCGGACGCCGAAGGCGGTGGCTCGGGGGCGGAAGGCGTGGAAGACGACGAGGATGACGATGACGAAGGCGCGGTCGCCGCAGCTGAGTCGGGCGCGGGAGCCACTGGCGCGGGCGCGGACGTCGTGGTGCGCGCAAAAAAGGTGGAGAGCGCCGGCTGGTTCTGGGGCCGCTTTGTCGGAAGCTTGCGCGACATCGGGGTGTCGAAAAAGCGAAGGGGTGGAAGTGGCGCGGGCGGGAAAGTGGGGTTGTGGCGCTGCGCGCCTTGCGGTGGCGCACCAACGAGCTCGAGCTCACGGATTTCGCCCACGAAGGTGGGGTCAATCGGGTGGTCGCTGGGACGGGTCGGCGCGGGTCGCGGTCGGCGCGCGACGGGGTTGCTATAAGCAGGGCGCGCGGCTCCTCACCCCCTCCACGCCCCCTCCATCCCCACCCTCCCCGCCTTCGCCCCGCATCTTTCCTCACGTTCGCCCCCTCCGCGCCGCCGCATCGCACCACCATGCACCCGCCCCGCATCGCGCTCGTGTGCGCTGTGGTCGCGCTCCTCGTCGCGCTGAGCACCGTCGCCCCCGCGGGCGCCGTTCTCTCGTGGGAGTCGCGCATCCGCATCGCCGCCGAGTCCGACTTCCGCCCCGCCGGACCCCACGCCATCTGCGCAGACCCCGTGGACCCGCACGTGGTGTACCACGTGATCGGCACCGCGCACGCCTACGGCTACAAGGGCCCCGCCATCTCGACCTTCAACAGCTCGTGGGCGCACCCGCGCGGCGCCACGCACGTCAATGCCACGCGCCTGCTCGCGCCGCACGCCCTCGTCTCCCAGACGCGCATGGAGGAGATGTTCGGCTGCGCTGTGTCCGACGACGGTGGCTTCGTCGCCTTCGTCGGTGCGCTGCATGCCGTGACGTACCGCATCGTGACGCCCGGTGTGCTCGAGTTCTACGCCGTTCTGGCGCGCTCCGCTGCCGCGCAGGCAGCCTACGCGCTCGGGCTCGCCGCCGACGGTGGCGCGACTGCCGCGGCCTCGGCTGCCAGCGAGTACCCTGCTCAGTTCCCGCACTGGAGCGCGGTGGCGCTGCACCGCTCTGGTTGGCCCGCCTCGTTCCTTGGCAACTCGGGCGATCTCGTGCTCACGGGCACGTACTACGACGACCCGACGACCTACAGCGGCGAGGCGAACGGCGGTGGTATTCGCTACATCTACGTCGCCGGCGCGGACGGCATCTACCGCCTCCACATGGGGTCGTCGGGTGTCTCGACCGTCAGGTCGCTTGGTCGCGCACGCGTTGCGGTGATGGGGCCGCTGCGCGAGGCGATCGTGACTGCGAACCTGGCGTCGTCGCTCGCTGGCTACGGTACCGCCTCGACTGACTACAACCCGATGCAGATCACCCTGCGTCGGCGTCGCGAGCCAAGTGCAACGAGTGCGTACAACTGGACCATCTCCGAGGTGGCGGTCACGAACACGGTCGTCACGGATCGCGTGTCGCGCAAGAACCTCACGTCCGTCATTGGCATCGTCGGCAAGTCGCCTCATACGGCGCGCGTCTACATGCACGAGCACATCAACGCGGCCAGCTTTGGCGACTTCAAGGTGTGCACATTGCGCTACGACGAGTCGCTCCTCGACGCCAAGGTCGTGGAGGCGTGCCAGACCGCCGCGTCGGGCATGCGCTGCCAGTCCGCAACAGCGGCGCGCGTGGTGCCCATTCCGGGCGCGCGTCTTGACGCAATGTGGTGCTCGACGCGTGTGCTCTACATCTTCAACGACGTCTACAACGCCTACACCTCTGTCGACGCGTCGGCGACTTTTTCGGATGCCTCCACGGTCGCGTGGTCGTCGTCGGATGCCGCACGCGGCATCTTCGTGGCGGCCGACAGCACGGGCGCCACCGTGGTCGGAATTGCGAGCGAGGCGCCGACAGCCTACAAGGCGATCCAGCCCGCCGGAATGCGCGTGCGCGTTGGCAGTAAGGTGAAGGTGATCACCAACAACCTCGCGCAGGAGAACTCAACGCTCGAGGACCTGCACGCCTACATCGTGGACCCGGGCGAGGAGTACGCCACGGCCGCGGAGAAGGCGGTTGTGCTGGAGACCATCACGCCGGCGCAGAACACGACGGCGCCTGCAATCAGCATCACTTTCCGCGAGATTGGGCATCTGTCGGGCCTGGCGGCTTACACGCTCACGCGGTCCTCGAACGTGGCGGGCGAGTGGTCGTCGGACGGCCTCGCGGTGCTTGCGTCGGGCTCGACGCCCAACCTTCGCCCGGGCTTTGTGGAGGTCTCGCTCGCCTACACGCCCACCACGCAGCCCTTCGGCGAGCTGCAGACGATCAAGGGCACGATGTTCGTGGAGCCCTTTGATCGGCAGCACATCCGCACGCTCTCGACGCACGTGAGCGTCGTCAACGGAACTCTCTCGAGCATCACGGGCACGGACGCGGAGACCGTCTACGTGGTCGCCCTGGTGCGCGGCGCCGCGGGGAGCGCGCACGCCACGGCGGGTGTCCCCGCGGCCGTCATCGTGTACGAGGCCGGGGCGTACTACGCGCGCCGCATCAACGCAGCCACCGGGACGTGGTTCGACGAGGACTTCGCGCCCGATGCGATGGTGATCCCGTCGAGCACCGCAGTCGTTGGCCACCTCACGAATGCCGTGGCGTTCCACACCTACACCGGCGCGTCGTACGGCGCCGTGGTGTCGGGCAAGACCTACGTGGCCACGCTCAACGCAACGACGGTGTGCCGCGGCACGGTTTCCCTTACGCTGCCGGGCGCAGGGCTCGAGAACCTGCAGTGCGGCGCGCACGGAATCGAGGTGACGGGCCTTGGGCGCGCCTTCAACGCGACGCAGGTGCACAACGCCTGGCTCCTCAACGACGGGTCGCGCCTCGCTGTGCACACGTGCCTCTACTACAGCTCGACGGACTCGAACAACATCTGCCACATCCGCACCTTCGACTTCCCGCCCTTCGGACAGCTTCCGCCGACCAACATGAACCACACGGTGATCTGGACGGGCACGGCGGGAAAGAGCGCCGACACGACGCTCACGCTGACGGAAACCGCGCGCAGCGCGACGGGCGCGCGGCGCTACATCCTGACGCAGTCGAACTACTACTCTGGCTTCACGACTACCACGGGTGTGCCGTACCACGCGGCGGTGAGCGCGAGCGGTGCCGTCGGCTCGTGGGTGCGCGTGGTGCCCCTGCCGACGGAGGAGCCCTACACCTCGCTGACCGTGGGTCCGACGCCGGGACCGCTCACGTTCCTCAAGTACGTGGTGTGCGACCCCACGGCGCGCACCGCCACGCACTGCGTCGGCGTCAACGATGCGGGTGTGCACCCGTTCTTCTTCCCGGGCGGCCTCGCGGCGGATGTGTCGACGACGCCGAACGACGCGCGCCTGGGACAGAGCATCCTGACGGGGTGTGATGTGGGGACGTACTGGGGGGTGCGCATGGACCCGCGCCTCTCGTGGGCGACGACGGGCGAGAAGGGACACCAGCTTGGCGTCGTGTGTGCCATCGACTCCTCCGTGCGCTCGATCCTGATGTTCCAGTTCAACACGGGCGCGAGCGAGACGGCCGATGCTGGGTTCCGGATGCACCGCGCCGAGCGCTACTTCGCCGCGCGGGACGCATTCGCGAGCTTCTCGCAGTTCTGGGGCCCGATCGCGTTCGATCCCAACGGCAACGGGTTCTACGTGATGGACAACACCGCGTACGGAAGTGGTGTGGGTGGCGGTGCGTCGCTGCTGCGCGCCAAGTTCGACGCCGTCACCAACACGCCGCGCATCGGGCCTGTTGCGGAGGAGGCAAACGGCTTCCTCATCCTCGACACGTGGATGCCGCCCGCTGCGGGCGCGACGGAGGACTCGGACGGCAACGCGCCGCTGGCCGAGGAGGGCTGCTCGTCGAGCAAGGTCACCTTCGAGCGCACGGAGGATTACTACGACTCGGACGGGCACAAGGTGGGTGCGGCGACCAACGAGTTCATCTTCCAGCTCACGCACGCGGCAACGAAGCGCTTCGCGACGTCGAGTGTTGACGCGCCGAACCGCATCCGCATCAACCTGCGCACGCCGAACGGCACGGCCATCAACGTGGGCCTCGACGCGGACCTGCGCGGTGAGGACTGGACCTACACGTACCCCGCGAACCTGTACTTCCCGACGCGCAACCAGACGCTCGACGGCTGGTTCGACGTGCGCGTGACGTGCGTCGATCCTCACTACAACCCCGAGGTGTCTTCCACCGCGGTGCGGATGCTTCTGTCGAGCAACTGCGCGAGCTACGGCCTCGATCCTGGCAAGCAGTGCCAGTCGTGCCACACGCATCTCACGCCGTCAGGCACCCTCTGCCTCGGCTGCACGAATGGCAAGTTTGGACCCGATTGCACGCTTTCGGTCGACGACTGCGCCAAGCAGATGTGCGGCGACGGCACGACCTCGTACGGCGACTGCGTGCAACCCATCGCAACGACGGATGCCAAGGGCGACGCAATCTCGTCCGGTGTGACGTGCTCCTGCGACGATGGGTACTACGGCGCCGGCTGCGACATGGACGCAACGGAGTGCCGCGAAACGCGCTGCGGCGACCGCGGCGACTGCGAGACGCCTCAGACGGGCTGCACGTGTGACGACGCGTTCGAGGGTGCCACGTGCGGCTCGTGTGCGCAGTGGTTTGCGGGCACCTCGTGCGACGAGTGCGCGAGTCCGCTCCACGACATCGACGGCGGGTGCGAGACGTGTCTCAACGGTGGCGTGCATCCGAACTGCGACACGTGTGCCAACACCGTGGTGAGTGGCGTGTCGGTCCCGGTCTTCTTTGAGCGCGGCAACTGCTCGGGCTACGACCCGAAGACGGGCACGGTGGTGCTGCGCACGAAGGAGGTGTGCAATCGCGAGGTGTGCGGCCCGGGTGTGTGCCTCGTGGGCGGCGGCTGCGACTGCGACAAGTGGCACGTGCTTGACGAGCGCTACGTCAGCAACGACGCCACGTTCATGGCCGACGTCAACAACAAGGCGTGCGTCTACTCCGAGAAGATGAAGACGTGGTACACGGTTGGTATCACTGTGATGTCTGTTGTCGCGGTGGTGGCGTTTGCCGCGTTCCTCGGGTCGACTGTGTGGGGGTACTCGCTGTGGATGCGGCTGAAGACCTTCGGGTTCCGGCCGCTGAAGCCGTGATGGACGGGGTGTCGGGCGTGTGTCCTCGCGAGTGTTTCTGGATTTGATGGGGTTGCGCGCGTGATTGCGCGTGCGTGGTGGTGTGTGGGAGATGAGTTGGGTGAGTGATCGGAGGGGAACGAGCGCGGGTGTGCGTTCGCGCATTGAAGAGGGTCCGTTCCGTTTCGTCCGCCACAACCCGACCGACCCGCTCCGCGCCATGCATCATCCCTCACCTCGGCAGCCTGAGCTTGCGCTCACCGAAGGGGCGAACGCGGACGCCCAAGACGCGAGCGACACGAGCGATGTGGACGAGCCTCGCTCCGCACCCGCCTCGCCCGGGCCGGCGTACGAGCCCGACACGCCAGCGGCGCCCCCGTCGCCACCCAAGGCGAACGCACCCCCTGCGCCGCCGATGCCGTCGGTGGCCGAGCGCGCGGCTGCGAACTTCCGCGCGATGCGCGAGGGACGCCCGAAGCCGTTCGAGGACCCCACCGCCGCTGAACGCGCGGCCGCGAACGAGGAGGCGGCGCGCGCAGGCACCACCAAGGGCGAGCGCGACCCAAGCACGCTCGACCCGCTGCACGAGTTCTACATCCAGGACCCCAGCACCCGCAAGAGTCTTCTGGCGGCCTACATGCTTGCGGGCATCGCGCACCGCCTGTTGCTGCTGACTGCCATCATCGCCACGTTCGCGGATTCGTCGCTCCTCGATGCCTGCTTCGTGGCGGTGTGCGCGTTCACGCCCTCGCTCGCCTCGCGACACGTGTGGCGCTCTCTGATGCGGCAGCGCGAGCCGCACCGCGCGCTGCGCGTGATGTCGTGGTGGGGCCTCGTGGGGACCACCATTGCGATGGCGCCCTACGTCGCGACGCGCGCCTTCGGGAGTGTGATTGTGTCGCTCTTCACGGCGGACGGGATTCTCACAGCCGCCTTCGTGAGCGACTCGAGCGGGCGCACGTCGCTCGCCGCGGCACCGCGCTTCAGGACCCTGTTTGCCTTCACGCGCTCGGTCGGGCTCGTGCCCAAGGCGATCACGGTGGTCGCGTGCGTCGTGGCGGTGCTGCACCCGCCTTCTGCGATCGTGTTCGCGATGATGGCGTGGTGCTGCGACCTGCTTCTGCACGCGGGTGCGATCTGGATGGAGCGCAAGTTCGTCCGGAACCGCCGCGCGGTGGTGCGCGGCGATCGCCTGCGTCGCCGCCAGGCGGCAGCGGGAGACGAAGAGGACGACAACGACGTCTCGAGTGCCATGGACAGCGTTTATTCCATCGACGGCAACGACGGCGACCTCAGTGACCAGAGCGACTCGTCGGGTGACGAAGACGAGGGTGCTGGGGTGTACGGCAACGCGCGCCGGATGCGCCGCATGGGGCGCGCGGAGCCCGACTCCGAGGATCTGGTGTCGGACGCACCCGCGCCTGCCCTGACGCCAACGCCCAGCGCGGGGTTCAGTTTTGTGCAGGCTGAGCAGCAGGCGCGGGCGCACGGGCTCGGTGGCCTTCGTGTGCCACGCGCACCGCCGCGCAAACCCGGAAGCGCGGGTGGCGCGCTTGTAAGCACGACCGACACGGAGCACATCAGCGATCTCTCCATCCACACGCGATACCGCGACATGGTGACGTTTGTGGCTTCGATGTTCGGCACGCCAACGAGCGACGCGCAGGAGCGGCGCACTGTGTATCGCGCACTCGCCGTCATCAGCTTCGCGAACGGGTTCACTTCGGGGGCCATCGAAGTGTCTCGCGCCGCGCTCGCCCTCGTTCTCACGCGCACCGACGCGTACACAATCATGCTTGGCGCCACGATTGCCTACCTCAGCGCTATCATCGGCGCGTGGCTCGTTGTGAACCACGTGGCGCCTAGGCAGGCCGGGCGCGCGCTCTCCTTTTTTGTGCTCTTCATCTACATCGCGTCGGTGGTGGACGTGATGACGGGCGGTCGCGACCCGTCGTTGCTTACGCTCACGCATATCGTGGTCACGATGACTTCCGAGTGTTTCAGCGCCTACTCGGACTGGGAGGCCGTGCGGTGGTGCGGTCTTCCCGAGAATCGCTTGCAGTACGTCGCCGACCTTTTTACGTACATGGCGAGCGCGCAGTGGATCGGAACACTGGCGGGTGTTTTGATTGGACTCGTCTTCGCCAAGCAAGGAGACTACAACGTCTTCACCCCGATCGCTCTCGTCGGAATCGCAGCCACCTTTGCACACAGGCACGTGGAGCGGTCCTTCGGAAAGCTTGCAGGCGAATCGGAGCGCGATCTGGACATTGCGATGGTTGTGGCGCGCCGCGTGTCTCTCGTGCACTCCGAGACCCGGACGGCCGGCGGGCCTGGCGGGCGCACGTCTGTGGACACGCGTTTCGTGCTCGGCCACGCGACGCGCAGGTGACGAGTGTGTGCGATGTGCTCGCAAAGGGCGCGCAGAAGTGCGCGCGCGGCGTTGTTGGCGTGCAGAAAGAGTGGCGCGGGTGTGAACGAAGGGCAACTTGAGCGAACGCGAGTGATCGGTGGCGCCGGTGCGGGGCGCTATAAGCAGGGGGTGCGCGGGGGTGGTCGTGCTTCCAACACCGCAAGACTCACCGCTCCTCGTGCGTCTCTTCGCGCCCGCACCCCACGCCCCCCGACTCGTCCTTGCCCTCGCACCTCGCACACACCCGTCCCGCGCCCCACCCGCTTCCTCATGTCCCAGGCTGAAGGCGCCGTGTCTGCCGCAAAGGTGCAGCTCACCGCGATCGCGCACACGGGCGGCGCGGTGGTGCACCTGATCCTGCTCGTGGTCTACTGGGCGCTCTTCGGCTTCGGAAGTGAGGACTTCACCCTCTACTACCGCGTCCGGGGTGCCATCTACGACACCGTCACGCTCCCCTCCATCTGCCCGCTCGTCACCGGCGTGGTGGCCTACGTTCTCACGATTGGAGTCGCGCTTGCGGACTACAAGGGCGCCTTGACGAAGACCGCGGGGGGCAACAAGTTCATGAATCCGCGCTTCTTTGTTCTCGTCCTGTCGTCCATTGGCATGGGCGCGGCCGCTGTGTTCGTTCTGTGCGTCGCCGGACTCACCGAGGTGTTCTCTATCATCGGCGCCGCCGTGTTGTTTGCGATGGCGGCGATTCTGGACGCCGGCTCCGGAAACGCGCCGCGCGTGATGGCGGTCGCCGTCGCTCTGATGCGCGCCGTCACACCCGCCCTGACCTTCGCGACTGCCTACCTTAGCAACCACACCACGGGTGCAATCTCGCTCTCCGATCGGCGCTACAACATCGTGGTGATCTGGTTTTCGGTCTCGTGCGCCATCTTTGCGGTGGAGGTGCTTTCGGCGCTCTTCCAGACCCCCAAGATGCAGCTCGACGAAAAGTCCGACTCGGCTGTCTCTGTCCTCAACCGCTCGGCGGGCGGGTGGTGGGAGACCATCGCCACCGGGCTCACGTTCAGCATGCGTCGCGTGTGGCCGAACAGGTACGGGAATGCCGTGCTGCTGAGCACCAGCTCGCCCGATCGCCTGCGCGTCAGCATCGACGAGGCGCGCAAGAAGCTGATCCGCTCGGACTCGGTGATCTACTTCCTCTACGCCGTTGGCACGATCGTTGTGTCCACCGTCGTCGCACAGGACAACGACACCACGTACGACGGGTACGGCGTCGTTGAGATGTACGCGGGCACGGTGCGCGTCTACGCGGATGCGTACCAAGCACTGCTGTACCTCGTGGTGTTCGCCTTTGCGACTCCGCCCATCTTCACGGCCATCGAGACGCTCGTTGTGTTCCTCATGCCGAAGTGGTTCGAGATCAACATGATTGGCTCGAAGACGAACGAGACCATCACGCGACCGGGCGCTCGCGCGATCCTCGCAGTGGCGACACGGATGCCGCTCGCACTTTCGTTCTCGGCAAGCATCACGCTGCTCTACATCGCGCTCGCGTCGGTGTTCTCTGTGACTGAGGTGGCGCACTTCCTACTGGGGGGCGCCGTGCTGGCGGCAAGCGTGAGTTCGCAGATGCACCTCACACCCGATAGCCCCGTCGTCTACATCGTTGGCATTGCAATGGGCTACACCTACGTGCTCGGCAACAGCGGGCGCCTGATGTGGGCCGCGCGCAACCACGCCGGTCGCACGCTCACCACGGGTGCGTTGTGGACGTTCTGGACGTTCGTCGCCGTGGTCTCCGCAATCGCGCTGTGGGGAATCATCGTGCGCCGCATCAAGCGTTTCATGATGGTTGCCAAGGCGCAGGGTGCCTTGGCCGCAACCGTGGACGTGGTGTCGGGGGCCGCCAAGACCGCTGGCAATCTCGTCGCGAATGCCACGGCCGACACCAACAGCGACGCGACGCCGCTGGTGTCGGGCAACGCGGCTTCGTCGTCGGGTGTTGAGAAGCGCAGTGTGCCCATCAGTGACATGTTCGAGCTCATCACGGTGCCCGTCGTGGTGTTCATCGGGCTCAGCGTGATCACCGGTGTCGCGCTCGGCATGGACGGTGTCTTCGAGGCCCCCACGGTGGTGGTGTGAGACGGAGACGCGTGGTTCGCGGTTACGTGCAAGGTAGTGGGGGGTATGGGGGGGTGTGGAGCGGTTGCAAACGAACAGGTCGGGTGTGTGTGGGCGGGTGAGGTGTGTCCAAACTGCCATTTCGGTTCCACCTCGCGCCTGTGCGCTCCACCAGTCTCACACCGCGTCGTCGCCCCCCGGCTGCGACCCTCGAGTCGGCGCGCCTCCACCCGATCGCACCTCGCCGTTCACTACGGTAGCAGATCGCGCGGAACGGCGCGCGAGATCTTGCAGATACGCCAAAGCGTTGCGCGCCTCAGCGAGCTCGCGCTCTTGGCGCGCACCCGCCGCAAGAAGACCACGCGTGTCGCCCTCGAGCTTCGCACTCAACAAACGAAGGCGCGCGTTCTCGGTGTCCAGCGCAGCACTACGCAGTCGCTCTGCCTCCAGCTGCGACCGAACCGTCGCAATCGTCTGCATCGTCACCGTGCGCTCTGTGACGACGGAGTCGCGCGCGCGCTTCGCCTCTGCCGCAAACGCCCCGCGCTCGCGCTCCAGTGTCTCCACGTCGCGCTCCGCTTTGCGCAGGCGTGTCGCCAAGTCCACCGCCTTGCTAGAAAGTGCACTGTTGTCCATGCCCAGCAGCGCGACCTTGCGCAGCTGCTCGTCGATGCGCACCTGCGACTCCGCTGCCTGTGCTTCCAGAACGCGTGCGCGATCGCGCGCCGACGCCGTGTCCGCTGCGGCCGTCGACGCGCGTAGCGTGGCCGCAACCTCGGCGCGTCGCGACTCCTCCAGCTGCTTTGTCAGCGCGTCGATGCGAGACTGTTGCCGCGCCGCCTCCCATCGCATCGAGTCGGTGGCGCGCTCCACCTGCCCCTCCATCACCTTGACGCGAGCGGTAATGTTGGCGCGCTCCGCGTGCGCCACCTCCAACGCGCGCGACAACTCTTCGCACCGGATGCGCGCCACCTCGAGCTCCGCGGCCGTTGCGCGCGCCTGTGCGTCCGACTCGACAGCCGTTGCCACCACCGCCACCGCGGGCTCTTCAGGAACCGGCGGAAGCGGCGGCGGCGGCGGCGCGGGCGGTGGTACGGCCGCGGGAGGAAGCGTGATCAGGCCGCGCGCGCCTACTCGCGAAGGAACATCCTCCTCCGGATCCACAAAACTGCGCACCTCGCTCTCGGGGAGTGCCTTCTCGTCATCCTCGTTCTCGTCCTCGTCGCTACCTTCGTTGCCGTCCCCTTCCGTGTAGACTGGAACATCGAATTCGTCCTCCGCACGACGATCGATCGGCATCGGTGCCGCTTCCTTGCTCGCACTCGTGTAGTCTCCGATCTCGACCAGCGCGTCGTCGGGCAAGCGCGGACGCAGCGTGCCTTTCTTCCGAAGCCCCTTTATCGCGCTCGCGACCGGGATCTGCCTTGCGCCACTCGACGCACGAGCCGCCTCTTGTGCCGAAGCGGCAACACGCAGCGAGGGGGGCCCGTCCGCTTCGACCGGCGCGACGGCGCGCGCTGCTAGCTGCTCGTTCGCATCGCGGAGCGCCGCCTCGGCTGCGCGGAGGTGGTCCTGAAGTTGCACGTTCTCCTCCAGCACGTCGTCCAGCTGCGCGTACAGGTCCGACGCCTCCTCCACGCTCAGACCGAAGGGAGTCGGGCGTCCCGGTGTTTCGCCCGCCGGAAGCTCGTCCGTCGGTACCGGTGGTGGTGGCTTGGCGGGGGGCGGCGACGGCGGGCGCGACGACGCCGCGCTTGCCGCCACTGCCGCAGCGGCCGCCGCGGAAGCTGCTCCCGTGGGCTCATCGTCCGTCTGCACCGACACCGCGCGAACGATCAGGCGCGAGCGCGCCTCGCACACACCGCACACCAGACCCGCCAAGCGGCGGCGCAGGTCAGCGTTCTCTGCGCGCAGCGACTCGATGCTGTCGAAGGCGTTCACGACCACGTGGTTCTTGACGTTGCGCATGTCGGCTGCCACGCGAAGCGTCGAGAGCGTGTCGTGGGCATCCAGCACGCCACTCGAGACGGTGCCAATCATCACCGCGCGCGCGTTGCCGCCCAGGGTCGGGCGCAGCAGGCGCGTTAGGGTCGAGTCGTGGTACGGCACGTGCTTGGTCCTCGCCGAAAGCGAGTGCGCCACCCGGCGTAGCGCAGCGAGATCGCTGTTGATGCCACACGCCTGGTCGAATAGCACACCCGACGCGTTCGAACGCCGCACATCCTCGCTGCCCGCCAAGTCCACCAGGGTCAGTGTCGAGACGTAGATTCGAGGCGACGCGCCGCCCGCGCGCACCTCCAGGTTCAAGCGCGTCAGCATATGCGTGCGCGACGATGCTGCGTTCATCGCCGTGCTCCCCACCGCGCGCCGCTCGCACGCGACGGCGTAGAACTGCTGCGCCGCACTCAGACCGTCGACGAAGGGGGAGTTTGGCTTCACCACGTGCGGCGCGAGTGCGTGCACCACGAGCTCCTTGCGCGAGCCGTCCGCATTGACGTCGAGCAGGTCGAAGACGCGCTTTCCGAGCACCTCGACCGACGAGATCGACATCACCACGCGGTGCGTGTCAGGCATGTCGTCGATTGCGTCGAAGATCGCGCTCATCAGGCGCAACGCGATGCCGGGGTCCGCTGCCGTTCCCGTCATGGTGTGCGTCTTGCCGCTCCCCGTTTGGCCGTAGGCAAATACAGTCGTGTTGATGCCCGCCAGCATGCGTTGCAGAAGCGGTGCCGCGCACGTCCGGAAGACCTGTTCGTTGCCCGTGTCGCCCGCGAACACACCGTCGTACGCAAACGTGTGCCACGACCGGCTCCCGCCCGCACCGACAGTTGCGCCACGCTCCTCCTCCGTGCCCGCGTCGCTCGCATTTGCGGAAGCGGCATCCTTGGCGTCGACCAATGGCGCGGCGACACTCGAGGGGCGCGGAGGCGTGCGGATCGTCACGCGACCCGTCTCGGGATCCACTTGAAGCGGCACGAGGCCCGACGACAGCGCCGACACCGCGCGGTGCACCGGGTCGAGCTCAGGGCGCACGCGCACAAACACCAGGATGTTCGGATCATCCACAGCACTTGCCGCACTCGGGGCCTGGCGGGGTGGCAGTGGCGGCGCGGCGGCGCGACTCGGTGGCATTGCGACCGAGCTCACGGATTGTGGTATCCAAGGTGGGCTCGGCCAAGCCTTCGTAGGCGCGTTCGCGCACCCACCCGAGCGCGCCCCACACCTCAACCCACCCGCCGTCGCTATGGCGGAACCACGCACCCCGACGCACTCCGACCTCCTGCGCGACGACTTGCGCTCTGCGCTGCGCCAGTGGGGCGCCGAACGGACGCGGAGCGGCTCTGCGGCACTTCGTGTCCTCGAGTCGCCCTCGCTGGCGCTCCCGCTTTACTTTTTGCGCGACCTCTCTACCGCAGCGGGCATTCTGCAAGGCTACAAGCACTGCATGCTGCCGCTCTCTGTCATTTTCTCAGCCACCCGTGGCTCGCGCGACCACGTAGAGCTCGCGCCTGTGGTGTGCGAGTGCCTTCACGCGCTCTTCACACCAGCTTTGCAAGACCGTGCCTCGCGCTGCGCTACGCTGGCGATCGTGACGGCGATGCACGTGGTGAGCTTCCGCGACCCGACGCACCAGGCGCGAGGCGCCGCATCCGCGCCCGACGATCTGCCCGTCATTCGGCGCGGCGAGTCGGGCACCTGCTTCGCCGATCACCTTGAGGAGGGCGGTGACGTGTCCCTGCGCGCGCTGGCGCAGGCTGTCGGTCCGGCGTACGCGCGGCAATGGCTGCGCGACGAATCAGCCGATCTGCAATTTGTGTACTTTGTGTCTTCGTGGGCGAAGCTTCACTTCGACCTCCCGCGTTCCGACAACCCGCGCCAGGCCCCGCCCGCCCCCTTCTGCGGCTTCTCGGAGCCCGCCTCGCAGTGCGCATGCGATCGAGCGTGCACCTCCGAGGGATTCGAGAAGTACGATGCAGACTTTCTGCCTCGCGGCGCGCACGCCGAAGAGCTTCGGTTCGTGCTCGAGATCAGCATTTACACCAAGTGCCTCCCGCATGTGGCCTCGGGGCGCCTCCCGCGCGTGTTCCACGACGCTGCGCTCGCACTCGAGAGCATCCGAACCGGCGACTTCAAGGGCTGGGCGTCGCTGCTGTCGGACCATGAGTAAACCACCCTTTTTCAAATCGCGCGTCCATTTTCAAATTTGACCGGTTTGCTCAAAATTTGTGGCTTGTGGGGATCCCGGGCGCAACTTTGCGCAGAAACGCGTGCACGCGTTTTCGCGCGCGACCGCCTCCGGGATCCCCACAAGCCACAAATTTTGACAAAATCGACCTGGTCGTGTCGGGAACGCGCGACACCCTGAAAGAACTTGAATTCCGTGAGTCGGCTCGGACGGGGATGGGCGAGGCGGTAGGCCAAGGCGCGCACTCGCACAACCCGACCCGACCAGCGGGCGCACGATGAGCACCCCGGCGCCCGCCGCATCATCGTCCTCGCCTGGTCGCGCGCCCGTCGCGACCCACCAGATGCCACCACCGCCACGCCGGGTGGCGAGGGCGGTGGCACAGAACCAACCCCAGACGCTACCCGAGACGGTCGTTGGTCCATGCGGCTGCACGCTGGGCTTCGTGAGCTCGCCCATCTACAGGCGCGCCCGCCGTCGCTGCCCCCGCCACTCGGCGGGTCGTGGCTTCTTTGTGCGCACCAAAGCGGGTGGCACGCAACAGGACTTTGCCGATCTCGTGCGCTCAATGACGCCGCAGGTGTGCGCGATGCGCGCGTCGAACCTCGATTTCGGCGTCGTGGTGTGCGAGAAGGACACCGTCCTCTGCATTCCGATCCTGACCGTGCTTCCGACCACGATCAGCTACGTGTGCCCGTTCTGTCGCTCGCACGCGGACGAGTTTGGGCACTGGCGCACATCTTCCGCCGCGCCTGTGCCAGGTCCACTCCCCGTGATGGGCGAGATTGTCGGCGGCGGGGGGTGCATGCCCGACCCTGAGTCCGCGCGAGGTGTGCACTTTGTGGGCTCGCCACCGCGCCTCGACGTTCGCGCTCTGCGCCAGGGCTACTTGGTGATCGTCCGCAGCACGTGCGTTTGCGTCGAGTCGCACAACATTGCGCTCTTCGTGGTGCACGACACCGCGATCTCGCAGGACGGCGTGGCCTACCGCGCTACACTCGAGGGCGTGGAGCGGCTGGAGCCCGCGCCTCCGCCCCGCGCCGTCCCCGATCCGCGCGCCGCGGCGGAGTGGGAGGAGCCCCTGGTGAGTGCTGCGCAGATGAGCGAGGTCGCGCGCGTCGCCGCGCTACCCGTTCCACCGCCCGCCGGCACCACCGACCACGGTGGAACGTGGGGGATCAACACGGGCGGCGAGTTGCGGCTGTCGTATTGAGCGCCACACCGCGGGCGGAGCGTGCGGCGGTATGAAGGCCACGTTCACCATCGCATGCCCCGCACACGCGCACCACACTTCAACCGCGACAGGGGCTCTCAACGCACGCCGACTGCAGCGCGCTCTCGTATTGCGATCGCGTGTACGGTGCACTCCTTGGCGCCGCCTCGACAGCTCTCCGTCACCGACCTTCGCCCCGGCATGCAACACTGCTACTGGCTGTTCGCCTTCGCGCTGTTGGTGCTGTATGCGACGGCGACGGTCGTCGACCCCGTGTACAAAGTGAACACGTACACCGATTCCTACATCCTCTACTCTCGCCCCGTGTTCGCCACCGAGACATGCATGTTCATATCGGCCACTGGAACGACGCAACTCAAGGCGTACGGTATCTGGGCGAGCAACAACACACTGGCATCCAGTACTGTCGTCTTTGCGAGTGGGATAGCTGGCTGGATAGCACTTGCACAGAATAACACTATTCTGGCCCATTTCTTGTCCGACAGCAATGCGCTCCGAATCAAAATTGCGATATATTCCGTGAACAAAGCGTCGTGTGGGTTAACGCTGATATCGAGTCCCGTTTCCATTTCTAGTAGTTGGACGAATCAGGAACCAATTCCAGTGTCTGCAACGGGAAACGGCACGTTTCTGTACACTGGGAATGGAACCAGCGACATGGGGATGCTCTATGCACCCATCTCACCATACGGCGTGGTGGGCACGTGGCAATCGCTCTTTGACATCCGATCGTGTACGATATATGGTGGATCGCGAACAGCTTCATCTACTCCTGTGCGTACACTATCCGCAATCGAGAACGGTACGGCTCTTGTGGGTATGATAACAAGGCCACAGGCGGCTGTGACATCGACAAGTGGAGCACCGATGTTTACCTACATCAAGCTAGACTCCACAACTGGACAAACGTCGTACTGCACGACCTGGGTAGAATCGCAACACGGTACGTACGGCTTTGTAGATGGAGGCACAGGACAAGCTTCTGCCATTCTACCGGACGAGCGGTCCCTTGTGGTGTATGTGTTTACGAACGCATATGTATGGCGAGTTATCAAGTACTCGTTTCCCGTTTGGGATCGAACAGCGTTGTCGGCAGCGAGCAGTACAATCTACTATATGATTGCATTCCACACACATATTTTCTTTCGCCGATCTGAAGATCTCGTTGCAGGGTTTCCGGACGCAACTGACACGGTGGTCAACGCATCGACGCTGAACGGTCTGGGAAACGGTTTCTCTGCGGTGTCTCCACAAGGGCGCTACGTTGCATTCACCGAGCGGCGCTCGTCTGGTGCTTATAATGGACAGATATGGATCGGAACTGCATTTTGCCCAGCGGGGCAGTACAAGTCGAACACGAACTGCTACCCGTGTGCTGCCAATACGTACCAGCCAACCTACACGTACAACGATTCTGCGATCGCCTGCATCACTTGTCCAGATGGTACCACATCCGATCCCGGGTCTTCTTCATGTGTGTACGCGAATTGCGACGCTGGCACCGCCGGGGCGCCTCCCTCGTGCTCCGCCTGCGCTGCTGGCAAGTGGGCCGCAGCGGGGCAATCCGCGTGCACGGACTGCCTTCCGGGTACCTACTCGACCGCCACTTCGGCCACCTCGATCGACACGTGCACTTCGTGCGCGGCCGGCAAGTACTCGGGTGCCACGGGTGCCTCAGCAAGCGACACGTGTGTTGTGTGCGACTCGGGCACCTACTCCACAACAACGGGCGCATCTTCGAGCGGCGCGTGTGTGGCCTGCGCGGCGGGCAAGGCCTCGCTGGCAGCGGGCGCAACAAGCGCGACGGTGTGCGTGGACTGTGTGGCGGGCACCTACGCCACGGCGACGGGCACTTCGGTGTGCACAGATTGCCTGGCGGGTCGCTACTCGGCGGCAACAGGTGCATCGGTCGCGTCGACGTGCACGGACTGCGTGGCGGGCAAGTACTCGACAGCGGCCGCGGCGACAAGCGCGGGCGCCTGTGTGAACTGTGCGGAGGGCACGTACAGCTCGACGGTGGGGCTCGGTAGCGCGACAGGGTGCCTTTCGTGTGCTGCAGGTCGCTACTCCGTCACCGCGGGCGCGGACGAGGTGGGTGACTGCACCGCGTGTGGCACTGGGCGTTGGAGTGACGCAACGGGGGCGAGCAGCGCCGCAACGTGCACACAGTGCGGTCTTGGCACCTACAATCCGGACACGGGTGCGAGCAGTGCGGATGCGTGCGTCAACTGCGAGCCGGGGACGACGGGCGCTTCGCAAGGGCTTTCGGTGTGCGACGCCTGTGTGGCGGGCAAGTACAACACGTACGAGGGCTCGTGGTCCGCGGGTGCGTGTCTTTCGTGTGCGGAGGGCAAGTACTCCACCGTGACCGGTGCTTCGTCAAGCACGGTGTGCACGGAGTGCGGCGCTGGCAAGTTCTCGACAACACCCGCGGCCGACAGCGCGACGGCGTGCGAAGATTGCATCGCCGGGCGCTACTCGACAAGCACTGGCGCTTCGGCCTCCGCGGCGTGCACACTGTGTGTCGCTGGGCGCTACTCAACAGCGGTGGGCGCGTCTTCTTCGTCCGTGTGCGCGGCGTGCGTGGCAGGCACGTACTCGACGCTCGAGGGTGCTTCTTCGGTGACGGCGTGCACAAATTGCACAGCGGGCAAGTACTCTACGACGTCGGCGGCGGACTCGGAGCTCCTGTGCCTCTCGTGCGCGGCCGGCAAGTACTACGAGGGCACGGGTGCGGACGATTCGAGTGATTGTGTCTCGTGTGCCGCGGGCACCTACAGTGGCGTCTCGGGTGCGACGACGGCGACGACGTGCACAGCGTGTGCGGCGGGTCGCTGGGGCAGCCTCGTGGCTGCGACCTCGATACTGGCGTGCACGGGGTGCGGGGTGGGAACCTACAGCACTGCAACGGGCGCGTCGTCCTCGGCGGTGTGTACTTCGTGCGACGCGGGGCGCTACAGCTCTGCCACGGGCGTGAGCGCGGCAACGGCGTGTTCGGCGTGCGCCGGTGGGCGCTGGAGCGACGCGGTGGGAGCTTCACTGCCTGGGACGTGTGTGGCGTGCGTTGCGGGTCGCTACTCGGCGGCGACCGCGGCGACCTCAAACGCCACATGCGCCGAGTGTGGCGTGGACACGTACGCGGCGGCGGGCGCAACGGAGTGCGTGGAGTGCGGCGAGGGCGAGATCGCGCCCCCGGGTTCGCCGAGCTGCGCTCCGTGCGAGCCAGGACACTACTACGCGTCTGCGGGCGTGTGTGCGGTGTGCGCGGCGGGTCGGGCGACGGCTGCGTTTGCTTCCACGGTGTGCGCCAACTGCACGACAGGGCGTTTTGCGGCGGACACCGCGATGGAGGCGTGCGCCCCGTGTGGCGTGGGGCGCTACGCGCCTGGTTCGAGTGCGACGGAATGCACGGCGTGCTCGGTGGGGACGTTTGCAAACACAACAGGCCTCTCCGAGTGCTTCTTGGCTCCGATGGGGTCGTATGTGGGCATCACGAATGCTGGTGCGTCGGAGCTGTGCCAGGCGGGTCGTTTCGGCAACGCGACGTCGCTTTCGGTGTGCTACGCGTGCGATCTCGGGCGCTTCGGTCCGACAACCGGCCTGACGGCGTGCGATCCGTGCAGTGCGGGCGAGCGGCAGGACGCGACGGGCCAGTCTTCGTGCACGCAGTGCGAGACGGGTCGGGCCACCGCACTGACGGGCCAAGTCGTGTGCGCGGCGTGCGACGTGGGCCAGATTGCGGCGGCGGAGGGCTTGACGGCGTGCACGAACTGCACCGTGGGTCGTTTCCAGGCGTGGTCTGCTTCGAGTGCGTGCGACGCGTGTGAGACGGGGCGCTACGCCCCGACAGGCGGACTCGGCGCGTGCGTGGATTGCGTGTCTGGGAAGGCGCAGGCGAGCACAGGTGCTTCGACGTGCGCGCCGTGCTCGATGGGCAAGTTCAGTGCGGCAGATCGCGCGTCTGCTTGCACCGATTGCGTAGCGGGCAAGGCGCAAGGCTCCACGGGTGCGACGACGTGCGATGCGTGCGATGCGGGCTCGACGACGATCGTGGCGGGTCGGAGCGCGTGTTCTTTGTGCGCGACAGGCCGCTTTGCGGCGACGGGCGGCCTCTCAACGTGCTCGGCGTGTGCGGCCGGGCGCTACCAGGAGCACTCCGGCACTACAGAGTGCCATCAGTGCACGATCAACCACTACTGCGTGGAGGGCTCTACGGCGCCTGTGCCGTGTGCGTCGAACGCGCTGGCGCCGGCGGGCTCGAGTGCCTGCTCGCCGTGCCCCACGGGCTCGGTGCCCATCAGTTCGACGGAGTGCGGCGAGCCGGAGGTTCCGGACCCGGTGGACTGTGTGTGGGGTGCGTGGGTGGCGTGGGGCGAGTGCGAGGTGGATCTTGCGAACACGGCGCAGTGCACGCTCCGCTGGGTGCGCAGCATCGTTTCGGAGGCGCAGAACGGCGGAGTGGCGTGCGACCCCGATCAGACCGTTCGGTTTACGCTGTGCACCGGGTGCACGCCCTCGATTGAGTCGTGCATTTGGACGCCGTGGTCCGAGTGGACGACGTGCACCTTCGCGTCGTGCGGTGTGGATGGCGAGCAATCGCGCTGGCGCGCGCCTTCGACGCAAGACGACCCGAACGTGTGCACTGCGGCCAACATGCCGATTCAGTGGCGCTCGTGTCCTGCGTCGGCGAACCCGGCGTGTAGCTCCGAGTCGGCGGCCTCGGTGCGCGTGTCGCAGGAGGTGGGTGTGGTGGGTTGGGCGGCGGCGCTTGTGTGGGGCGTGGTGTGGGCGTGGTGGGTGATGGAGAGGCGGGACGCGTGAATGCAATAGAATTCAGCATGAAAACTCTCAACGTACTACACCACACGTGCGCGCGACCACCCACTTCAATCAGGGGCGTGTTGTTCGGGCGGGTAGCACCGCGCACACCCGTACGCCGAGCATTGCTCCCTCATCATGAAGCACGAAATGGTTCGAGCGGCGTCGGCCGGGTAGATCGTCTCGCCATCGACGATGCACTCCCACGGCATCGAAAAGTCGCGAAGCGACAGGAAGGGACGGGTGGTCATGGGCCCGAAGAACATCTCCACGAACGCGAGGCTGCAGCTGTGGTTGTCCTCTTCCTCGAAGTACTCGTTCTGACCCATGGCTTGTTGGATGAGGAAGTACAGCCGTGCGAGCTTGGGTAGTCGCCGCACGGGTGCGACTGCCGCCGAGGAGGCGCTCGAAGCGCCACCGGCCCCTTGGAAGTAGCGCTCAACGATCTCGCGCACGGGCGCGTAGCTCTGCGGTTCGCCGGGTTGCGCGGCACGCTCCCCGCGCTCGTCGGCGCGAAGGTACGGCTGCGCGAAGGCTGAACCGAAGGCGAGCGCGAGGAGACACCGATTGCTCACCTTGATGTCGCAGCCGGGGAAGTAGAGGTTGTACGGCTGCCACCTGACGTTCTGGGTGATTGTGAGATCGCGCAGGTCGGGCATCGAATCGCCGATTGCGCCGAGCACGCTTGCCCACGTCTTGGTGCCATTGAGTCGTGGCTCCTGAATCACGAGCCTCTCGAGCCCCGTCGCGCGACGGAGCGCCGCCAAAAGCGGTTCGAAGCCTTCCGTCGTCTCGTGCGCCGCGCGTTGGGTGTGCGTGAGCTTGTGCGCGGCAAAGGCCTTTCCCATCACGATTGCACGGATGTCGTCGTTGCGCCCGACCTCTGAGTAATCGAGCGTGGATCCATCCTCGCCGCGTGGTAGGTAGAGCATTGCGTTGAAGCGCAGTTCGATCGCGTGTCGCACGAGCGGTGGGAGTGCGAGATTGCCGGTGTGCACGCACGCGATCCAGAGCGTGCGCAGACGCGCGAGCATCGCGGGCGCCATCGCGCCGAGGTCGGTGACGCTGGGGAAGAAGCGCAGCGACACCAGGTTCGGGAACGGGTCGCCGTCGTGTTCGCGCAGGAACGTGTGCCACGCCGATTCGCGGAGCTGTGGCGAAGTCGTGAACCAGAGGCTCCCGAACAGCGCATGGAGCACATCCTCGGCCTTCGTCGAGCCCGTCGGGTAGTGGAAGAGCGTGGTTTGCTCTTCTGGCGCGTCCGGAACCACCATCGGCACACCGAGCTCCTGAAGATGCGGGGCGGACGCACGGATGGCGCGCAGGACGCTGATCTTGATGGCTTGGCGAACGTGCCCTCCGAGCCAAAGGCGGCGAAGCGCTGGCGCGTGTACTTGGAAGATGGCCGCGAGAAGGCGACTGAAGCGCGTGCAGTGCACCACGGCGTCGAAGTCGTCCTCGTCGAAGATGTGATCGTGGTCGATTCCGAGCTCAATCACCTGAAGCGTTGCCAGCGTGGTTTGTATCCACGGCGCGTAGAACATCATCGACGGCGGCGACACACGCGTGAGGCGAAGGTGCACGAGGGAGCCGAGTGTGTAGCGTAGGCACCCGAGTTGCTGCTCGTACCACTCGCTCACGCCCTGCGCCCCCAACGACATCCAGTAGGCGTTGATCCGGCGTTCGTCGTCCTCGCGAGCCTCGCGTTCGCCGTCAAAGTTGCCGCGCCGGTCCCAGCGGTTGGTTGCCTCGTAGAGGAAGTGCGTCAGCTTCGCCACTTCGAGGCCCGGGCGCGCGTCGCGTCCGATCTGGAGGTCTCGCGCCACCGTCATCAAAGCCGTGTGGGCCGGCGGGTGCTGCCCGACGAGTGCGAGGGCGGAGAGCGAGAGCATGCCATGACGAAGCATGCGCGAGACGGCCGCGTTGGTGCGGTACGGGTTCACGCCCGTGAAAACCCCGTAGCTCAACGATCCGTCGATCACGAGCGTAGAGAGGTTGTTGCTTGTCGCAATCATCTTGCCGATGTGGTCCTCCATGCCGTCGATAAGAGGAGGTTCGCCGTCGTGCGAGACGCGGAAGTAGAGCGACTGCAGCGTGTTCTTACACGCCTCGAGGAGCGTGTACACAGGGACCAGGCTGGCGATGTCGCGAAGCAGAAGCGCCACGACGCGGAGCGCCTTGCAGTGCGATGCCAGGTGGTTGATGCTCGCCCCGACGATGTCGCGAGCACCCCTCGGGTTTCGAGACCACGAGTTGGTGTAGGCGAGATTGACGATGGAGCTGTTGGGGTCGTTCGCGCGCATTGCGGGTGTGCGCACCGCGATGGTGGTGAATTGGTAGTCGTCGGTCCCGCGCCACGGGCGCCATTCGATCCGCGGGCGGCTGGCGACGTTCCCGTCCCAGTGCGTGTCGATTTCGTGATGCGACGGCATTCGCACCGGTCGCGCTCGACCGTAGACTGCCCAGGTGCGCTCGACGACCGCCTTGTCGCGAAGCTCGTTGGCGTGATCGACCTCGTACGTGTGGCGCCCGTGCCTGTAGACGTCTTGCAGCGGGCGCCGCATGTTTGCGCGCCGCGGGCCGTACCCCGGAACGTCGTACCTCACGCTGCCGTACTTGGCAGCCGTCGTGCCACTGGGGTCCTGCAGCATCCACTGGCGGTAGATGGAGCGGAGGTACCGCACGCGCCACCGATCGCAGTCGCGGATGATGTCACGCATCATGAGGTGCACGGGCAGATTGAGTTGCCTGGCGAGCTCGCCGGTGTTGCGGCTGATTTCGGCGAGCTTGGTCTGGCTTCGCACGTCCAGGAAGGGCACGACGAACGTCTGGAACTCTCGCGCCGAAGCCGTGCCCATCAATTCATGCGCATTGGCGCGCGCGGGGAGGCGGTTGTGAGCGTCTCGTTGCTGGTCGAGCTCCACGCTGCCGCGCTCGTTGATGGCTCGCACGTCACTAGCGGCGTGCTCGCGCGACTTTTGTGCGGCCAATCGCCGCGCGCGTTCGCGCATCACCTCCGCCGTCGACCTGTCGGCCGACGAGGACGACGAGCTGCTAGAGCTGCTGGAGCTGCTCGAGCTGCTGGCGCCGCCGGCGGCGGTGGCGGCAGGTGCGACGAAGCCAACGGACGACGCGGTTGGGTTGGCGGCAGCGAAGGCGGATGCCGCGGAGTTCCCACGCCCTGGTCGCGGCGGGGGCGGTGCGACGCCCGTGCCGACGTCGCGCGCGTCGCGGAGCTCCTCGTCGATCTCCGGGTCGAGCTTGCCGTCGTCGGTAGCGCCGCGTGCGGGACGGGGCGGCATGGCGGCGTAGGTTGTGAGCGCACCTAGGTAACGACGGTCTTCTTCATACCCACGACCCCACCCGCCCCCTTCGCCTGGTCGTTGCTCAGTAGGGCGAGACGTTCCGCGTCGGGAAGCACCTCGCGCAGCCGTACATGAAGCACTTGCTCGACGACATCTCGCACGTCCTGGTCCCGTAGCGCGCGTTCGTGTAGATCGTGTGCTCGTTCACGATGACTTCGCGAGCCATCGTAAAGTGGCGCAGCAACACGAACGGGCGCCGAGGCGCAGGTCCAAAGAGAACACTCACGAACGCCCGGCTGCTGCTGTGGTCGGTGTCGCGCTCAAAATCCCGCGACGCGAAGTGGACCGCGGGGACATAGAAGTGCAACCGCGTGAGCCTGGAGAGCCGTCGCACGCCGCGCGCCGCACCGGGTGACAGTTCCACGAGCAACTTTTCTTCGCGCGGCTCGAAGAAGTCGCGTGCCAGTTCCTCCACAGAGTGAAGCTGAAGAAGGTCCCAATTCTGCGTTCGCGCGTACTGAGTGTTGTCGACTTGTTGAAGTGCGTCTCCGTATGCGGATCCGAAGGCCAGTGCGAGGAGACACCTGTTGTCGACTTCGTCTTCGCCGTTCAGCGGCAAGGAGAAGGTGAAAGGCGACGCTTGCAGGCTCTGGTGCACGAAGAGTTCGCGCAGGTTGGGCATAGAGTCACCGATTGCGCCCATCATGTCGAACCAATTGCGGGACCCGTTCATCTCGGGCTGTTGGATGTAGAGTTGCTCGACCCCCGTGGCGCGCCGCAACGCGTTGAAGAACGGCTTGAAGCCCCTAACCGTCGCGTTGACAACGCAAGCGTGTTCGTCGTCGTAAAAGAGAGTCTTGGCGGCGTTTATCACACGACGGCGGTGATCCTCGTTGCGCCCAACTTCGTCGAACGATAGGTTCACGCCATTTTCCTTGATGTCCGAGATGTCAATGCGAGCATGCAGCTCACTTGCTTCGTTGTAGAGCGGGTGCCGCGAGGCGTTGAACGTGTGCACGCGCGCGATCCAAAGCGTGCGAAGGCGCGCCAGCATTGCAGACGACATGTGATCGAAGTCGTGTACGTGCGGGAAGAAGCGAAGCGTGGTGAGCTTGGGAAACGGGTCGCCACCCGTTTCCTGCAGGAACTCGCGCCACGCGGACTCCGAGGATTGTGCGGACGTGCCGAACCAGTAGTTGCTAGTGCGGTAGAGAACGCCAACGTCCGTTGCCTGTGTGTCGATCTCCATGCAAGCGATGGCGTCTTGGGCGTCGTCGAGTACGACGAGGGGCACACCGAGCTCCTCGATCTGTGGCGCGTAGGTGCGGAGAGCGTGCAGGACGCGCTTCTTGATGGACTGCCGCGGGTGTCCGCCGATCCAGAGTCGCCGCAGGGCCGGTGCGCGAACCGAAAACACGGCGTACAGAAGCGTGCTGAGTTCCTCGCACGCGGGCAAGTCGTCGAGTTCGATGTTCTCGGCACCGCGCCAGTGGTTGACAATGTCCCGGGCTTGGTTTGGACGAAGGATGCGATCGAGACCGATCTCTAGCACTTGCAGCGTTGCGAGGGTGTGGTGGAGCCAGGGCGTGTAGTACATCATTGGCGGAGGGATGACGCGCGTCAGGCGCAGGTGCGTGAGAGCGGGCATGTTTTGCTGCAAACAGCGCATCTCGTCTTCGTGCGCCGTGCTCATCGTGCGCCGGAGCGCATAGAGTCCAGCCTCGCGAACGTACGTGGCGTACCAAGCATCGGCGGCCGGCTTGTCTGCCCGCGGCGGTGGGTTGTGTTCCCTTGGGTCGGTGTTGGCGTCGTAGTAGAAGCGCTCGAGTTTCGCCACCTCGAGCCCCGGGCGCGCGGTGCGGCCCATCTGCAAATCGCGCGCCACGCTCATCAGAGCCAGGTGTGCCGGGCAGCATTGGTCGGTGAGGGCCAGCGCGGTAAGCGAGAGGTTGCCACGGCGAAGCAGCTGGCAGAGGTTTTCGTTGAGGCGGTCGAAGTTGCTTGCCGAAAAGGACGACCACCAGGAGCCCCCCGAGACGATGAGGCTTGAGATGTTGGTGCACGAAGCGAGAGCGCTCACGATAGCGGTCATCTCGCTGGCGGCGGTCGCATCGTCGTACGCGTTTCGGAACGGCTTGTACATCGACACATCGAAGCACAGCGATTGCAGCGTTGCCTTCACCGCCTCCAAGAGTGCCGTCACGTCTCGCAGCGTGCTGAGTTCGTTCAGGCAGAGTGCCATCACGCGAACGGGTGGCGCGAGGTCGGTGATGTAGGGGAGCACATCGCGCACGTCGCCCGAGTTCCCGGTGAGGCGGCCCCACATGTTGGAGTACGCGATGTGGGTGACGGTGCGATTGGTCCGCTGGCCGGTCTCTGGGCGTAGGATGATTGCGGCGATTGTGCGCCGGTCGAGGTGGCTCCAGGGGCGCCAGGCTGGATCGGGCACGCGCTCCACGTCGCCGTCCCAATGGCAATCGATCTCGAGTCGCGTGGGAATGCGCGCCAGGCGTGCGCGCCCCATGATGGCCCACAAGCGCTGCTCGAGCACCTTGTTGTACCAATTGTCGCTCACACTCCGTACGCCCCACGCGTCGTCGCGGTTGAGGATGGGGCGCGAGTAGTTGTACACGTCCCTCTGTGCGAGACGAGGGTCGTGCGCGAGGACCCCGTCGGTGTCGCTGCGCACCCGCTTCAGGTACTCGAGATCGAGGTCTTCGATCATTTCGCGGATTGCCAGGTGCGCGGGCTTGGGCGAAAGCTGTGACAGCGCAGTTGTGGTGTGGCTCACTTGGTGCCACAGGAGATTCTGGTCCCTCGGGTTGAGCATATCTCGAAGGGTCTGGGCGAACAATGCAGACGTCACGCCGAAGTTTTCGGCGCTGTTGGGGCGCACGCCTTGGTTTCCGCCGCCACCGACTGCGCGAACATCGGCTTCCGCGCGGTCGCGCTGATGCCTCTCGCGCATCCGCTGGCGCGCCTCTTCCATCCGAGCGTTTGCTGAAAGAATGGCGGTGCTCGACGACGAGTAGGATGACGACGAAGACGAGGAGCTGCTGCTGCTGCTGCTCGCGGCGACGCTTCCCACCGAAGAGCGCGGTGCGTTTGCACCCGGTGGGGCGTACAGGCCCGATGCTGCGGCCAGGCTTGCTGCCGAGTTGCCCCCACCGGCGCGCAACGGCGGCGGCGCGCGCGCCGCGGGCGCGGGGGTGGGGTCCGAGACGTCGACGGGGTCGTCGAAGTCTTCGTCCTCGGACGCAGGGCGGGGCGGCATTGCGGGTGGCGGAGGGCGGTGTGATTGTGCCGTGCAAAACCAAACACGATCCCTTCATATCCGCCCGCGCCCCCCGCAACCGCACCGCTGGACTGGCGCCCTACGCAGTCTCCCCCGTTTGCGTGCCGCCCGACGTCGACTCTGCGAGCATGCCCGTCCACTCTTCGCCGAAGGGCTCCATGGGCGGCGAGCTGAGGAAGTTGTCGTCCTCGTCGTCCTCGTCGCGCCCGGTGTTGTAGGTATGATGAGCGTACTCGCCGAGGTCGCCCGTGTGCGTGGGCTCGTCGTCCTCCTCGTCGCGTTGCGCGCGGAGCGGGGAGGCCGCTTCGCCCGTGGCGCCAGGGTACATCACCGGCCCGACGTAGTCCACGGGTACGGCCTCAGGCGCCTGCACGCGCCGTTCGCGCGGAAGAACGGTGCGCGTGTGCGCCTCGGAGATGCGGATGGCGTGCGCGACGGCGACTTCGTGCACCACTGCGTCGACGGCGCTGGATTGGGTGCGCGAGAGCGAGATGCGCCGACGCACTCGCAAAAGATGGTTCATCATTGCGATGGGTGCCTCGGCGTTGTCTCCGGAACCGCTGAGGCGAAGCACGCGGCGCAGGAACGCCACGGTCGAGCTGTCGCGCGAGGTGAGCGCCACACCAGCGATGCGCTCCTCGAGGATGGCCATGATTTGGTGGCACGTGGCCGGATCGCGCGGCGCCCAAAGTTGCGTCACGGGCACGTTGTCGACGGTCGTGGTGTAGCTGACGACGACGCCCTGGAACACGGGCCCGGTCATCGCAGCAATCACCTCGTTGCGCTCCGCGGTGGGCGTGTCGGGTGAGACGAGTGCGCGCACGAGATGCGCAACGCGCGGGTGGACGCACGTCGTTGCGTCGTTCCACTGCTTGACGTGGTGGCGCCACGGCTCGATCTCGCGCGACCCCGCGGCCCCGATCTCGCCGCGGAACTTGGCGTCGGTGTCCTTGATGATGGAGAGGAAGGTCGGGTGCGTCGAGGCGATGAGGTGGTGCAGCCGCTCCGCCTCGTAGACATCGATTTCCGTCGCCTCTCGCACCACGAGCGAGAGCGTCGTACCGCCCGCCGGCGTGTAGGGGAAGATGGAACCAACAGCCGGCCGGGTGGCGGTGTAAAGCATCTCGTAGAAGCGCGCACCGCTCGCCTCGTGGTGCAGCTCGACGAGGCCGCCCCATGTGGGCGGCTGCGTGGCGGTGAAGGCGGTGGTGCTGCCGATCTTGGTGCACTCCAGGTTGCGCGAGCGCTGGTCGCCGATGTGGTGCGGCACCATCATTGTAGCGAGTCCGTGTTCGACAAACCACGTTGCGCGCACGGTGCGGCGCAGCGCCTCGAGCACCACGTCGCGGTTGAAGGTGGCGTAGTCGGCCGCGCACCGTGCGTCAAAAAGGGGCTGCCGCGTCCGTTGCGACGATGCAAAGATCGCCCCGGGCAGCGGGCCTGCCGCGCACGCAGGCGCGACGGGGTAGAGTTGCGCGCGCCGCGCTTGCGCCCGTTCGGCGCTCGCCGGGGTCGCCATTCGGCGCGACATTTGCGCCACTTCGTGCGGCATCGCGTGTGCGGGCCGCGGCCATGAAACGCAGAGGCCGTCGCGGTAGCCGCGCCCGTCGAGCATCACCGTTGGCGGGTCGCTCTGCGCTGAGGACGAAGAGGACGACGAGGATGCCGCAGACGCGGCCGCCGACGACAGGGACGCCGCAGAGCTGCTGCTCGCAGCACTCGTGTCGTCACAGCTGTCGGCGACGAACTTCACCCGTCCAGGTGCGGACGAAGACGTTGCGCCCGCGGACTGGGTGCGCGCGCGACGCGTTGTTGAGTTGTCGTCCATGGGGGCTCCTGGGCGCTTGTGCGAAAGGCCCGTGCTGGGGGTGCTTGAAGAAGAAGAAGACGACGAAGTCGACGCAGATGGTGCAGGCCCGGCGGTGGCGGACGGGGAGTCGGTCGAGTCGAGGAGGTCGAGTTTGATGAAGGGCGAGTCGCGCCGGGTGGGGACCGCTCCGGGGATGGCGCACATGGTGGTGCCGGAAAGCACGCGCGCGGTCTCGCGGCTGCTTGCGCGCACGAGACCAGAAGGCGGCGGGGGCGTGCTCATGGGGGTGCGATGGGCTGCGGGGGCTGAGGTCGGGAGGGTGAGATGTGACGCTGCGCGCAGGCGCGCGCCTCGGACGCACCCCTTGCGAGACCGTAGCTCACGGATTTTTAAATCAATAATTGTGTAGCTCACGGAAAATCGTTTTGAACCCTGGGTGTGTTGCAGGGTGAGAGCGGGCGCTTGGGCGCGATGCCACAATCCGGATACCCTCGTCGCCATGGTCCCCCGCGCCCCCATCGTGAACGTGTCCCGCTCGGGTCGTCGCGTGACGCGCACGCCCGTCTACGACCCCTCCGAGGAGCGCCGCGCGCGCCACCGCGCCCCCACCCCACCGCCGCGCGCGCCCGTCGTTCGGCGGGTGGCACCGGGCGCGCCGGGCGGTCCGCAGCCGATGCCTCGCGAGGACGCCAAGTCGCTGCTTCGGCGCCTTCGCGTGCAGGAGTGCGAGCGTGTGCGTCTCGAGCGAGACGCGCAGCGTGCGCAGTCGCCGCCACCCTCGAGTCTTCTTGCGTCGTCAGCTATGGCGGTGGCTGCGGCCGAGAACGCAGCCGTGGCGGCCGAGCGCGAGCTCTTGTCGCGACTTCTGCAAGAGGCACCGGCGTGCCTGGATGCGATGGCGGCCGAGGCTGCGGCGAGCGGTGCCGTGATGTTTGCGCGCAGGGCGTACGGCGCGCGTGCTCTCTATTCGGGGCTGCGCATGACGTCTGACGAGAAGAACTTTCTGCCGGCCGACGAGCAGCTGGCGTACTCCAACACGCACTTTGCGCACCCGCTGTTGTGCTCCTGGCGCCTGGACGAGTTTGTGGACGTGGAGCACGGGCGCGACAGCCTGATCGAGGTGATTCAGCGCGAGGTGACGTTCGACCTGGCGATGCTCTACAACGACGCGCGCGCCTCGCTCGAGTTCCGTCGGAGCGCGTGGATGGCGCTGGGGCGCATCCCGCCACCCGGCATTCGTCGCACGCTCCGCGACGGTGCGGGTTCTACCACCAAGGCGGAGGCCGACCTGGGGCGCGCCATGTTCGATCCGAACGACTCGTCGTGCTCGTACGATGCCAAGCTCAACGCGAGCGCCTCGCAGCACGGAGGCGACGCGATCAACGACGACATTGCGCGCACGTACCCCGCCTTTGAGTTTCGCTTTCGCGAGCCGATGGAGAAGTGGGTGTTCCTCTACACGGCGGTGGTCATCAACGCGTACGGGCGCGACACCGCTGTTCCGTGGGGCTACGAGGTGGTGCACTGCCCGCCGTGTTTGATGGACACGATGCGCGAGGTGATGCCCGTGGCGGCCGGTACGGTGCCACTGAGCGTCGCCTACGCACTCGACGAGAACAACCGCGTTGCGCGCGATCCGCACGTGCCGACGCGTCTGATTGCGCTGGGCGCGGTGCCGGAGGCCATCGAGGCGTGCCGCCGCGCAGGTCTGCGCCCGCTCGGTCGCATCCGCGAAGCGATGATGGGTCGGATGACGACGCTGCTTGCGGTGCGCAACGGTGTCGAGAAGCACAACGACGGGATCACGGTGCGCGCCGGCTCGCTGGTGTGGCGTTTGCAGCAGCGCAACGGCAACCCCGACGAGATGGCGGACATCCCGCGGATGTTCCTTGTGATGGCGCTTCGCGCGATGGCGGACCTTCTGACCGCGAGCTCGCCCGAGGCGGAGATGCTGGAGGTCGTGCGTCTGTCGTTCTCGTCGAGTGTGTACGATCAGTACGAGCTCTTCAACGCGGCGAACTGCCTGCGCACTGCGCGTCGCGCGCTGATTCGTGGCAACCTCGGCTTTCCGTGGGAGATGCGCGAGATTCTGAACCAGTGGGCCACCCAGAACGCCTCGACCAAGTTCAAGACGCTGTGCACGGAGCTGCGGCGCGACGCTGGGATTGAAAATACGCTCTTGCACGGAGACCTGTCGCCCGTCGACGTTGCTCGTCTCCTGAAGGGCGCGTGGCGTTTCGGGCCGACGGGTGATTTTCCGCACCCTTACGCTGTACGCGTTCTGGGCGCGAAGGCGGCCCAGTGAGGACGCGGGCGGGCGCGCGGGTGTCGGGAG
>JACCDG011376708.1_pt1 | contig 51322 bp, 36 predicted proteins | sample 7442471 | NCBI WGS metagenome assembly JACCDG01 (sample SAMN15323444, study PRJNA562643) | freshwater metagenome | isolation source: river surface water | place: USA:Blue River Watershed | collected 2017-08-17 | reverse complement strand
CGGACCGGTGGACGTTCAAAGAGCGCCGGCTCCCGAGGATTCTGCATCAGGCCGATTATGTCGCCAAAAAGGCTGATTGGCTTAATCCCGTAGCCCTTGACCGTCGCTTTCGTCCCGAAATATTCGGACTGCACCAGGAAAACGGCATTACGTTCCTTTGCCTCACCGGTCAGGAACGCATCCACGGCGAAACAATAACCCCGGAAAGACTCTTGGGACTCGGCCTGCTCGAGGAAGACCGCCCAGACCCGATCATGCGGCCCCTCCGCATCTTCGGCCTAGACCATCATATGCCGGGCAACAGAACCTACAAAGGAATGCGTCGAGATTGACTGAAGTCCAATTGCCTAGGCATGGCCCGAGATGCTCACGCGGTTACATGAAGCACCGAACTTACTTTCGGGCGGCGGGAGGAGTAGTTTCGTCCCGCGGCTCGGGCGATGCGGAAAAATGGATGTATACGGCGATACAGACGGCCACGATCAAGACTATGCCTGCGATTCGCCAGGCCAGCGAAAGACGCCGCTGGTCGAGCGCCGCCTTGTGCCGCTCATTGACGATCGAAAGCGCGATCGAGACCAACACATCGGAAGAGGTGTAAGAGATTCGTGCCGCTTCCTCAGGGGTGAACCGGCTTTGTAGCTCGAAGAGCAACTCGGACCTGATGAGTTTGTCGTCGTGCAACGCTTCCGGCGGAAGGAGGCTGATGCGATCTGCGAACTGGACTGCGAAATCCCGGCGAGGCTGGTCCAGCCCGGCTAGGGCCTTGGCGGCGACCGCGATGCTTGGAATATACATATTTATATATGAACTAAATGTAGCAAGGGTGTCAATAACCCCAACGCTCACCGGTCTCGGTCCACATGAGGGCGCCGCCTTCAATCCCCCAGCTTCTCGACTCGCTCCAGGGATGGGCTAGAGCAGAAGGCACGCCCACGGACAACTCGGGGCCACGCCTGGACCGCAGGGGCCTAAGAGGGAAGCCATGCCGTTCTGGGATACACTCCTGCCATCCCTTTGGCTCGTCGACGGATGGAGGATGAAGCACATAGAACGCGCCTTTCTCGGCGCGGAGCCCGCCGACGTGGTCGGCGACGAGCTGGTTCCCGAAGAAAACGTCCTTCCCCAGGTACCGCACGGAGGCAGGGCCGACATCATCCTTCGAAAGGGTGATTCGCATCTCGAACGCCCCCTGTTCATTATGAGCAAAATCAACCTGAGACCTCGACAACCCGCCCAAAGGTCGGCGGCACGGCTGGATATCACGCAGGGTACGCTTTTCCACATCGTAGGATTTCCCGCAGCCGGGGCCGAAATCGACCATCATCTTGGGCACCTTGAGCGATAGGCCAAGCCGGAGGGCCGCAACCTTGGACCTGTCGATGCATTCCTCACCCTGCCCCCATGGAATCGTCCCAACGACCATCGAATGGGCCGAGACGACTACGCGTTCTTCATGAGCGTGAACCGTATGCTTCTCAAAACCATCGAAATCCGAAATTCTGTCGACGAACGGCACTCCGCCCGCGTCCAGCAAGGATCTGCCTCCCATGTTAGCCTGGTGCTTGCCTCCAAGGCTAGAAATGCTCCAAGCACCGCAAGCCATCTGCACCGCCCCGGTCTTAGGCGACTTAGTTGAGCCGAAAGGCATGCGGAGCAGCTCGCCCTTGGATACCTCGGTCATAGAGCCTGAAGCCAAAGTCCTGATCCCGTAGGAGTCGCTCAAGGTCAAGGCGTCGCCCGCAAGGGAGACACCCGAGATGTCGACCGAGGGATAGATGGTGGGGTCCACTGGCCTGCCTCCAATCTTCATACCGAAGGGAACCGCCCCCGCACGGCTCGCCGACAAGCCTGCCTCGATTGCAAATGATTCTCCGCCGGGAACTCGGGGCCCCTCTTCCAGCGAGGGCAACGACAGAGAAACCCCGCCGGTCAGGCCCTCAAGGCAGGGTATTTCCCTTCCTGGACCTGCCCACCTCAGGAGACGTCCCTCGGAAGACTCGACGGACTTGCATGCGACCAGTCGGCCGACGGCGGAGTAGAAAGAAAGCCAAGCACCTCCGGCCGATTGCAGCAGAAGCCTTCCATCGGGAAGGCGAAGTCCGGCCACGGCATCTCCTTGCGGCGTGGTCCATCCACCGAGCGCATCCACCTTATGCAGCGGCAACTCAAGCCCCGGGCCAACCGCGATGCGAGGTCCAGGAATCAGTTTGCTGCTGAAGCCGTCGATACGCAGGCGACCCGCAGATGCGTCGACGGGGCGCATCTCGTCATGGGAGAATTCGGCCTTCTCGGCGAAAATGTCCCCCGAAGGGCCGCCCTTGGCCACGAAATCCATCGACACCACGCAGGCCAGCGAACCTAGGTCCGACGACGACAACGTGACGGTTTTTTCCGGGGAAGACTTCAGCGAGAAGACGACCTTCTGCGCACGCACGTCACGCAGGATGACTTGCCCCGGATCGTCGACATCGAGTGGCCTTCCGTTGGAATAAGTTCCAAGCTTCAGGAATGAAGTCGCACCGTCTGCCCTCTTTTTACCCAGGTCAAGACCGTCAGACGGACTCCAGCTCAGGCATACCTCGCCCGCCTTGATCCACCATAGGGATTTTCCGCTGGACTGGGAGGCGACATCGACGCGGGGTGGCTCGAGGCTGATGCTCGGGGGAGCGCCGTCATCGGGGATGAAGACGAACAATGGCCTCTGGTTTGAGCACCTGCCAGCCTCCAAACTGACGCCCCCGCGGGCTGCAATCGGCTTGGTCAACTCGCCGAGATGCGGGAGACGCCTACCGGACGATGCGACAAGCGGAATTTTGGCGATGGACGCTCCCTTGACCGTCAACGAGTACTCATTGAGGTTATCCTTCGTGAACAGCATCTGATTTCCGAGCGAGTCAGCTCGCTGATACTTCACTTGCTCGACGTATGGATCCGGCACGGCGCCCTGGAACCTCTGCGGAATGGCCCCTTTTTTGCTGAGTGCATACCACAAGGGTCGGACGCCATCGGCGACGCTCGACCTGAAAAGGATACGACCGTCCCCAAGCGACCGATAATCCGACAAGGAACGAGATGGCCGGTCAAAGGCGAAGGAGGCGGGATTGCCGCTGCAGGGAACCTCCTCCCTCCCGCTGGCAAAGCCGGCATAGACCTTTCCTCCCTCCATGGTCCAGGGATGCGATGGGTTCCTTGCCAGTTCGCCCCAAGAGGCGACTGGCGAAGCATCCAGCGGCAGCAAACGCGCTCGGCCATCCTCAACCTGCAGACGACACCATCCTGCCGCATACTTCAGGAAGCCCACGTCATCGACGGTGACGACGATGCTCGGCTCACCCGCAAAAGGAGCGACATCTACCTCCTGGACCGCGCCAAGGCCTCCGGACTCCCAGCTCCTCAGGTAGATCCTGCCGGTGACGCCACTGGCATTGACGAGGTAGCGCCGCCCCGCCACCGCTATGGATATAGCTTTAGAGTAATGGTCCGGCTCGATGCCCCCCGCGGGCAAGAAGGCGATTGGTCGACGGACGTCCCGGTGGCTGACGACCAGTTCTCCCGACGCGATCGAGAACGAGTATCCGCCGACGCCCACTTCGGCGATTCGCTGTTCCGGTTTGAAGTCGCGGGAAAGCATGAGTCGAGCACCGAGGAATCTCCGCTCGCCAACTGCCGGCACATGCATGAGGGTGGCGGCGCCGGCGCGATTCGTCGAAAATTCGAGCATCAGTTCTCCGTCTGCAGCCAACCGCAGCCCCATCTGGGCGGCACCATCGCCGACCATCCAGCCATCGGGAGTGACGCCGATGGGCAACTGTCCAGCCAGGCTGAAGGAGAACCCCCTGGCGCCGGCCCGGGCCTGCAGCCTGCCTACTCGCCTGCCGAAACCGGAAAGGGTCGCCGCGAAATCTCGCCCCGCCTCCTCGACGGGCCTCAACCTGGCGTCAGACGCCACCGCGAAATATTTGCCGCCGGCTTCGAGGACGACGTCCGGATCCCGCTCATCGCCCGAGCGCGAGTAGATGAAGCGGGCTCCCGGGGGAACTTCGCGGAGGAACCTACGTAGCCCGGAGACCGTATCACGGCTCCACATGCCGCCTTGTCCATCAATGTAGCATAACGCCGAGGAACCAATCACCGCCAGCTGGCTAACCTCATCGACAGGGGCCGGATTTTCGTTGCCGACGCGGCGTGGGAGCAAGCGCACCCGCTTGCCATCGAAGTCCGCGAAGAACCATCCATCCTCAAGCTTGGCCGAGTCGGCGGCCGATATACCGCCGAAGTCCGGATGGACGACGGACCACCGGACCGCCTCTTCGCACCCGATGGCGATCTCCTCCACGAGCTCGCTTTCGCCATTCGCCACGACCTTCCTGACCGCGAGCAAGACCCGACCACCCTGCCGTCGGATCGGCCTATCGGCCTGAAGGACCATCCCGTCGGCATAGCCGGACTCATGCAGGAAGACTCCGGCAACCTTGACCCACCCTCCCGGGGCGATCGAGGGCGCGATGGGCGATTCCGGGAAGAAATAGTCGAAAGGCTCATCGAACATGGTCGCCATTCCATCGGGCGCCACGTTGATGTGCCGGATGAATTTATCGCAATCCGTCACGATGAAGCCATCCCCCTTCGAATAGACGGTCAACTGCGAGAATGGGGCGGGGAGTTCCAATTCATGCGCAACCAATCCATCCGGCCCCTTGACATAGAGAGACGCCTTGGCGGTCGACGGCGAATCGGCCAACAGGGTGATGTCTCTTCCGGGACAGTTATAGGAGAGCGCGCGACGCGTGAAGGCGACGCCATGACGCTTCCAAGCATCGAGCTCCGAACCCACTTCGCGCTCACCCGCTCTCAGCGAAATGCGCCCATCCTTCCCGAAACGGGGCTTGATGAGCTCACCATTGGAGGCGAGGCCATAAGCCAAACCTCGCGAAACGCCCCCAAGAGGTGCGGCGCCGTCATTCAGCCGGATGGCGTCCGCGGTTTCGTCGTCGACGACATACGTATTGCCATCCCTATGCCTGCGGAGCGAGGAAGCCCTGAAGCCGATGGGCAAGGCGGGTTCGGACCACTCGCCCCGGTCGATGTCATAGATGAATAACTTTTCCTCCTGGACATGCAGGAGCCTTCGTCCGAGCTGGACGGAGGAGCCATGGCCGAGGGTCAGCTTGCCCCTCGGCGCGACCATGGACGTATAGGACATGGCATCCCCAGGCCGGGAAATCGAGGCAGCCCTAACCTTGAGAAACCCTCCTTCGGAGAAAGGAACGTAGGCGGCTAGGTATTTATCCGAATAGCCCAGCCGGGCTTGCCCCAGTCCCTTCAGCCCCTCGGGGACGGCGGTCGTTCCGTCCGAAAACTCCCATCTTTCCTTATCGGCCCGGGTGGCCACGACCACCCCGCCGGGCAACGGGAATATCTGGTCGGCTTTCTTCACCTTGTGGAATTTGTCGGCCTTGAGGTCGACATCCACCAAGACCCCGTCCGCCAGTGCGAAAAGCCTGTCGCCCGAATCGGAAAGCAGCACCGAGGCGACCACTGACGGAGTCGATGAACTTGAGACATCAGGCAACGATGCCTTGGTGACCTGATACCCTCCGAGCGCGGAGGCTCCCATGAGCTGTCCACCCTCGATCCAACGCAGGATTCCGGACTGGACCACCGGACTTACCGCTCGCTCGGATAGGATTTCGATGTCGGCGTGATTACCCGACAGGCGTCCCAGAATCGGCCCTTCCCTCAGGAACGGCAACGAACTGGGCGATTCGGAAGCATACACGAAATCGACCGAGGGGCCGAAAGGCGAGCCGACCCGCGTTCCGTTGGCATGGACATAGCCCAACTGAACCTCCCCCCCCCTCGCCGGATCATAATGGGCAATTCGTCCGTCCAAGGATCTCGTCAGGACGAGGAGACCGGCATCCAGCGGATGCACCCTGGCGTCCTTGCTGAGGCAAGTTGCGCCACCAAAAACCTGCCGATGGGCATCGTCATAGGGCACTACCTTGCCGCCGTTACCCAACTTGAAGAATGAACCAGGGCCTTCCCCGGGACCCAGGATGGGGACATCGAGTCCATAGTTGAAGGAGAACTCCCCATTGCCGGACCGTGCAATCAGCGAGAACACGACCTTGTCTGAGATGGAAAAGCAGCCCAGCCCTCCGGCCGGCGCCACTTTCCCCAGTCCACGCAGGCTTCGGAACCATTCCGCGGAATTAGCGGAGAGCCTCCGCAAACCAGGTATTTCCTCAGGAGCGACGGCGTCTGCACGGCAATAGACGCCGCTATCGGTGGAAACGAAAAGGTGCCCATCAAAGTGCGCGGCTGCGCCGACCTTGAGCTCCCCTTTCGTAACCCCCTCAACCGCGGCATTCCCCAAGACAAAACCGCGGAGACCAGCTTCGCCGAAACCGGCCATCCAAACGACATCGGCGGCGGAGCGCGCCACCAAGACATCCCCCAGAGTTCTCATCTCGACCAGCCCCGACCCCAAAGGCGTGCCGGGGGAGAAGACGGCCGCAAGTCGGGTGTCCCCCTGTATCTCGGAAATACCGACCAACCGGCCCGCCACCGTTGCGATTGATTTCATGACCGGTCCCTTTTCTGCCACGAATTGGTCATCAGCATCGAGGGTCAACACCCTGCCGCCCCCGTCGGGCAGGAACGCGATTCCCCTCTCGCTTTGCTCCACCGCCGAAATCGCGCCCGCAGGCCCTGCGGGCGCGGTGGGCGCGAAGAGCTTCCGCGCGGAACCATCACCCAGGCAGAAGGAGTAAAGTCCGTTCTTATCCGTCAGACCGATGAATTTGTCGGCCGATGCCACCCCGTCGGAGAGCCTGCCGACGGACGCGAAGGAGGCCGACCTCGCCGCGTCCACCCCAAAGACGTTGGATGAATCGTCCTCCCACCAGGCAATCAGAGAGGCGCCCGAATCGTGCTTGATCCCCTCGGAAAGGATCCGGATGTTTGCGACTTCTCCCGGGGCATGCCCCATCAGTCGGGTCCAGGAGCGCGAATACGGCTGATAGGACCAGAAACCCTCATTGGTGGGAAACACCATGCCGACCCCGTGGACGGGAACGACAGCGGCAGGGTTGATGAGGTCGCCCTTGGGCACGGATGCAGGAGTGGTCCACAGCGGTTTCTCCGCCACCATGTCGCCCGCGGGCACCAATTGGGAGATGCGGACGACCCGCGACCCCTTGGCATCAGGGCTAAGCTGCCTGAGCGCCGTACCGCCACCGGAAGCGTTGGCGATGTCAGTCCACAATCCGTCAACGGAAGACTCCTTCCAGTTATCGTCGGAAGAGTCCCGGACGACCAGCTTGCGCTTATCGTTCAACGCGACCGGTGCGCCGTAAAATAGCCCGCCCTCCGGACGATCGATTCGGACGCGCATGAGCGTATCCGCGAAGATGGCGTCCGAACCAGGCCCTGCGGCAAGAAGCTCCCATTCGCTCTTGAGGGCAAGGTGATCCTTGAGCCTCCATGCCTGGGCGAGTTTGCGGGCGCCATCGGCGCCGACAGAATTGGGAGGTAGACTGAAATAGACCTCAGGCCCATACCGAGTCTCGCTGACGCCAAAAGGAGAAGACTCCAGTTTAGGAAGGCGGAATGGCTCGAAGAAGAGGGTGTTGACGTGCGCACGTCCATCATCGTTGAGAGGCGGCGCAACCTCATGTAGGCCGAAATTGGTGGCGACGATAGCCTTGGCGCCATCCCCCGACTGCGAGACGCTGCGCACCTTGACGGACTTCAGCCGCTCCTGCAGGTAATCGGGAGCGCCAAGGGCCATGGTGTCACCGGGATTGACCAAGCCGTGCCTGACCGAGTCATGGACCAACAACCGTCCGGTCGAATCGAAATGGTAGGTTAAGGGCCCATTCTGGAAGACGCCAATGACGTCATCGAGCTTGAACGAGCCTGAGAGGAAGGCGGACTTCTGGACGGGCTCAGGCCAAGCCGACCGCTCCCTACCCGCGGCGAGGCCGCAAAAAGTGGGGAGGTCCATCAGGTGAACCTGCGAGCGAGACCGGTCGGCTGAGGCGATCGCGATAGCGTTGGCGCCGACATCAAGGGAGCGGAGACGGGTTTCCGCACTGGGCAGCCGCACCCACGAAGCGGACACCCCGGAAGACTCGCGATGAGTGAACAGCCGGATCCCATCCGCATAGGGAACGACCAAGTATGCCACGTCATCGAGGGTGAAACCATGCACCTCCCCAAGGTAGCCCGGCTCCAAGGCGGGGGCCTCGACCCACGGCTCCGGCAGTTCGGCCTGCAGCGAATCATGCGGTATGCCTCGGACGAAAATCCTACCAGACTTAAGCATCCAAAGAGCGTCCTTGTCGGCGGGCGGGCGTCTCCTGCTCACGGCCAGCTTATCCGCGGCGGCCAGGCCGCCGCTTTCCTTGGCGACACTGGGTGAGCCGACGCGAAGTTTCCACGTCAAACCGTCGCCGACGAAAACAGAGGCTCGTTCCTGGTCCAAGCACCACAACGAGTCACCGTCGTGGAAGATTTTGGAAGGATTCACCTGTGGGTCGGAGGGCCCATCCTTGAATCCGAATGATCCACCCTCACGGACGATTTCCTTGACCACATTCCGCCCCGAAACCACGGCAAGCAGCCAAGCCTTCCCATCGACGAGCCGGTTACCGCATGCCCCCTTGATGTCCTGGGGAGCATTCGCGACCTTGACCAGGGCACGCGCGCCCGGATCGTAGCGGACGAGGCCATTTCGGAAGACGAAAAAGGCATCTTTGCCCACGTTGACCATGGTCAGGGGAGCCTTCGAGGTAAGGACGGAATGGTCTTCGGGGGAAAGACCGATGATGGGGCTACCCGCTCCGTCCTTGACCAGATCAAGCCCCTGCGCGCCGTGCGGACCCTTCGTCGTGACGGCGAAAGCGCGGCCCGAGAGGGCGACGACGTCGGCGAGCGCGTTGGAGGACAGTCCTTGCCCGACCCCCACCCTGTCCACGCCGTAATTACGGACATCAACGGTAAGCAGCCCCTGCTCCGCAGTGGCGACGGCGACGCGATCCCCGTCGGAAGAAAGGTCGATGGAACGGGCGGTGCCGGTCGTGCGGCCATGGGGCGCCGAGAGCTCGCGGAACTGCTTATTCTTGGGAATCCAAGTCGGGGAGGAAAACGTGAAGAACGCGACTGTCGCCGCGAGCGCGGCCAGCGCGAAGGCGTTGGCCAAGCTGATTCGGCCGATCCCGGGATCGTCGGGCGACGAATTCAGCGGCGGGAACTTGACGAGATCGGGCTTGAGGCCCCTTGCGAAGTTCTCCCACTGCAGCGAAGCGGAGCGCATCAGGTGGCCCCAGGCCCGCTCGGGGTAGTCGGCGGAGGAAAATCCGGCGAAGGCCGAAGCGCGCAGAAGCCGGGCGAAAGCCGGACCCGACTGGGACTCGCTCAGGCCACCTGACTCAAGGACACGCCGGGCGGCGACGACGAGATAAATCGCGCGCAGCAGCGACGGGAGTCCGGTCTTCGTCCACTCGTCACCACCTGACTTTTCGTCCCCGTACACGGCGATGAAGTCGGATGGCGTAGCCTCAGCGGCGGCATGGGCGAGCACCATGAAGGCCAACACCGACTTGGGCGAAGCTGCACCCCTGCGCAGGAGGACGACTTGGCGATCGAATTCGGAGCGGAGCGTGAAGGCGGCCACCCGTCCTTCCATGCTGAAAGCGGTGACGGCGTCCGCGAGACCCTTGTCACCCGGGTTATCCGAAGCATGGACGACACGCATCACATCCCTGGCCGAACCGATGAGGGGTAACATGACCCGCTCCCGGAAATCGAGCAGTTCGGCCATTTCGTCGCCGCCCTTGCAGCGCGAGTACCGGCGATGGTAGCCGCGCATGAGCACCGTCCATCGGACGATGAAGCCGGACGGCCAGCGCTCCGCGATGTCCGACGACTGTCCGCCCCCAAACGCGAGAACGATGCGGTGGAGTTGGAGCTCCGCGGCCACGGCCGAGGCATACCCCGCCAACACTTCCCCAGAGGGATCGGCGTCCAAGCGCGCGGCCAGCCGGTCGGCGACCTTCCGGAATGCCTCCTCCAAAGCGTGGCTACGTGTAAGCCGCAAGCCCAGTACGCGAAGCACCCGCGAACGGATGGAAAGACCCAAGGTGGCGGCGATTCCCGGGGCCGGCAAGCCGACACGACCGTGATCGACATCCAACATCCGCGCGTAAGCGGACAACAAGGCCCGCCGTCCTCGACGCGAAATGACGGCGCCCTTGGTCGCCACGCCAATGACCAGATCCGCCACATAAAGCCTGCCGACGAGAACAGCGACAAAACCGCCGAATAAGGTCAGGAAAGCCCGGTCATCCCTCGCGAGAAGGTCGCAGAAGGACAGGAAGAAGAAGGACAGGAATCCAGCGGCGGAAAGGGAGACGAGGTGAACGGCCGCCCAGAACGGGGTCCTACCCCGGGCAGGGTCGCAGAGGAAAAGCGGCCCGAGGGTGACGAGAAGGCAGGCAGGGAAGAGGTCGTGCAGGACGACCGTCGCCACGAAAGCGCGCAAGGGGCCGAAGAAGAGGGCCGCGATCATCCCAAACAGGGCCGCCAAAACCACCATGAGATATAAGCGCGGAAGCACGATGCCGCGGCGGCGCATCCAACCGTCCGTATATCGCAAAAATTCACCCATGCTGGTCAAACTGCAGGCGACCGCTGGCGGGGCCGCTTTCCATGCGGCGCAAAAGCTGCTTTGCCGCCTGGGCGGCAAGCATCGGGGGCGCCGATTGCCGCATCGCCTCCACGACGTCATGCATCGTGGATCCGGACTGGAATGAGCGCCGCATGGCCTCCCATTCCTGACGTAGAATTTCGGCGTCGGCCTCCAGGACGTCCAGCATCGACCGGAAATCCCCGGTCAGCGCCGCACGCGCCTCGGCCATCGAAACCTCCAACTCGGCCAAGCGGTGATCGAATCGCGCCTTGTCCGGCAATAGGGCAGCCCTTCCCTTCTTCAGCTCGGTGGATTCGGCCCGCAGCTTTTCGAGGGTTTCTCGCAGCGCTTCCATGCCCACCCTAGCCGAAGCCAGCGATTCGTCCAACTTGGGGGGATTTTTCATGGGACGAGCAGTTGGCGGAGCGCTTCGATGGCGGTCCTGACTTCATCGGTGAACGCAGCGTTCCGCTGCCCTTGGGAACGCAGGTAGGCGACCCGGGCCTGCTTGAGGCAGCGCTCGGCCTCCCGCCTGAAAGCGGCCATCAACTCGGCCCTCCCCCCGGGGGCATGGCTGTCCCGGGTCTGGTCATCGGCGGCGAGGACATCCTCGAGGGCAAGGATGGCCTTCTCCAGGACCTGGATGTCCTTCTGCGTGCCGGCGACATCCGACCGGAGCTTGACCATGGATACGCCATCGAGGGTCGAGATAAGCCTGGATTCGAGGTCCTTGAGGTGGCTTGCCCCATCCACAAGAAGCCGACGCCCTTCTTCGACCTCCTCGATTTGATCCCGCAAATCCTTCGCCTTCCGGATAAGCTGCTGCGCCTCGAGCCGGGGATCGCCACCCTTGATCATGGCGGCAAGCCTTTGCTCCTCCTGGCCGAGAGCCAGCTTCAGCCCATCCCTATCCTTGGTCGCCTCACGCACCTGCGCGACCACAGCCTGCACAGCCGCCCGGCGGCGCTCGAGTTCGTCCGAATCGGAGCGGATACGCTGGCGTCTGGCGTCGACCTTGGCGCCCGTCCTCTCGAGTTTCTCCATCTCGGAACGGATGGCCTGCTCGCGGATGGCGCACTGCGCCTCGGCATGCCGCAGCTTCATAACCTCCAACGCTTTCGCTCTTTCGATGGCGGCGAGCGAACCGACCCTTGCGACCAATGCATCGAACTCGGCGACCTCGGCGGCGTTATCCATGATGGCCCGCTCCCGGCGATCGACCTCGACGGCGAGCTTGACGGCCTGCGAATCCAACATGGCGACAAGCTCGCTGGAACGGGCGTGGGCCTCCGCCAAGCCTGCTTCGGCTTGCCGCAAGGCATCGAGACGGGCCGACATCTCCACATGCGATGACCTGATTCGCTCGAGTTCGGCGGCGGCGATGACGCGGATGCCTTCATCGAGCATGCTCACGCAGGCTTCCAGCAGTTGCGCCTGTTGGTTGAGGTATTTCTGCAGCTGGATCCAGTTCGCGGAGCGGTCGGCGGCCGACCTCACGGCCGCCGCCAAGCCGGACGCGACGGCTTGGAGCTCCTGACGGGCGACCTTGGCCTCGGCATGGATCGGTTCGGCCATCTGGGTCGTCGCAACGACTTCGTCACGCATCGCCGTCAGTTCCCGATCCAGTTTGGCGGCCTTATCCGCGAGCTCGTCGAACAGTTGACGCGCTTGGTTGTCGCTGTTGGCCCTTTCCGCCTCCGCCGCCTGATTCCAGGAGGCTTCCGCCTGGGCGGACAAGTCCGCGTGCCTCTCCTTCTCATCGGCGATCAGGGATGCCCTGAGGACGGGCCCGAAAACCTCCAGGTGCTTCCGATAACCCTCGAAGGGGGTGAATTCGGGGACGATCAGGGAAGATATCGCCGAAAAGCCGAGGTCGGACGACTCGCCGGGGTCGACCAGGGCCCAGGACTTTTCGCCGGCCCCGACGGAATCGAAGAGGGTATCCGTCAATGCGGCCAGCCAGCCTTCGTCCTCGGGCATCTCCGGGATGAATCGGCACCCCTCCCTCACCGCCAAGCCACGCGCGCCCATGCGCGCTTCGACCACCCTATAGCTCCGGACATCGCGGTAGGATTCGAAATCGCTGATGGCGGGCGACTGGAAGCCGTAGACGATCCCTCCTGACGCCGGATCCCTCCATCGGGCGAAGGAGACCGCGCCTTGACCCGAAAACTCGGCCGCATCGACGATCCGGGCCAGGAACTTCGGGAACGAAGGCGAAGCATCGTTCATGACGTACAGCCGGCGTTCGTCCTGATGGGCCCGGGTTTCCCGGGTCAGCATAACCGGCATGGTCGCCTGCCCCTCCGACAGCAGTTCGGACACGGCCTTCCCCATCAGCGGCTCAGCCGAGGTGTTGAGGCTGAACTTGATGAACGAGCCGAAGCCCGACTCATCCTCGCGGCCCCACGAACACAGCGCCAATTCCAAGTTATCCTTCGGCCCACGGAAAGTCACCAAGGCCTTGCTTTGCCCGGAATCCTCACGCGTGAGCACCGGCATGAGGACGACCTCGTTGCCGGGACTGAACATCCACCGGCAGGTGCTCCCTAGATGGGTGAAGACGAGCCTCTGCGTATTGTCCGAGATGCGGATGACTTCGGCGCTCGGGAAGAGCGACTCCAGCGATCCCCCAGGATGGCCGCCCGCGCCGAACTCGACCAGTACGCAGGTCATGCGGCGGGGCTCCTTCCCGGACGCCTCCGCTTCGGCGCGGAGCGTGACGACGGCGGCCCTGGCGCCTTCGACCTGCATCGCCTCTTCGATGAGGGCGTCGAATCTGTCCTGGCGGGCCTCCAACATCACATGGTAGACCTCCCCGCCATCCCCCGGCATGGGGCTGACCATCCGGTATAGTTCGGCGCCCGTGCAGAAAGGCTCGGACTCGAAGGCCGTGGGCAAGGACGACCTGGAGGTCGCGCCGCATTGCTCGAGAAGGCTGTCCCATTCGGGACCGGTCGCGTTGTCCAAGACGGCGGAATCCCTCACGACGAGGGCATAGCCGTCGGATCCTGCGGCCCGAAGGCGATGAATGGCGACGCTGGCCAGGACCCTTTGGCTATCCTCCGCGCCATGGCTTCGCCTCTCGTTATGCGCGAGCAACCGCTTGACCAAGGTGAAGCACAGCTTGTCGGAAAGTCCGGCGCCACGATCTTTTCCCTCCCGGAAAAAGGCCTTCATGCGGCGCCCTCCTGCCCGAACAGGGCCCTGACGACCTCGAATGAGACCGCACCCGGCGCATCGTAACGGCGTACGACCTGGGACTGCAGCGAACCATCGGCGAAACCGACCACCCTGCCCGCAAGCGTGCAGGAGGATGGGTCCGCTTGGATGTCGGCGCAGCACACCTTCTCGACCTCACCCAAATGGACCGACCCCGGATGCCCTAGGCTCAGCAGGATCATCATCGAAGGCTCGACATCATCGGCGGCGACCGGGGATGACTCGCGCAGCTTTCGCAGCAGCACGCCGGAAAACAGCTGGGGAAACGAAAGCCACAAGGCCTCGAAGCAATCACGGGGGCTCTTTCGGGCTCCCGCCATGAATCCTTCGGGCAACCGCCTCCCCATCCGCAAGGCCCCGCCAAGCGACAGGTAGACCTTGAGGTCGCACTGGACGGGGCTTCCCGCCATGGCCTGCGAGAGATGATGGAGGAAATAGACCAGGCTGGCCCGGAACAGGTTCACCTGTGAGAATTCCTTCCCTTCGGGGCCGATGGGCGGAACGGGACGCGCCAACCTATCGTCATGCAGGGTGATCCGTACCTCCAGACGCCGCGAGCGCCTGAATGGATCGGACTGCGCGTGGTAACGCTGATTGATGTCGGACTCGATCGCCTTGACCGCGAACCTCAGCTTCAGGAGCTTCTTCAGCCGCTCGCTGGTCCGGTCCCCGCTGTTGAGGAGGACCAGGTCCGAGGGCGAGATGCGCGCGATATTCTCGGGCAACGGACCAGGGGCGCGTTCGAAGAAATCACCCGCCGCGCTCCTGCGCACGGAAGGATCCTTGTCGCCGATGCTTGCGGACACCGGAAGGTAGCCTTTGGCCGCGTACACATCGTGCTCCTTGATGAGCTCATCCAGCTGCTCATCGACGGCGGGAAGCTCCTGAAACAGGAATAGGTCGGTCGGTCGGCTCCGAAAGGAACTGCTGAAGGGGATGATCCGCTCCCGTCCGCCGATGGTGGCCACCTCGTCGTTAAGGTGCCGCCAGAAGCCCGACCAGGGCAGGTCGCCGCGGGAACTGACCTTGAAGGCCTCGGTTTCCCTGCGGATTATCTTCGCAGCGCCCAAAGCCAGCCACTCGTCGTACTCCGCGGACGTCCACCCGAACTTGGAGTCATCGCCCTTCCGCTTCGACTTGGCCTTGAGGCTCTGGGCCGTAGCCCTGAGCAGGGACATCCCATGCTCGAGGTTGCCGCTGGCGCCCGGAAGCGCCCGGCGGGCGATGGTGTCCAGCAACTGCCTCCAACCCAAGGCCGAAGGCCTCGACTCGAAACTGGCGGGCGCGATCGCGTTCTCCGGCTTCGATACGGCCACGAGGACATCGAGCACGAACAAAGGCGGAAGGAACAGGCGGTCGGCGATGAGCCTACCGAACAAGTCGGGGAACTCGGCCAAGATGGGCGCTGAGGGCTTGGACTTGCAGTAATCCGCAAGCACCGTCCTCCTCTTCGCGTCCACGTTGCGGCTCATGGGGTTCAGTTGGCCAGGAATCTCGCGACCTTGTCGGAAAGGCCCCGCCGTCCTTGGCCGGAACGGGCGACGTGCCGGAAGACAAGGAGATGGCCGTCCGAGCGGTTCTTCTTCGTGGACGCCTCGTAGGGCTGGTTGGGGTCCTTGCCCCGGACGAAATCAAGCGCCGCGCCGAAGAGCCAAAGCTGGGAAAGCGACCGGTCGGAGAGCCGGGCGATCGCTCGGCAGTCATGGAACATGCCGATGAATTCCTCCCAACGCTTCTCGACGTTCTTGCCGGTGGTGTCCCGGAGCAGCGCATGCAGGATGGCGCGTCCGCAGCGGTAGTGGTTGGTCGTCATGCGCGAAGCCGACCCGCCCGCCGAGCCCCTCGCCCAGGTTCCCACCAAGCGCCGCCGGTCGCCGGCGAGCGCCTTGGTCAGGAGATCCGCCGCGTACTTGTCGGGGTTGGGACGGTCCAACACGGGATCTACCCAGCAACGGACGGGGAAGCGGTCGAAGAAGGCCTGCATCTCCTCCTTGTCCGGCGGATTGTTGGCCGCCCCGACCACGGCCAGGAGCGGCACCGGCCGGAGTCCTTGCCCGCTGTCGAACTTCTTCTCGTTGATGATGGTCAGGAGGGTGTTCAGGATGTGGCTGCCACCACGGAAGACCTCGTCCAGGAAGGCCACTTCGGCCACCGGCAGCTTGCCCTCCGTACGCCGCAGCATCTTGCCGTCGACCAACCCGGCCAGGTCGATCGAACCAAAGAGCTCCTCGGGCATCGTGTGGTTGCTGATGAGATAATCGAAGAACCCCGGCCCCTCGACGCCCGAAGCTTGGGCGACCGAGCGCACCAGGAGGCTCTTCGCGGTGCCGGGAGGCCCCATGAGCAGGACCGACGTGCCGGAAAGGAGCCCGGCGGCGACGACATCGACCTCCTCATCGCGAGCCACCAAGGTGGCCTTGACGCTCCTGGTCATCTCCATGATGTCGTCCATGACCTGCGCCCTATGGGCCATGAGCTCGGGCGCCTTGGCCGGATCGGACAGCAGGTCGGACATCCTGGCCTCGAACTGCTCGGGGGGTAGATTGAACATATAATTATTGTTATAAATACCCCAAGCCAACCTAGGCAATCGCTCGATTGAGGGTCGTCTCGAGCGTCGCGGCCTGAACGTGCCGGCACCCGGCGACCATTGCCCTGAAATCGGCCAAAACAGCCTTCTTTCGGTCGGGAGAGTGGGTCCCGGACGTGAGCCTGATCCAGGCCGCGGCCAAGGCGCAGATCACCAGGGGGACGTCAACGGAGGCAGCGGCGCCGTTTCTTCGTTCGGGCCGGACCAGGAAAGACTGGAGCAGGGGCGGCCACGCCTCGGGATCGCGCGCCGAACGGACTTGGGCGCGCAGGGCGGCATGCAGCATCCCATGGAGGGATTCGGCCTCCAGCAAGCAGCCCAAAAGCCTGCCCCCGGCATTCGGGAGCGCCCCGGGCAGGTTGCCCGACCTGGCGGAGGCCAAGAATTCGGAAATGGCGAATAGTTCCTTCACGGCGGCCGCGTCCTTCGGGTCGGTCGACTTGAGGACGGTTTCCTCATGGGACCTGAAAAAAGGCACCAGCAACAAAAGCAGGGCATCGGCCAGGCTGGGCTCGGGCCTCCAAGCCGCACCCTCCTGACCGACCCGAAGTCCCGCCAAGGTCTTGTCGATGCCCCAAAAGGCAAGGCGGTCCTTGCCGCAATGGGCCAAGATGGCTTGTTGGAAGACGCACAACCCGAAGGGCGTGGCCTCAGGGAAATCGTTGGCGCGGCGGGGCATGGCCAAAGCTCCGCCGGCCGCCGAAGAACCCTCGACCACCTTAGCCGCCCGAAGGGTGGCGGCGGACAAGATGACCGGATCGAAGATGAGATGCCGCGCGAACCAGTGCTCGCACCCGGGACGTCCAGCCTCGGCCTTGAGGGCAGGATCGGCGAGCGTGCTCGCGAGCACCGCGACGACGGCACGGGGCACCTCCTCGTCCGACGCTTCGCGGAGCGCCTGGGCGACCTCGAGGGAGGCGACCGCGCATCGGGCCTGGAGCTTGCGGGCGCGGCCGATCGCCTGACCTATCGGTCCGGGTGTACTCATCCCCGCCGGACGCGCAGGGAAGTCGCGCCCAAACCATTGGCGAGGGCGAACTTCGCCTCGCACTTGGGGCAGACGTGCGTGGGACCTTCGGGTCCCCGCATGACGCCTCCGGCGCAGGAGATGGTGCCGCATTCTGGACCGCAGATCACATATTTGTCGGCGGCGCAGTAGGGGCATGCCGGCGGGGCGGAAACCGCCGATATGTCCACCGTTTCGCCCGCGCCTCCTTCCTGATCGGGTTCGATGTCGTCCGGACCGATGGCGTGCGAACGGTGCGACTCAAACGCCTCGGTCGCCGGGTTCCACCTGAAGTGCATGATGAACGGCCTGCGTTTGACCCCGCAAAGAGCCCGGAGGTAGAAATCCGCCACGGGATCGGCGTCGGGGAGATGACGGGCGTCCACCATCGTGACGCCGGCGGGCAGGCTATCGAGCATCGCTCGGCCGCCCTTGTCGTCCTGGGAACGGCTGGCCTCGGTGAGGGTTTCGCTCATCCAGAAGAAGAGCCGGTCGAGGACGCCGGCCTCCATGGACTCGGCCTTGAGGAGGATGTCCGAAATGGCCGAAAGGGACCGGAGATCGGCGTCCTGTCCGCAGCCCACGACATAGAAATTGGCGACCAGGTCGCCAACCGTCGACTTGTACACCTTGAGCGACTTCGCGAGATCGTCGGTGGGCTTGCCGTCGGCGAGCAGGATGACGATTGGGCGCCAGTCGCCGCGCTGCACCTTGTCGCGTCGCGTCACCTCGTCGCGGATGCGCGCGGCGAGCAGTTCCAGGGCGGCGCCCAAGGCCGTACCGTTGCCGAGCCGGACCGCCGGCACCACCGCATCGGGCAAGGCCGTCAAGGGGAGGAGGACCTTGGCCTTGCCGGAAAACCCGATGATCGACACATGTACGGTCTCGAGGGCCTGGGGATTGGTGCCAAGCCGCGAGAATATGCCGGCGATGCCACGTCGGGCGGCGGCGAGCCCCTCCCCGACCATCGACTCCGAGCAATCCAGGAGGATGTAAACCGGCAGACGCCTGATCATCTCAGGAAGGGATCCGGATGAGGAGGATGCGGCCGTCCGTGTTGAGCTGGAGCTGCATGTTGTTCACGACCTCGACGGTCTCCCCCGGAGCGACGGGCTTCTTGGCGCCCCGATCCATCATGGCCTCGAATCCGATGTTCTTGAAGGCCCACCCGGTGGAAGTCCGCACGAAGCGTCCCTTGACCGGGCGGTCGGCCTCCTTGGCCGACATGTTCTCGTAGCCGATCTTGCTCTCGTGCCAGGAGCCCAACGCACGGTCGTGGACGATGGTGATGCTGGCTCCATCCGGCTCGTACTTGCGGGCCTCGCCCATGCCGCTGGGCGAGTAGAAGGTCCCCTGTGGGTAGGAATAGGAGGTGGTGCCGCAGAAGGGGCACCGATAGCGTCCGAAGTAGGCGAATGACTTCTGCTGGCACTGCTTGTTGTTGCAGGGAACCACCATCGCCAGGGTCTGCTCGATGCCCCGGATCCAATCGGTGGCCGAGGGGCGCTTGTTCGGGTCGTGCAGGCCATCGACGAATGCCCGGAGGAAAAGCTTCATCATGGGCTCGCCGCAGACGGACATCGGGATCTGTTCGGTATCGCAGTAGGGCAGGTACTCGGCGTTGTCGGGACTCTTCGCGTTGATCCGGTTGCGCGGGTCGGTGGGATGCTCGACGAAGAGCGCGTCGGCCCCCATGAGCCGGACTTCGTCGTTACCCGCGTCCCCCGGGTTGAGGGTGCCGGCGAGACGGCCCCTCAAGGGATGCCGATAGAGCAGGTACTGGTAGATGAGCACGGCCAAGGCGTGCAGGTCGGTGCGCTGGCTGGGCAGCACGCGGCCGGAATTACCCATGGGGAGGTGCTGGGTCTTGTAGATCTCCGGCGCGATGAAATCGGGGGTCCCGACGACGTCCGCGGGGAACATCCCTTCGACCACGAGCATGTCGCAGTCGATGACGCAGGCGGCCCCCGTGACGGGGTCGATCAGGACATTGTTGTAGGAAAGGTCGGAATGGGCGACCCCGGCCTGATGCATCTTGGCGACGGCGCGGCACATCTCCAGGCAGCAGTAAAGGTGGCTCTCCCAGGTGCCGAGTTCCTCGGGGTGCAGGAACTTCCGGCGCAGCTTCGCGGAGGCGAACCAACGTCCCTTCTTGTCGGCCCCCTTGATCTTGGGGCCGCCGGGCTTCGCTCCGAGCGCGAAGAAGAAGTCCTTGGGGTAGAGCGGGAGGATGACGAATTGCGTGTCGACGCCGAGGCGTGGATGGCGGGCTTCGCCGGTCGTGAAGGGCAAGCCGAAGATGCCGCCATAGTAGGGCTCGTTGCCCCGGAGGATCGAGTCGCGGTAGACTCCGGTGATCTTCTTCAGCCGCACGAGATCGCGGGAGGACAAAGGTTTCTTGAAGAACGCGGCGACGTTAGCCTTGTCGTCGCAGAACCAGACGTCCTTCATCCGGCCCGACTTCTCATCCTGGTCCGTATTGATGGTGTATTGGCGGCCGTCGGCCGCCCGAAGGGTCATCTTGGGCATGGTCAGCTGATTTTATGCAAAAGCACGGCGATGGTCCGGTCGTCGTGGTGGCCTTTCTCGTAGGAGTCCAACCAGGCGCAAAGCGGTCCTCGTTCCTTGTAGGTCTCGACGCGCTCATCCCCCTGCTCGGCAGGCTCGGACTTGACCTTCGGGAGCAGATCGCGGGAGAGCTCCTCCCAGGCCTCGGGATTCATCTCGCTTCCGTTCGAGAAACGCGGGTCGCTGACGCCATCGCTCATCAACAGGAGCGCGTAGCTCTCGGGCAGCTCGGCGAAAACCAGCCTCCTCTCGGCATCTTCGGCGCCATTGCTGAGGATGAAGAGGGTCTGCCCGGCCGACTGGCCATGGTCGGGCACGCACTTGATTCCGGAGGCAGGCCCCGCTTGGCCCAGGCCGATGGCGCCATCACCCACCGAATAGCTGAGCAAGACATGACCGGAGGGGGTCGGCAGCACCAGCGCGGCCAGGAAGGTGGCGTGCATCTCCTTGGGTTGGAAATCAGGTCGTGATTGCTGGATGCATTCGGCCTCGAACTTGATCTGGGCCCTGATCGCCTGCACCACCGATGCGAAGCCTTCGATCGCCGCCGGCGTACGAGCCTTCAAAGCCTCCGGATCCTTGGCCAATTTTTGCCCAAGCTCCACCAGATGGGTGATGCCCACCTCCGCGACGATGAGCGAACCGCGTCGCGAAAGGGGAGCCGAACCCGCGCCGTCGGAAACGACGACGGCGACCGCCTTGCCCTCCAGGAAGAACTGGGCTTGGACGTCATCCTCGCGGAAACTCCCGCTCTTGATGTGGCTGCGTCCGCGTATCGAGGCGTAGGCAAGGTCGAAATCCCCCAGGCGTTGCCGGCGCGAAACGCGGTTTGGCTTCGAGAACACGTCGTCGGGGATGCGCAACTTGTAGGCCGTGGGCGTGGAGCTGACGGCTTCCGCCATCTTACCCAGGGCGTACCTGGCGTCCTCCGAGACGACGGGATTGTCGTCCGACTGGTCACGCTCGATATCCCTCCACCGCATTTCGGGATCCATGTTGCAGGTGAGCAGCAGATCGAGCTCATGGGTGAGTTCCTCGCAACCCCTGCAGGCGAAGCCGAGACGCAACCTGAAATCGGAACCGACCGTGGGTTCGCCCTTGATGCGGTGACCTTCGAAGTCGGCCTGCAAAGCCAAGGGCTCCAACCCCTCGGCTCGCGTCCAGACCGCCCACTCCGGATCGAAACCGACCAACGCCTTGATGTCATAGTCGACGGATTGACCTTGCTTGGCGTTATCCAGGCGGATGACACCGAGAACCTTAGCCTTCCAGTCGAAGAATCTTTGCGCAACGGACGGGCAGCTGGCCGACAGCAGGACTTCCAGCGACTGGGACTTGATCTCGTGCTTGAGGTCCTCATCCAGGGCCGCTTCGGGATCGGAGAAATCGAAGCAAAAACGCACCTTGCCATCCTTGAAGAAGGCAAACGGATCGCTGACCTTGATCGTCAGGGCATCGGGATCCCAGGAGAGGTACGAGCGAAGGCCCCCCTCCCTCATCACGACCTTGAGGGGGGTGGCCTTGATGGCTTCCGAAAAATCCAGGACATCCCCCGCGACCTTCAGTTCGTAACTTCTCTTGATCGAATCCCTGAATCTGCCGGCCCTCTTTTCAAATTCCTTCCGGGCATTATCGATTTTGTTCTTCCTGCGCTCTTGCTCGGCCTTCTTGGCCTCCTGCTCGGCTTTCTTGGCCTCCTGCTCGGTCGGCTTAACCCCTGACTCAGCGGACTTGGGGTCGGCACCCCCCAAGAGGATTTGTCCAACGTCCTTAGGTACGGCCGAAACGGGATGACCAGGCTGCTTCGTGGTTTCGGTGGCTGGCTGGGGATTACCGATGGACCTCACTTGATCACCGTGACCAGGCTTACTTCTCATGAAAAAAAGGTATAAACAGGATGAAAAAACCCAGATTAAAATCGCCGCACACACCACAAGCGCGAGCGAGAATCCCGAAGTCTTCAAGAACTGGACCCAAAAACTACCCTCAAGATAACCCAACTTTTCATTTGGAAAATCGACGAACTTGGCCGGCCGCAAGTATCTTAAGACTTCTAAAACTAGGCAAGTAAGGCCGGCAAGAATCGCCAACCAACCGATTGGCTTACTCAACCTATCCAAGAAAAGCGCTGATTTCGCGAACGTGTGACGGTTCCACGCGTATTCCCGGCCGCCCATGGGCTCAGCCATTTAGGTGAGGATGGGAGGAGGCGGCGGGAGAGGGGGATTTCCGGCGGAAGAAGGGCCGGGCGACGGAGCGCCGGGGATGGGAGGAGGAGCCCCGCCCGCCATGTCGTCGGGATTCGCGCTACCCGAGACGGCAGCGATGGAAGCCGAAACCCACTTGAAGAAGGCCTGCATGCGCATCGGGTCGGCGGTGCTGACATGCACCAAGTTTGCGCCGGATTCATCGGGATACCCCGGGGCGGCGTCGGAGGCGTCGAGGAAACGGATGAGGTTCGACTCGTCCGCGCCGTTGACCGCGCAAGCGACGCGCACGCCCCATCGCAGCTTCTTGAACTCCCGGATGCCGGCCTCGAAATCATCGGTCGGCACGCCATCCGTCAGGAAGAACACCATGGGACGCCAGTCACCGGCGGTGCTCCCGGTCTTCGGCACCAGGTCGGCCTTGCGGGTTCGCACCAGCAGCTCGAGGGCTTCGCCCATGGCGGTCGAACCGGCCGCATCGAGCACCGCGGGCACATTGAAGCTTTCGAGCGAAGTGAGCGGAACCTCGACCTTGGCGGTCGCGCCGAAAGTGATCAGGCATAGGTGGGCGGTCTCGAGGGCCTGCGGGTCGGCCCGTAGACCATCGATGATGCTGCTCAGCTGGGAGCGGACTTGGTTGATGGGGTCACCGCTCATCGATCCGGAAGTATCGACGAGGAAGTAGATGGGGAGACGGCGGGCGGAACTCATGGGGTTTCCCCTGAGGGATACCCCCTCCCCCACCCTCCGTCAAGCGTGCGGATTTCTAATGCGATTATAGAACCCCCACTTTGGCCTAGCCGGGCGGCCGCGCTGCGGGCCTAGATCTTGGCGAACCAAGCCTCCAGTTCCTGGGCGGTGACGCCGGACACCTCACCGGCCGCGCGCCGCCCCCCGGCGGGCCACCGCTCAAAGTGGGCCAAGGCGTGACGGAAAGAGGCGTCGACCCCGAGGCTGATCCGCAAGGCCTTGGATTTTTCGGAGAAACGTTCGGTCACCTCGGCGACATCGTCGAGGAAATTGCCGTCCGAGATCAGCATGATGAGGTCTTCCTCGGAATCGCCGCGCAAACCGATGTCCTCCTCCAGCAACCCCAGGGCGGAGCCGAGGGAGGAGCCTCCGAACGGCGCTATCTCCAGGACGGATGGAAAGGCGAAAGTCTCGGCATCCGAATACCGCACGAGCCACTCGGCGGAACAGTCGAAGGCGACCAGGCCCAATTCGACTTGGCCGTAGAGATGCCTGTTGGCCTTGAGGAGGGAGATCAAGGTCCATTGGATGAAGGCGCCGGCCTGACCGACCGGCGTCCCGTCCATCGATGTGGAGCGGTCGAGCAGCAAGGTGACCCTCCGGAGAGTCATGGCCGCGCGGCCGTCAGTGAGCCGGAAAGGATGCGCACCTCGACGACGACGGTGCCCAGGGCGAGCTTGTTGCCGTCCTTGAGCACATGCGAGGTACGGGACATGTGGTTCACCATGGTCGCCTTGCCGTCCTTCAGCTGGAATGTCGCCACTTCCGGAGGATACCCCGTCTTGGGGGATAGTCGCACGGAAGAATCCCTCGAAGTGCCGACAACGACCGGCCTTGATCCGAGGTTGACCGTGGTGGTTTCATTGGGGGCCCAATGAATGACCAAGAACGCCTCGCGCGCGACGGCCTCGGCGATGGTCACCCCCAAGGCGATGAAGAGCCCCAGGAAAGACGCGCCCATGAGCCTGGAGAACATTTCCGAGCCGACCAAGGATACGAGCAGGAATCCGCCTACGGCGAAGAGACCGCCCAGGCCGCCCAGGAGCATGGCCCGGAGCGACCCGAGGTTCGGGATCGCCAATGAAATGGAAAAGCCCAGGCCGGCGCCGACGAAGACCCAGGAGATGGCCCTCGGAACCTGGTCAAACCCCTTGATCGACCCGAGGGTCCATGCGTAGAGGGATTGGGCGATGATTCCGGAGGCGAAGCCAAGCAGGGCGCTGATCGCCATGGCCCGCAGGATGGGCCAAGGCCGTAGGGCGCCACCCAGCATCAGCTGCTGGGTGGCCTCCACCCCGGCGCCGATGCCGAAGGAGACCAGCGCAACCCAAAGACCCACCTGCAGGGCGTTCGGCCAGAAATTCTTCTTGATGGCGGCTGCATCGACTTTGGCGCCGGGCGCCCCGGAGCCACGGAGCACGGAACTATCCGCGATGGAGACGGCGACCTCCTTGAAGAGGCCGGACAACCCCTCGGACTGCCGCCCATACCGGTCCATCGTGAAAACTTTGCCGGGTGCGGCCTCCGCCAGGAAGGAATAATCGGACGCAAGCGAGGCGAGGGTCACCGTGTCCACTTCGTCGATGCTGGCCGCCTTCAACCGGGAGACCACCTCCGCCGTGGAGAAAATCTCGCCATCGGGAATGTCGAACGTCTCGTCGGTCACCAAGACAACCACCCTGCGGGAGCCCGCCTGGAACGGGAGACTGGCGGCGAGGGCGAGCCCCGCCAATGAACTGTCGCCCGTCGGCCTGCCTCCCTTGACGAAAAGCGGCTTCATCGCCGCCACGATCTCCCGGACATCCGCGGTCGGCGGATGCTCCACCTTGGCGCCGCTGTTGAAGGTCACGAGGGCGAAGCGGCCTTTGATCTTCTTGGCCTCGAGTTGCTCGAGGAATTCCGTCAAGCTGTTGCGCACGCCCTCGATTTCGCCCGACATGCTGCCGGAAGTATCGAGCACGAACACGAGGTCGACGGTCCGCAGGTCTTCGGGGACGATGACGACCTCATCTCGGCGGGCGCCGACCCAGCGCTCGGCGAACAGGGCGAGGGCGAGGCCACCCAGGATGCCGACGAGGCCGAAGGTGATCCACTTGGGGAAGCGGTTCAGGAGGGATCGCATGGTGCGTTGGGGCAAATCAATGGAGGATCCGGACCTCGATGACAACCGTTCCAAGCGTCAGCTTATTGCCATCCTTAAGTACATGGGTGGTCCGCGAGATATGGTTGACCAAGGTGGCCTTGCCTCCGACCAGGCTGAAACTGGCGACCCGGGGCGGGTAGCCGGTTTGGGCGGAGAGGCGCACGGTGGATTCGTTCGTGGTCCCGATTTCGACGGGCCGGGGCCCGATGTTGACCGTGGACTTTTCGTTCTTGGCCCAATGGACGACCAGGAAGGCCTCCCGCGCCATCATCTCGGCCATGGCCACCGCGACACCGAGGGCGAAACCGAGGACCATGGCCCCCGCGAGACGGCCACCGAGATCGGAAAAGTCCATGGCCGTGACCATCGCCACGAAGCACGCCGCGCCCAAGGCACCTCCGGCGGCGCCGCAAGCCAAGGTCTTCGGGAGGTTGATGTTCGGGATCACGAAAGTCATGGCGAAGCCGAGGCCGGATCCGACCAGCATCCAGGAAAACACCCGCCCTGCCACGTCGGGGCAGCCCAGCGAAGACAGGCCAAAATAGGCGGACTGGGCGCAGGCTCCGGCGACGGTCCCCAGCAGCATCCCGAGGGCGGCGGACTTGAGCGAGCCGGGGGGGCACAAGGAGGCCCCCAGCATCAGCCGCTGGGCGGCGACCAGCAGCAGGCCTATCCCGATGGAAACCAGCGCGAGCCAAAGGCCGACGGAAAGGATGCCGGTCAGGAAGGAGGAGAAGGAATAGTCCATCCGCGAACCGTCCCCCGCGCTGCCGATCATGTTCGGCCGCACGACCTCCCGGGCAAGGCCCTGGAAGAGGCGCGCCAGCGAACCGCTGGTCCGCCCCGAACTATCGAGCACGAAGCGCGCTCCCGGCGCGGCCCTGGTGAGGAAACCGAAATCCCCGATCACTTTCCGGGAGGCCACCACGTGGACCGACTCCACCGACGACGCCCGCAGGACGTCCAAGACCTTGTCCGAGCTGAGCGCAGGTCCATCCGGCTCATGCCACGTCTCGTCCGTGATCAGCACCAGGACCCTCCTCGCGCCCGGCCGGAAGGGCAGCGACGCAGCCTCCCTTAGGCCGTCCAAGGAGCTTTCTCCCAGGTTGTTGCCGCCGCCGGCCGCGCGCAACAGCGACATGCTGGCGGCAAAGGTCGAGGGATCGGCGGTGAAGCCTTGCGGAGATTCCGTCGCTTCACCGCAGGAGAGGTCGCGGAAAGTGACGAGGGCGAAACGCATCCCGACACCGGCGGCCTTGGAGGCATGGACGAACTCGCCGATGCTTCCCCTGACTCCATCGATCTCGTTCTGCATGCTTCCGGTCACATCGAGCACGAAGACCAGGTCGATGGGGGACTTGTCCAACGACTTCTCCGCGACGGGCGCTGAAAGCTGCGCAGCCGGTTCGGCCAACAAGGAAAAGATCAACCCGCCCATCGTGCCGACGAATCCGAAAACGACCCACTTCGGCAGACGATTCAGCAGCCTACGCATGGCGCCTCAGCTGAAGAGGTGGACCTCGATGACGACCTTGCCCAAGGTCAGCTTGTTGCCGTTCCTGAGCACATGGGTCGTGCGAGACATATGGTTGACCATGCTGGCCTGACCCTTCTGGAGGCTGAAGGTGGCCACAATCGGAGGATAACCGGCCGACGCGGCCATGCGCACGGTGGATTCGCGCGAACTGCCGACGGTGACCGGCTTTTCGCCTAGATTGACACGCGTGAATTCACCCGGCCCCCAGACGACACGGAGATAACCCTCCTTGGCCGTGGCTTCGGCGACCGCCACGGAAAGGCCCACGAAAAGCCCGATGATGGAAGTGCCGACGAGCCTCGAGGCGATATTGGCGTAATCCGGCTGCATATCCGGCGCCCCTGATCCTAGAATAGCGCGAACGGCGAGGCCCACCAGAGTGAAGCCGATTCCGCCGGCAAGGCCACCGACGAATCCAAAGGTAGCCGCACGACCACGCTGCAGATTGGGAACCACCATGGAAAGGGTCAGCCCGAGCCCGGCTCCCGCGAGACCCCAGGCGAACGTCCGCAGCGTTTCGGTGAAGAAGAACCCGGATCCGGGGTTCAACATGGATTGGAAAAGGCATTCGGCGGCCACCCCCGAAAGGAACCCCAAGAAAGCCCCGGCCGCCATCGGCCGAAGCAAAGCCAACAGGAAGTCATCCGCGCCAAGAAGGACGCGTTGGCATAGGAAAACAAAAAGGGTAACGCCGAGGGTCGGGAAGCAAAACCAGACCCCCGTGCCCATTATTAGGCGAACCAACGACTCATCTGGCGACAATAAACCGGACAAGAAAAGCTCGCATGCGCAGTTGAGCAATCCAGCTCCCAACAGGCCGGCAAATCCGAACACTATCCATTTGGGATAACTCGAGAGGAACTTGCGCATCGTCTGGTCAGGAGAAAAGTTTCACCTCGATGGTGACGGTGCCAAGCGGCAGCTTGTTGCCGTCGCGGAGGGCATGGGTTGCGCCGGTCATGTTATGGAACATGGAGGCTTTACCGTCGCGCATCGTGAACGTGGCGATGGTGGCCGGAAAGCCACTGGATTTCGGAATCTTGACGGTCGACTCGACGCCGGTGCCGACCGTGACCGGCGTGGCACCAAGGTTGACGGTCGTGAATTCGCCGGGGCCCCAGATGACACGGAGATAACCCTCCCGAGCCATGGCCTCGACCAGGGCGACCGACAAGCCTACGGCACCACCGAGGATGACACAGGCGGCCAGACGCCCGAAGGTGGGCATACCCGCCAACATGAACGAAAGGGCGAGGCCGGCGAGCATGCCGCCGCCAAGCCCACCGAGGATGGCCTTGGCCCGATCGAGGTTGGGGATGATGAGGGAGAAGGCGAAACCCAGCATGCCGCCGACGACGACCCAGGCGACAACCTTGAGCCATTTCGCGCCGAAGACGCCAAGACCGGAGGACAAGAAAGTCAGCAGGGACTGCCCCACCAAACCCGCCAACACTCCCGAGCAAAGGCCCAGCATCACGATGCGGGCGAAGTTACGGGGGATCCATGTGTCCGCGCCCAACATCCGGGACTGCGCCACCGAGATCGCACAGGAGGTGCCCAAGGCCAGGAAGCCCAAGGTGAAACCGACCGAGGCGACCCCGAGCAGGAAGTTCGTAAGGTTGAACTTACGGATGGCCGGGGTGGCCCTCTGGTAATCGAATTCGAAGACGGCCTTGCCATACGCCTCGCCCGGCCCGGCGCTGGCCAGGGAACCGGTCCTGCTGACCAGCTTATCCCCGATCTGGACGTCGAGCCTGAACGGCACGTTGCTCAAGTCCGAGCGTCGGGTATAGAAGTACACCATAAAGACGTACTTGCCCGAAGGAGCCGAGCCCGTCGGCCAGTAGATGTGCTCCACGGGATTATCGCGCAAGGGAGCGCCGACGTTCTGGTCGACGTCCAGCTCGCCGTCGGTCGGGGAGCGGCGATTTCTGAAATAGATGCGCACGCCCGAGGGGTCGATGCAGTGGAGATCCAAGTCGTCGTAGGTCTCCCAACTGAGGGCGGCCATGATGTCGCCGGACATGCTGGCCCCGGCGGCGGCCAACCGCCCTTGGACGGCCGAGTCGAAAAGCAGGGAGGGCGCCGCGGTGGCGGGCGTGGAGTTGCGGCGGAAGACGCCCGGGGAAACCTCCTCGACCAAGGGCGTCGCGGCCGGCGGGGGTGTGTTCGTCGCGAAAATCTCACCGACTCCCCATCCCAACAAAGCGCCAAGGGCGCCGACCAGCAGAAACAGGAGTGGCTTGGGCAGCGAAAGCAGTTTCACCACGGCAGACAAATCCCGGCTCCGGGCATTGGCAAGCCACAAGCGGGGATAGAAGATACCATATAGAAAGCAGGCTCAGGGGAAAACGCCCAAGCAACGCAGCAGCCGCTCGTGTTCCTCCATGTGACGGCGGCAATCGGCCATGCGCTCGGCGCGACGCTCCGCGGCGGGGTCGTCGCGCAGGCCCATCAGCCTTCCCCGGAAGAAGGCATGCATACGGCGCAGGTGCGCCACCTTGTCGTCGTGCTTCGACCGGAAATCGACCTCGAGCTTACGCTCCAACAGCAGGCGATCTTGTTCGTCCATGACCGCGGAATCGGCGGAGTCCGTCGGCAAGGCCACCGCCAACGCCTCCGCCAAGGCGATGATGCGTGCATGGGCCTCCGACCCGGCCTTCGCCGCGGCGAAGGCCTCTCCGCAGAAATGGACGACATCGGCCATCTCGGCGTAGGAAGCCGCCGCCGCGAATTCGGACAGGGCCGACGCGTAGGCGGGTTCGTCGACGGAGGCGGACCCGATCGCGTCCGCCAGTTCGGCCTCAGCATCGAGGGCAGGGTCGTCGCAACAAGCCAGCCAGCGCTCCCCGTGCCACTCACGGTACAATCCGACCGGGAAGCCCGTCGGATTGGCCGCGGCGACGAAACCCACCAGGCGCGCGCTGAGGCCGAGCCGATGGCGGTAGGCCCGCCGCCCCTCAGGGTCGTCGCGACCGAGGGGGGGCGGCGGCCGAAGGCGGGGCGGACGCGGCGGTGCCGGACGGAATGACGGGGGTACGACCAGCCCGTCACCCGTGGTCGACGTAGGCGCGGCCGGGGCCGCGGCCCCGGCCGAGAATCCCAAAGTGCGCGCTAACTTCGAAAGCAAGGGCGACCAGTACCTGGCACTGAAGTACAACGCTGCCATGACCAGGACGTAGACCAGGACGAACACCTGGACTGCCTCGGAAGTGTTCATCGGAAGTTTAAGGCCATAGGCGCGTGAAGACTGATTTTAGCTCCATTTAGGCTGAAAAGGCATGTCAATGGCATTACTTCCTGAGGGGAAGCTTACCCGCCTTCGCAAGGTCGTTGCACGCCTGAATCGCATACTCCTCGAAGTGGGCGGGCAACTTATGAAAGGCATCGGAACCGTAACGGAGAGCGCTGCCATACACCTGAACGTCAAACCAGGCTTGCTTTACGACGTCCGCACCACTCGCCCAGAAATACTGGGAAACCTTCAAACGAAGCACACCGGCGATTTGGACGGTGGATTCTGGGTCAGCCCTGAAGATTTGAGCTTCGATTAAGGTGTTGCAGAATACACTTTGGTCACTCGGGTCAACCGGCTCAAAACCGTTGCGTCGAAACGCCGCCTCCACCCTCGCCCGGATGGATTCCTCCGTGACGACCCGCTTAAGCACGGCATCCATAGTAACAAAGATTTTCACCTTCTTCCCGAGGACCGGAATCATCGAGGTGCTACCATGGCCGACCTCCCGCTTAAAGGCGTCCTCCAGCTCCTTGGCAAGCTCCACCGCACGCTGTTGCTCCTCGGTCAACCTCGCCGGCACCTCCACCCTTTTCTCCACGATCCGGACAACTTCCACAGGCTTCTCGACGATCTTCTCGACGATTCTATCGACGGGGCGATCTACCTGGACCACCTCGGGGAAAAGGTGCGCGGTCAGCAGGCCCACCAGGGCCCCGAGCGACACGCCGGCCGCGATCCAAGACCATCCGGCGACATGCGGACGCGTCGCCCCGGGCGAAGGAGCCTTCGAGGAAGCCATGCGGGGACGCCCTGCGGCGGCCGGCGCCGCCGTGGTGAAGGCCGGGAAGGCTTTCGCGGCGGCGATCTCGGAGCGCAGGCTCGAAAGGGGCTCCCAGCCCCCCATCCCCTCCGTCCAACAAAGGTCCGTCCAGAAGAACTCCCCCGCATCGAGGAGCTCCACGATGCGGTCGATGTCGAACTCCCCCATCACGTGCTTGTTGCGGGATACTCGATAGACCAACGTCCGGTCGGGCGGATTCATGAGCCTATTAGACTGGTATAAGGCATCGAATCAACGCCGGAGCACCCACTTTCCGCCTAGGCGGTCGGCCCGGACCCTAGCCTGGCAGCCTCCTCCTGGGTCAGCACGATCTCCGCCCGCAACCCGAGACCGAGCGCCTCGGCTTCGAGCATGAGGGTTGCGGGGCTCACGCCCCAAAGGGCGGCCAATTCCCGGAGCGCATGGCAGGATGGCTCCGGCAATGGCCTGGCCGGAGGCTCGGACTTGACCGGCGGTACCGCCGCCCATCGGGCCTCGGAGGCCTCGACGCAGGCCGCATAGAAGAGATCCTTGTGCTCCAAGGGGAAGACGTCGCCCTCGGCTCCGGTCGGGGACGAGGACAGGATGGTCTGCGCCATCCGGACCACGGTCTCCTGGGGGGCGCCTTCAAGGTAGCGCGCCGCGTGCAGGACATCGGTGGGTTTCCACTCGCCACCGAGGATGCCCGCCATCTTACCCATGGTGAAAGGTTCCGACGCAGGCGGAAGGTTGTTTCGCCGGCTCCTTTCTTTCTCAAGTTCACGCGCGATCTTCTCGTAGATGATCAGTTCACTGCCGGCGGGCACCAACCCCTCGGCCACCACGGATTGGCGATCGTCGACAACGAGTTTGCAGTAGTCGGCGACCAAGCCAGCGAGGGTCTTGATGTCGCGGTGGAGCAGCTCGGCCATGCGGGCCCAGGTGACGGTACCTCGGGCCGCGGCCAGCTCGACGCTCGCATCGACCTTGCGGACGGGAGGAACCAGGACGAACTCGACCCTGCGCTGCGACGGCTCGACCATCCGCACATAGACCTCGATCGTCGAGCCTAAGGGGTGGTCGAAGGCTCCCCCAAGGTAGTGGACGCCATAGATAACGCCCAGCGCCCCTGAGGAGTTGACCCTGAGTTTCATGCCCTTGGCCTTGCCGTTCGCGAATGGCGCCTCCACCGTCACCGCCACCCTCTGACCTATGCACAGCCCCGCATAGGCGGCCTCAGGAATGGCGGCGCGCTCGGCAGGAATGCCCCCATTGGACAAGACCGGCACGGCCTCCCGAGCGGTTGAGCCGACGACCGCCTTGGGCGAGGCGGGGCGGGCCGGACGACGGGCCTCCTTGATCTTGGAATCAGCCGCCACCTTGACCAGCAGGTTTCGCAGGCATTCCAAGTCGTATGGACTGGAGATGGGCACGAACGGGTCGGCGACCTTCACCGGAACGTAGAATGCCCGCGACTTCGAAAGCGTGGACTGATCCGGATTACTGAACAAAGCCGCGTTCAACCGGCTTAGGTAACGATTATCCAGGACGAAGAACGGCACGTGCGGCGTAAGCAAGGCTTCCAAAGCAGCCAGTTCCTCCGTTCCGAATGCGTTTCTCCCCGCCACCACGAAACCATTCACCCGCTGACGGCCCTCCAAAATGAGGTTTCGTCGCATCGACTCGAACTCCTGAAATTCCTGCTCGTTGGCGCAAAGCTTATGGCCGGCGAAATACTCGCTTTTCTGGATCTGGAGCGCATTGAGAACCTCGCGCCACCGGAAGGCTACGCGCCCGGCCTCGAGCAGGCTCTGGACTTCGGCGTAAGTGGTCTCCGCGATGAGCTTGTGGTGGGTATCGTTGAACGTCTTGACGCGCAGGCTGGTGCGGGAAGAGGCATGGTTCGCCTTGATCGTCAGGATGCCCTGCCCGGAGTCATGGGTGATCTCATGGGGATCGAAGACCGAAAGCGCCACATCCAGGATGTCGTCCGATGCGGGAACGAGGACGGCGAGGGATGTGACGACCGCCTCTTCGCCCGACCACCTGCCGGAGCCGCAATCGAACCAGGGCGATAGATGGTGTGGGCACTCGACGGCCGGAAGCCTTCCACCAGGGGGCGAAGCGCGCCTGAAGCGGTCCTCCAGCAGACTTTTGAGTCCCGCTCGGCTCACGTCCTCGCCGTGGATAAGGAAAACCCTCTTCAGGGAAGGGACACCCTCGGCATCGTCGCCGAGGACATAGCGGCAGAGCGAAGCGCCGTCGGCATGACCGGAATAAAACCTGGAGATGGAGACGCAGTCGGACTTGATTTCGCCACCGAAAAGGTTCTTGGGCTGGTCATTCCTCTTCGGGTCGCCCTTGAGTTCCAACGTCAGCGAGGCACGCTTTTCGGCGGACAATTCGGCGAGCTTGAGCAAGGCCGCCCCCGGTGACTTGGCGGGGACATAGCCCGAGATGACGAAGGTAGCGGACGGGTCCTGCGCGTGGTCGTAAAGGTAACGCTGGATCGCGCCATTGTTGGTCATCCCGCTGCCACAGAGCACGATCATGGGGCCTTGGGCGCCCTCCCTTGGCGATCCGCAGAAGACCTCGAAGGCCTCGCCACCCGGGTAAAGGCGCACGCAGCTGCCGGGGTCCCCGAACCTCAGGAGTTTCTCCAGGTCCTGCGAGCAAAGGGCGACGTCGCCGTTGAATCCGTCGAAGAAAGACGCCGAGGGATTGACCCAAGGGCTGCTGCCGTCCGTTCCCGCGCGGTAGACGTCGCTGAAGACCTCCATGAACAAAGAAGCGAGCCTGGAATCAAGGTACACCTTGGGCACGACCCCGGCGGCCAGGCCCGTCGCGGCGCGGTTGAAGCCCAGCACGTGGAAGATATCCAGCAGAAGATCCTGGCAACGCTGCAGCGAAAAAGCCGGGAAGAAGACCTTCGCGTCGGTTCCGTGGCGGAAACCTCGCTCGAGGACCTGGGCCAAGCGGTCCAATCGCGCCCTTCCGGAGCGGTCCGCCTGCTCCCGCTGCCTGTCGCCGTAGGTCGACTCCGTGATGACATAGTCGGAAGGCAACCTGGGGCGGACCCGCGTGCGCATCATGCTGCGAGTCTCCGCCTCATCCTCGACGGTCCCGACGTCGCCCGTGAAGAAGACGCGGGTCGGCTTGCCCGCCGCGTCGACGGCGGAGAACTGGTACCCCACGCAGCCCATGATATGGGATGTCGGGTAGCACCCCACGGCCAGGCCGGGCTCGATTTCGGCCTCCCCTCCCGGCGTCAGCGGGATATGGCCCGTGAGCAACCTCTGGGCCTCGACCTTATGAGCCTCGGTGACGTCCGTCTTCGGGTGGTCGCGCAACAGGATGCGGTGGGAGTCGTCGCAGGCATGGAAGGCGAAGCGGGCCGTCTCCGCCGTGCAGTAGATCGGCCCCTTGAAGCCGGCCTTGACCCAATGAATCAGCATCCCGATGTGGTCGGCATGCGCATGGGTCAGGAAAAGCCCCTTCAGCTGGGTCGGCTTGCATCCGGCAGGGAGGTTGTCGGGGTGGGCCGGCTCATCCGATGCCTTGCGCCGATGGGCGGAACCGCAGTCGACGGCGTAGACGCTCCCCGTGGAAGTCAGCCTGAAGAAGGTCGTCGATCCCGTGACTTCATTCAACGCTCCATGGAACTTGAGCTGGATAGGCATGATGGGATGCTCGGTCGGGCCGGGGGTGCCCGACCAATAGCATCGGACGAGGACATCGGGCAAGGTCATCTTATGACCGTCTTTAAGATTGCCTGATCGGGACGGCGGCGGGCATCTTCCCGGGGATGTCCCAGCCCGGCCAAGACGCCCGCTATGAAGTGGCCCGCAAAGGCGTCCCGCTGGGCGTCCACGCGCTCGGCGAACTCGGAGGCCTGCTCGCGGCGGGCCAGCTCCTGTGGTCCGACGACTGCTGGACCGAGGGCATGGAATCATGGGTCAAGCTGAGCGACCTGCAGGAGCAGATCGAGGCCGCGACCACGCACGCTTCCGGAGGCCCTTCCGGCAAACGTCAGCTCCTTATCGTCCTCGCGGGCATCGCGTCGCTGACGATCGGGTTGGCGGGGTACCTCCTCGTCGTCGGCGAGCCCTCGGAGGCCGGAGGTCCGCCGACCGCCCCGGCGCCGACGCCCCCTGCCGCGGTCTCCACGGCGAGGGATAAAGCCCTTCGTCGCCAGATTGCCGAGCTTCAGCAGGACATCAGCGGGCTGACCGCCCGGAGCTTCGCGACGAAGCGCGAGGAATCCTCGGACGTGGTCGAGTACGTGCACCGCCACTACCTCAACGTCGGCAACCGGATTCCGCTGCGCGCCCATGTCGACTCCACCGGGCTTAGGTACCTCTACACCTTCTACGCGGGGAAGACCTGGCTGTTCCACACCCAGTTACGATTCGACATGGACAAGCAGACCGTGACGACCCAACCCATCCCGGCGTACAAGGCCTCCTGGAAAATCTCGGACGACGCCATGGTCAGCGAATCCTGCCGCTTCCCCTCCAAGGACGACCAGAAGGTCATGGCCAGGATCGCCTTGGGGTCGCAATCCAAGATCAGCATGCAGATGGTAGGTCGCCGGCAATCCGGGATGTGGCCGCTTTCGTACGAGACGAGGGAGGCGATCAAGGATTGCCAGGAACTCGCGGAACTCCTGGCGAAGCGGAATGCGCTGATGCGGGAACTTGGGGCTGCGCCCTGAACTCAGGGGCCCCGGCCGCACTCGGGAGGCATGTCCCCAAACAGCGCGCTTCCGGCCGAGAAATGGAGAAGCGTCGGAACCGCGGACGCATTGGCGACCTTGAAGCAGACCGTGTAGGGCGCCGTCTCGTGGCGCGAAGCCGAGTCGATGAACTTAACCACGCCGGAAACGGCATAGAAGCGGGTGGTCCCATCATCCCAGCACTTCCGGAAGACCGTCTCCTCCTCCGTGGAGATGCCGACGACCTTGAGCTTCAGGCGAAGCATCGCCTGGGCCTTGGAGACGACCTCGGCCTTGGACAGGGGGGATTCCTGACTCGCCGAGACATCGAAGGGATTCGGCGCACCGGGGGACTTCGCGACCAAAGGCAGCGTCCGGTAGTTCGACAGGTCCACCAGACTTCCGATCAATTCCGGGGTGAACCGTCCTTGCCGCAGATGGGCCAGCAGAATCTTGGGGACCCCCTGCCAATCCGTCGCCAGGTCGGTGCCGGACAGCAGCTTCAGGCGCATTTGGCAGACGGGATTGGAGGACCCGAGGCCCGCGGCCATCTCGTAGAAAGCCCAAGCCGTGGGCGAAGACTCAGGAAACTCCGTGCCGGCGTCGAAATGCAGACCCAGGAAAAACAGGGCGTCGGCATCCTGCAGGCAGGCGGCGGATTCAATCAGACGGAGACCTTCCCGGCGGTCTGGCTCGGCGAACCCGTAACCAAGATAACGGCAGACGCCGCGGATGAAGAGCCCCCGGGCGCCGGGCCGTTCATCCGCCGCGGGCGCACCTTTCGGCGGGAATCCCTTGCGGGCGGAATCGGGCGAGAGCATCTTCGCGGCCTGGGCCTTGTCGGCCAAACCTTGGGCGATGCGAGGCGCCAGCAGGCCCGCTTCCAGGACCTGGAGATAAAGCGCCAACGCGGCCTCGGCGCCGGCATCGGGACTGCGGAACCCCTCGAAGGAGGCGAAGTCGGGCCCTTCGTTGCGGGCGACCGCGGGATCCGCCACCGCGGAAAGCGCGAGGCCATAGGCGAAGTCATGGAACGAGTTGCCGGGGTCCATGTAGAGGCTGGCCAGCGGCGCCAAAGCGCCCCGCTCCCCTTGGACGGCCGCCTTGGTGAACCATTGGCGCGCGTCGTCGACGCTCTTCGCGACTACCTTGCCCTCCATCAGGGCCTTGGCCACCTCAAGTTGGGCCTGGGCTTGCCCATCGCGCGCCAGGTTGAGCCTGTTCCGGAAGCCGACGACCCGGGGCGAATCGGGCCAAGGGGGGAAGGCCCCCCTATAGGTCACGGTCAAGGTCACGAGCCGCGTGCTGCCGCCGGCGCCTCCGCAAACGGAGCAGCGCTCCTCGACGATCCGCCCAAGGTCGAAGAGGTTCTCCCTGACGATGCCCTTTCGCCCGCCCGCGCCGTTGCAGCTGGAGCATCTGGAGAACTGGGAGACCGAGATGGTGGGGTTGACGCGGGCGACGTAGCGGAAGAAAGCCACTTTGGTGAACGCGTCCGAGCCCAGCCTCTTGCCGGGAGCGGGGTAGATTTCCCCGTCGTCGTTGCATTCGAGCCCATCCGCAAGCTGCCCGAAGACCTCCAGGAAGCTGATGCCCGCGGGCGGGGCCGCGCAGTCGTAGACATCCGCCCGGACAGGCGCGACGCACAGGATGGCAAGGAGGGCCACAATGACCGCACCGAGGCGACGACGAGGAATCATGCACCTCCCGGGATAACCGCAACGACGCCCAAGGAAAGACTGAACGTCGGCGCCCGCGCCGGCAAAAGGCTATTTTAAAGGAATGCCACAAGCGAACCGGCGCCCACCAACCGCCGGAGCCGACGGACCAGGTCGTCCGCCGGCCGCCTCTTGCGGTTGACCTTGCGTAAGGGGGCGCTGATAAGAAGTACATGCATTACCATGTCAGCCAAGGCGGAGTGAACATCGGCAAGTATAGCGAGAGCGACATCCGGATGAACCTCGCCAGCGGGCGTTTCGGCCCGGCAGACCACTACTGGTGCGTGGGCATGCCCGGGTGGAAGACCCTCGCGGAGTTCCGCCCGACGGGCAACCAGGCATCGCCAACGCCTCCGCTTCCGTACCCCACGGCTGGTGGGCGGGGGCCTACGAACCCCGCGCACCAGACCGGAACCAACCCGGAACCTTATGCGCGACATCCGACCGCGCAACCCAGCCCGATGCCGGTGCCGACGGACCGCATCAAGATCTATGGTTACATCGGCGGCGGCCTACTCGCGCTCGGCACCTTCGGTCCGGTCATCGAGTTTGGCCGGCTTGGCTTCTCTCTGATCCACGATGGGAACACGAAAGGGGTCGTCGTACTCGCCTGCGGCGCCGCGGGGGCGGCCTTCAGCCACTTCGAGTCGTTCAAACTCAGCTGGATTCCCGCGGGCATAGCGACGCTGATCCTCGGCGACATCTGCCTGCGCCTAAGCGACGCCCCCACGGGCAATTTCTTCGGTTCGCCGATTTCGATCATGCCCGGCTGGGGCCTGATGCTCATGCTCATAGGAAACGGCTTCCTGGTCGCTTCCGCCTGGAAGGGCTCCAAAGCCAACCGACCCTAACCAAGGGTCAGCGACCCCGAGCGAGGGCGACCGCCAGGCGACGAAGCCGGCGGCCCACGCGAACCATTCTGCTACAAGAATGTTTGAGTGTTGTGGGCGTCCGGCCCCTTGGCGCTTGCGGTTCGCCCTTCCCGAGGATAACGGTGACCGATGGAGCTGAACGAGCCCAGATACCACCTGGATATCAATGGCCTCATCTCGGGACCCTTGACCGGGAAGGAGCTGGCTTGGAAGATCGCCGCGGCTTCGCCGGATGACGTCATCCGCTTCCGCCCCGAGGGATCGACCGAATGGCTCCCCGCGGAAAAGTATCCCCTAAAGAACGGCGCCCAGCAGGACCCGGAGCCGGCATCCTCCGCCCTTCCGACGCCACCCAAGCTGAGGCTGAAAAAACGCGCGGAAAACTTTGCCCCATCCGACGTACCCCCTCCGCCGCCGAATGGGCCGACGGACTACGCAGGCGGATCGGAGACGCCGCCCCCGCCGCCCGGGGCTCCTTTCGGTGGTCCTTTGGTGGAGGTACCCATCTACACGGATGACAACCCGCCGCCCCCGCCGGGCGCAATCGCGCCCCCACCGCCGCCCGGAGGCATCAAGCTGGCGCCGCCGGCCCCACCGCAGGCGAGTCCACCTCCGCCACCGGCCTCTCAAGCTTTGCCGACGCCAACCCCTCCCCCGCCGGCGCGCCTGACCACCCTGTTGGTTTCATCCTTCATCATCACGCTAGGAATCGCCCTATACATCCTCGTCTTCATGAAGCAGGACGTATCGGGCTTGGCCAGATGCAGCCCAGGGACCGGACCAGCAAAGGCCGTGAAGGGGATGAGATACTCGGTCATCAAGGCCGATGAAGCCGAGTCATGGAAGGCTGCGCGGCTCGCGGAACTCACCTCCTTCGCGGCCAAAGCCAAGACGGAGGCAACGGCCTGTTCCGGACGCATCGACCCGCTGACGGAAGGGGTCCAGGAACTCGCCATGAAATATGATGTCGGTAGCCACGCACTTCTCTTCCTGGGCGCCGGCGCCAGGAGCCTCGGCATCAAATACGAAACCGAGTCCATCGCCGACCGCAGGACATTGCGGAGCGTCGAGGCGGCCTTGGAAATCGCGGCGCCATACCTGAAACCTAGCACCCGGGCCGACCTGGAGAAAGGCAACTTCACCCAGGTCTCGATCTCCGCGCGGAACGACGGCTTTCCGTCCCTGAGCAGGGCCTTCGAGATGGAGGCTTCCGCCATCGAGGCGAAGCTCGAGACCGCCCTGTCCGCGGTGAGGCCGACGGCCCAAAGCGCCATCGGCTTCGTCAACCGAACGCTCTACTCATTGACCACCGAAACGCCTTGCGCCGCCTCCGGATCGACCGACGAACTGGGACAGTTCAATTCCCAGCTGGCGCCCGGCGATTACTACCTGATCGCCGGCGACGCGAGCCCGGAAGGCTCCCGACCCTACGGCTGGGCGATACGGTTCACGGTCAGGCCCTTCGCGGAGAACGTCGTCAACCTGGATGACGACAACCTCGCCGGCGGAAGCCCCCAATCCCTCTGGAGACCGGTCGAGACGGCCGGCGCCGAGCGCGACATCGAAATCCTCGGTCGGCAATTCGAACGCGCGAGCAAGTCGACGCTCAAGATCAAGGAGATCCGCCGGACCATCGAAAGCCGGAAATCCGAGCTGGATCGCCCTTCCGGCAACTGACCGGACGACGACCTCGGCCCACATCCATGCAGAGCGGTAGACCTTATCATGTAAGCCGGAACGGGAAGCTCGTCGGCAGGTTCGACGAGGGTGCGATGCGCGAGCTCCTGCGCCTCCGGAAACTCCTCCCGACGGACGACTATTGGACTCCGGGCATGAAGGCTTGGGCCAAACTGGCCATCCTTCCTCCCAGCAACCGACCGTCAAAGCCCGCCGCACCGGCCGCCCGGCCGTCGGTCACCGCCCCACGGCAGCAGCCGCCGGCCCCGATGCGTTCGCACCTGCGGACCAAGTGGTTGGCTCTTGGATCCGTCTTGGCGGTCGCCCTCATCGCTTGGTGGGTGGCCTCATCGGGATCCGCCTCGGGTTCATCGGGAAGAGACCACGCCGAACCCGCACTCACGCCGGCGAAGCCCATCGAAAGGAAACGGGTCGAGCTCGTGAGGGGGTTCGCTCCGTTCCACCCGTCGGGCAACGAGATCTTCCCCTCCCTGACCATCGCCTATGCGAATTCCGGCATCCAGCTTAGGAACCGAGCCTCCGACGAGGCCCCGCACTACGGCGACATCGGCTTCGTCGCGGGGGTACTGGTCGATGAGCCGCGCCGGGGAGACCGCATAACCTTGGAGATTTCACCGGACCGTTTCATGAGGCCTTCGACCCTGAACTTCACAGTGACGGAAGACGCCCGATCGGCGACGATGGGCCCCGCTCCCCTGTTCGACTTCGAAGCCCTCGCGAAAGTGCGGCAGACCACCCCCTTCAACGTGACCATCAAGGTACGCAAGAACGACGAGGAGCCGGTCGTCTTCAACGAGGTCTGGCAGGCGCACCAGATCAACGACTGCCCCATCGGGCTGTCGCTGCAGCGCCTCACCAACGAAAAGATGGTGATCGGGTCCGGATGTTTCTCGGGGCGCGCCCTCGCGGGTTACGTCAACGAAAACCACCCCATGATCGACCAAATCCTCGCCGAGGCGAAGGCGACCGGCATCTGCCGAGCCTTCACCGGCTATGGGGAAGACGACGCCGGCATCATCCGGCAGATCCAGGCCATTTGGGTCGCGCTGCAGAAGCGCGACATCTCCTACTCCAATACCGCGGAGAGCACCCTATCTCCGTTGCACTCCTTCCAGCACGTGCGGATGCTCGACCAGTGCCTCCAAAGCCGCCAGGCCAACTGCCTCGACGCCACCGTCATGTTGGCCTCGGTGCTGAGGAAAATCGGCATCAATACCGGCATCATCCTGGTCCCGGACCACGCCTACCTCGTCGTCTACGACAAATCGGGGTCGAAGCGCGAGTTTGCCATCGAGTCCACGGGGCTGACCGGGATGACGCTCAACGAGGCCATCAAGGCGGCGACGGAGGAGGGCAAGGATAACCTCCGGAAGGTCGAGTCGCGGCTCGATGGACGCGAGGAAGGCCATTACCGGGAGATACCGGTCGAAGCCTGCCGCCGCGCCGGCATCCAGCCGATTCCCTACGCGCCGTAGGCGCTTTCAGGGACGGCGTCGAGATGCCTTGATTTCGGCGATCTCGGCGTTGATGGCCTGGGCTCGGAGACGCGCGCGCTCTATCTGCGCGGCAGGCAGGCTACGCAACATCGCGTCGCGGACACCGACCGCCTGCGGCGACTCGTCCAGCGCCGCCAAAAAGCGCCATGCCAAGGACTCGACCAAATCGCGGGGGACGCCGGCACCCTCCTCGTATCGACGCCCAAGTTCCGCTTGGGATGGCCGATTGCCCCACATCGCGCCCTGCCTGAAGAGGTCCAAGGCCTTGGCCTCATCCTTGGCCACGCCCCGTCCATCACGATACATGCCAGCCAAGCTGAAGCAACCGGACGCACCGCCATGGGCCACCGAAAAATTGAACCACCTGACCGCCTCCCGGTCATCGGCGGGGACAGCTTGTCCATCACGGTACATGATGCCCACATAATCCTGCGCGAACGCATTGGCCTGGACCGCTGACTTTCGGAACCAGGCGAACGCTTCGGGATAGGATTTCGCCACGAAAAGACCCTCATAATAGTAAAACCCGAGGTAGTACTGGGCAGCGGAATCGCCCTTCTCCGCGGCCGACCGCAGATACCCCATGGCCTCGACTTCCGACTTATCGACGCCTTTTCCGTTCATATAAGCCATCGCTAGCTTGAAGGAGGAAACCTCGTCTCCCTTGGCCGCGGCCAAACGCCACCAGCTGGCGGCCGCCGCGTGGTCGACGGCAACACCTCGGCCGCTCTCGTAAGCCAACCCGAGCAACCGGGCCGCTTCCACGTCCCCCCTTTCGCCGGCGAGCTTGAGCCACTTGAGTGCCTCCGCATAGTCGACGGTCACGTCGAGGCCATGGTAATAGGCGTAGCCAAGCTGTCCCTGCGAGACGACATCGCCCAAGCGGGCCTGGCGGGTCAGTCGGTCCAAGCGACTCTCCAAGGGTAGCCGCGTCGCGCTCCCCACGGGTGGGCCGACGGGCGGCGTCGGCGCCTCGTCGGGCTGCCGGTGGAGGACGAAGCCGGCGACGAGCAGGACGGAGAGGACGGCGTAACCGATCCAATCGCCAAGGCTGACCGAAGAACCGCGCGGAGTGGCCATCATTTTAGGCGGGGTTGGGGGTTTGGTGGGGATGAAGGGCTGGCGTGAGTTCGCGGAAACGCGGATGAATGCGCGACGAGTGCTTAGGGATTAGAGAGCAGCCTCTGCCCGGCCGGGGAACTGGCGGGCACGAGTCGGTCGCTCTTGCAGGAGCTGCACACCTGACCTCTGGTCGTCAGGCGCCAAATCGAATAGATCAGCCCGGGAACGCACATGAACAGCCACAGGACCAGCTCGATCATGAAGCTACCCTTGGTGTGGCTCTCGGTCCCCGTGCAGCCGCATTGGGTGCAGACCATGGTGCCCGCGGGGTAGGACCGCATCGGGCGCTGGACCGGAGCGGCCGCCGCCGGACCCGAGGGCATCGGCGGAGGGACTTGGTTGGGCGAGGCGGAGCGGGGAGCATGCCTCATCCACTCCTCGTTCTTGCCGACGTGCAGCCAGGCGGACATCCCCGCGGTCCAATAGAAATCGGTCGGGAGGACCTGCCCGGTGGCGACCTTGGCGATCATCTCGCCGCCATCGAAGACGCCGATGACCTTGCCCGAACGCGAAACCTGGTATCTGGGTTGGGGTGGCATGGCGCGGTCACGGACTGGTAGCGACCAGGCTGGTTTGTTCAATAATATAAAGAAATACGGCGTCTTCGGCTCCCGCGCCCGCTGAAGTCAGCCGGATGGGATCCAGATATTAAATTGAAAGCCCGCCCGGTCGCGCTATCCCGATTTACATGACCGCACTTGCCCTCCTCAACGGCGAAAGCGCCTGCGTGTGCCTGGTGGTATCCGCAGTCCTCATCCTGGTCATCAAATTGGCCACCTCTTCCCGCAACCGTCCAAGCCAAACCCAGCCGACCCCGACCATGGCCCCGGGGGGAGCCGGCCCGGCCGACCACCAAGTGTCCCGTAACGGCGCCATGCTGGGAACCCATACGGAGTTCGACCTGCGACAGCTCCTGGCCTCCGGACACTACCACCCGACGGATTTCTACTGGCGGCCAGGGATGGCCAACTGGGCACCCCTGCACCAGCTCCTGAGCCAGCCTCCGGGCGCGTCCGCCGCCGGGTCGGCCCAACCCGGCCAGCGGTTCGCCCTCACCGGCACGGTCATCAACTACAACATCCAGGCCGGCAGCGGCCTGATCAGCGCCACGAACGGCATCCGGTACACCTTCATCACGGCCAACTGGGGCTCACCGACCGTGCCTCCGTCCACGGGCCTAAGGGTCGAGTTCGAGGCCAATGGAAGCGGCGCCGCTCACATCTTCCCGATCCCGGGCCAAGCGGGCGCCTCCGGGGGCGGAGACTTCTACCGGAGCAGCGATAACGTCATCCTGTCGGGAGTTTGCGCGGGCCTGGCCCACAAATGGAACACCGACCCCATCCTGATCCGAATCGCCATGCTCTTCATCCCGCTCGGCTGGATCTTCTACATCATCGGCAGCATGAGCTGGTCCGCCCGCCCGACGCGGTAATCCGCTCGACCAACCAACGGTATGGACACCCTAAAATGAGCGCCTTCGACCCAGCCATTCCGGGCGATCTCGCCGTCCGCCTCGGGCAGGAAGCCCTCGTCATCTCAAACGACGGAAGGTATGTCGGACCAAACGGGCCGGTTGACCTTCAGACGGAAACCTGGAGCTCGAGATACAGAACAAGTTACTACGGACCAGGACATAGACACCCGGAGGGGAAATCGGGGCCACATGCCACCTGGATCGACGTCACCAATGAGACGACGCTTTCGGCCCACCAACGCCACCAGGAATGCGGACTGAATCCAGTCTCACTGAACTTCGCATCGGCGACGCACCCAGGCGGGGGCTTCCTCCGAGGGGCGACCGCCCAGGAAGAGTACCTCTGCAGATCCAGCGCGCTCTACCTCACGATCAAGGATTGTCCGATGTACGCGCTGCATCAGTCACGAGAGGACCACCTCTACACCGATGCCATGATCTACTCTCCCGATGTCCCGGTATTTAGGGATGACAAGCATGAGCTGCTCGCCTCATTCTATCGGGCCTCGTTCATCACCTCGGCGGCGCCCTTGGCCAGGCTTCTCCGGGACGAAGATTTCGGCCGTTTGCAGGAGGTTCTCCTCGCCAGAATCCGGAAAATCCTCGCGGTTGCCCAAGTCAACGGGCACGACTCAATCGTGCTCGGCGCCTGGGGATGCGGAGCATACGGTAACGACGGGAACCAGGTGGCGGACCTTTTCCATGCGACATTGAACGGTGAATTTGCGGGGGCGTTCAAGGCGGTCACTTTCGCCGTCGTGGATACCAGCCGGGAACAAAGGTACATCGGCCCCTTCGCGAGGAGATTCACGGAAATAGTGTTGGGTCACGGGCAAAACCGCCGGGAACTACAGCCCACGGATGTGATGGTGAGGACCGACCGGATACTCCGGAAGCACATCAACATGCCGCCCCGGCCATATACTCAGCTAAGGTTCGAAAGCGATCTCGGCCGCCAATTCCAGGAGTGCTACGAGATGATCGAGGAGATCAAGCGCGAGTTCGCCATCGCGAGGCTGGACGAACCCGACGCGTCCAGGATGGCTTCGATCCGCCAATTATACGCCTTCATCCTGGAACGCGGCAGGGCAAAGAAGCCTGGTTGAGGCGTAGGGCACTTCCGGACCGGCTAGACCATCGCAAGCCGGGAATCCCACCGTGGCGCTCAGGTCACCTCAGCCACTCCCCGATGAACTCCGAAAAGTTCTTCATCTGCTCCCCCATCACGGCAAGCGCGCCGCCTTCCCACTCGGGAAAGGCCGGACGACCATCCATCCGGTAGAGGTTTTCGGGCATCGTGCGCATGGTGTAGAGCGGATTCTGGAATTCATACTCGGCACCGAGCTTCCGGAAGTAAGCCCCCCTCATCTTGAAGCGCTCACGTCCACCGGAAGCGAGGATGACCCATTCGTAGCTGGCATGCTCTTGGGTTTCGGCGAACTGCAGCATAACCCTCAGGATATCCACGGGTCTCATCCCGGGCCCAACGGAGTCGACGTCTAACACGATCGTCCCGACAGGGATGTGATGACGGAAATAAGCCGACGCTGCGATGCCTTGGTTGCGGGAATCTGACCTCAGGACCTTGGCGAGAGGCGCCTTCAAGGTGAAGTAGGCATAACCTTGGACGAGCACGATGGCGACAACCACTAGGCATAGGAGCATGGCGAACGCACCCATGGACCCCCTCTTGGCATCTGCCGAGCGAAGCTGGGGTTGGCTCGCCGATGAGGTCGGCTTGACGGTCGGCTTTGCAGGCTGGGCCACCTGCGTGGCGGAAACCTGGCCGTCGAACGAATTTCCGACCAGTCGCCAGGCCTGCATTCCGGGCATCCAATAATGGTCGGCGCGGAGGATTGCGCCTGCGGCTATCTTGACCGGGATGTCGGCGGACCGGAACTGGCCGATGATAACCCCCTGCCGGGAAACGTGAACAAGCCCGGGGGCCTTATTGGCGTTGGCATTCATGGAAAGTTGATGACGTTCCCGATGGTGTGGGCAACGGCGAGCAAGGCCACCCTAACTTCGGCATACACAAATTCTTGTGAAAGATTGAGGGTCCAGTAAGAGCCCGCTAGACCCTCCGTATGGCGGCCTTAACGGACATTTCCCGAACCATCCAAGGTCGCCATTAAATCATCAGCCTGCGTTCCGAAAGGTTCGTCAAAACTTGGCGCTACCGAAAGCAATAGCTGCAATGAACTGCGCAGCTTCATGACATCAATTTCGCTCCCCATGAGGGTCAACGGGGCCACCCTGCCCTCGCAGAGATGCCCATGGATCACCGCGATGCACTCGCGGTATCGGGCGCCCAGCACTGGGTGAGCCAGGTAGGCTGCGGCCTCCGCCTTGTCCGCGATACCGTAGAAAACGGCATGCTCCGAAGTCCCCAGCCCGCGCATCTGCGGCAGGATCCACCAGATCCAATGTCCCCGCTTCGCCCCGGCCCGCAGCTCAGCCAACGCACCCGCGTAGGACTTCTCCTGGGCCTTGAGGAAGCGGTCGAGGGACATCACCCGAGCCTGAATTACTTAATAGAATACTTCAACAGAAGAGGTTGCCACCGGCGAGGGCAGGCCGCATCGTGACCGCCCCATGAGCGCCTTCGAACCCCGCATCCCCCGGCACCTCGCCGTCCGCCTGGGGGAGGAAGCCGTCGCCATCTCCCAGGCCGGCAAGTATATCGGCCCCGCCGGCCCGGCGGAGATCGGCGCGCAGGTCATGGCCTCCCTCAAGAAAACCGCCTACTATGGCCCCGACCACCCGCATGGGTCGCCGGCGAAAGGCCCCCACCCCACCCGGTTCGAGGTCACCAACGAGACCACCCTTACCGCGCACCGCCGCCATCAGGCCAAAGGACATAACGCCGTCTCCCTGAACTTCGCCTCCGCAACCCATCCTGGTGGCGGCTTCCTCAGCGGAGCCAGCGCCCAAGAGGAGTACCTCTGCCGTTCCAGTGCGCTCTACCTCACCCTGAAGGACCAGCCCGTGTATGGCTACAACCGAGCCAGGGGCGGTTGCCTCTACAGCGACGCCATAATCTACTCACCTGACGTCCCCGTCTTCCGGGATGACGCACACCACTTGCTACCTTACCCTTACCTAGCATCCTTCATCTCGTCTGCCGCTCCGCTGGCCAAGTACGCCAGCCCTGCGGAGTTAGCCCAGCTACCAACGGTCCTCCGCGAGCGTATCGCCAAGATTCTCTCGGTCGCCCAATCTCATGGCCACGACTCGCTTATTCTCGGTGCCTGGGGTTGTGGCGCCATCGTCAGTGAAGTCTGGGTCGCCGAGCTCTTCCACCGGGCCCTCACGGTCGATTTTGCAGGAGCCTTCAAAGAGGTCACCTTCGCCATCGTGGATAACTCCCCCGAGAGGAAATTCATCGGATCATTCGCGCAGCGCTTCACCGCTCCCGCAGAACCCGACGGGGAAGTCGACATCGGCCTCCTGTAGGAAATCGTCGGCCAACTGGTGGTCGGCAGGGCCAACGACGAATGGCGCCTCGTGCATTCGACCAACCCGCAGGTCGCCCACTTCCTCCAGATGGGCATGCGCGGCACCAACATGAAGTGCCTCTTCATCCCGAAGAAAGGCGACAAGGAAGGCACCGGCCAGGTCATCCTCAACGTGGGGCCCAACGACCTCAAGACCCTCTTGGAATATGCCGAGGCCAATCCCGAGTCGCTCCGCGTCCCTACGACGAAAGTCCAGATCAACTTCGATGGCAACGGCGATACGAGCGGCGAACCCATCCGCTGGGAGAATGGCGGAGCCGTCTACGCCCACGCGCATCTCGTATCGCCCGCCGGCCCCGAGCTCTATGGCCGCCTCGGCCCTTGGTATGCTGACGCCCTCGAGGGCATCTGGGATTTCATCGGGCAAGCGGCGCGCTGGCATCAGGACCGCAAGCAACAGGCTCCCTAAGGAGCGGTCACCACTGGGACAGCCAGGCTCACTTCGCCGTACCCTCCAGCTCCCGAAGGCATTCGCGGAAAACGTCGTTGGAAACGTCCGTAGGAATCGAAAACAGCCGACCGAATGATTCAGGCAGGTCGATTCGGAAGAATTCTTTGGCGGGGTTCATCAACGCCATCGCCTTCGCCTTACCGCTTGGGTCGCCATACCACATCCACTCAATAGCATAGAAAGGAGTCGTGCATCGGTGGCTCCAAGTACCGTTACCCGTAAGTTTAGGGTACGCCGCCAAAGCACGGAACCTTGGATAATACTGCCTAGCGTAGGTATAGGTCGCTTGGTCGATCAACACGGTCCAGCAAAGGCAGACCGCGAACAGCGGACGACGTTCAACGGGGATGACCTCAATCGCGTCACCCTCCTGAAGCCTCTCGACCTGGATGGAATAAGCCTCCGGATCGTCCCAGAAACTATGCTGCCATCGGGGAGGAATCGCCGCCAGCAAAGCACGCAGGTCTGACTCGAACAGCGACTTGTAGTAAGTCTCAAAATCCATGGGCGTCGCCTGAATTTAAGGGAAATCCAAACCAATTAAAAGGCATTACTCCGTCGCGTGAAGGCGGACGCCTGCTGGTTGCACCCAAGCCAATCATCACCGGCCGTCGAACACCTCGAGTTTCTTGAACAGGAGGTCGGCCAGACGCTGCTGTTCGGCAGGTGGCCAAGCGGCGGCGATCCTCCCGAGTTTCTCGGTCAAGGCGAGCAGTTCGTCCCTTCGTTTGGCGTGCTCGCGGAGCTCAGCGAAGGTTAGGTCGGGGTCGGCCGGCGAATACGGCGGCTCGGGCTTCACCAGGGCGAGGCGAGCCTTGACCGCGGTGAAGGCGATCGCCTTGGGGTGCGCAAGGCCGGCCGCCAACTTATCGTCGGTGAGACTTTCCAACATGGCGGCCAGGGCGTCGACCGACAAAGACATCGCGTACGCCGCCGGACGATCAGGGCCGGATGCGGTCATGCCGTACCTAAACATCGCCAAGTGCCACATCTGGACGTCCCATTCGCACAAAGCCTGGTAGGTCTCCCGATAGAGTTTCAGGCCCTCGGGTCCAAACTCCTCGGCATCGCGCTCGTTGAGGGTGTCCTGCGCGGCATTGTAGAGCATGACGCCTTGGAGCTGCTCGTAGCCATAGAATGGTACGAACCCGTAGCAAATCCGGTAGGAGATGCGCATCATGGTCTCATGGCGCTGATCGTCGTCTTCCAGGTTGATCAACCGCGGTACGCGGATGAGCTTATACTCGTACAGCGGCCGCGAATCATGGCGACGGCCCTTCACGCCGGGATGCGATGCCTGGGGGGGCATGACGTAGGGCTCCGGCGTCGGTCGCATGGAAGCGATGACTGGGACGGGCTCGCCCCAGGCCGTCCAGGCGATCGCGCCGAAGCCGATTGCCATCACCGCGTAGATCAGTGCGTCGGATTTCCTCATGACCATCCAGCCTAGCAGTTCTCATTGGATAATCTATTAGGATTATGGTCGGGTCGGGCATAATCAGGACTAATCCCTCGCCCGCCGCGGAGGAGCTCAGCTAATGTAGGCTGCCCTACCACGCGTGGAGCCTGAGGCGGCCAAGACTAACCCGACAGCCAGCGCCACAGGAAAAATACACCGACCGCGAGCATGACCAGGACCAGGCAGCTGAGGGCACCTTCCGAGTCGGGATGGGGTTCGGCTTCAGCCGAACCGACATCCTCGGGTTCATCGTCCACTGGTTCACTCGAGGCAATTGGCTTGGTCGACAGGGCTTTCTTCACATCGGTCAGCAAACGCCGATAGCGGACGGTCTGGATTTTCTTTGCGAACCACTGGGAGCGCGGGGCTTCTGCCCGGAAATCACCCAGCCAACGCTCCACGGCCGGGCGATAATCGCCGGGCTGATCCGGGTTACGTTGCCTGGAGGAGAACTGGTAGCCCATTTCCCGCTGCCATGCCATGAAAGCCGCGTACTCCTCCTCGAAGAACTTCGCCAGCGGACCGCGGAGGCCATGCGGGTGGCAGATACCGCAATGCGTGACCGCCCAATAGGCGCCCGCCAACGCCTTGGCCTGGCTGGTCATCTCCTTTTCGAAATCCAAGCTCTTGAGAGGCTCCCTTGCGATGCGCCGGACCGATTTCCGGAAAACGGCGTAATAGGCCAGGGCGGCGACCTGCTGGTCCCTCCCGGCCGCTTCATCGTCGAAATGGAGGTATTCTCGGGGCATCGAGGGCCAACCCATGTTGACTAGGCCGAATCAATTCACAAGAAGAAGACTAGAACGCACGCGGCCATGCCCAGCCCACGGAAAAAACCCAAGTTCCTGCATCGGCCCTACAAACCACGCCGACGCCCGAGGACTCCCTCCGCGTCCGGAAGTGACGCCAAGCCCGCCGGCGGTTATGGTTCCGGCTTCCTGGTCAGCCGCGATGGTCACGTCATCACGAACTACCATGTATCGGAGGCGGGCGCAAAAGTGAGCGTCCGTCTGGGCTCGAAGGTCCTACCCGCCACCATCGTCAAACTCGACCGCCCCAACGACCTCGCCCTGCTAAAGATTAAGGCCCCAACCGCCCCCCTTCCCTTGGGTAATAGTTCCGGAATGCTGCTTGGGGCCGAAATCCACACCGTCGGTTTCCCGGACCCGACTCGGCAGGGCCAAAAGCCCAAATACACCCGCGGCTCCATCTCCAGTACCCACGGCGCGATGGACGATGAACGTCATTTCCAGATCAGCGCCCCTGTTCAACCCGGCAATTCCGGGGGCCCGGTCTTCGATGACCTCGGCAACGTCGTCGGTGTCGTCGTCGGCAAGCTACGCCAAGCCGAGAACGTCAACTACGCCATCAAGTCCAACTTGGTACGAAAGCTACTCAAGCAAGCTGGCGTGTACGAAGGCGACCTACCGGCCCCGCTACGGCTGGGACGGCCGCTGGCCGCGGAGATCATCCCGACCGTCGCCGCCGCCACGGTCCAGATACTCGTCGACGATATCTACGAGCCTTGAATGTTAAACTTGGCCCAATGATCCTTGCGCCCGTGAAACAGGATGGCGTCTGACCCCACAGTCGATGACTCCAGCACGGCAAGATCAGCGTTTCAATAAGGTCAAATCCCACCACTCGCCGACGGGCGGGAGAGGATCCAGCCGTTGTACATCTTGCGTTGCTTGAGCCACGTGATGTTGACGTGCCGCAGCCCGTCGTCGGTCCGGTCGCCCTTGATCCGGCCGGCGAGGGCGAGAAGGCGGCCAGCCAGGTCGTCCGTGAGGCCGAAGTTCGGCCGGCCCTTGGGGTCGGCGATGTATAGCTCCCGATAAGGCAAGGTGTCCGGCGGGATGGTCGGATCCACGATGTGCCCGGACCAAGGCGCGTCGAAGCCGTAGGCCACCGGCCGAGGCTGCAGGAAATGATGTCGGTTGAACCAATACTGGGCCCAGACCGTCTCCCAGCGTAGCCCCGGGGCGACGATGGGGCCCCAGTCCTCCGTCACGATCTCGTGCACGTTTTCGCAACGCAT
>JACCDG011011789.1_pt1 | contig 51421 bp, 71 predicted proteins | sample 7442471 | NCBI WGS metagenome assembly JACCDG01 (sample SAMN15323444, study PRJNA562643) | freshwater metagenome | isolation source: river surface water | place: USA:Blue River Watershed | collected 2017-08-17 | reverse complement strand
TCGCGCAAGACTAGCCGCTAGCGAATCAAAACAAGGCGGAAACTCCACAGGCGGTGACAACTCGATTTACCCACATTGGAACATGGAAGAAGGCCAAAGCGCCACACTCCGTTTCTTGCCTGATGGTAACAGCAAAAACACATTCTTTTGGCAAGAACGGGCCATGATCCGCTTGCCATTCAATGGCATCAAAGGCGAAGCAGACAGCAAACAAGTCTATGTCCAAGTGCCATGCATGGAAATGTGGCAAGAGACCTGCCCAGTGCTTACCGAAGTGCGTACCTGGTTCAAGGACAAGGCTCTGGAAGACATGGGTCGTAAGTATTGGAAAAAACGCAGTTACATTTTCCAAGGCTTTGTTCGTGAGAATCCCTTGGCCGATGACAAGACTCCAGAGAATCCAATCCGCAGATTCATCATTGGTCCTCAGATCTTTTCAATCATTAAATCGGCCCTGATGGATCCAGAATTGGAAGAATTGCCAACTGATTTGCAACGTGGTCTGGATTTCCGTATCACCAAGACTTCCAAAGGTGGTTATGCCGACTACAACACCAGCAAATGGGCACGCAAAGAAACAGCTCTTACCGAAGCCGAACAGGCAGCAGTAGACAAGCATGGCTTGTTTGACTTGAGCACATTCTTGCCCAAGAAACCCACCGAAGCCGAAGTCAAGGTCATCAAAGAAATGTTTGAAGCAAGTGTGGATGGCCAAAGCTACGACACAGAACGCTGGGGTCAGTATTTCCGCCCAGCAGGTGTAAGTGCTCCGGGTGGTTCAGGCGCGGCACACGCTGATGAAGATGCTCCAGCACCTGCTGCCAAGCCAGCACCTGCTGTCAGCAGTTTTGACGACGAAGACGATGCTCCAGCACCTGCTGTAGCGTCAGCACCAGTAGAAGCCAAACCTTCAACCCAAAAGGCCGAAGACATCTTGGCCATGATCCGGGCACGTCAAAAGCAGTAACGTGTTCTCTGAGTTAGATAACACTATCTTTCCAGACAGTTGCGAGGTGATCCAGGTCTCCTCGCAACATTTTGTTTATCCAATTTTCAAATGCGGTCGTTCATCTTTGACCAAAAGCATGAGATATAAAGGATGGACCTTTGTCTGCGAAAAGGATATCAACAAAATCAACACACCAATTACAGTGTTTTTGCGAGATCCACGAGAACGATTTGTCAGCGGCGTAAACACATATCTACAACATCTAGAGGCAGAGGGAAATCAACTGGATCGGCACACAGCTTTGTTTTTTATAAACAAATATTTGTTTTTGAATAGACACTATGCTCCACAATTTTTTTGGCTTTTGAATCTCATGCGCTTTGCTGGATCAGACACTTTGGTCAATTTTAAAAGCATGGAACAAATTTCTCAACTGACAGAATTGCACGATCATGCCGAAGTTTCTCCCATCACTGACCAGTTAAGAGATCAAATCCAGTGTTTTGATTGGAACAAACTAGAACTTTATTTTTATTTGGATCAAATTTTATTAGATCATATTGGCCACACAGTCAAGTTGGCGGATCTAGTCAAACATGTCAAAACACATCATCATGAACTATACGATTTGGTGTTTCAAAGAAGTTTAGATATTATCGATGTATTGCCCAAGACTTGATCACTTTGTGAGATTCAACAGCAACGGCACAGTCAGCCGATGTGGCCACATGGTCAACCCTCCTCAGTTTGACAGCTTGGAAACAATGGAGGCCAGCACCTGGTTGACCAAGACTCGTGAGCGCATGCAGGCCAACGAGTGGCCTCCGGAATGTCAACGATGCCAGGAAACAGAACCCAACAGCATAAGACAATACGCCATAAAATTAGACCAAGCAACACACAGATCAGATTATCTTCAAGTGGGAGGAGTGTTAGACAATATATGTAACGCAGCCTGCATGACCTGTAACGAAACTTTGAGCACTAGAATAGGCAGTCTCAACGGTCGAGGGTTTCCAGTCTACAACAATCTTGATCGTTTTTGGTCATTGCCCCAGGACAGAATTTTGCATTTAGATATCAACGGTGGTGAACCCAGTTACAGCAAAAACTACAAAAAGATCTTGTCTAACTTGCCACCCAATCTCAAAACCCTGCGACTTAACACCAACTGTAGCACTGTGCTTGAAGAATTAACGGATATCGCAGTGCGTGGCATTGAAGTCACGGTCACGGTCAGTTGCGATGGCATAGGATCAGTGCATGAACTTGCCCGCTGGCCCATTACCTGGCAGACTTTTTATGACAATCTCATGATCTACAAAAGTATGCCGGTGCGATTGAATCTGTGGACCACAGTGAGTGTATTGAATGTTGATGACTTGCCCAACATACAGGCCTTTGCCAAAGAACACAACATAGATCATGCATGGGCCTATCTCAAACATCCATATGAATTGTGTGTGGACAATAAAGACATTGAAGCCAGACACGCATATATACGCAGGCAAAAACAACTGCGAGGAATAGCATGAAGATAGCAATCACAGGTCATACCGCCGGCATCGGTCAGGCCCTGGCCCAGCAATATACTCAACGAGGTCATCAAATTGTTGGTATCAGCAAGCGTGAAGGTCACAACATAAGAAATACACCAAAGATATGTGATCTCATTGAACCCTGCGACATGTTTGTCAATAACGCACAGGCAGCATATTCGCAGACAGAACTGTTGTTTGAAATGGCCCAACGCTGGTCTGGCACAGGAAAAACTATAGTTGTGATAAGCACCATGATGACACAACATCCAGTGAGTCAATTGCCTGGTCTTGACATGGATCACTACCGTGTGCAAAAAATAGCCTTGGAAGAAGCAATAAGGCAAATCCGCAATCGCAATCTGGGATTCAAACTGACCTTGGTTCGTCCTGGAAACATAGCCACCAGCCCTGACAAAACAGTGCCACCTGCGGCCAATGTTGACAATTGGGCACAGACCTTGATAGAAATTTTTGAAACTGTGGGCACTAGAAATCTGCGTATTCCTGACATCAGTCTTGGTCCATTATGACTCCAAAAGATCTTTTGACCAATCGAAATTTTTGTCCTATGCCCTGGACTGGGTTGATGTATAACACCGACGGCCGAGTCAAAAACTGCATTAGAAGTGCCGGCTTTGTTGGCAATATAAAAGACAACACCATTCAGGAAATACTAGCAGGTCCGCAAAATCTTGAAAATCAAAAACGTATGTTGGAAAATCGGCCAGCCAATCACTGTTATCCTTGCTATGATCTAGAACAGAAGAAAACAGGGTTTGATATAATCAGTGACAGGATTTTTTATATTCGCGAACTCAAACAGGTTTCTCTTGACACATACAAAGTTGGACAGCACGAGTTGAAAACCATTGATGTGCGATGGTCTAATCTTTGTAACTTTGGTTGCGTGTATTGCACCCCCATATTCAGCAGTAGATGGGCCGAGGAATTGGGCCAGCCGATAAGCAAACCCAACAATCAACAATTGGAACTTTTTAAATCATATATTTTTGAGCATGCCGCAAATCTCAAACATGTTTATTTGGCCGGCGGGGAACCGTTGCTCATGAGGGAAAATCTTGAACTGCTTGATTTACTTTACAAGGTTAATCCCGAAGTAAACATCAGAGTCAACACCAATCTCAGCAAGACCAATACCAAAGTTTTTGATAGCATTTGTAAATTTGAAAATGTGCATTGGACTGTGAGCGTAGAAACCTGTGCAGAACAATTTGAATACATCAGGTTTGGCGGCAAATGGAATGATTTTTTGGAAAACTTAATGGTTATCAAAAATCTTGATCATAAAATTAGTTTCAACATGCTTTGGTTCTTGTTGAATTTTGATTCAATTTTTGAATGTGTTGATGTTTTGAAATCGTTGGGATTCCATAACAACAGTTTTGTGATTGGAGCATTGATCACTCCAGAATACCTAAACATTAGACATTTACCAGATCATGTGTTACAATTGTTGAAAACAACACTAGAGGAAAAAATATTGGCCAAGCCAGGTTATTTGCTCGAGGACAGTTATCAAAACATGTTACACTATATTGAACAACCATTTGAAAAAGATCTAGCCGGCTCGTTCCACGAACTAAACAAATTAGATCAACGCAGGAATCAAGACAGCAGCAAAATTTTTACAGAATTATACAAATTACGAGAGGAAAACAAGCATGGCCAAACCATTTGACGTCAGCAAGTTCCGCAAGGAAATCACCAAGAGCATTGACGGGCTCAGCATCGGCTTCAACGATCCCACAGACTGGATCAGCACAGGAAACTTTGCACTCAACTACCTGATCTCCGGAGACTTCAACAAAGGCATTCCCTTGGGCAAAGTCACTGTGTTTGCGGGTGAATCGGGTGCAGGTAAAAGTTATATCTGTTCAGGCAACATTGCCCGTAACGCACAACAACAAGGTATCTTTGTTGTGCTGATTGATACAGAAAACGCACTCGACGAAGACTGGCTCAAGGCCTTGGGGGTTGACACAAGTGAAAGCAAGTTGCTCAAGATCAGCATGGCCATGATCGATGACGTGGCCAAGACTATCAGCACGTTTATGGCCGACTACAAGGCTCTGCCCGATGGTGAACGTCCCAAGGTCATGTTTATCATTGATAGCCTGGGCATGTTGTTGACACCCACAGATGTAAACCAGTTTGATGCCGGTGAAATGAAAGGCGACTTAGGCCGTAAACCCAAGGCCCTTACAGCCTTGGTGCGTAACTGCGTCAACATGTTTGGTAGCTACAACGTGGGTCTGGTGTGTACCAATCATACCTATGCCAGCCAAGACATGTTTGATCCCGACGACAAGATTTCAGGCGGACAAGGCTTTATCTATGCCAGCTCTATTGTAGTGGCCATGAAGAAAATGAAGCTCAAAGAAGATGAAGATGGCAACAAGATCTCCGAAGTCATGGGTATCCGTGCCGGCTGTAAAGTAATGAAAACACGCTATGCCAAACCCTTTGAAGGTGTGCAGGTCAAGATTCCTTATGAAACAGGCATGAATCCCTACAGCGGTCTAGTAGACTTGGCCGAAAAGAAAGGCCTGCTTAAGAAAGATGGTAATCGACTCATGTTTGTGACCAGCGATGGTGAGATCATCAAGCAGTTCCGCAAGGCCTGGGAAAGCAATGAAGAAGGGTGCCTGGACAAGCTCATGGCTGACTTCGCAAATCAGAAAGAAACGGTAAGTATTGAAGAAGAAACCGCGGAGGAATAAAGATGAGTGTAGAATTAAGCAAAGAAATTTGGGACGAACTTAAACGCTATGTAAACACAGTTGATCGCGCAGAGGCGGCTGAAACCTTGGTCAGTGTGCTGATCGACAATGACGCAGATGCTGATGAAATCAAAGAAGTATTCAAAAGTGACAGCGAAGTCAAGCGTGCTCTCGCACACTACCTCAAAGATCATGCCGACGAGGAGGATGAGGAGGATGAGGAAGACTACGATGAGGATGACGATTACTGATGTGGTATAGCAAGGTCGTAGCCAATTTAGGAAACATTCCAGACTTTATAGCACATTACGAGCGTGAACTTGATGCTGCCAAAGCTGAATGCCGCATTGGTGGACTGATTGAAAAAAATATCACGGCCTTGCCCGGCATCACTGAACATAGATTCAATCAGCTACAAGAGATAGAAGCTGTGTTGAATTATCTCAACATACAACTGCGTAAAATCAGACGTAGGCACTTTCAAAAGTATTTGGAAGGGTATCAGCGGGCTCTGACCAGTCGTGACGCTGAAAAATACGTGGATGGTGAGGACGAGGTCATAGACTTTGAAACCATCATCAATGAAGTGGCCCTGCTACGCAATCGTTGGCTGGGCATCATGAAAGGGCTTGATACCAAACAGTGGCAGATGGGTCACGTGGTTCGCTTGCGCACAGCAGGCATGGAAGATATTCAAATATAATGTTCAAAGCAAAGATAGTAGATCGCCCCAGCTTGAAAATATTAAGTGTTCTAAGAGAGCATGATGATTTCATGGAAAGCATTAGAACCTTGGTTGATCTTGGTTGCGGCAACGGAGAAGACCTGGAGTGGTGGGCCACACAAACCACACGCGAAGACTCTCCACAGCCTTTGAATATTCGCTGTTGGGGAGTGGATGTGCTGGCGCAACTGCCTGTGGCACAGAAATATGCCAATATCACATATCAGCCCACAGATTTTGAAACAGTGGTGCATCCACCTCAAGATCTTTTTGATATTCTATGGTGCCATGATTCTTTTCAGTATTGTATAGACCCCATTGGAACTCTGACCAAATGGCGCGGTGTAGCCAGCAAAGGAGCCATGTTGGTTGTGGCCATTCCAGAAACCATGCTGATACGTCACAATCAGATGGCACACTATTTGCCATCTGGAATGTTTTATCATCACAGCATAGTCAGCCTTATGTATATGTTGGCTGTAACTGGTTGGGATTGCGTCAATGGATTTTTCCAACGACAAGCCAACGATCCTTGGATACGAGCTGTGGTCTATAACACTGACCAAGTTGCGTTGAATCCAAAAACAACCACTTGGTATGATTTAATAGAACAGAAAAGATTGCCGGAAAGTGCAGAACGTAGCGTGCAAGCTCACGGATATCTAAAACAACAAGATTTGGTTTTACCATGGTTGGATCACAGTTTGAGCTGGATGGGCAAAGTGTAAACTTGCATTATGTGGGTAGATAAATATCCGCATGACAACTATTGTGGTAATCTCTGGTGGTTTTGACCCCATACATTCAGGACACATCCGACTAATCAAAGAAGCCCGTTTACTGGGCGACATGCTCATAGCGGGCATCAACAGCGACGAGTGGTTGGCCCGCAAAAAAGGCCGTGCATTCATGCCCTGGCCGGAACGCTTGGCAGTGTTGAACAATCTCAAGCCCGTAGATGAAGTTTATACCTTTGACGACGATGACGGCACAGCCTGTCACTTGTTGCATCAGGTGCGTGCCCACTATCCAGATGCCCGTATTATATTTGCCAACGGCGGTGATCGCACCCGTGAAAACATACCTGAAATGTCAGTGCCCAACATAGAGTTTGTGTTTGGTGTAGGCGGATCAGACAAGGCCAACAGCAGTAGCTGGATCTTGCAAGAGTGGAAAGCGCCCCGGACCCAACGTGCCTGGGGATATTACCGTGTGTTACATGAAGCTGGAGATCAAGTCAAGGTCAAAGAACTCACAGTGGAACCCGGACAAAGTCTCAGTATGCAACGTCATCAACAGCGTGCCGAACACTGGTTTGTCAGTGAAGGCACTGCAACTGTTTATACTATTAATCGAAAAAGCGATGCCGAACTGCTGGGCGAATTCTCAATGCACCAACACATACACATTGATCGCGGTGAATGGCATCAGCTATGTAATTTAACCGATCAACCGCTTCGTGTGGTAGAAATACAATATGGTTCTGCCTGTGTTGAAGAGGACATTGAGCGGCAATGACACCAATTCCAGTGTTTGTAGGCTATGATCCTAGAGAAGCCATTGCCTACCATGTGTGCGTGAACAGTATTATACGTCATGCCACACAGCCTGTGGCCATAGTTCCAGTTGCTCTTAACCTGTTTCAGGACTACGAAGAAACACATGGCGACAATTCAAATCACTTTGTTTACACTAGATTTCTTGTGCCACATCTCATGAGCTACACAGGGTGGGCCATATTCATTGATGGAGACATGATCCTGCGTGATGACATAGTAAAACTTTGGAATCTTCGCGAAAGCCACTGTGATGTCATGGTAGTCAAACACGACTACAAGACCAAGATGACAGAAAAATATCTTGGCAGTAAAAACGAAGATTATCCTAGGAAAAATTGGAGCAGTGTGATCCTATGGAATTGCAGCAGCTGGCCCAATCGCAAGCTGACTCCGGAATTTGTACAGAGTCAACCAGGCAGTTACCTGCACAGATTCGCCTGGCTGGACGATGAACGCATTGGCGAACTGCCCAAAGAGTGGAATTGGTTGCCCGACGAACTTGGAGCCAACTCAGAAGCCAAACTACTACACTACACCTTAGGCACACCGTGTTTCACAGAGTTTGCTGACACACCACAAAGTGAACAGTGGCACAGAGAACGCATACTCACAGAATATTGTCAGCAGAGATTGGACACATAATGTTGGACATGTATGAACAACGTGGCGATCTATGGTGGCCCAAAAACGAAGTAGGATGCTTCCGTTGGACTGAAAACGAAATAGATTTGCCTGGATACCTTATGAAGCATGTGCAAGAACGCCAGGTAATGGTGCAGGCCGGCGGCAACATGGGATGGTTTACTCGTATCTATGCTCAGCAATTCCAACGAATGTATGTGTTCGAACCAGATCCTGTGAATTTTGTATGTTTAAACCTCAATGTGCCAGACCGTCACGTGATCAAGATACAAAGTTGTCTGGGCAACACAAGGCAATTTCACAGTATTACCAGTCAAGAACATGATCGAGGAAAAAATCATGTCATGCATGGCAATGATCTAATAAAGCGTACCAAAAAAGGTGGTCGGCTAGATTACATTCCTACCTTGTTGATTGATGATCTCAATCTTGATCGTTGTGATTTTATACATCTAGACATTGAAGGCTATGAATATTTTGCCTTGCAAGGAGCAGAACAAACCATAAAAAATCATTCTCCGGTCATAGCCATAGAGAAAGCCGGACACGAATCAAGATATGGACTCACCTGGGATCAGATACAGACCTATCTTGCTGATCTAGGTTATAGTATAATCGACACATATCGTTACGAAGTGGTGTTTGCCAAATGAAAGCCTACATAATATATCTACCCGATAGACCACACAGTGTTAGTCATGCCACAGGCATGCTAAAAACATTGACCGGCTACGGATTAGATGCTAATTTGTATGAAGGCACGCCGGGCACAGTTGCTATAAGAAATTTGGAAAAAGACAAAAGACAATTGTATCCTTACAGCATTAAAAACCGTGAATTGTCAGAGTCTGAAGTAAAAATTGCAATTCGTCCTGAATACTGGGATGAGTTCAAGCAAAATTACACCTGGAAAATCTACGAACGACAACGCATAGGCACCGACGAAGGCAAAATGAAAAGGCCCGGAGTTGTGGGATGCTTTTACAGTCATTACGGGCTATGGCAACGGTGTGTGGAACTAGGCGAACCCATAATGATCTTTGAAGATGATGTGAAATTCTATCGCGGATGGTCACCTGTGGATTGGGAAGGTGTGTTGATATTGAGTCTGGGCAAAAGCAGTTTCCTCAACGAACCTTATCAAACTTATCTAGAGAATCCTACAGGACCTCCACAACCCATGCCTTGGCGTCAATTCAGCATGCCGGGTGCCAGTGGATACGCTATAAAACCAAATGCGGCCTTGTCCTTGGTCAAGTTTTACAAATCCTGGTATCGGCCAGCCGACAATGCCATCAACAATGAACATTGCAAATTAGAAATACACAACTACATCATGGGTCGTAACACAGTGGACCATGAAGGCAACATATCAATGACCAAGGCCAAGGACTGGTAACATGTGGATATTTGCTACCCGAGGCCGCCCAGCCAATTGTCAGAGATTTATTGATCAATGGCATGCCACTCAAGCCAAAAGTTTGGTTTATGTGAGACTGGATGACTGTGATCCCGCCTTGGCCGAACTAAAGCAATTGTCCTGGCCCAAAGAGTTCATGGTTGTTGTAGGACCAAGGACTCGCATACGCGGAGCCATGCAGGAAATGTATGAACGGTTTCCCGATCGGCCTTGGTATGGGCTCATGGCCGACGATTTTGTTCCGCAGACCATGCACTGGGATCAACGCCTGATTGATATAGCCATGCCCAATGACATCAGCTATGGCAATGACATACACGAAAAAGCCAATCGCATGTGCCATTTTTGTATAGGCGGCGACCTGGTAAGATTTGTGGGTTTTTTTGGCCTCCCCGGAGTTGAACACTTTGGAGTAGATTATTTTTGGGAACGCATACATCATGCCGGCGGACGGCGCAACAAACAAATGGACATAATCATCGAACATGCTCATTTCAATTTTGGTCAAAGTGAATATGATCAGACCTATGCAGAAAGCCAGGCATTCAAGGCCCAAGACAAAGCTGCATATCGTGCCTGGATGGATGAAAATCTAGACAGCATGTTGACAAGAATACGTGAAAGGTTTGGCTGGCAATGAAGGTAGGCATATTCTATAATTCCATATCCAATCCAGGCAAGTTTTCAAACAAGGTCATGCTCATGGACAACTTCAAACGCGGTGTGGATTCTGCCGGCGATTATGTGATAGAATACAGAGACAACAACTTGCCTGATCAAGATCTAGCCGCTGGTTTTGTGCTAGGCTATACTCTAGAAGACAATTTCCGCAAAAAAATCATTGATCAACTGCGTGCCAGGAAAATACCTCAGATATTTGTAGACAGCAACATTTTGCACTACGCAAGGCCCGAACATGAATGGCATAGATACAGTCTCAACAGTGTGTATCCCAATGACGGCACATACTTTTTTGGCAGTCTAGAGGCTGACAAATGGTCTCGCTACAGTGCCTGGCATGGTGCGCCAATGAAACCCTGGCGCACCTCGGGCAATCATATCTTGATTTTTTGCCAACGACCCAAGGGCTGGAACATGTTTGGCAATGATCAAGAAGCTTGGCTTGACCAAATGATTGACAAAATACGCAAACACAGTCAACGACCAATCATGGTGCGCATGCATCCCGGCGATGGTTCAAGATTCAAGGCCATGGAAAAACTACAAAAACGCTACGGTGCCAGCATCAGTATCAGCAATCATGACAATGTCAGAGATGCCTTGGCCGGGGCCTGGTGCACAGTGGGTTACAACTCTACGCCTAACGTAGTGGCTGCCATCGAAGGCGTGCCTGGTTACATAGAAGATCCGGTGCATAGCTGGGCCAAGGATGTGGCTTTTACAGATATAAGCCTTATCGAACACCCACCTACTCCTGACCGCGTGGCATGGGCCAATAGTATAGCCAATATACACTGGAGCAATCAAGAAGTGTGCGAGGGTAAACTGTGGTGTTCAATCAAGAACTATATTTCTGCTGTTCATTGACAAACACCGCCAAATCTTTTCTTGTGCCTTTGGCCGTCCAAATATAACTGTTTGGGCGCATGTTCCAGTCTATGTATTCTATGGGCAATTGACCATGGTTGTAGCGGGGCACTATGGGATCCAACAGGTCTTGATCCAGCCCCCAATACACATGGTCCTGTTCAAAATATGCCCGCAACTGATTGGCATACTCTGTAAGAAACTGTTGGCAATTGGCAGAAGGATTCAACCAAAGTCCTCCGGCAAGATATCGGGCTTTGCGACCTGAGATATAGTGCAGGTAAAAGTCGTGTTGGACACTCAATGGTGGAAAATTACCCCGCACAACAGCATCAACATCCACGGCCAACACGCTGTGGTTGTTATATATTTCTGCCAATCTTATAAATCTAGCACAAGCATAATAGGTTTTTTGCATGCGTTCGGTGATGCTGACATCCTGACCTTTGGTCATGGCATTCAAGGTGCGTTCATACTGACTGCGTGCAGGATCCTGATCTGGTGGTGGCATCCACCGTTTTGCAGCAGAAGCAAAAAGTGTTTGATGAACATATTCCCAGGTCACACCGACGCCATTGCGCTGACAATAGGCGATTTGATCAGCGGTTGGATTGAACAAATGCACGTGAATATCTAAATTGGTATTTGTTTTGACGCTGGTAACAAAACTTGTTCCAAATTCACTGAAATATCTGTGGTCGCAGGCCGCATACACAAAAAAATCTTTTGACTCGCAGGTTCCTTGGATGGCTGGCAATAGCATGGTTAAATATTTACTCTTATGCGAGTGGCTCACTTTCCAAAATCTTGCGCCAAAAACAGCGCACCTGTCATGTCAGCAGTGTTATCCAGTCTGGGACGCTGTGGCCATAGCTGTCATGCTGACAGCATGGATGCTGATGTTGCGGTAATTTGGAGTGTGCTATGGTCTGGACGCATGCAGGCCAATCAAGAAATATGGATGCATTACCGCAGTCAAGGCAAGCCTGTGATCTGTATAGATGTGGGTGCGTTGTATCGTGGCGAAACCTGGAAAATTGCCTTGAACAATATCACAGCCAATGGCTATTACGGCCACACCAAACATTTGGATTGGGACCGACCCAGAAAACTTGGTATCAGTCTAGCCATAAACTTATCACGCAATCCCAGGATAGTGATAGCAGCACAACATAGCAAAAGTTTGCAGGTTGAACAGTTAGACAGCATGGAAACTTGGATACAACAACAGATTGACAGCTTACAAAAAATCACAGACAGACCCATCGTGATCAGACCCCATCCAAGAAGTCGTCTTGATCTTTCATGCCTATCACTCACGGACAACATATCAATAGAACATCCACAACCCTTGATCAATACCTATGACAGCTACAATCTGGCCTTTGACTGTCACGCCATGGTCAACTACAATTCAGGACCGGGCATACAAGCAGCTCTAGCTGGCACAAGACCCATTGTTGACTCATCCAGCCTTGCTAGTCCTGTGAGCATAGCAGTCGCGGACATAGAAAAACCCTATGACCTAGACCGAGATCAGTGGCTGGTTGAAATATGTCACACCGAATATACCTTGAATGAAATTGAGTCAGGACTATGGTTGCAGAGACTGGAATCTCAACTGTGTCATTGACGGTGCCTATAGATTGCGCTTGTGTAATACATGGTGATGCCTATGACTGGCAGTATGTTGAACGGCTTTACAACATGCTGAGCAGGCACATTTCGATAGGCATCAAGTTTCATGTGTATACCGAAGCTGACAGACCAGTGCCGGGCAACATGATCAAACACGAGTTGGTCAATTGGGGCATCAGCGGACCCAGGCGCGGTTGGTGGTATAAAATGCAACTGTTCAATCCTGAACATCACGCTGGTCCCTTGTTGTATTTTGATCTGGATACTGTGATAGTGAAAAATATCGATTGGATCTGCGGTCTGCCTTTGCAATATTTTTGGGCTGTGCAAGATTTCAAGTATCTTTGGAGGCCATCTCATCTAGCAATCAACAGCAGTGTCATGTGGTGGGACACTAGAAAATGGGCCCACGTCTGGACAGATTTTTCAAAGCAAGATCTTCTCGGCACCGTGAAAAAATACCGGGGAGATCAGGATTACCTAGCCGTTGCGATACCCAACTCACAGGTGCGTTTTTTGGAGCCAACAAAAGTTAAAAGTTGGCGCTGGCAGTGCCTTGATGGCGGCTATGATTTCAAACACAAAATGTATAAAACTCCAGATTCTGGCACCGTTTTAAGCAAAGACAATAGTGTGCTGATATTTCATGGAAAGCCAAAACCTTCGGATTTAGATGATGTCGTGATACGCACGCATTGGAAATAGGGAGTTTAGGACCATACTCTTACCGTTTGATAACACTAGTTGATAAATACTTTAGGAGATCTTATCATGACTAACAGAACTATACAATTTTACGGAACTGGATATGGTTCCACCCCAGTTTCAGTTACGGTTACAGCCAACGGAAACACGGTGTTTGACGGCACTATAAACACCGTCAATGACCCTTTGCCAACAGGCGCACCAGACCCAGCACAATTTACCGTGATTTTTACCATGGAAGCTCCGGTGTCATTTACTGGAACCATACCAATGACTGTTGCAGTAAATTCAGGCGACGGTGTCGCGACTGCACATGTTCGTGCAAACTACACCTATATCCCAAATCCCATCTATTCAAGCGAACAGTGGGTCACAATCAGTGCCAATCCACAAAGTGCAGAATCCTTGGCCATTGAAACTTCTCTGGCCAATCCGGCGTTTAGTCAGTCTGAAATAGATACTTTGAGCAATCCCAGCACCACGCAAGATCAATACTACACAATATTGAATGCACATGGATTGATTCCATATATCATGGGAGGGCCAGGCAATTTTACTGCTTTATTCTATGCCAGTGATTGCCGCACCAATGTTACATTGAATGGTAATCCTGTGTCGGCTCCTGATCCTCGTCCGGATGGACTGGATGGTGACTGGTCATGGATAGTTCCAGTCAACGGCATTTTGACCTACGATCTAAATGTAGATGCAGGGGTTGAATAACTGGTTTGGTTTTGTTTAACATAAAAACCCTACCTTACGTAGGGTTTTTTTATGACTTGACCAATAATACCTTTTTTGTTATACTTGTAACATAATGTAGTTTTTAGACAACATTTTGTAGAAAGGCAAATATGAATTCAAAGTTAAAGGCAGGTTTGATCACCGTAGCATTCGCCGGCATGTGTGTGGCCATGGGTCTGGTAGGTTCTTATGTGGCACGGTTTTTGACTCCAGAACAGTTCGTGGTAGGGCTGATGGTGTTGGGTGTGACTGCTTGTTTATACACGATTTATTCTGTGTTGTTGGCCAAGTTTCAATACGAAGAACACCTAAAGAGCATGGTTGACCAGAAATAATCATTTCTGTAAAATAGTATTATTAAAACAATCAATGAAGGAGCTCGTATGTCGACTATTTTGGTCAAATCTGGTAGTTATCGCAATACCCCTGTGACTAATGTCACTTTCAATCTTGTCAAGGGTTTTCAAACTGGTGCCAAAGGAGGCTATGTGACAGTAAGTGCAGATGGCTATTTTGGCCCAGATGTTCCTGATGTGGTTCGTATCAAGGTCAATTCCATTGAAGATGTAGAGTTTACTACCGAGTCAGTAACCGCTGACCGTTTTGTAGCACCGGTGGCACCTGTAGAGACCGACGATGAAGTCATGGATCGTATTGGGCAGAGATTTGAAATTCTACAAGAAATGACCCGTGCCACCATCGCTGGTGACGTCAGAGCCATGATCGTGGTTGGCCCTCCTGGTGTGGGCAAGAGCTACGGTGTTGAGTATGAGTTGGAGAAGTCGGGCCTATTTGAACGCATCACAGGTAGAAAGATCAAGTATGAAGTGATCAAAGGTGCCATGACGCCGATTGGACTCTACTGCACACTCTTCAAGCATAGTGATCCCAACAATGTGTTGGTGTTCGATGACTGTGACTCAGTGTTCCAAGATGATCTCAGCTTGAACATCCTCAAGGCCGCATTAGACTCGGGCAAGAAACGCCGAATCTACTGGAACTCAGACTCGGCCATGTTGCGCAGAGAAGGTGTGCCCGATGCGTTTGACTTCAAAGGTGGCTGTATCTTCATCACCAACTTGAAGTTTGACAACTTACAGAGCAAGAAGATGAAGGACCATTTGGAGGCACTACAGAGTCGTTGTCACTTCCTGGATCTCACACTCAACACCATGCGTGACAAGTTTCTGCGCATCAAGCAGATCTTCCGTCAAGGACAGTTATTCAATGACTATGATTTCACGCCAGAAAAGGGCGAAGAAATTCTCAACTTCATGGATGAGAACAAGGATCGACTCCGTGAGATGAGCCTGCGCATGGCACTGAAAATCGCGGACTTGACCAAGGTGTCAGAGACCAATTGGAAGGCCTTGGCTGTATCAACTTGTATGAAGAACTCGTAATAGGAATAGGTATGAAAGAACGCAAATTAACACCCGTGCAGACGCAGAGTCTCTTGAAAAAGGTAGTGGGATTTTTTGACATACACTACAATGCAGATGGCGCAGATGCATACACCCGAGTAGGTGGTAACACATATCGTATGGTATATGATCAGGACATAAAATTTACAGGTCTGGCTTACAAACAGGTAAATTAGCAGGTAGCTCCTGGGTAGATTCAACTCTACCCATTTCGCAACAGGCACTACGGTGCCTGTTTTTTTATAGGCGTTGACATGAACATTGTGTTTGACAATCAGGACAGTATCGAAATCAAGTTGTATGATACACCTGTCAAAGACGAAATACATCGACTATACAAACACTTGAGTAAGGTTCCCCTGCCCTTTAGGTCTTGGGACAATCCCTTTTACAAAAATAACTATAAATTGGCAGACATTGTGACCAGCTTGGTCAACATTGGCAAACTATTGAACATTGATGTGGATTCACAAAAATGTTTACAAGGTGATCAAGACTATTTGAACACCCTGCATGGTTTTTATGAACTACATTACAAAGGTGATCCTACTTGGTTGGATTATCATGACCATGTGCATTTGTGTGAACCAAAACAACCAGCAACAAGTTTTGTTTTGGACCACAGGCATTTGGCTGGCCCATTGATTCGCCCAATGAATCTTTCTTGGTTAGAACATTCCACAATGACTTTGAATCCCGGCGATGTATATGTGGCCTGGACCGAACTGGGAAAAACACCCTATCAATACTGGTTAGACAACGAACCAGATGACATGGATAGAATGTGTCAACTGTCTAAACCTTGGTTGCATTTTCATGCAAGATTTTTTGTTTCACTGGAACATCAAGATAGATTGGAGGGCCTTGATCACAAGTCTTTTGACGCCTGGTGGAGCACTCGCAGTCAAATTTGGTGCCGCCATTGGGGTCTTGATTCTTGGACTCTGGAACACATGAATTCTGCCATTGTGATTGGCAATGTTGATCATACAAAACTTATTGATATTTTGGAAAAACCAGCCAACCCAATTCGTCTTCAATTAGACTAGATGTTTGTCAGTAACTGTGTTATAATGTTGCTATGAAAACAGCTACCATAGTCATACGCGACGAAGTCAACATCAAGATCGAAGGACTTGAATTGGATGCTCGTCGTAGTTGTGTCAATGCATTCAAATATGATGTGCCTTATGCAAGATATTTGCCGGCAGTGAGATTGGGTCGTTGGGATGGCAAGGTCAGCTATTTCCAACTGGGTGGTAGCACTTATGTGAATCTGTTGCCCGAGATCATACCTATCTTAGAAAAGTTCAACTATGACATCGATGTCGACGACCAAAGAGATTACACCACCACGTTTGAGTTTGCTCAGGTCACTGAGGATACTTATAGTCACATAGCTTGGCCCAAGGGACATCCTGCTGCGGGCGAACCCATGAAACTTCGCGACTATCAGGTAGACATCATCAACAACTTCTTGGCCAATCCACAGTGCCTGCAAGAAGTGGCCACAGGCGCCGGCAAAACAGTAATGACCGCGTCTTTGAGTGATGCTGTGTCACCCTATGGTCGTAGCATAGTGATTGTGCCCAACAAGAGCCTGGTCACACAAACAGAAAAGGACTATGTGAACATGGGGCTGGATGTGGGTGTGTATTTTGGTGATAGGAAAGAATGGGGTCGTCAGCATACCATATGCACCTGGCAAAGTCTTAACGTGCTACTCAAGAACACAAAAAACGGCCGCACGGAAGATGATTGCACCATTGGCGAGTTCATTGAAGGTGTGGTGTGCGTGATCGTAGACGAGGTCCACATGGCCAAGGCCGATGCACTCAAGACCTTGCTCACAGGTGTGATGAGTCGTATACCCATACGCTGGGGACTTACAGGAACCATTCCCAAAGAAAAGTTTGAAAGCGTGGCCTTGCTGGTCAGTCTTGGTCCAGTGATCAGCAAACTGTCGGCCAGCGAACTACAAAGCCAAGGTGTGCTTGCGCAGTGCCATGTCAACATTGTGCAACTAGAAGATCATGCCGAGTTCACCAACTACCAAAGCGAGCTCAAATATCTCCTTGAAGAGCCCGATAGATTAAAGACCATTGCTGATCTTGTGCGACAAGTCAATGCCACAGGCAACACCCTGGTCTTGGTAGATCGTATTGCCGCAGGCCAAGCCTTGGTAGATCAACTTAAGGATGCAGTATTTGTAAGTGGTGCAACCAAGGCCAAGGATCGTCAAGACGAATATGACGAAGTGGCCGTAGCAGACGGTAAAATCATCGTGGCCACTTATGGGGTTGCTGCTGTGGGCATCAACATACCCAGGATCTTTAACCTTGTGCTCATTGAACCAGGCAAGAGCTTTGTGCGTGTGATACAGAGCATAGGACGCGGCATCCGCAAGGCCGAAGACAAGGATCATGTGCAGATCTGGGACGTGACTTCGACCTGTAGATTTGCCAAACGACACTTGACCAAACGCAAGGCCTATTACCGAGAAGCCAACTATCCATTCACACAGGAAAAACTAAATTGGAAAAAATAATGGACTGGATGAAAGACGATGGCATATTCATGCCCATGCTCAACGACATCGGCAGGAACGAATTTTATCAACAAGCTCTACAACGTTTCGCCAATGATTCAACAGTGTGTGACATTGGTGCCGGCACAGGATTTCTCAGCGTCATGGCTGCAAAGTTTGGGGCAAAACATGTATATGCTGTAGAAAAAAATCCTGCTCGCTATCAATACCTTGTGAATTTGATAGATAAACTCAAACTCAACGATAAGATTGAAGTTGTTGCTGGAGATTTTTTGCATCACGACATCAAAGCAGACCTTTACGTGAGTGAAACTATCAACACCCAAATATTTGGCGAAGACATGATCAAATTAAGCAATCATGCTCAGGCCAACCATGGTAAATTTATACCATCGGGCGTTGAAATTTGGGCCGAAGTCTACGAAAATCATCCTGTGTTTATCTTGGATTTGACCAACAGCGAAGCCTATGAGTATGATCCAGGCATTGACATTGACACAGAATTTAAAAATGTTTTGGATCTTGATTTTTCCAATCAGTATTCTTTGCAGGATACGGTATACACTGCCAATAGTCTTAACCGATTGTTTACCATGTTGCCAAACTTCACAGATTTGAAATTAAACTGTTTGGGACGGAGCAGATCAATTATAGTCGATCTCAATCAATTCGTAGATGAAACAAACATCAAACTGACTGTGCCATTTTCGCTGTTGCAAGGAACAGATCATGCCTTGGTAGTTTTAAAATGGCGATTTTTTTGTGACCACATATCACTGACCAGTGACAAATGTTGGTTTGGCAATGTGGCCAAGCCCATACGCAAACAATTTAGAACAGGCGATGAAATTGAATTCACCTATGATCCAGGCATTAAAAATTGGCGTTTGAAATATTGATCTTGACTTGCTGGAACTAATATACTATACTACATATGCCATGAGAATACTTACACTTGACAACCACCCATTTGATTTAGATCACTTGCCTGAAGAAGTTGATGACATGAGATTTGCTATCTTGGACAATAGCAATCCTGCTGATCCTGATTATCATTACATACCTTTGATCTTTTTAGAAAGCTTTACTGCGCCGGCTCTGGTGCTACGCATAGGAGAAAGTCTGGTTCGCATGCCCATGGATTGGCAAATCTTGATCGGAGAACCTGATCTTGGAGATCTTGAAGTGTTGCCATTGACCAGTATCAATGATCGAGGTTTCAAGGCTTTTCAATTCAATCCTCTCACAAGTTTTAGACCCAGTTTCTTAGACATAGAAATCGTGGATGTGTATCAGGAAGTAACTTGGTATGCGCCCAAGCTCAAAAATGGTCAGATGCTGTGCGTGCCTGTGACCAATGTTGATCGACCTGAATGTGTGTATTTTGTCAAAGACATCAGCAGAAACTGTGAAGTTGTAGACTATAATCGAGCCTGGTAGTGGACAAATTAAGCATACAAAATGAAATGACGCAGTTTGATCGTAAGAACAGAAATTTTTACGACGAACTCACCGACGAAGAACGCAAGAAATTCTCAAACTATCTTATGATACGCTGGGGGTCAGCTGTGCAAGGTTCTCAAGACCTACAAGAATTTTACATCATTGCCTGCAATGAAAGACTAAACAAACATTTTTTTGCTATCAATCGACATCCTCGATTACAATGGTTATGTGCCACCACAGTGAGCCCTGGCCTGGGCACGCACAGACATCAATGGATATCACCCAAGAAAAAAGATTCATCAACTTCGGGTGTTAGAAAAGATCTAGCAGAACTGTTTCCCAACATGAAGTTAGACGAAATCGATCTGCTGTCTAAAATTACCACATCAAAAGAAATCTCTGCCTATCTAAGAGAGCTTGGGCAAGACACCAAGAAATGACCTACGAATGTCGTTACTGTAAAAAAAGTTTTGTCAAGGAAACCAGCTTGGCCATACACATGTGTGAGCCCAAGAGGCGATTTCAAGAACAGGATGAGCGAGGAGTGCAACTGGGCTTGTATGCCTATTTGAAATTCTATGAACTCACACAAGGCAGCGCCAAATTAAAAACTTTTGAAGATTTCGCGGCCAGTCCTTATTACCGTGCGTTTGTTAAATTTGGCAGATATTGCGTGGCAGTCCGTGCCATCAACCCGCCCAGATTCACAGAGTGGCTGTTAAAGAACAATAAAAAAATAGATCACTGGGCAAGAGACACTGTGTATACCGAATACTTGATCGACTATTTGCGAGTTGAAAATGTCAATGATGCCCTGGCCAGAGCCATGGAGTTCGGCATTGATTGGAGCGAACAAACTGGCAGTCCAGCCGAAGATTGCCTGCGCTACGGCAATACAAATGCCATGGTCTATGCTGTCACAACGGGTAGGATCAGTCCTTGGATAGTGTATAATTGCGAATCGGGTCAAAAGTTCTTGGGCGAACTAGACGCTTCACAGATTGCCATGGTCTGGCCCTATATTGACAGTGAAGTGTGGATGAAAAAGTTCTCAGACTATGTGGCCGATCAGGAGTATGTCAAAGAAATGTTAGAAAAGGCAGGTTGGTAATGAGTGCAGACATTGACATAGATCTGGCAGATCGCAATCAACTTTTGTCAAAGATAAAAATGACCGCAGCAGCACAAGTCACCGATGGGCAAATACGTCGGCACAACAGTGGTGTGTATGTCACAGACATACCCTGGGATCCTGTCAACGCCTGTGCTGCCATAGACTATGAAACTGCTGAACAATTGGGCTATTTCAAGATAGACTTGTTGAATATGACAGTGTATCAATTGATACAAAGTCCAGAACACTACAAAGTCATGCTGGAGCAGGAACCGCCCTGGAGTCGACTGTGGACCGATCCGGACTGGACCAAAAACATTGTTCACATAGGCAACTACACAGATCTCTTGGCCGCAATGAAACCAGATTCCATACCCAGGATGGCAGCTTTTATTTCAATCATTAGACCTGGCAAAGCACATTTGCAGAATCAACCCTGGGACGATGTGTTTGCATCGGTCTGGGACGGTGATGCCAGCCGCGGATTTGTGTTCAAAAAGTCACATGCTATCAGCTATGCAGCCTTGGTGGCCCTGCACATGAATTTACTCAATACGGCGGACTAAGGTAATACTTTTTCTCTTGCTTTTTTTGCGTGCCATTTCTGATAGGCTGCATACTGGGCCATGCAAAATCTCAAGATCTTTGTTGGTAAAAGTTCTTAGATAAGGCTTGAATAAATCCCATTCTCCTTTGAGAAATATGTTGATGGGTATGCTGCGATTTGACTCCCACCACCAGACGTTGGCCAGTTCTAGAAAGCGTTGTTTTTCGCCTAGCCCTTGTATGCTGCCAAAGTCATAGATGGTGGTTATGGCTTCGTCTTGATTTTGTATGATGCCCACATATTCGGTGTTTGCATACACGCACAGGGTAATAAATGGGTATTTTTCGGCCAGTTTGGCAAACAAATCGTGATTCATCTTGCGGATATTTATGGTTTGGTAAAATGGCCGTGGTCAGAATCCATAAATAGAGTGTATGTATTCTACCCAGGTATATCTCTATCAACAACTGACTCGAGTATTGTTAATGGATACTGGGGGCGGAGAAACTTTTATCTATAGGTATGATCCTGTGTATGCAAAAAGACTAACAATTAACAAAGGGGTTGATAACGTAATTTTGTTTGAGTTTATCAATCAAGAGCAAAAACCTGTCAACATAACAGGTAGTAGTTTCATGTTTCGTGTGATCAACACAGAGAGCAATGAACTCCTGTTGCAAAAACCCATGACCATACTCAATGGTGCGACGGGTCGTGCCAAGGTAGAATTTGATGGCAGTGAATTACTGACAGTGTTGGCACAACCGGCCAGTTACAGCATACAAAGAACACAACCTAGTGGCGGATATTCGGATGCGGTGTTTGTGGATGCACAGGCCGGTGCTAGAGCACCTGTGGACATTGTGGACAGTGTATTGCCACAGTATGTGCCCAGCGCACCTCTCACTATTCCTACCACAGAACTCAGCAATCAGTTCAGCTACGAAGGTGGAGGCTATGAAAACTATGCTGCCAGTCCTTATTGGCAAGGCAATCCCAATGGCCAGACCAATTGGAACAGCTGGATCAATCCACAGTTCTACAGCAGTTTTATCGAACCCAAATATGCAGTTACCACTATTCAAATGGATCTGGTAGGTTATACAGGAACCATCAAAGCTCAGGCTGCAGAAAATTATCAAAGCGTTTGGTACAACATATCAGACAGTGTGACCTACTTCAACGATCCTGAAAACGAACGTAAAACCATACACTGGACCATCACCGGTTGGTATCCATTGGTGCGTTTGGCCTTTGATAGCAGCCTATTTGCTGTGCCATACTACCAAAATCAAGTTCCAGCCATTGCCAGTGCAATCTGCGAGGATGGCGTTGTAACCAGTATCCAAATGGTCAACAATGGTAGTGGCTACGCAGCACCGCCCAAGGTCAATATTGTGGGCAACGGTGCTGGCGCCAGGGCCAGGGCCATATGGAGTGAGCCAACTGGAGCGGTCACTGGAATTGAAGTCTTGGACGGAGGAAGTGGCTACTGGAAAGTGCCCAATGCCATATTGACTTCTGCACAGTATCCTGTGAGTCCTAACAATCAAGGTGCTTTGGTCGTGATCAGCACCGGTTACGTAGAAAATCTTTTGTACCGATAACCTTTGATTTGTTCCAAAAATCATGTTATAATACAAACATGATTGATGTGATCTCTTACTTGCCCGCACGACGTAAACCCAGTGCTTCGGGTTGGATTAGTTTCAATGCTCCTTGTTGCGAACACAATGGTGAGACCCGAGATCGACGCAGTCGTGGTGGTATCAAGACCAGCGACGCTGGATGGAGTTATCACTGTTTCAACTGTGGCTACACTGCCAGTTTTATCTTGGGTCGCAATCTTAGTTTCAAAGCTCGCAAGTTACTGTCGTGGTTGGGTGTGCCTGCCGAAGAAATAGAACGTATCAATCTAGAAAGCCTGCGCCATCGCAACATGGAAGGCCTGCTCACAGACCGTGAACGCACCAGCCGCACTTTACAAGGCATAGAATTTGAAGAACGTGACTTGCCACCAGCCGCAGAGTTGGTCACAACACAACATCATCCGCACTGGGATTATCTACGTCAAAGACAGGTTCCAGCAGATTATCCAGTGATGACCGTGCTAGAAAATGATTCGGTGCACTGGACAAGACCACAGGTCATTGTACCATTTACCTATGACAATAGAGTAGTGGGCTACAGTAGCAGGATGTTGGACAATCGCCAGCCTCGATACATACATGACACACAGCCAGGCTATGTGTTTGGCACAGACTTACAAGGCCGAGGCTGGCGCTACGCTATAGTGGTAGAAGGAGTGTTTGATGCACTCAGCATCGGCGGCTTGGCCGTGCTACACGCAGAAATCAATGACGCACAGGCCAGGCTCATAAGGAGTTTGGATCGTGAAGTCATTGTGGTGCCCGATCAGGACGCGGCCGGTATGAAGCTGGTGGATCGTGCCATAGAACTCGGGTGGTCAGTGAGCATGCCTGAGTGGCCTGCAGATGTAAAGGATGTCAACGATGCTGTGATTCGTTGGGGCAGATTGGCAACCGTGGTAACTATCTTGCAGGCTCGAGAAACCAGTAGAATCAAAATAGAACTAAGGAAAAAACAACTTGCCAAGAAAATATCGTAAACTTTGGGTATTTGGAGATAGTTACAGCACACCTTGTTTTTGTGTGGCTCCTGAAGATAGTTTTTGGGGGTTGTTGGCCAAGAAACTTGATATTCCTACAGTGATCAACTGTTCCAGACCTACCAACAGTTTTGACACAGTGTGCCAGTTACTGGTAGGCATGCAGAAAGACTACGACTGGGAAAATGATCTGTTTTTAGTTGGTCTGCCTCATCTTTCACGCATCACTGTTTTTGACGATTACAAAAACACACCCTATTTTGGCGCTGAATTTGACATTACCAGTTGGCAGACCACACAGATAAAAATTCCAGCACATCATGGTCTGGTTTGTTTGCAAAATTTTGGTGAAGACAAATCATTGATTACGCTCAGTGATAGGTCTTGGTTAGAAACCCAGGTTCTGAGAACAGTTTTTTTCTTGACCAAATGGCTGGATTCGCAATCGGCCAATTATTTGATTTTAAATTTGAGCAAAGATTTGGATAAACAAAACATCTGGGGTCCCAGTGAGTTTGTACTAGAATATGCGTTACAACACCCAAGATGCATTTTATTTGAAAACACCTATCATAGTATCAACTTAAATAAGAATCTTCCTGCGGATTTTGATCAGTATGGATGGGAGGGCCATCATGGACCAGCTGGAAATAGATATTTTTTTGAAAACTCGTTGTTGCCAACCATGCAGAGGAACAAATTTTGTTAAAAGACTACGGACTTGAAGTCCAACGCCTATTCTTAGAAATGATGTTGCAGGACGCAGAAAGTTATGTGCGTGTGCAGAACATTTACAACCCAGAAAACTTTGACAGAAGTTTGAGACCTGCAGCTGAATTTATTGCCCAACACAGCGACCAACACAAGACTTTGCCCACAGCAGAACAAATCCGAGCCAGCACTGGTGTAACGCTCAATCACATTCCTGATTTAAATGAAGGACACTTTGAGTGGTTCATGACCGAGTTTGAAGGTTTCACTAGAAGGCAAGAACTGGAACGTGCTATCCTGAAAAGTGCAGACTTGTTGGAAAAAGGCGAGTATGATCCTGTGGAGAAGTTGATCAAGGATGCTGTGCAAATCAGCCTAACCAAGGACATGGGCACAGACTACTGGGCCGATCCACGTGACCGGATTAACAAATATTTCAACTCAGGCGGACAAGTTAGCACAGGGTGGCCACAGATGGACAAGATCTTGTATGGTGGATTCAGCCGAGGTGAGCTGAACATTTTTGCAGGTGGTTCTGGATCTGGTAAGAGTCTTGTAATGATGAACATTGCCCTGAGTTGGCTACAAGCAGGACTCAGCGGAGTTTATATCAGTTTAGAACTCAGCGAAGAACTGTGTGCCCTGAGAACTGATGCCATGTTGGCAGGTATGAGCACCAAAGAAATACGCAAAGACATAGATCAAACTGAACTCAAGGTCAAACTTGTGAGCAAGAAAGCCGGCCAGTATAGGATCAAGGCCTTGCCAGCACAAAGCAACATCAATGATATTCGTAGCTACATCAAAGAAGTGCAGGTGCAGACAGGATTGAAAGTGGATTTTGTCATGTGTGATTACCTGGATTTGCTGATGCCTGTGAGTGCCAAAGTGTCGCCCAACGACTTGTTTGTCAAAGACAAGTATGTCAGTGAAGAACTGCGTAACTTGGCCAAAGAACTCAATGTGTTGTTTGTGACAGCGTCGCAGTTGAACAGATCAGCTGTGGAAGAAATAGAATTTGATCACAGCCATATTAGTGGTGGTATTTCAAAGATCAACACAGCAGACAATGTGTTTGGTATCTTTACAAGCCGTGCCATGCGTGAGCGTGGCAAGTATCAGATCCAGTGTATGAAATCTCGATCGAGCACAGGTGTAGGCCAAAAGATTGATTTAGACTACAACATCGAAACCATGCGCATTACAGATCCAGGCGAAGAAGCTGGCCCTGTAAATTCATTTAGAAAACCAGATATTTTAAACAGTATTAAAACACAAAGTCGAGCTTTTCCAGCAGATCCTGTGAATTCAGAGCCTGATTATTTGGATCAAGACGTGGGCAAAGTCACAGCAGATGTGCAAAGTGCCAAACTCAAACAATTATTGGGCAAAATCAAGACTAATTAATTGGACTTTTAGTTTTTCAAATCCGCTAAATACTAAAAAGGTCCTGGCCCAAAATGCAGAAAAAAACACGTAGCCTACTAGAAGAATTAGATGCCATGTATATCGAGCGCGATCAGCGCCATGTCATAGAAACCCGCGCCAGCAACGTGATAGCCAGTGCTATACGGTTACTTGAGCAAATTGACGAAACCTATTCGCCAGAACAGGCAGAAAATCTCCGGCGTAAATTGCTCAATGCCATCAACCAGCGAGACCCTGCAAAGTTTGTCCGTAGTGTGAGGCGCACTGATGCAAATTCATGAAATAACGTATGCTAAGTCTGAATCTCTGGACGAAAACGTGGCATCTGCAGCAGGAGCTTTTGCTGGTAGATTGGCTTCTGGTGCCAAAAGGGTAGCCGGTGCAGTAGCCCAGCCCTTCAAAGATGTAGGACAAGCCTATCAAACCGCCAGACTGAATCAGCGCACAGCCGCAGTTGGGGACAAGGCCTATGATTCGTGGAAAACCTACAAACAACAGTTGTTGAAAGCAGATCCCTCCGGCAAAACCTTGCAACCATCATTGATGGCCTTTGTGAACAAAAATTTGCTGGGCGGCATGTATCTGCCCAATGTCATCAACAAAGATAAAATAATTGCCTTGGTCAATCAAATTGCCCAGGCCAACATGCCGCAACCTAGGGCCACAGCCGAACCACCCAAGGAACAACCCCCGGCACAAGAACCCAAGGCACCTACAGGCGGGGCACCCAGTGGTGGCACAGCATATGGAAAAAATGCTGGTGCTGCTGCCACATACAATGTGCCCACAGGTGTGCCCGATCCCAGACAAGCCACACCAGGACCCCGGCCCACTCCTCGAACTTCAGCGGCTCCGGTCGCTCCGGGCAAACAACCCACAGTGCGCAGCGGTCCAGTGACCGCGGCCGAACGTGAAGCCTATGAGAAAAAACTGGCAGCAGCTGTTGCGGCACAACCCGCAGTCACCGAAGACATAGATCCTGCTCAAGAAAAGGCCTTGTTCCTGCAACTGGTTCAACAGGCCGCAGTAGCGACCACACAGGCCGCCGGTGCTGGACAAAAAGCGACCACAGATGCCGACGATGAAGATGACAGCGACGTTCAAGGCAAGGATGCCAGAGGCTATGTTGAACAATTTCGCAATGACACACAATTGACAAATTTGGTCAAATCCTTGCCAACCTTTGCCGCAAAGTCCGACAACTTGGTCGGCGATCGCTCGGTCAAGAGCACTGGTAATCCAGTGGCAGACGCCGTGCTGTTGTTGTCGGGATTTAGAGGTCTATGATGCAGATCAATGAAGGCGGCAATGTATTCAAAGATGCAGATGGCCGCTCTGTGACACAACGAATCAATCAAACCGATGTCAAGCCTACCTTGGCCTGGCTGGAAGAGCTATTGCCTGGACTAGACTTGCAAAACAATACCTTGGGGTCCACCGGCGTCAAGGACACCTCGGGCGACATGGATGTGGCAGTGGATGCCTCTCAACTCAGCAAAGACCAATTGGTTGCGCAACTGACTCGCTGGGCACAGAGTCATGGCTTCAAACCCGAAGAATGGATTCGCAAATCCGGTAACAGTGTGCATTTTCGAACTCCAATCGTGGGCGACCCCAACCGCGGATTTGTTCAGACTGACTTTATGTTTTTGACCAATCTAGATTTCAGCAAATGGGTATTGGGCCCAATGCCAGCTGACAGCCGATTCAAGGGTGTAGAAAGATTTGTGTTGATGAACAGCCTGGGCAAGGTAGTTGGCACAAAAATAAACATGAACTCTGGCATGCACAGTCGGGCAACCAACGAACTGATCACCAACGACCCAGACAAGATAGCACAGGCCTTGTTGGACAACCGGCAGGCCACAAGAAATGACTTGGCCAGCGTGGAGTCCATAGTTGCGGCCTTGGCACGTGATCCACGACGTGAGCAAAAGTTGGCTGATTTCCGCGAATACATGAAACGCGAAGGTAGACCTTTTTTAGAAAGTGCAGATCCATATCAACCAGTCACAGACACTTACTTTTTGGCAAGACTGCGTGACCGCATAGTGAATCAAGGCATGCAACCCATCATGGAAGCTGCCAGCGCCAGAATAGAACACATTGAAGATCTGGTGTTTGAACGTGGTACACGTGGCGCCAAAGAAGCCCTGGACATCATAGCGCATGCCGCTGAAGATACTCGTCGGACTACCACAGTAAAATGGGACGGCAAACCTGCCATTGTTTGGGGCCGCAAACCCACGGGCGAATTTGTGCTCACTGACAAATCAGGATTTGGAGCCAAAGGCTACGATGGTTTGGCCACCAGTCCAGAAATGATGGCACAGATACAACGTCAACGTGGCGGCGAACGCAGTGAACTCATTGCCATTTATCAAAAGCTGTTTCCCATGTTGCGTGCAGCCACGCCAGAAAATTTCCGCGGTTATGTGCAGGGAGATCTTTTGTATACCAATACTCCGCCCGAGCAAGCAGGTGCCTATGTGTTCCAGCCCAACTTTGTGGAGTACCGAATACCTGCGGCCAGCAAGCTGGGTCAACGCATTGGTGCCAGTGAAGTGGGCATAGCTGCTCACACCCGTTACCGTGAACAAAGCGGTGAACCACAAGCTTTGAATCAACTCAATATTGAATCAGTGCCTGGGCTGTTGATCATTGAACCCACGGTCAAAGACATCAAGAATGTGGTGCCCAACAAAAAACTAATACAGCAACTAAAGCAAGTGGTCAATCAAAATGCCCAGGCCATAGATGGCCTGTTTAATCCCGCAGAACTCAGAGCCGCACAACTCAGCGATTTGCCACAGTTGTGCAAACGTTATATCAATTCAAGAATCACCAGCAACTATGACAATCTTCTAGCAGGATTTGGAGACTGGTTGCAGACCAACGTAACTCCAAGAAAATACAACAACATAGTGGAATATTTGCAGAGTCCTAGAAGCAACAGCGACGGCATCGTGGCTGCTTTTACTGCGTTCTTGCTACTGCACGAAATCAAGACCGACATGCTGGAACAGCTGGATCGACAGCAACCTGGACAAGAAGGCTGGGTCTTGGCCACCGACGCAGGGCGTGCCAAGCTAGTCAACAGATTTGGATTCAGCGCAGGAAACCGTATCCTAAACAACCCAGATCTGGCCACCTAACTCCGCATTTTTTACCAAAATGGTAAATACTTTTAGGTCCTCAGTGACCATATATAAAGGAGATTCAAAATGGCTTATATTACCCCCGTATCTGGTGGCGCACAACCAGTATTTGCAACCGACGTTCGCAACCCTGTAGCTGCTAATGCTTCTACAGCAGCAACACCTGTAAACTTTGCTGGTCCTAAATTAGACTTTTATCAAGTTGTTGCCAACACTTCTGTTGCCGCACAACAAGACGTCAATGAGTATGTTTCCAACGTGATCCAAGCTCTGCAACAGACTTGCACAGTGGCAATGTATCAAGTCGATGCCGACAAGATCAGCTTTGGTATTTTCCCAACAGGCGCATTTGGTAACAGTGCAGCTAACCCACCTACAACAGTGAACACCGCTGCCTTCTTGGCTGCTGCTAACATCACTTATGCAGGTTTTCAGTTGGACACTTGCACAAGCATTGGTTTCAAACTCGCAGCATCTTAATCGAAAATATTCGATTACATCAAACCCGCTCCGGCGGGTTTTTTGTTGGATACCTTTTTGCCAACTAAATATCTTTGTAGCAACAGCTACGCTCGTGTTACACACACATACACACAGAAAGGAGTATATCATGAGCAAATCACCTTACGAGATCCGTCTCGAACTTCTCAAGCTGGCCAACGAAATTCTCTGCACGCCAGTGTATCAAAATCGCGAAAGCAAACTGCAAGAATGGCACGCCAGTCGTGAAGTTTATGCCAACGAGATTGCACCACGAGATCCCAAACCGTTCCCAACCTTGCCCGATTTTCCATCCGCCGCGGATGTGATCAGCAAGGCCGAAGAACTCAACCGGTTTGTGAGTCAGCAATAAACAAAGCCCCGCAAGGGGCTTTTTGTTTGACTTTATTTTTGTATCTGTTACAATCGTTAAATACACCATGCAAGTCAGCAAAATCACCGAAGTAACCATATTCGAAAGCCCCGACGGCGGTCGCACGGTGTATGCTCGCAATCCTGGCAGCAAAGATCGACAACTACACTGGCAAGATCCTGTTCTACAGAGAGAACTGGCCGAACTAGAGTCGCAAAAACGCTGGGTGGATATATTTCAAGCACGCAGAGACAATCCAGAACTAGATCGTTTGTGCGAACAGGTAGAAATCATGTATGAACTGGGACGCAGAGAATGAGATATGCTTGCCAGACCCTGTTTGACGTCACAGCCACGGGTGTCACTGGGCACTTCAAATTGACACGAGTGCCTTACACTGATCAGGCCGGGCAAGAGATAACCGATCAACAAAGCTGGAACCGCAGCCGTAACCAACAACGAAACTGGGAAACTCTGACGCAAATACTAGGACTAAGGACTCAATTGTTTGATCTTACTACCCCTGTGAGAGATCGGGCAGGAACCAGTTGGATGTTTGAATTTGAAACAGAAACTGCGGGCGCATTTGGTCCAGACACGGACCCTTGCGAGGTGCTACGTGTAGATGCCGAGGGTGTGCCCATGATCCTGGACCTAGACAACAGAAGTGATCTAGTGCCCATGTTGCGCACGCATGGTCCTGAACAAAACATATGGTTTGTGGCCTTGCCATAAATATTAGTCTATGAGCGACGCTACTGACATCGAAAAGAAAAGCCTAGAAGCACATGTGGAACTGTGCGCAGAACGCTACAATCAGCTGGAACAGCGATTTGAGCATGTGGAAGGCAAGATCAACCACTTAGACACTCTCTTGCGTGAAGTGCATGATATGGTTCAAAGAATGGCCGACAAACGCACTGACCAACTCATTGGCTGGGGTGTAGGAATTATTGGCGCACTGTTGGCCACCACAGTATATCTCGTCACAAACTACGTTTTTAAATGATATCAGACCGCGACTTTGAGCGCATGTTCCGCCAGGAATTTCGCGATCTCATGCCCAATGTGATCTATCAAAAAGACGACGGTGTTTATGAGGTGTTTGGCAGTTACAAAATAGTAGAAGAAACACAGGGTTATAGAGTATTTTGCTCGGCCACCGACGTGGGCCTGTTCGGAACCACCAGAAGCGCACTGAGTTGGTGTATTGCCGACAAAAACAAAAGTTACAATCTAGCAAGAGAACTCAAAGAATTAGACAACAAACTTACCGCACTCAACAATGACATAGCTGTCAGAAGTGCTTTGGCCGAACGCAGTCATCGCTGGGACTTTAGAGATCCTGTGGGCACCAAGCTAGAAACCAAAATCATACGCAGAAAACAAGTAGAAAATCGTCTGGCCAAATGCATAGACTGGGCTAAATACACTCAACAACGAGGATTTACAAATGAAACTCAACGAATTGGCCGTGGCCAACCCAACAAAACAAGCCGCTAAAGTATTTGAAAGCTACTTTGGCCAAGGTGTAGATTTCAGTTCTATTTCTAGCAATCAAGCCCGTAGCATGTTGAAACGTGTGCGTGCTCTCATTGCCGAACATCGCAGAACTAGAGAATTCCACAGCAGTGAACAAAATCCTGCTTATTTAAAACTAGTGGTCATGGAACAGGCTCTGGCCACACAAGCCGCTCCTGCCACAGCACAGGCCAATCCTCAGCAGACAGCTGCCGCAATGACTTTGCAACGTCAACAAAAACAAAAACAATTAGATGATGAAGCCAATCAACTCAAACAACAGGCACAGGCCATCACTGCCAGACAAGCTGCTATACAAAAAGAAAAAGCCATGTTGGAAGGTCGTCGCAGTTTGAAACAACGACTTCGTGAAGCTTCAGAAGTTCAACAAGCTCAAGTTGTGTTGGCCAGCCAGGACATGGTTGATCAAGTGCAGAAGATGAGCGAACAGGTCAGTGCCATGCAGTTCAAAGACTTGCCGGCCTTGGTAGATTCTATCAAGAACGAAGTTGGTGTGGATCAAGCCACACAGTTCAACGGTGATGCGTCAGCTGCTCTCAGCGGCTTGTTACAAAACTTGCAAGGTGCCAAGCAACAGCTGGAAGCCGCACTCGGAGTAGTCACTGGACAAGCTCCGCAAGTTCCAGGTGCTGACATGGGTGCAGGTATGCCTGCCGCAGAAATGCCAGCCGAGTTGCCAGCTCCTGGCGAGGAAGAACTAGATGTCACAGACGTAGACATTGAAGAGCCCGAAGAGGAGCCAGCGGCTGCTACCCTGGGTCGCGGTCGTAGATAATGCTGATACGTGAGTTTGCTCTTGATGCAAGTGTAAAGAGCAACGAAAAGCTCCTGGCCTTGGCCACATTTCTAAAGGATCGAGCCAAGGATGAAAATGCTGCCGCGCAGATCAGTCAAGATGCATTCATAGAGGCTGCAAAAAGTCTGGGCATCAACATCACTGCCAGCAATCTTGGTGACATGATCGCCCAAGAGCCTCTCAAAAATGTCCTGGAGCCCTTGGATCCAAATTCTGGAGTGATCAGATTCAAAGGCAACACCGAAGCCGAAACAGGCATGAGTGTGGATCAAGCCCGAGCCGTGGTGGATGCCAATGCCAAACAGGCCATGAAACGTCGGCAGTGACCAAACCTTTTTTTCCAAAAATCGAATTTTATATAACCAACGTTTGCAATTTAAACTGTGAAGGTTGCAATCGCTTCAATAACTATTCATTCAGCGGATGGCAACGTTGGTCTGACTATGAATCAGTTTATGAAAAATGGTCCCAGTACATCGACATAGATCACATGGTATTGTTGGGCGGAGAGCCGTTGTTGAATCCTGACATCATAGACTGGATACATGGACTTAATCGGATCTTTAAAAGAAATGTGCAAATACTTTCAAACGGCACACGTATCAATCATGTCAAAGGATTGTATGAATCACTGCAGGTCAATGGTAACTGGATGGGAATAAGTTGGCATAATCCCAATACCATAGACGAGTTTGATCAATTGGTACGACATTTTCTCAAAGGTGAAGTGATCAAGATAGATAAAAATCACCCAGAAAACAAATTCGGGGCACCCATAATGTGGATGGATAGTAATCGAGTCAAAATTCCCCTATGGATTCAATATGATTTTTATGACAGTGCCATCAAAACTGCCCCATCAGGGCGATTGACCTTGCACGATAGTGATCCGATAACTGCGCACAACAGTTGTGGATTTGCCAGATTTAAAAATTATCATTTTATAAAAGGCAAACTTTACAAGTGTGGACCAGTGGCACTTTTTCCTGAATTTGATCAACAGCACAATTTTGACATATCCGAATCGGACCGTGCCTTGTTACACTCCTATCAACCTCTCACAGTGGATGACTATCCCGAACATGGTAATGCCTTTCTAGCTGAACTTGACCAACCGCTGTCTCAGTGCAAATTTTGTCCAGAAAATTCGGAATACAAACATAGATTATTTGCAGTGGGCAAGAACCAAGTTCAAAAAAAATTTGATCTAGCACAGATTTCATAAAAATCTGTTGTAAATATACTTAAATTCTGTTACAATAAAGGAAGGAGTTGGATATGGCTTATTCTGAAAAAGTTATTGATCATTATGAAAATCCCAGAAACGTGGGCAAGATGGACGCAGGTGATGTCAATGTGGGTACCGGCATGGTAGGAGCGCCGGCCTGCGGTGACGTGATGAAACTACAAATACGTGTAGAGAATGGGATCATTCAAGATGCGAAATTCAAAACTTATGGCTGTGGGTCGGCGATCGCTTCAAGCTCACTTGTCACCGAATGGGTCAAGGGTAAAACGCTGGACGAGGCTGGCACAATTAAGAACACTCAAATTGCAGAGGAACTCGCGCTCCCGCCAGTTAAGATCCATTGCAGTATCCTTGCGGAAGACGCTATTAAGGCTGCGATAGAAGACTACCGAAAGAAACACCCCAATGATTGAAATCACAGTCACTGATGTTGCGGCCGAAAAAATACGACAAAATCTACAACGTCGCGGGCAAGGCGTTGGAATCCGTGTGGGTGTTCGAACCACAGGTTGCAGTGGGTTGGCTTATGTGTTGGAATATGTAGATCAAATCAGTGAACACTCAGGCAGTCTTACCATACAAGCCACAAACAATATAAACATATTTCTAGATCGCAAAGATGAACCTTACTTGAATGGCATGACCATAGACTATGTGCGTCAAGGACTCAACGAAGGTTTTGAATTCGTGAATCCCAATGAAAAGGACCGCTGTGGTTGCGGAGAAAGTTTCAGAGTCTAGTTTGTATAACCCACGATTTGATTATCAACCCATACCACGTGAAACCGTGGACGGTAAAAGACTTTATGCCACACCCGATGGCAGTCGCCTGCCCAGTGTTACAACAATCTTGGACAAGACCAAGCCTGAAGAAAAAAAACAGGCCTTGCAGGAGTGGCGCAACCGAGTGGGACATGCGCAGGCACAGGCCATAACCACAGAAGCTGCCAATCGTGGTACCAGGATGCACAATTACCTGGAACACTATGTCAAAACAGGTGAGCTAAAGGAGCCCCCATCAAATCCATTTGCTGTGCCCAGCTATGTCATGGCCAAATGTGTGATTGATCAAGGCTTGGCCGGCAAAGTAGACGAGTTTTGGGGTGTGGAAGTTCCACTATATTTTCCCGGCATTTATGCAGGAACCACCGATGGTTGTGGACTGCACTGGAATCAAGAAAGTATTTTAGACTACAAACAAACCAACCGTGCCAAAAAACGCGAATGGATCGAGGATTATTTCCTACAGTTGTGTGCCTATGCTGAAGCGCATAACGAGTTGTATGGAACCAGTATACGCAAAGGTGTAATACTCATGTGTGTCAAGCCCGAAACAGACGCGAATATGAACATAATCAAACCCCCAGAATATCAGGAATTCGTGCTAGAAGGCACTGAGTTTGAAATGTATAGGCAACTTTGGTGGCAACGTGTTGAGCAATATTACCTGCAGGCCTAACCAGCTAAATACTGGATAGAATTCAAGGATAAATCAAGTGGCTATTGTTCAAATATCACAAATCACAAATCGCAAAGGTCTGCAAATAGATCTTCCACAGTTGGCAGGTGCAGAACTAGGCTGGAGCATTGACGAACGTAGATTGTATATTGGCAATGGCACTTTAGAAGAAGGCGCACCAGTCATTGGCAACACTGAAATCCTCACAGAATTCAGTGACATTATTGCGTTCCAGACCAACTACACTTACAAGGGTGAGGCTGCTGGTTACGTGGTTCAAACTGGACCAACACCCAGCACTCCAATCACTCAAAGCCTACAAAGTTGGTTGGATCAATTTGCCACAATAAAAGACTTTGGTGCCGTGGGTGATGGTGTCACCGATGATACCGATGCTATCAATCGTGCCTTGTTCCAACTGTTTTGCAGAGAAACAAATCCACAAATTCGCCGCAGCCTGTTTTTTCCAGCTGGCGTTTACCGAGTCACAGAAACCATACTGATTCCTACCTATGCGACCCTGTGGGGTGAAGGTGCCAACAACAGTGTGATCAGATTAGACAACAGTGTTGATGACAGCACGCTCAATGCTTATGTGGCCAGAACCGCTGACAGTCTGCAACAATACGGGGTCAACATCGCCACCAATGGCGCCACGGCTCCTGAGTTCATCACAGTCATGAACATGGGTTTCCAGAATTTGGACACAACCACTGACGTATTCCTAGTAGAAGATGCAACCAACTGCACATTTAAAAATGTAAACTTTGCGGGCCCATTGACACAGGCCAATCTAACCACGGCCGCAGCGGACACAGCAGGCGTAAGATTTGCCAGCACAGCTTCATTAATATGCAATCAGATAGTGTTTGATAGTTGCAAGTTCTCAGGCACCACCTTTGGCCTAAACACCGACCAACAGATCAAAGGCACCACTGTTGCCAATTCTGAATTTGATACGTTGCATCAGGGCGTGATGTTGGGCACTGGTGTAGTGGTCAATGGTGGACCCACTGGTGTTAGAATAGTCAGCAATACCTTTGACAATGTCTATGCAGAAGGAATCATATTTGGCGACGTGGAACTCAATGCATCAGGCCATAATATATTTTATGACGTTGGAAATCATTTTGCAGGCACAACCAGTCCGGCCACTGTGATCATTGATATTCAAAGCGATAACAATGTCAGCATCAGTGACCTGTTTGAAAGATCCGATGCTTTCTCCACCACATTCCCTAGAATCAGTTTGAACTCGACAACCAGCGTGGCCATGACCAACAGTCGCCAACTTGCCTTGGGCAGTTATGTGCGAGAAACTGGTCAAACTTTTGCCTTGGCCGCAGGGCAAACCAATGCCCCTGTATTCACCGTTGATGCAACCCTAGTCAAGGCATTTGCAGTCAATTATAGCATTGTGGTTGGAACAAATTTTCGCACAGGCACACTGACTGTGGCATCAGCAGGTGGCACCACTTTATCGTCATCTGATGACTACACAGAAAACAATTCCACAGGAATCACACTGGCAGTGTCTCAAGCATCTACAACAATTACTGTGGATTACTCATCTGGTGGTAGCATAGGCACACTCACTTACAGCATAACACATCTAGCCTAATGTGGCCAAAAACCTTTGAAGCTAGATTACAAAGCTGGACTGCTTTGCGTGATCAGTGCCAAACACTCTCTCCCAAATCTGCATTAGAGCAAATCAACACCTGGTGGTTTGGCACGCCTTGGCGTCCGTATTATCTACACTGGGATGATGCGGCCACTTGGCCCGATCCTTGGCAACTTTTGAGTGATGACATCTATTGTGAAGTTGCAAGAGGGCTTGGAATCCTGTATACTGTTAGTTTATTGGACCGTGCAGACTTGGCCCCAGTAGACTTGATTTTGACAGAAACTGGGCATAATTTAGTCCTGGTCGGAGAATCAAAATATATATTGAATTGGGCTCCTGACACTGTTGTAAATAACAACCTAGAGTTAACAATCCGCCGGCAATACCAGCAACAACCCATAAAGTAGTGAAAAATTTAGAACGAGAGAAAATGACGCAGATCACCGTAGTAAAAAGAAGCGGCGTGAAAGAGCCACTGCATATTGAGAAGTGGCAGGCACAGGTCGCTAAAGTTTGTCAAGGCATCGCGGACGTTAGTCAGTCCATGATCGAAATCAAAGCACAGTTGCATTTTTATGATGGCATAACCACACAGGAGATTGACGGTATCACCCTGCGTGCCATTGTGGATCTAATCGATGTGGAAGCCAATCCAGACGTGGGTCATACCAACTATCAGTATGTGGCTGGTAAACAACGTCTCAGCATGTTGCGCAAAGACGTGTATGGCAGCTACCAACCTCCACACTTGTATGAGATTGTGAAGAAGAACGTGGCCACTGGACTATACACACCGGAACTGTTGGAGTGGTATACAGAAGACGAGTGGAATCGCATGAATGACATAATCGATCATGCCAAAGACGAGGAATACAGTTATGCAGCTATTGAACAGCTTATCGAGAAGTATCTTGTTAGAAATCGCGCTACTAAGGAGATCTATGAGACTCCACAAGTTAGGTATATGGTCGCGGCCGCTACGGTCTTTCATAAGGAAGAACCTCAATCAGCCCGTATGCGTTACATCCGAGAGTATTACAACGCGGCGTCAGATGGCCTATTTACTCTTGCTACACCTGTGTTGGCTGGCCTTGGCACTCCAACTAAGCAGTTTAGCAGTTGTGTTCTTATCCGCAGTGACGACGATCTGGATAGCATATTTGCTAGTGGGGAGATGATGGCCAAGTATGCGGCCAAGCGAGCCGGCATCGGCTTGGAGGTTGGTCGTCTACGCCCACTAGGTGCGCCCATCCGTGGCGGTGAAGTCATGCACACCGGCATGATACCATTTCTCAAGAAGTGGTTTGGGGACCTTAGGTCCTGTTCACAAGGAGGAATCCGTAATGCTTCTGCCACTGTATTTTATCCTATTTGGCACTATCAGTTTGACGATCTTATTGTTCTTAAAAACAATCAAGGCACAGAGGAAACCCGAGTGCGTCACATGGATTATGGGGTTGTGCTTAATGCCATGTTCTGGAGACGATTCAAAAATCGCGAAAACATAACTTTCTTTGATCCCAACGAAGTGCCCGACCTGTATGAAGCCTTCTACAAGGACACGAACCTGTTTGAAGAACTGTATGTGAAATACGAACGTAAACGTGACTTGAAAAAGAAAGTCATGAGTGCCGAGGAAGTTTTCAAAGGCGGCATACTTAAGGAGAGAACTGACACAGGTCGTATCTACTTGGTGTTCATTGACAATGTCATGAACCAGGGACCCTTTGATCCTGAGTATCATACTATCTATCAGTCAAATTTATGCTGTGAAATTCTACTACCTACCAAGCCCTTTCGCCGCCTGGATGATGATGCTGGCCGTATTGCTCTATGCACGCTGGGATCAATCAACTGGGGTGCGTTCCGTAATCCTGAAGACATGCGTAGGGCTTGCCGCATACTGCAGCGGAGTCTATGTAATATACTGGACTATCAAGACTTTTTGAGCATTCAAAGCATGCTGAGCAACCAAGAGATACAACCCTTGGGCATTGGCGTAACTAACCTGGCCTACTGGCATGCCAAACGTGGACTTGAATACGGCGATCGAGAAGCCTTGCACGAAGTTAAAACCTGGATGGAGCATCAGGCCTATTATCTCACCGAAGCCACCATTGAGTTGGCCAAAGAACGTGGTCCATGCAGCCACAGTGGTCTTACCCGATATGGACAAGGTCAGTTTCCTTGGGAACTTAGAAGTAAGGCAGTAGATGAACTTACAAGTTTTAAACCTGAGCTGGATTGGGAACGTCTGCGTGGAATGATGAAGGTCCACGGTGTTCGCAACGCCACGCTCATGGCCATTGCACCGGTGGAGTCATCCTCAGTGGTAATTAACTCAACCAATGGCATTGAAATGCCCATGAGCCTGATCACAGTCAAGGAAAGCAAGGCCGGCAGCCTGATCCAGGTGGTTCCTGAATACAACAAATTAAAAAACCGTTATCAGCTCATGTGGGATCAAAAGGACTGTGTAGGCTACATTAAAACCGCAGCAGTGTTGGCTGCCTATGTGGATCAAAGTATCTCCACCAACACATTTTACAATCCAGCACACTTCCCAGATCGTAAAGTTCCTACCACATTGATTGCCACCAATCTCATGCAGGCACATCGTTGGGGTTTGAAAACATTCTACTACAGCCTGATCAACAAGCAAGGATCTAAGAGTGAGGACGAGGCACCACAAATATTGCACACACAAGAACCTGATAGTGATCTACTAGAAGAAGATTGTTTGGCATGCAAATTATAACTATAAAGAGAATTCTATGAGTCAAGCACAATACAACCTAAAACACCGCACAGATTATCTTGGACGCAAGATGTTCCTGGACCCCGAAGGTCCTGTGACCATCCAAAGGTTCGAAGAAGTCAAGTATCCCAAGATTGCCAAGTTTGAACAAGAAGCACGTGGTTTCTTTTGGGTACCTGAAGAGATTTCGTTGACCAAGGATGCCAGCGACTTCAAAGAAGCGTCAGACACAGTGCGCCATATCTTTACTTCCAATCTACTTCGTCAAACAGCACTGGATAGCCTGCAAGGTCGTGGCCCCACACAGGTATTCACACCAGTTTGCAGTATTCCAGAACTGGAAGCACTGATGTACAACTGGGGATTCTTTGAAACCAACATCCATAGTCGTAGCTATTCACACATTATTCGTAACATTTACAACGTGCCCAAGGACGAGTTCAACAAAATTCATGACACAGCAGAAATCGTGGACATGGCAAGTACCATTGGTCTCTATTATGATCGCCTGCACATGATCAATTGTCGCAAAGAACTCCAAGAAGAGTTTGATGAGTTTGAACACATCAAGGCCATATGGTTGGCCTTGAACGCAAGTTACGGCTTAGAAGCTTTCCGCTTCATGGTATCGTTTGCCACCAGCCTGGCCATGGTTGAGAACAAGATCTTTATTGGCAACGGCAATATCATACAGTTGATCTTGCAAGATGAAATCCTACACAAGGATTGGACAGCCTGGATGATCAATCAAGTGGTCAAAGAAGACCCACGTTTCGCTCGAGCCAAAGCCGAATGTGAAGCCGAAGTGTATGCCATGTATCAGGATGTGATCCGTGAGGAAAAAGCCTGGGCTGATTACCTGTTCAAGAAAGGTCCTGTGATCGGCCTCAACGCTAATATCCTCAAGGACTTTGTGGACTACACCGCAGTCAACGCACTCAAAGAGATTGGTGTCAAGTATCAATCGCCAGCACCAAAGACCACTCCAATTCCCTGGTTCAACAAACATGTCAACACGTCAAACAAACAGTCGGCTCTCCAAGAAACGGAAAGCACATCTTATGTAATTGGAGTCATGAGCGACAAAGTTGACTACGACGCATTGCCTGCACTATAATAACAATCAAGGAGAGATTTATGAAAGCAGTGGTCTGGAGCAAAGATGCCTGTCCTTTTTGTGATCAAGCAAAAAACTTACTCAAGTTAAAAGGCATCGAATATGAAGAACGCAACATCAGCCGCGATTGGACACGTGAGCAACTGTTGGAAGCTGTACCAGATGCCCGCACGGTGCCGCAGATTTTCTTGGACGAAGAGCTGATTGGCGGGTTTACAGAATTACGCAAACACTTAAAAGGATAGCATGAAAGTTGAATTAGATCAGGTTTACACAATCAAAATCGCCAATGGCGACGAAATAGTAGCAAAAATCACCGCAGAAGATGCAGACACTTACACAGTGGTCAGACCCTTGACTGTTGTCCCAGGCCCACAGGGCATCAACATGATACACAGTTTATTCACAGCAAATCCCGACAAAAATGTCACTATAAATAAACTACAAGTAAGTTGTATTGCCGTCAGTAGAGATGAAGTGCAAGACAGTTACACAGAAGCAACCACTGGTATTAAACCAGTTAGAAACAGCAAAATCTTAATGGGATAACCGCATGCCGGGACTGGTCTGTAGAGTTGGAGACAAAAATGCCGCAGGTGGAGTTATTTTGAACGGCGACCCTACAGTCCTGGTCAACAATCGACCTGTGGCCACCATTGGTTCCAAAGTAACTCCTCATCCCTGTTGCGGACGCAAAGGCTGTCCACCTACACACTGTGCTGCAGTCACTACCAGCACCAACGGAACTGTGTTGGTCAATGGCAAGCCCATAGTTACATTTGGAGACCTAGACACATGCGGTCATCCTAGATTGCTCGGCAGTAAAGATGTAGTTGTGGGTTTATAATGGCAGTGGCTACGCTTACTCCTTTACAGCTGATTGCTGGGGCAGGTCTTTTGCAAAATCAAGGCTTGGTGGTCAGTCCTGCTTTGACAGCGGCCATTGATGCCTATGAATCGTCGCCGATAATGACCTTGTTTTTTGAGGCACTGGCCTTGGACAGTTCTTTGGCTACTTTGGCGGCCAATAGTGTGCCGGCTTTCAGCAACAGTCTTCCGGCAGCCTATGCCAACATAGGCACCCAAATGACCACAGCCGTTACCTCTCAGGCCACAGCAGACTTTGCCAACGGAGATATCAGCAAGTTTATCCAAGCTTTGAACTTGGTTTTGGCCTACACACAAAATACCAATCTGTTTATAAACAGCGCAGTCAATAGTCAAACTTATCTGGCCAATACCTTTACATCCACCAACGACATGATCACCGGTGATGTGACTGCAACCAACTTGGCCACAACAGATTTTGGTCAAGATTTATTGAATCTTGGCTCATTGATAGATTTAAGCAATCTCAACGAACTAGGCACACCTTTGGGTCTAATTCAACGCATTGTTGAACTTACTGGCAATATTCCTGTGTTGAGTCTGTTGTTATTGGCCGAAGGAGTAAGTCAGGACGTTGTGGTCAATCTTACCAACCCCACACTCAGTGTGTCGGATGCTGTGCAAAAGTTGATGTATCAGGCCATGACCAAGATCATTGGTGATGATTTAGCACAGATCTTAAAAGTTTTAAAAATTACCACACTGGGGCTGAACAGCATGGCAGATCTTTTGAATCCTGTCAAAATTTTACCAAACAGTTTTTTAAGTTTGACTGTTACAACGTCCAATGGTCAACGAGCTATCTATATCAATGATCTAGGAGCAGTAAACACCACTTTGATACAGCAGTTGCCGCAATATGTGGTTGTGTCCTATCAAAGACTGGCTCAGATTATTCCTGAGGATCAGGCCTTGGCCAACAAGGCCTTGGCCGTGGCTTTGGCACAAATAAATGGAATCAGTTTTATCAATTTACCAACCCTGGCCGCATCCATAAGAGCTTTGGAAACAACCAAAGATTTACCTTTGATCACTGCCTTGACCACAGCGGTTCCGCCCAGTGTGGCCAATTATTATACATCAACCTTGGCCGTAGGCGGCGGAGTCAATGGAGACATAAGGGTAACCGACGTGATTGGATTAGCAGCAGGATGGATTGCCACTGATGCGTTTTTGAGAACTGTGGAAATTTTTTCTCAAATGAATCTGACCACATTGACCTTGATTTATGACACCATGGTTAATGCTTTGGATGGCAGTTATGGTGATACCGGCGCAGGACCACTGACTATACCGGGCGGAAGACCTTGTGCCGGAACATACATTGGAGTTCCTGAGACGATTCCAAATCCAAACCCTCCTCCTCCAGATATTACAGTCTATAATCCTTCGGCTATCGGCTTGGCCATGTCATGCCTGACTGGTGCCGCCGCTACTGAGATCAATAGCCTTCAACTTCAATATCCTGCTCTTACCGATGAATTAAACACCTTGTGGAACAGCATGGCCCAACAAATTGTCAGAGAAGACACACTACAACCACTTATAAAGTTAAATTATGCCGACCTAACTTCCAATGACCGCAACAGCATTTACGGATTTATCTACAGCCTACCTGGATATGGTGTGGAAACCGAACAAGGCGGAGTGGTTTGGTTTTTAGAATCTATGGCTGATTTGACCACCCAGAGCGGCCAGGCCATCATAGCCTGCCTACGGGAAGGTAGAAATCAGGTAGCATTGGGCACTTCTGGTATAGCCACTAATACTCGAATTCCAGCAGATCCGGTGCCACCTCCGCCAGCCGCTGAATTATTGCCTAGCACCTACACAGAATCTCAAGCAGAAACTCTGATTACAAGGTAATTTTGCCAAAAAAATCAACCCAAGCTCTGGCCAAGGCGTTAAATATGTAGATGTCAGGATTTTCCCGGCATCAATTTACTTTCGAAAGGAAATACAAATGAAAGCATTATTAGCAATCGTAGCATCCGCATTCGCACTAGGTGCAGTAGCACAATCTGCTCCTGCAAAAAAAGAAGAGCCAAAGAAAGAAGCCGCTAAACCAGCTGCTCCTGCTGCCGCTCCTGCTGCACCTGCAAAGAAGTAATCCACTTTCTTGCACAAAAACCCTGCTTGATGCAGGGTTTTTTTATGGTTGACCAAAAATTCACCATTTCGTATAATAGCAGTATAGTTTGTTAAAGAGAGCAACTGGTTCGCCCAGGGAGGAATGTGCAAACAGTCAAGGAAGGCAAGACTTGACCTTAACAGATTAACCGATCAACAACTAGGAGCAATAGTATGTCTAAGAAACACTTTGAACTACTCGCCAAATACATCAACTCGATCATGGATCCCCATGCTCGTCTCCAGGCCGCGGTAGCAGTAGCAAGTGCCTGCAAAGTAGCCAACGACAGATTCGATCAGGACCGATTTTTTGCGGCCTGTAACATATAAGTAATCTCCGACCCGGCGGCAACCAGGGTAGGTAAGCACTAACTTACCGTAATTCCTAAGTCCGGGACAATGGTTGACCAAAAAAGGCCATTTCGGCTATAATGTATGTATAGTGAAAGAAAAGGAGCAGATATGTATATTGGAATGTTAGACAAATCCGAACAAGAAAAAATCGTCCAGGCCCTGCGTGGCCCACAGTTTGATCGCAAAGCACACGGTGCCTTGTTTGACCGTGGAAGTGCAGACTCATACTACGGTCGTCCACGTGATCCACATTATTGGCCAGAAGGAACTGGGCATGGTATCAAGGTCACTGACCTCAATGCGGCCGAGATTGAGGAGTATTTGGCCGGCTACGACTACAACGAGCAGTATGGCGACAAAAAGTCGTGGGATTGACCAGAAAAGGCCCATTTGTTATAATATACATATAAACAATAAAGGAGCGACACAATGGCACACAGCGATTTTGCAGAACTAACAGTAGAAGACTTGCAGGGCTATTACAGCGATTTCCACAAGGACTTTTATGGTTGGCGTCCTAGGAGTGCCACTCCTGAACAATGGCGTGATCGTGGCTTTCTTGTAGAACAGATCAACCGTATCCACGATGTCATGGATGCCATGCGTGCCACACCACAGGGCCGTGCCGAATTGCGTGCGGCTGGTTGGGTCATCGAAGACGAACCCGAAGTGATCGATCCCCAAGAATATGCTGAGTGGTCGGCCGACCTGGATGCTCAATTCTATGCGGAGGCACAATAATGGGATTCTACAAAGATATCGAAATAGAAATCATGGAATGGCAGGCCCGTGGTCGCTCCATAGACGAAACCTACATTTATTTCAAAGACTATGTGACTCGTGAAGATGTTGAGCGCATTTTTGCCCGTGACTGTGACGAGGAGACTGCGTAATGTTGGATGACTACGAAAATGAACCACGCCGACCTGTGAGCATAGGTAAACTCAAACTTACATTAACCCGTGATCAGATCATGACCTTTGTGAGCGGCTTGCACGAAACACAATGGGAATTAATCGAAGCCATGGTAGGTAGTCGTGAGCGCCAAGGCTTTCCTGAAGCAACTGCTGTAATCAAACATATCATGGAGCGGAAATGAAACGACCCGACAGCCCATTCCAAATCTGGTTGCAACGCATCTACATGGATCACAAGGATGAGGCCAACACCTATGGTTTTCCTACCTGTGATGCCGCAACTTATTTTAGGATGTATAAGTATTGGCTAAAAAGAGAATTCAAACACTACCAAGGAAAATCTGGTGGCAATAGATTTTGAGATAAAATTTGCCAATATTCCTGCGTTACAGTGCGAGTTGGATCACACAGATTTAGCACGCAGATATCTGGCACTTTTGAAAAAACAATATGCTCAAGACAGTTCACCAATATTTAGAGATCCAAAACAATACACTATAGATTATTTCAGATCTCTCACAGACTCGGCCAAAGATCTGCTGGGTTGGGATTGGAATCGACCCAGCTACGATCTGGCGGCCACCAAAGAACTTCACAAGTCACTGGAACAGTATCTGGCCAATGGCTATGCCAACATACCAGAAGAACATGATGATCTACTCAATGAGCTTCATTTTTGTTTGCATGCCATTGAAAGTGGCAGTCGTAGAGACAGTTGGTTACAGATAGAATGGTTCAATGATCAGGGATTCTATTTGGATGCCGATGAATACCCTGCAAAATTCAGTCTGGATTTTGGTGCAATAAGATTGCAGAATCCCTATGTAGGACATCATCCTTTGTTTGTGTATGAGCAAAAAGACCTCCAAAATATATATCAAACCTGCAGGTTTCATGATTTTGTCAAACCAGGTATCAACATTGTGATTGCTCCACGACCCGGATACAAGGAAACTTTTGATTGGACATCATACTTGCAGTGGTTTCAAACACATGCTCCAGATTTTGTAGCAGACAAAGGCATTGACAATCTTAAAAAATTCACAGGACACCCAATCATTGGCATGGTAAAAAATATTCACGATTTACAAAATCTAATTGACTTACCTTTGATCAAGTTTGAATCTATAACATTTGCATAAAAAACATTACAAGGAGCCATTAAATAATATGACAACACCCTATGACGTAATTCAGCCCAGAGTGTTAGACTACGAAGGACTCAAATTGGCCGCAGACTGGATCCGTGATCTTGAAAGCTCAGACAGCAGATTGCACAAAGAAAAAGTGATTGAAAAAGCACTCATGGCCGCGCGACTCGGCAGCGCCAATGCTCAATGTTTCTTGTTCAATTGCTATGAAGCCTACAACCCCTTCCATGTGTTTGGTGTGAGACAGGTTGCCGAGACAGCGGGCCTTACTGATCGACCCAATCCTTGGCCACGTTTCTGGGCCTTGCTCGAAGCCTTGAGAACTAGAAGCGTAACGGGGAATGCCGCACGAGAAGCCATAGAAGAACTCAGTGGCGACTTTGACAGCGATGAATGGAACATGATGTGTCGCAGGGTCATTATCAAAGATCTACGCTGTGGCATCAGTGAAAAAACCATCAACAAGGTAGTAGGCAAGACCGAGTGGCGTATCCCAGTGTTCACTTGTCAGCTGGCCACAGATAGCAATGATCATCAATCAAAGTTGACCGGCAGTAAACGCATTGAATGTAAACTGGATGGTGTGCGTGTGTTGGCCTTGTGCACCAAGAACCGTGTGACCTTGTACAGTCGCAATGGCAAGATCTTTGAAAACTTTCCTGACATCGAAGAGCAACTCAACCAGATCAAAGGGCGTGTCAGTTTAGAAACCAAAGGTCCTTTTGTGTTGGATGGTGAGATCGTGGGTGAAAGTTTTCAGGCCTTGATGAAACAGGCACAACGCAAGAGCGATGTGCAGACCAAGGACATGACCTACTACATCTTTGATGTGGTGCCCTTGGCAGACTTTGAGCGAGGCTATTGGAACGCACAGCAACACAAACGCACTTTGATGCTAGATATCAACAAAGAGCAAATCGAAACCCAACCAAATCTGCGTGTGATGCCGGGCATGAATGTGGATCTCTGTAGCGCAGAAGGTCATGACATCATGCGCCGATTTGCTGAAGACGCTGTCAAGGAAGGTTTTGAAGGCATCATGATCAAAGACATGAACGCACCTTATGAGTGCAAGCGGACCACATTCTGGATGAAATGGAAGCCGGTCATGACTGTGGATTTAAATATTGTAGGATTTGAAGAAGGCACCGGTCGCAACGCAGGTCGATTGGGTGCTATAATTTGTGAAGGAACAGATAATGATCGTAATATTCGTGTTAATGTGGGCAGTGGCCTTTCCGACTCTGATCGCAATGAATATTGGCATGCCCGAGATGACCTACTTGGCCGAGTGGTTGAGGTTGCGGCAGATGCTGTTACTCAAAATCAAGACGGAACCTACAGTTTAAGGTTCCCCCGTTTTGTCCGCTTCCGTGGATTTGAACAAGGAGAAAAGTTATAATGTTTGAACAATATGTAAAACTGTTTCACCTGGGTTGGATCCAACCTTGGATGGTCGAAGCCGTGGCCATCGTGTTTGGAGGCTTGTTGTTGGCGTTTGTGATTTGCAAGGCCATGGATTGTTTTAACGGAGAAAATCAATGATACACCCTAGAGAATGGACGGCCTACATCAAATGGCGCATCCAAAAAGCCCTAAAACGCCTGCGTCAGTTTGTGGCATGAGCAATTACAAATTCCATAATCCTAAATCAACACCAATTATGACCATAGGCGGATCAAACGATGCCAACGCAGTTACATTTTTCAGTGCTGGTGTAGAAGTTCTAAAATGCAGTCACAAAGGATTTTGGGTTCGAGGAAAGAAGATCAAACAGGATGACCGCGAAGCCGAAGCAGTGTATAATAGTTTCAAAGAATGGCTAACTTGGCAACAACTTAACAGAGATTAATATGGCAACCAAAGAAGAAAAGCAACAACTCATAGACACATTGAGATTTACTCCTAGGACCTACAAGATTAGTATGTGGGGCTATGGTGGTGAAAAGGTCATGGGTCGAGTGGACGCTAAGGCCTGGGACTACTGCATGGAACATCAGGTTGATCTGGTGGACATCGCCTGGAACTACGAAGCCTGTGAGGAAATGGGCTTGGATGAAGAATCTTTGCCATTCACTCCGGGTTCCTGGTATGAATGCGATGGTATGGCACATGTCAACGGTGTGAGCCGCAACGCTGGGACCATACAGATTGAAGATGAAAATGGTGATACTGTGTTTGAAAAAAGCCTGGAAGACTGTGATGGCTGTGAAGACAGTCCACAATGGTCGTGCCAGGATGAAGTCTGGGTGGGCATGGCCAAGAAAGGTGAAGTAGTATTCATTGGAAGCTCCAACGAAAAAGGCACTTTTTTTGAAGGTGAGATCGAACTGCGAGCACCATTTGACATTGAGAAGTTAGAACTCTACTACGACGAAGTAGATGGAGAAGAAATTGTCAACTGTGTGTATTATGATGGTGAAGAAATCGACAACAACGGTGGCAGCACTGACGGCAAGAGTTCGGACATGATCATGATGCGGTTGTTGGACGATGATGGTAACTTTGAACGCTATGAACCCGAAGAAAAAGATTGGGGACATCCTGCGTATGGACCAAGCCCGTCGGATTGGGAAGCCAGTCCCAAATTTAAATTCAAAAAACACCGCCCAGTTCATGCCGGTTGGTATAGTTGCAACTACGGGTTTGGCAGTACCTATGGTAGCCTGTATTGGGATGGCACAGCGTTTGGAGATTGGGAGTATGGCAAGTTCCATGCCAAAGACGATGATGGTATAGTATCGTGGCAGGGCTACAACTGGGATACCAGCGCCTGGACCAATCAACCTCCCGAGCCGCCCGGCACACAATGTAAAAAATGCAAGTGGGTGGGTCACCAAGAAGCCATGCGTGAGGACAAGGACGATTACAGCTATCACTGTCCTGAATGCGACAGCACTGACTGGGACTGGGTTGAATACGATCCAGACACAGCCAAAGGGCGTAAAAACCGTGCCAAATATTGCCAGCCTGCGGTGCCCGCGGATTGGGATCCAGTGGCAGAACTAGACAAGATCCTGACGGATTTTGAACAGCACGGCACGTTTGATGCACCATGGACACCGGTGAAAACCAAACCTGCACTACCCGGTGTGTATGAATGTCAGTTTAGAAAAGCACCAGCCTGGCCATGGCCACCAGTGGAACAACTCACATGGGACGGCAAAGCCTGGCTCAATGATGACGGTGACAAGGTCACAGGTGTAAAAGAATGGCGTGTGCCACAGGAGGAAACAGCATGACGCAATTTCAAGAAGACCAATCAGAGCCGGATGGTAGCTGGCAAGACTTCAAAGAGTTTGCCTGGTTCCAAGCACGACTTGTGTTTTGGGTTGTAAGTTTTTACGTGTTTGTACAGTTTGTTTATTCATTTACAGGAAGACTAACATGATGGCAAAACCTGACGGTAAATATGGTTGCGGATGTGGTCGTAGCCCTACAGGAAAATGCATTGGTTGGCACAGTCTCACAGAAGAAGCATATCAATCCAAATTAGCCGAGTGGACAACTCACCAGGATGAAAGCGACATCATAGAACGTGAAAAAGCCATCAATGAAGAACTAGAGGCCTACCGCCAACAAGCCATGAGCCTATGGTTTGACAATGGTGGTAGTTGTACCGGGGCCAAACCGCCCACACCCAATATCAATTAAGGAGACCGTATGAACACTTATGCATCAGTCAGCGATATCAACAATCGCATGATATCAGTTTACAACAACATGTTTCTGGCAGTGGTCAATAGCTTGATCGTCAGCATGCTGGTAGCGTCAAGTCCTACTCTCATAGCCTTGTTGTTTGGCACATGGCTCAAGTGGGTAGTGATTTTTGCACCGCTTGTGATGATCTTTGCCATGACCTGGGTCATGCAGAAAGCCACCTACGGTGAAGCCCGTGCCATGCTACACATCTTTGCCGCACTCATGGGCTTGAGTATGAGTGGTATTTTTGCAGTGTTTACCACAGCCAGTATTGTAAGTGCATTCATGGGCGCCGCTGTCTTATTTGGTACCATGAGCCTGTGGGGATACTTCACCAAGAAAAGTCTAGAATCGTGGGGCAGTTTCTTGTTGGTAGGACTCATTGCTGTGGTAATCACCAGCATCGTAAATGTGTTCTTGGGCAACTCGACCCTGGCCATGGTTGTTTCGGCAGTGGCCATCATAGTGTTCTTGGGTCTCACTGCCTATGACACACAGCGTATCCGTAATGAAGTTAGTATCCTTGAACCAGATTCAAAAGCCGAAATCTTAGGTGCTTTGAGCTTGTACATGAACTTTATCAACATTTTTGTCTGCCTCCTACAACTGTTTGGCAATCGTGATGACTAGATTTAGGATCTGGTTGGCCAGAAAAATATTAGGCAATCACTGCTCTTGCTATAAGATGGGATATCATGTATTATGTGATTATAGCAAACGCAAAATAGGAAACCAGTGATTCCAAACAAAATAGTCAACAGCCGCAATGGGTCCATGATCATAAATGCCAACGATCAGTACATTGGTCGTAGCATCGAAGTTCACGGCGCCTGGGCACAGGACGACATAGATTTAATTTTGGGATTGTTAGAACTTCTATTGCAAAACAAAGAACACATCACATTTTATGATGTTGGGGCAAACATTGGCACACACACTGTGGCCGTGGCTAAAAAATTTGCCGAACGTGTGATTGTGAGAAGTTTTGAAGCACAACGTCAAGTTTATTATGTGTTGTGTGGCAACGTTGCCATCAATGGTCTAGACAATGTGCATGTGCATCATGCCGCAGTCAGTGATGTATCCGCAGACACTATACAAATAGATCTGCCAGATTATACCTTGCCCAACAACTTTGGTGGTCTTGAATTGATCAAGACCGAACGCAGTGACAATCATGACATGACCAAGACACGCACCGAATCAGTGATTACTGTGACCATAGATCAGTTTGCAGAGCCCGTGGATTTTTTGAAGCTGGACATCGAAGGCATGGAACACTTGGCCTTGGTTGGAGCAAAACAAACCATACAACAACATCGCCCTATTTGTTTTGTTGAAATGTGGAAAACTGACACTGATGCTGTAAAACAGTTTTTTAAAACTGCCAACTACAGAGCCTATGCCTACAAGCCCGACGACTGGATATTTTTTCCTGCCGAAGGTAACCTGGGACTGCTCAACAAGGAACCTGAGAAGCTATGACACCAATCGCTCAAGCCATTGAAAATTTATGGTACATGGCCTATGGTATCATTGCTGGATGGGGGCTGACTTTCAGCCTTATCATAGTGGCTTTGGTAATCTTGTTGATCAGAACCATCAACCTACAGCGACGTGTGGATCGTTTAGAACACCGCATTATAACCAATGAACGAGAAT